>WNGP01003605.1_pt1 | contig 23776 bp, 25 predicted proteins | sample 5407671 | NCBI WGS metagenome assembly WNGP01 (sample SAMN13153381, study PRJNA577476) | soil metagenome | isolation source: 40 cm soil or saprolite under Garry oak tree replicate 2 | place: USA:California | collected 2016-06-15
GCACATCACCTGGAGCTTCGGCCCTGACGGCAAGAACGCCGGCGGCGGCGGGACGACCCAGGAGGCGGCATATCAGGCGGCTGCGAATGCGTATGTGACGTTGATGGCCGGCTTCACGACCGTGCAGAGCGTGGGCTCGCCCACGGACATTCCTTTGCGCGATGCGATCGTCAAAGGCTTGGTCCCGGGACCGCGCATTCTCACCGCCGCGCAACCATTGCAAGGGCAAGGTGAGGCAACCGGTACACCCGACGACATTCGCGCCTATGTTAGAAAACAAAAGCAGGCGGGCGCGGATCTCATAAAGATTTTCGCCGCCGCCAGCCCGGGCCGCAACACTCCAACTCTGTCCCAGGAACAACTCAACGCGGCTTGCGATGAAGCCGGCAAACTCGGCCTGCGCACGCTGGTGCATGCCTACGGACCCGCGGTGAGAATGGCGACGCTGGCCGGTTGCTCCCAGATCGAACACGGCGTTGGGGCGACCGACGATGATCTGAAATTGATGTCGGCAAAGGGGACGTATCTGGATCCCCAAGCTGGCCTGGTCTGGGAAAACTATTTACTCAACAAACAAAAGTTTGCCGGCACGTCTTTTTACCCCGCCACCGTAGACAGCTTTGCTCCGATGGAGAAACTAATTCCCGTCTATCACGAGTTCTTCGCGCGTGCTCTGAAGATCCAGGGGCTGAAAATCGTCTTTGGCACAGATGCTCTGGCCGGCTCCCATGGTCGCAACGCAGAAGAGTTCATCGACCGCGTTCGCGACTGCGGTCAGGAGCCGATGGCCGCTATGATTGCCGCCAACTCGCTCGCGGCTGAAGCGCTGGGCATGGCTGATCAAATTGGATCGATCGCGCCGGGGTTGCAGGCCGACATCATTGCGCTGGACGGCGATCCCTTGAAAGACATTAACGCTGTGCGCCGGGTTGTTTTCGTGATGAAGAGCGGCGTGGTTTACAAGAATGCCGGCCGAATTCGTTAGTTGCATAGCCCGCAAGATGCCGACTACAAAACAAGTCTTTAATCGCAATCGCGGTTGGGCGATTCTCTTCGCGCGCCTCGTGCTCGGTTTGATTTTTTTCATGGCCGGGGCCTGGAAGGTGTTTCAGCTCGGACCACTGCAACACGCGCGCAAATATTTCCTACCGTTCGCAGATACTTTTCTGCCGGTCTGGTCTTTGTGGGCGGCTGGCGTAGTGATTCCCTTTATCGAACTGATTGCCGGCGGTCTCGTGATCGTCGGCTTACGGACGCGGGAAGCTTTGATTGCGCTCGGGTTCGTTCTGGCAATCGTTACATTCGGGCATTTGCTTCATGAGCCCCTTTACGAATTTCATACGCACGTCATCCCGCGACTCGCGTTGCTGTTGTTTGTGCTTGTGTTGCCGGCCTCGGACGATCGTTTTTCACTGGATCACTTAATCGCCAGGAGAAACGTCTCATGACAATGATCACCATCCGTCAGCTTTCAAAGAGCTTCGGGGCCCAGGTGGCAGTGAAGAGCATCGATCTCGATGTTCCTGCCGGACAGCTGGTCGGTTTGCTCGGGCCAAATGGAGCGGGGAAAAGCACTACGATCAGGATGCTCACCGGAATGCTGCTGCCCACATCCGGCACGGCCGAAGTCGGCGGGTTTGATGTGGTCCAGGACCCGCTGAGCGTTAAGCGGATTGTGGGATACGTTCCCGAGAGTGGAGCTGTATTCGAGGCCCTTACCGGTTGGGAGTATTTACAACTAATCGCGGCCTTGTATCACATGCCGGAAGATGAAGCGGCGACAAGGATTGAACGCTTCGGACAGTTTTTCGATCTCACTACCGACACTTTGCAGGATAAACGGCTTTCTGCTTACTCGAAAGGCATGCGCCAGAAAGTCGTCATCACGGCGGCGTTATTGCATAATCCCAAGGTCGTTTTTTTTGACGAGCCCCTCAACGGCCTCGACGCCAACGCCGCGCTCAGTCTGAAGACCTTAATCACGTCGTTGGCCCGCGAAGGCAAGACCATTATTTATTGTTCGCACATTCTCGATGTCGTTGAGCGAATCTGTAAGCGAGTAGTAATCATTCACGAAGGATCGATTGTCGCCGACGGATCCGTCGAACAACTTCTGGAACAAAGCGGTCAACATTCGCTGGAACAGGTTTTCAATAAACTGACTGCCACGGAAAACCTGTTGGCGCGCGCCGAAGAGTTTGCTCGCGTGCTCACTCAGTAACGAGTATTCGTCGTGAAACACTCCAATTCCCAGGCTGCGACTATCGACCGCCGGCAATTGAGAGCGTTGTTGAAATGCTACTTTCGCCTCAGTACGCGGGGCCGCATCACCCAGTCGATGGGCCGATCTGGCAGGAGTCGCAGTGTACTCTTTGCCCTCGGTCTGTATACCTTCACGGGATTGATGACCGGATTCGTCGTCCTGTCAATCCATCTGGACGTGTTTACCTACTCGGTTTTGCTGCACTCCATGACGTTTTTCGTTGTCGGCATGGCCATCACTGCCGAGTCCGGAGATATTCTGTTTAATGTAAGCGAGAGCGATGTACTGGTTCATCGACCGATCCATCCACGCACTTTGCTGCTGGCTAAGTCAGTGAATCTGATCGCGTTCGCTCTGATGCTCGCCGCCGCCTTGAATCTTTTTCCCGTTTTCTTTGGGCTGGCCGCCGGGCATGCGCGTCCATGGTTTCCTCTGGTACACGTGCTTTCAATCACTCTGCTTTGCGTCTTCTGCGCCGCCGGCGTGGTGTGCACCTATGGTTTGGTGATCAGATTTCTCGATCGTGAAAAGTTCGACAACTTCGCGGCCTGGTCGCAGGTTGGTCTCTCGGTTTTATTTATCTTCGGTTATCAGGTAATACCGCGATTGCTGAAGCAGTTAGGTGGAGTAAGCCTGGAGGGCTATGGACGATATCTGTGGCCGTTGCCGCCCGCGTGGTTCGCCGGAATTGACGCCGCGGCGGGCAGCGATCAAGCGGGGGCCGGTATGTTTGGACTTGCGCTGATCGGAGTGCTGATTACGGCGGCACTAAGCTATCTGGCAATCGGCAGGTTGGCGCCGAGTTACGCTGAAGGGCTGACGAAGTTGGCTGAAACTCGCACCCGCGAACCCAGACGTACCCGCGCCAGAACCCGAGTGACAGGGATCCGCAATCCGATTTTGCGTTGGTGGCTCCGTGACCCGGTAGAGTTGGGTGTGTTTCGACTGACGGCGGCCTATATGCGTCGCGATCGGGAAATCAAACTTCGCCTTTATCCATCTCTGGCAATGTTCGTTGTTTTTCCGTTGCTGGGTCTGGTCGATCGGGATCGTGGGGGCTTCTCGACATTCGTGCCTCTAATAACGGTCTGGATGTTAGGAAGCTTACCGGCGACAGCTTTGCAAGCGGTTCGCATGTCGTCACAATTTTCCGCCGCAGACATTTTCTCAGTTGCGCCGCTGGCCAGCACGGCGCCGGTTTTTCACGGAGCCCGCAAAGCTGCCATTTTTTATTTATTGCTCCCCGCAATGTGTGTTGCCGGAAGTTTGATCGTCTTTCTGGCACCCGCAGGTCGCGAATCTTTACTGCTGGCGCTGCCTGGTTTGATCGCGATTCCCACGCTTTCGCTCCTGCCGGGGCTAATCGAGGAGTACCTGCCTCTGTCGCAGCCGGCAGCGCGCGGCGAGCAATCGTCAAGGAACATGGGGCTCATGTTCGCAACGATGCTTTCGATGCTCGTGGTTGTTGGCTTCGCCTGGCTGGCGTGGAGTCTCGGGCTGCTATGGCTTCTGCTTCTGCTCGAAATTCTTCTGATGGCGCTGCTGCATTGGACTTTCAATCGCGCCATCAGAAATCGACAGTTGACCCGTCGCGAGTAAATAGTCGGGTCTCTACTACGATGGCAGCGCGGGTGGATCGCCGCAGGCTTGTAGCCATGATTACCTTGCGACGATGTTAATGATCCGTTCCTAATGAATGAATCGAAAGAGGTGTACTGATGATTAATCGATTACTTCAAATTTGTGGCGTCCTGATTTTCCTGACCGTGACTGCGGTCGCCTTTGTTTCAGACAGTAATCGTCATGTGCCCGCAATTGACGAGTTGCTGACCCTCAAAACCGTTGGCGGCGCGCAAATTTCACCTGACGGCAAGTGGGTCGCATATACAGTAGGCTGGGGCGACTTCAAACAGGACGCTTTCGTCACCCAGATCTGGCTGGCCGAAACGGACACCGGACGCACGTTTCAATTGACGCGGGGAGACAAATCTTCCACGACGCCAAAGTGGTCGCCGAATGGCGAGTGGCTGGCATTCCTGTCGAATCGCCTGGAAGACAAGAACCAGATTTTTGCGATCAATCCCGCGGGCGGCGAAGCACGGCAGCTAACCAAATCAGAAACGGCGATCAGCAACTTTGCCTGGTCAGAAGACGGAAATTCGATCGCCTATCTCGCCACCGAACCCGTGCCACAGGTTTCGAAAGATCGAAAAGAATATCTCGGCGATTTCGAAGTAGTACGCAAGGAATACAGCTTCTCGCATATTTGGACTTTAAGCCTCAGCGAAGCCATGAATGGACCATTAGTTGGGAAGCAACGGACGAAGAAAAAAGATTTCAGCGTCGATTCCATTTCGTGGTCGCCCGACGGAACCAGGATCGCGTTCAGCGCGACGGTTAATCCCGATTTGATTCAAGGTGTCACCTCAGACATTTACCTTCTCAATCTGGCTGACGACTCGGTCAAAAAGATCGTTTCGCAACCCGGCCCCGACAACGGCCCGCGCTGGTCGCCTGACGGAAAACAAATAGTCTTCTCGTCAGGGATGGGCAACACGTTTTTCTTTGCCAGTAATTCGCGTCTCGCAGTCGTGCCGGCTGAAGGCGGCCCACCGCATTCTATAACCGACGCCTTCGACGAAAATGCCGGCCTCGTCGAATGGAAGTCCGACGGCATTTACTTCAGCGGACTACAAAAAACGGCTTCGCACCTGTTTCGTGTCGATCCAGCCGGCGGCAAAATCATGCGGCTTTCGAGCCCGGATAACTTGATGGCCGGATCGTTTTCTCTGACAAAAGACGGAACGCGCGTGGCTTTCACCGCCAGTTCACCCACGTCACTGAACGAGGTCTTCGTTTCCGGTGCCCGGAATTTCGCCCCTCGTGTGCTAACCAACATGACTGAGCAGACAAAACAGTTCGTGCTGGGCACCCGCGAAGTCATTTCCTGGAAGAGCACCGATGGCACGACGATTGAGGGCGTCTTGATCAAACCGGCCGACTTTGATCCAGCAAAGAAATATCCTCTGCTTTGCGTGATTCATGGTGGCCCGACGGGAATCGATCGCCCGTCGCTACTGGCTCCTGATGCTCGTTACTACCCTTCGGACATCTGGGCAGCGCGCGGCGCGCTGGTGCTGAAAGTGAATTATCGCGGCAGCACAGGCTATGGTGAGAAGTTTCGCAAACTGAACATGCGCAACCTCGGCGTCGGCGATGCGTGGGACGTTTTATCGGGCGTCGATTATCTAATCAGCAAAGGCTGGGTCGATAAGACAAAGGTCGCGTGCATGGGCTGGAGTCAGGGTGGTTATATCTCGGCGTTCCTCACGGCCTCTTCAGATCGTTTTGTCGCAATTTCGGTGGGCGCCGGAATATCCGACTGGTCCACTTATTATTACAACACGGACATCACGCCGTTCACGATCAATTATCTCGGCCATAACCCCGTTGATGATCCGCAGATTTATCAGAAGACCTCTCCCATCGCCTATGTTAAAAATGCGCGCACGCCGACCCTGATTCAGCATGGCGAACTCGATCGCCGCGTGCCCATCGCGAATGCTTACGAGTTAAGACAGGCGCTGGAAGACAAAGGCGTGCCCGTCGAGATGATTGTCTATAAAGGCTTTGGCCATCCAATCACGAAGCCAAAGGCGCAGCGTGCGGTGATGCAACACAACCTCGCCTGGTTCAATCACTATCTCTGGAACGATCCATTGCCGGATTTTGCTAATCCGGATTTGCCCAAGAAGGAAAAAGAGGGCGACAAGAAAACAGCAAGCAGTTCCCCTTAAGAAAACTTGGCCAGGGATACTCTCTTGCAGACTTTGAATGTGGTTGATCTTCTGCCAGATCATCCCACCGTGGGCAGAAAAAGACCGAGGGAGGTGCGCGCCGGGCGCACGTCCCTCCTTGATTAACTAATCGTAAAAACGGCCGCGTTAGGGTTTCCTGGTCGCCGTGGGCTTGGCTGAAGCTGCCGGAGCGACTTTCGCATTGGCGTTGGCCGCCTTGGCATTCGCATTGGCGTTGGCGGCCTTAGCATTGGCGTTTTGCGCCATCGCGTTAGCGTTATTAGCCGCAGCATTCTGATTCATCGCAGTGTTGGCCGCCTTATTCGCGTTAGCGTTCGTGTTGTTGTCATTTGACGCGGTACCGCAACCGGCGGCAAAGGCAGTGAGCGATCCAGCAGCAATCAGAGCTACGATTCGAGACTTGGTCATGAAACCTCCTCTATAGGTCCTATTCAGCAAGACTTCAAAAGCTTGGTGTGCATCAATTAGGTCAAGGCTCTGAAATGCGCCGCCGCCAACTGCAGCGGACCGCGGACAAAGAAATTGAGCCTAAGACTTCGTCTAGCGCGGCGGATATTAGATCAGTTTTGGCGCTTGATGCAAGAAAAACTGCAAATATACCCTCGGTTGATTTTCAAGATAAGCATCCGGCGCCGCCCCAATACCGGCAACCGTCCGCCTTCACTTCGTCGCCACTACTTGGTTTTGTTGCCGGTATTCGCTTTGGTATTGGCATTTCCGGAGTTGTTATTTGCCGCGCCAACCTTGAGCTGATTCTTCACTGCTTTTACGCCGGCGACACTTTTGGCGACCGATTCGGCCTTCGCTTTTTGCGCGGCCGTAGGAACGGTTCCCGTTAAGGTAACAACGGCATTGTCGACGTCAACGTTAATGGTCGAGTCGCTGAGATCGCTGGCGGCGGCGAGATCGAAACGGGTCTTTGTCCATAGCCATCCATCATCAACCCCGGTGCCGATTTTTCGGCCCAGTTGCTTCGCTTGCTGCGAATAACTTTCTTTGTTCTTTTCGTATTCTTCACGCGTACCCTTGCGGGAAGTGTTAGCGTTGGTGTTGGCGTTCGACGATGCGTTCTCATTTCGCGCCATGTTGGTATTCGCATTCGCATTACCATTGTCATTTCGTGTCGTGCTGCATCCAGTTATGACTGCGGCTAATCCGAGGACAAGTATTGCCGTTATGCTCTTCATGACTTTGTTCCCTCCTGGTCTGTTTGGGTGGGGGTCTTGACGATGCAGAAAATCGTAGATCGTCCTGAGGCTTTCCGTAAGGACAAATCAACTCTCATGCGCGTTCGTCAGAAAAATGAGAGTAAAAAGAAAGACCAGAAGGATACTCTGCGAAGAACTGAGGGGAATTGTATTGATTTGCTCCGGCTGTATCAGTACCGGGGAGCGATAGCGACCGGATCATTAACTTGACTTGAGTGGCAAACATCCCTTGCTATCGCTCGGGGTACAGATACGAGAGGTACCGGGAGCGATAGCGACCGGATCATTAACTTGACTTGAGTGGCAAACATCCCCTCGCTATCGCTCGGGGTACTGACACGAGAGGCCCCGACTAGATTGAAGTTTTGAGAAACAAAGGCGGGACAGGTCTACGGCTTTAGTCGATTAGTGAGCGTTACCATTTGATCGAACCTTCTTTGCTCGTGTCGATCTGCGCGAGGTCACTCGATCCGTAGAAGAAGCCTTTCATGTTATCGAGCAAAAAGTTTTGCGCTTCGGGATTAGTCAGGTCGAGACCGTAATGATTGATGATTCTGGTTTGCGTCATCAGCCATTCCGACCAGCACGGTTGGCATACTTCGCTCGCCATCTTTTGCCCCAATTCCGTCGGCAGGGGCGCAAAACCGAGTGGCGGACGCTTCTGCCCGCAACGGGCGCATTTGATTTGGTCTGACATAATTGTTTTTTCTCTGAAACCGATTATCCAGTTTCAAGTTTAAGGTTTCAAGTTTCAAGCTTCGAAAACCAGAGACAATCGTCTTAAATTGAAACCTGAAACTTGTAACTTGAAACTACTTATTTGCCGCCTGAATTGCCTTGATAATCTCGTCATCCTTTGGCCGTAACAACCCAATCGGCCGCACGTCGCGATAACGGATAACGCCTTCCGCGTCGATGACGAAAACTGAGCGCGCGACTTTGCCGGGGATCAAAGATTTTGCGCCATAAAGATCCGCGACGCTTCGATCAACGTCAGCGAGCAAACGCAGTGGCAGATCATGATGCTCTCTGAAGCTCTTATGCGACTCGACAGAGTCGGTGGAAATTCCGACTATCTCAGCTTGGGTCGCCGCATAGTCCGGCCAACGATTGCGCAGCGAACACATCTGCCTGGTGCAAACAGGTGTTTCGTCGCCCGGGTAAAAGAGTAAAACGACCACCTTTCCGTGATTATCGTAAAGACGCCATTCATGATCAGTATCATCCACGAGCATGAAATCGGGGGCTCTACTTCCAACCTGGGCTTTCTCGTTATTCATATGCTCTGCGTCGGCTTGCGGATTTGATCAACGGAAAACCTACGGAAAGACTTTGGGAACTGATCTCATCAGCGCGGCGCCGACCAGAATCGTTAGACCGCAAACAATATTCAGACCCGACCAAAATGCCCGGTATGTCTGCATACCCCGCAACTTCTCAGCGGGCAGCGCCAATAAGAAGGTAATACTGAAAGACCGACCGCTCCGGCCATTTTGATCACAAAATACAACAGGTAGAGCTGGTGGTCCATGACATAAGGGTATGTCCAAATCCACTGAACAATCCCGGTCACAGCGACAACTGACACACCAGTCCATTTGATATATGCGAATCGTCGAATCGCGCTACCCAGGAAACTTCCCCGCTGCGGTTCGGGAAGTAAATCCAATGCAGGCCAAAGCACCATTCGGGCGTAAACCAGTCCACCGAGTGAGGTGCAAGTTGCTGCGATATGTAGCACGCGAAAAACAAGCTGCAGCATCACAAAGTGTCCTGATGAACTTCTGTCGTTAGCTCACTGCTGGCCAGTGCTTTTCCTCTAATCGCGGTCATTAAGTAAGTCAGGCTTCCGGCGACTGCACCGTGTAGCAGTGGAGATAAGAGAAAATCTGTCGCAAATTCTCGAAAGAGTAAGCCGCTAATGAAGCCTTGAATCGCGCCGGCTACAAGACTCAACAAAACCGGCACGATGGATTTTCTCGCCGTTGAGAAGATAAAGAAATGACTTACTCCGGCTGCAAGCACTCCACTGATTGCCCCAATGACCAAAACGATGACAGCCAATGCAAAAGACCTGGGAATGAATGCGAAGAGATAGGCGACCGCGCCAAAGAAAAACGGCTCCAACCAATGGGCGTCCCGGCCATAATCAACTGGCCTGCCTTTTGTCGCAGCCTCCTTTTCGATGCGTCGATCATCTCGATAGAAATAACAGAGAAAGAGGCCCACAGCGATTCCGATATAAGCGCCGATCGCCAACCAAATCAAAATATGCCGATCGAATACTCGCGTCGCGCGCGTCTCGGCGAGGACGCCTAGTACGCCCAGCACTCCTCCCCACAACCCGCCGGCAAACATGCTGCGATCAAGTCTGAGAACAAAGAACAGGAGGCGCAAAAGGAGGACTTGGCCCAACGCTATTATCGAAGCCAGCAGAAATAACTTTCCGGCAGATCTCGCGTCGCCCAGGATCACCGCGACAATAACAAAAAAGCCGTTCCAACCTATGAGCCCGGTAAGAAAGCTGGAGGGCAACGAACTTCGTCGTTTTAGCGGGCCGATGCTCATCCTACGCTCCCGAAATGGTTGGCTTATCCAGATATGCCAGAGCGAAAGACCGTTGAGTCATCAGGTAGCAAAATCCCTGATGTCCTTGAACGGTGTTTCTCGATCACTGAAATCCGGGCGATAGTAAAATGCTGCCCCATCATACTCCTGCATCCATCCCTGTTCGATTCCGAATTCATCCAGAGCCGACGCGGCGCGCAACCATTCTGATTCGCTGATGCGCCGCGAGAGCAGGACATACCGTTGATTCGTTCCGGTTGCATTGGTCGGATAGTACTGGGCCATCAGCGAAACCGCGATGCGCGGACTAAGTTCATCTCGAATCCAGCGGAGCGAACCGCGCAACCCGCCGATATCGTTCGGCAGCACGAGCAGGCGAATCAGCAGCCCGCGTTTCACCAGTCCGTCTTCGGAATAAACGAGCTGATCGCCCATCTGGCGATACATCTCAGCGATCGCCGCGCGCGAAACCGACGCATAGCTGCGTACTTTTGAATACAGGAAACCGGCTTCGTCTTCAGCGTATTTCAAATCAGGCAGGTAAACATCGACGGTGCCGTCAAGCAGTCGCAGGACTTCAACCGAATCATAGGCATTCGTGTTGTAAACGATAGGCAGGCGCAACCCTTTCTCAGCCGCGATCAGAATTGCGCGCGCCATCTGTGGCGCAAAATGGGTGGGCGAAACAAAATTGATGTTGTGACAACCGCGCGCCTGCAATTCAAGCATCATTTCCGCCAGCCGCTCGTGTGTCACTTCATTCTTGATCTGTTCTTTGTGGGCCTGCGAAATTTGATAATTCTGACAGTACACACAGCGCAGATTGCAGTTTCCGAAAAAAATATTGCCGGCCCCGCGCGTGCCGGAGAGCGGCGGCTCTTCGCCGAAATGCGCGGTGTAAGAACTGACGATAGGTAGCCTGCCGGAGAAGCACCTGGCTAGCTGATTCTCGATCCTGTTGTTGCCGCAGTCATGTGGGCAGACGGTACAGCTAAATAATAGCTTTTCAAGGGCTCGCACCCTCTCCGCCAGCTCCCCGGATTCGTACAAGGCTAAGTAATTGGGCTGATATTCTGCTGTGATAGTTATCCTCGACGCTTGTTCAAGTTGACCTTCACGTTCCTAACTGGAATCTTGTTCAGACCGTGACGTAGCGAATTATACGAGGGCGGCCTTGCGCCCGACAAACGTAAGGAACAGGACGACGAAGCTGAAGAGAACGACCACACAACCAGCGCCCAGGCCGAGTTGCACGCCCCTGCGCCTCGCTCTGGCGCCCTCTTCCCAGGCTCGGGCAGAATTTGCGGCCGCCTCCGATTCTTTCACCAGGCGGACCCTCTCTGAAGGATCCCTGGCGACTCGGGCCTGCTGGTACTTCTCAGTCATTTCTTTGTGCTTTTGCTCATAGAGCACCTCTTCGTCACTCGGTGCGAACAGCATATAACCGGCCACAGCCGCAGCGGCCAGCCCGCCGAGCAAAAGCAGCAGGGCGAATATGCAGAGCATGGTTCTCAACATGGTGTGACCTCCAGTAGCGCGGCAGAGAGCCACGGCTATGCCCCATCGCCGGCTGGCAGATGAACCTTCTCCAAGCCTACGGCGTGCCGAAGCCCGCCAGTGGATTCCCGTAGAAGGCGTCTGTTTGCCACGTGGCCGGATTCCAATTGTCCAGATTCCCCAGCACTTTCACGGGCACGACGATCTTCGTCGTGGGCCAGTCCGATCTTATGGACACGCCACTGCCGCGATCGCGAGAGCCCCCGCGTTCGTCACCGTCAGCTCGAAGCATGCGCCGCCCGGCGATTTCAGGATGACGCCCTGCCCATTCGCTTCCACATAAATCTTGCCGCTGATAACGTGGAGTCTCGTTTTGGGCGCGCTCGTGCCGATGCCGACATTGACGCCGTTGCTACCGAGCACAAGGCTGCTGCTCTGCGTCACCGAGGCATTCGCACCGATGGCAGTGGCATTGGTAATGCCCGCCGCTCCGTTTGATCCTGAACCGACAAAGGTATTGTTAGATTCGGCAGTATTGAAACTTCCCGCACCTTCACCAACGAACGTATTGCCCGTGCCGGTTGTGTTGCGGTAGCCGGCACTGCTTCCGAAGAATGAATTGCTGCCGCCGGTCGTATTGAACAGCCCAGCTTCGGTTCGAAGAATGCGTTCCCGTTGCCGGTCGTGTTGGTTACGCCAGCCTGGTACCCGAAAAATGAGTTGCTACTGGCGCTCGTGTTGTCCCGGCCAGCCGATCGCCCGAAAAATGAGTTAAAGCCGCCGGTCGTGTTTGTATTGCCGGCCCCTTTCCCGAAAAATGAATTGGACTCACCGGTCGTATTAAATGTGCCGGCGGCGGCGCCGAAAAAGGTGTTGTTGTTGCCCGTCGTATTCGAATACCCGGCGTCGATTCCGAAGAATGAATTGCCGCTGCCGGTCGTGTTGACCCAGCCGGCAGAGCTGCCGAAGAAGGAGTTCTTGATACCGGTGGAGTTGACATTGCCTGCAAGAGCGCCAAAAAACGAGTTGTCACCACCGATTGTATTCTGCGAACCCGCCGACCTGCCGAAGAATGAGTTGTTGCTGCCCGTTGTATTGCCTTGCCCGGCGACACTGCCGAAGAAAGAGTTGCCGCTGGCGACGTTCGAAAAGCCGGCATCGAATCCGAAGAACGCGTTGTAAGCGCCGGTTGTATTGGTCTCGCCGGCGAAGGCGCCGAAGTAGGCATTGCAGCAAGCCGTCTGGTTGTTCCCGCCCGCGTTCATGCCAAAGAAGGCGTTGCTGATTCCGGTTGTATTGGACTCTCCCGCACGCGCGCCGACGAACGAGTTGTTGCTGCCGGTTGTATTGAGCCGGCCCGCATCAAAGCCCGCGAAGATGTTGTTAGTACCGGCCGTACCCAGCACTCGCTCGCCAAGAATGTTGTATTGCGCGGTGGTATCGATCGCGCCGTTGGCACTGATGGCCGCGCCCGCGCCAGTGTTCGTCACCGAGAGCGTCGCGCCGGCATCGCTGCTTGTGAGCGATAGTGGGACCGCGACCTTCGTAGAAGTCACCGCGCCGTCGGCGATCTTTGCGCTCGTTACAGCGTTGTTAGCCAGATGCGTTGTGTTGATGCCGCCCGCGGCGACCCCGGCAGCCCGTTCGTCCCCTGCCCATCATCACCAAGCCACTGCTGAATCAACCCGGTCAGGTCAATCACGAGAAACTTGCCGCGCTTGTCCAGCCCAAGTTGCGTGGTGGTCGTCAATAAGTTACCGAGAGGTGGTGCGTTGTGCCCGGTGATCGTCGCCTCGTCCCAGGCACCGGCGACTGTGTACACGTCCAGCCTGCCGGCAACGGTGATGTTGGCGAGGTAGAGCTTGAGCGTGGCCCGCTCGACGGCGGTGCCGGGCGTATTGACGGGCAGAGTCGAAGAGAGCTTGAACTTGACGTACACGTTCCCCGCGGCGTTGACCAACAGGTTGGGGTTTGTGCCGAAGTTCGAGTCGATGGTTTTCGGCGCTGTGCTTGTGTGGGCGTCATCCGTCAGCACTGACTGCGCGCGCGCGCTGCCCGATATCAGCATCAGTGCCAACAGCAGAAGCAGGGCCAGTGATCTTCTATGAATTAATGTGCCGAACGCGGCATTCATATATTGACATGACATAGGCATTCCCCTTTTCGCTCGACAGAAATTGTCGACTCGTCTGAAAACCGATCGCGGCGACGCTCTTGCGCCTACTGACGCTTGTACCAGCCGGAGATGACGACGCCGGGGATCGAGTTGATGAAAAGAATCTCGCTCCCGTCGGGCGCGACGACAATGTGAGCGGTCGGCTCGCTTGCCCCCTGGACCGTGATCGTGCCGCGGCAATCGGCGCCGACCTGGTAGGTGTTAGTGAAGCTGCGATCGAACACGCCGCCGGCGATTTGGACGGTATCGGTGTTCGACGACGTGCCGTCGGCATTGAAGGTTGTCAGCCCGACGGCCGCGAAAGGCGTGAAAGGCCCGTTCGGCCTTAACGGCGGCTCGGCTGCACCGCCAAACGAGCCGTAGCCCGTCCAGAGGTAGCGGTAAGTGCCGACTACGGTCGCACTGCTGCACTGTGCTGCAGCCGACGCGGAGGCGAGGGCTATCAGGATCACGGACGCTGCCAGCTTCAAAATGTGATTGTGCTTCATGGTTTGCTCCTTTCTTCGCTCAGGTCTCCAACCCGAGCGGCTTTCGTTACGGCACGCGCGGGTCGCCGGTGGCCGCGGACAATTAATAAAGACGCGCTCTCGTAGCTTCGCGAACCTGGAGCGCGATCAGACGACGTTGAGGGTAAATCGAATGTCACCATCGACGACTTCCTCAATGACTGGAATTGGACTACCAGACGAGTTGACACCTTGCGCCATCTTAAAGCGACAACTGCCGCCAGGAGGGTCGTCCACTTGTATGACTATGCGGCGGGTGCCCCTTGGGATAGGGACAGAGTGAATATTTGCTTCACCAGCGCCGACCTCAAACGTGAGCGCTTCTACGTCCGGTCTACCTTTCGAGTCGATAAACGTAATGGTCACGGCGGTGGAATTGGTATTCGCATTAGCGGGCTGGACTTCGAACGTCAATGGTAAATCACCGCGCATGGTGCCCTTGAAAACAGCCAGCGCCGCGTTGGGCTGCATTAGCAGCGCAGTCAGTGCTGCGACTGCACAAGTAAGTCTCTTCATTCTTTTCATCGTCGTCTCCTCCTTAAGTGCTTAGTCTCGGTGTCGAGTGCCTTTGAAGTTCTAACTGGGCTTGCGCCCTCCCCGCTTTTGGTCTTCTCTACTCTTTAAAGCGGGAACGCTTCGCGAAAGTGCCAACGGCGACAGATTCTTTTTGCCCATGGCACGAGCACCTGGCAGGTTGCTGAAAAAAAGCAAATCAGCCACAGAGACGCAGAGGCACAGAGAAAGACTGAAAGGAAATCAATTGGAATCCCGAACAAATACTGGCTCTTTCATTTTGGTTCGTCCTCTGTGTCTCGGTGTCTCTGTGGCTGGAAATGGTTTTTCAGGAGCCTGCTAGAGTGTCTGGCCCAGTTGTGGTAATTTCTGCGGCGTACCGCAGGAAGAGGTTTTATGCGGACGCACTCGCCGAAAGAGATCACGCGGCTCTTAGTCGCCTGGGGCGAAGGCGACGAGGCTGCCCTCGATGAGTTGTCCCCGCTCGTCTATGAGGAGTTGCACCGCCTCGCGCACCACTACATGGGACGCGAGCGCGCGGCTCACACCCTGCAAACCACCGCGCTGGTCAACGAGGCCTACGTCCGCCTCATTGATTGGAAGAACGTGCGTTGGCAGAACCGCGCGCATTTTTTCGCCGTCTCGGCTCAATTGATGCGCCGCATTCTCGTTGACTTCGCGCGCGCGCGCGGCTACGACAAGCGCGGCGGCAGGGCGCGGGCGGTCACGCTCGACGAGGCGGCCCTCGTCGCGGACGAGAAAGGCACGGACCTGGTCGCACTCGACGAGGCGCTTGTGACGCTCGCCGAACTCGACCCGCGGCAGAGCAAGATTGTGGAGCTGCGCTTCTTCGGGGGCCTGACCAACGAGGAGGTCTCCGAGGTATTGAAAGTCTCTGAGGGTACGGTGCGGCGTGACTGGAGCCTCGCCCGCGCCTGGCTTCACCGTGAACTGTCAAGCGCTGTGACGAGTGGGTAGTATCTTAAGTTGGGAGTCCCGCCTTCAGGCGGAAACTGTTCTTAACTGCACCGACCCAAAGGCGGAACTCTAAACGGTCAGACGCTCTCTTGGATTTAGACACTGCTGACGAATGACAATCGACAAGTTTGAAGACTTGTCGCCACTCGTCAGTAGCACTGTTTTTTATGACGCCCGAACGCTATCGGCAAATCGGCGACTTATTCCACGCCGCGCTGGAGGTTGACTCTGACGAGCGCGCCGCCTTTCTCGAACGCGCTTGCGCAGACGACCCGGCGCTCCGTCGCGAAGTCGAGTCGTTGCTCGCGTCACACCAGCAGGCGTCGGGATTCATCGCATCTCCGGCGCTCGCGGTTGCCGCCGGGTTGCTCGCCGAGAGCGAGACGGATGCGCTCCTGGGGCGGACGATTGCACGCTACCGTGTGCTTTCGCTCATCGGCGCGGGAGGCATGGGCCGAGTCTATCTGGCCGAGGACACTGAGTTGGGCCGCCGTGTGGCGCTGAACCGTCCATGAGGTCGGGCAGGTCGACGGCACCGAATTTATCGTCACCGAGTACGTCGAAGGCGAGACGCTGCGCGATCGGCTGACACACGCGCCGCTACGCCTGCGCGAGGCTCTCGACGTGACGGCCCAGGTAGCCGATGCCCTCGCCGCCGCGCACGAGGTAGGCGTCGTACATCGCGACATCAAGCCCGAAAACATCATGCTCCGGCGCGACGGTTACGTTAAGGTCCTGGATTTCGGCCTGGCGAAGCTGACGGAGAACCTTGCGGAATTCCAGGCGGGCGAGTTCGAAGCTCCGACCAGAGAGATCATCAGGACGAACCCCGGTATGGTGTTGGGCACTGCTGAGTACATGTCGCCGGAGCAGGCGCGAAGCCTGCAGGTGGACACCCGCACCGACGTCTGGAGCTTAGGGGTCGTGCTCTACGAGATGGTCGCCGGCCGGCGTCCGTTTTCGGGAGAGACATACGGCGACATTATCGTTTCCATCCTGGAGCGGGAGCCGGCCCCACTCGCGCGACTGGCGCCGGCAGCCCCGGCTGAGTTGGAGCGGATCGTAACGAAGGCTTTAGCCAAGGATCGTGAGGAGCGTTACCAGACAGTTAAGGACATGTCGATTGATCTCAGGCGGCTGCGGCGCCGGCTCGAGGTCGAGGCCGAGATCGAACGGTCCGCGGCGTCGGAGGCGAACGGCGAAGCGGTGACGTCAGGAGGTCAGGTAGTAGTGGCGTCGGCGCGAGAGCAAGGTGTTCCCCAAACCGAGCAAGTTGGAACTGCCGCGCGGACTTCGAGTCTCGAATTCGCCGTCACCGAGATCAAGCGGCACAAGACGGGCGTCGCACTAACCGCTGTCCTTCTCATCGCCGCGCTCGCGGGTGTGGCGTTCGGCCTTTATAAGTTTCTAGAGCGCGCTCGATCCACACGCGCATCTGCGCCGCTCAAAGTCACGCCCTTGACGAGCCTGCCGGGCATTGAGCGCAACGTCGCGTTCTCGCCGGACGGTAAGCAAATCGCTTTTGTCTGGACAAATAAAAGACCAAACTTTGACGTTTACGTCAAACTGATCGGGGCAGGTGAGCCGTTGCGTCTGACTACCGATCCGGGCCGCGATATGAGTCCGGCCTGGTCGCCCGACGGGCGCTATATAGCTTTCATGCGCGGCACCGGCGAGCGCAAAGGCTTTTACATCGTTCCGTCCCTTGGTGGTGCTGAGCGCAAACTGACGGACGCGTATGGTTGGCAGCAGCGGGGAGTCATGAATCAGGATGTCGCCTGGTCGCCAGACGGACGCACGCTTGCCATTGTCGACAAAGCCGCCGAGGAAGACCCGTGGTGCATCTACCTGCTTTCCGTCGAAACTGGGGAGCGACGCAAACTCACGACGCCCCCTGCGAAGACTGACGGCGACACAACTGTAGCTTTCTCACCGGACGGACAAACGTTGGCGTTCGTTCGTTCACATAACTTAGTTGGCGATATCTATCTCGCGCCCGGAGACATCTACCTTGCGCCTGTGACCGGCGGCGATCCCGTGCGTCTGACTTTCGATGAAGTAACAATCGAAGGCTTAGCGTGGACACCCGACGGTTCGGAACTCGTCTTCTCGTCTGATCGCGGCAACACGAGCCGTCCGACCCTCTGGCGTGTGCCGGTCAAGGGGGGAACGCCCGAACATTTAGGTCTCGGCGATGGCATTTTTGATCTCTCAATCTCAGCTCAGGGCGGGCGCATGGCCTTCGCCCAAGAGTCAGACGACTTCGACATTCACCGTGTCGAGGTGATCGCCCAGCCCGGCGGTCGCCGCAAGATAGGATCGCCAACGAACCTGATTTCTTCCACGCGGTCAGATTCAGACCCGTATTTCTCTCCCGATGGACAAAGGATTGTCTTCATGTCAAATCGTTCCGGCAAATCAAATTTGTGGGTATGCGACGCGGAAGGCAAGAACTTGATGGAGTTAACCGATGGCCTCTACTTGGATACGCCGAGGTGGTCGCCGGACGGACGTCTTATCGTCTTCAGCTCGCTCGAAAGCGGCAACGCCGATATCTCAGTGATCGATGCTAATGGTGGCGCTGTGCGCCGTTTGACGCACGATCCGTCCGCAGAGACAACGCCGATTTGGTCACCTGACGGAAGCTGGCTTTACTTTGGCTCGAACCGCACTGGACGCGCAGAAGTATGGAAGATGCCAGCGGCGGGAGGAAGCGCTGTGCAGTTGACGCATGGCGGCGGTTTCAATCCTATTCCCAGCCTGGACGGTCATACGGTTTACTACTTGCGCGACGAAAAAGAGCCTTGGTTGTGGGCGGTGAGCGCCGAAGGCGGCGTGGAAACGGGCGTCTTAGAGAACCCAGAGCCAGGTAAATGGCTGGAACCCGCGAATTGGGCGGTGGTGCAGCACGGGATCTACTTCCTTGAAGGGAAGCGAGGTAATCCTTACACGCTCAAATTCTTCGACTTCGAAACGCGCCGTACGACGCTGCTCACGACGTTTGAGCCCTTGACACCGTTTGCGATGATAGGACTAACCGTTGCGCCTGATGAGCGCTCCATTCTCTATTCTCGCCTGGAGAAATTCGACTTCGATCTCATGCTGGTCGAAAACTTCCATTGATGCGACCGGGAGATATGAAGGCCCGATCCTTTTCAAACCATTACTGATCATGGCGTCTCGGTTGGGAGTCCCGCCTTCAGGCGGAATCAGCTCAGCGAACGACTGCCGCCTGAAGGCGGAACTCACAACTTACTCAAATACCGCAGGAGTAATCATGGCGGTTAAGACCGCGAGCGATGATGATAATCCCTCCATTGCTGCGTCAGCATTCTAACGACTTGGCGACAGGAGGCCAACCGGAGCGTTTTTCCGCACCCGTCGTTACCCGCTACCTCTCAAGAGACTTAGCGCGTAATGTACAGAATGATGAGTGTAAAGGCGGGCCCGAAACTTATGGTATGCTCCGCGCACAATGCGATTGTGGCTTTCGCGGAGCAGCCAGATTCCCATTCGCGAGCAACTGATCACGCAAATCACACTGGGCGTGGTGAGTGGCGATCTCGAGGCCGGGGAAAAGCTGCCAAGTACACGCGAGCTTGGCCGCCGATTCCGTATCCACTCGAATACTGTCAGTGCCGCTTACCGCGAGTTGCAGCGACGCGGACTGTTGGTTTCCCGTCGCGGCAGCGGTGTCTATGTGATCGAGCTTCGGGAAGAGACAACACTCGTTGGCTCGCTGAAACTCGATCGAATGGCGTCGCAATTCATCAAGTCTGCGCGTCAAGCCGGATTTTCGCTCAAGAAAGTCAGATCGAGCATCGACCGCTGGCTGAATCTGCAGCCGCCCGATCATGTACTCGTGATCGAACCTGACGTCGAATTGCGCCGGATTCTGATCGCGGAAGTCGAGTCCGCCACGGCCTGGCGCGCGCGTGGCGCAACCATTGAAGAATGCCGCGATCGCCGAATCCTAATCGGCGCCGCGCCCGTCGCAATGTATCCGCGGGCCAAATCTGTGAGCGCGGTATTGCGGCCGAGCCGCGAATGTTTGTTTCTTCATTCGACCTCTGTGGCCAGCTCTCTGAAAGGAGAAAAGTCTCCGCCAATCGATGCTCTGGTTGCCGTCGCCTCACGCTGGCCGGGGTTCTTGAACTCGTCGCGCACGATTCTGGTGGCCGCAGGTCTCAATGCTGAAGCGCTAGATTTTCGGGACGCGCGCGCGCCTGGCTGGCGGAAGGGTTTGCGATCAGCCGCGCTGGTAATTACCGATTCCGTCAGCGCGCGGAATCTCCCTCCCGCCTGTAGGGTACGGGCCTTTCCCGTGATTTCTGATTCTTCCCTCGCAGACTTGCGCGCCTACCTCACGAGATCCTTAAGTGAAATGTCGACCGATCTGTGACAGTCGTTAAAGTGGCACAGTACCCCCAGACAGAGAATCAATCTGCGATCTATCCTCAGCTTCGCTGTGCCGATGATTTCGCTTTTTCATCCCGTCGACCGTGTCGCCAGCGGTCGCATTCCAGGTTTGCTGGGCGTCGTATTGATCGTTGGTACTTCGGGCCTCGCACCATCGAGTATGTCTGCGGCAGCAATATCACTTCAGGGTTCGCAGCTCCCCAGCGCGCAAACGCTCCGGCCCAAACTCACCCTCACGGCTGAGCGGAACGAAATCAATGCCATGGCCGTCAGTCCTGATGGCAGTCTCATGGTCACGGTAGTCAGCCGGCTCCGGCGACCACGTTTGCGACGACTGCTCCTGGGCGTTGTCTCCAGTATGAACGATACGCGGCGATCGGACTCAGTCTTAAAACTTTGGGATCTACGAGGAAGCCAACTGAAACGCACGATAAATGATCTATCGGTCGGCTACTTCAGAACGATCACCTTCAGTCTCGACGGACGGATGCTGGCAGCCAGTGACGAATCCTGGCCACGTCGCATAAAGGTGTGGGATTTGAACTCCGGAAAACTCGTGCTGAATGTGCGCGGCGATCTCTATAATGATCGCAGCGCTTTTAGCCCCGACGGCAATTTGCTGGCGATCACGGAAATGCCGCCGATCAAACAATGCAGCACCAGCCTCTTTGATCTGCGGACGGGGATGTTGGTCGCCACTCTCCCGCTGGATACGAAACTCGCCCGTGACTGGGACAACGCTTGTAGTTTGGGCGTCTATTTCAGCAACGACGGCCGCCGGCTAATCACCACGTCCAGTGATCGCGACTCGGCCCTGTGGGATGCCGGTACAGGCAAGCGCGTAGCAGTGCTTGCGGGAGCCTCTTATTCGATCTTCCACGATCCCTCTGATGGTCCGACCGAGATGTTCTCTCCGGACGGAAAGCTCGCGGTTACATTAAGGCCAACTTATCAACCCGACAAAATGACTCTCAGCGCCGAGCTTTGGGACGCGGAGACCGGCGCGCTAATCCGCCACCTTGAAACGGCATCCGCGCCGGTGCGATTCAGTCCTGATGGAAAAACACTGGCGAGCGCCGGCTGGCGAACCCCGGGCACGATCGTCGAGCTTTGGGACGTCACCACGGGGAAATTGATCAGAACCCTGAAGGACACTAAAGGCGGCTGCAGCGACATTATTTGGAGTCGGGATGGTCAGACTATCGCCACCGCCGGTGACAAACTAAGGGTTTGGAACGTTTCGACCGGACGATTAAAGTCATCGCTCCCGGCGGTCGTTGACTGGGGCTGGGACTTTGGCAGCTTCATCAAAAACTGGGACAGACTCTACCTCAGTCCCGACAATAATTTCCTGATCGCAGCCAACAACAAGTCAACGCGCCTAATTGACGTCGGGACCGGCGCACTCTTAGAACGGATCGATAAGCTCCGTCTCCCCGCTTTCTTCACCTCACAAGGGTACTGGGCCACGCTGACGCTGGATCGAAAGAGTGTGACCCTGTGGGAAATCTCTCCGAATTGAGTTAAATTTGCGCAGGTTCCAAACGCGCAAATGCCAACCAACGATTATCATTTCATCGATTGCCGAAGTAAGCTTTAGGCATTCCTTACTTATGCTTGAACTCTATTTCATTTTCTATCGCACTCCGAAATTAATGACTCGGCTCGCGCGAGAACGGAATCGCAGCGCGGTTAAATGGAGTTTACTCGGCATAGCTGCGTGGATTGCGGGCGAACTTTTTGTTGCTTTCGCAGTTGGCACGGTTTACGCCTTCGGCGCAATTGCCTTGGGTTGGCCTGCGCGCGAACCAGGCGGATTGGTATTTGCTACTTATATTCTCGCCTTAATGGGTGCGATCTTCAGCGTGACTATGGTCGCACGCATTCTGCGATCAAAATCGGCGCCCGAGTCGTTCCCGGTCCCTCCACCTCCACCCGAGTTCTTAGATGCAGGAGGAAAATGACTGTGTCGGCGAGAGCAGAACTGTTAGTCGCCTGGCTCCCTGATCTGCTCTATACCGGCGGCGTCTTCGAAAGTGGCCTGGCACTCGTCTGCGACGCCTCCGGTCAAATTGCTCGTCTATCGCGTGCCGATGAACTGACCGACGAGAAAAGAATTCGCTTGTCTAATCGCGCCCTGTTGCCCGGAATGATTAACGCGCACTCTCATGCCTTTCAGCGCGTGTTGCGCGGGCGGACCGAGTATCGAAGCGACGATCGGGCAGACAGTTTCTGGACGTGGCGCGAAATGATGTACTCAGCGGCGACCCGTTTGACGCCTGAAAATATTTACGATGCCTCGCGCATGGCCTTCATGGAAATGGTTTTGGGCGGAATTACGGCGGTCGGCGAATTTCATTATCTGCATAAAGCCCCCGACGGCACGCCTTACGATGACCCAAATCTGTTAGCAAAGGAAGTCATCCGCGCGGCAAACGATGCCGGACTTCGCATCGGCTTGTTGAGAGTTGCTTATGCCCGATCGGGTTTTCAGACCGCGACGAATCCGAGACAGGCGCGGTTCATTGAAAGTGATTCGGAGAGCTTTCTTAAGAATTTCGAGTCGCTGATCGATAGCGTCAGCAGCTCAACCGTTAGGCAGGGTACGGTTTCCGGCGAGGCCCCACCTGACAGTCAGGCTTCTGACAAAGCCTGGATTGGATTGGCCCCGCACAGCGTGCGGGCCGTGCCGCTGGAATATCTCCGCGAAGTGATTGGATACGCCGGGCCACACGCTTTGAAAATCCACATGCATGTCGCCGAACAACCTGCGGAAGTTTCATCGTGCGTCGCGGAATATGGCCGCACGCCCGTGGCACTCCTCCAGACCGAAGGATTTCTCAGCGAAAACTTTACCGCCGTGCATGCGATTCACGTAACCGCGAAAGCGATCGCCGGTTTCGGAAAGACCGGCGCTCTGGTTTGCGCCTGTCCGACGACTGAGCGAAATCTTGGCGACGGGGTCGTGCCTGTCGATGAATATTTCAGACAGGATGTTGATGTGTGCCTGGGCACTGATAGTCACGCGCAAATCGATCTGCTGGAAGACGCGCGCGAGCTCGAGTATCACCTGCGTCTGCAAAAACTCGAGAGGGTTGTGCTCGCGGGCAGAAACCCGACCGTGAGGGAGGGTGCATTTGAGCCCGTGGATCAAAAAAGCGCCCTCCCTGACGGTCGGGTTTCCGCCCTGGCTTCGCGACTTTTCGATTGCGCCACCATCAAAGGCGCGCGCAGCATCGGCGCGGCCGGCGGGATTCTTGAAAAAGGAAAGCCGGCGGACTTTTTTACCGTTGACCTGAACGATCCTTCGATCGCCGGCTCATCATCGGATGATTTGATCTCGAGTATCGTCTTTTCGCTATCGCGGGCAGCCATCCGCGAGGTCGTGATAGGAGGCAAACCAATTGTTTCGGATGGCCGGCACATAGAGCAGGAGGAAATCGTCGAGAAGTTCAGTGATGTGCAAAAGAGATTGTGGAGTTAGTGAGGGGGCAGCCCGCTGACGAACACAGGTCCGTACCATCCGCGTAAGCGGATGGGTCAAACAATCACTTAAGATTGAATGATTGTTCCACCTGCTTACGCCGGCGGTACTGACTTCTTCAGGGTCAGGAAGGGGGGCCTACCCCCGCTCTTTTTTTGGATCAAATATGAATGTTGAGGCGTCATTAAGAGATCTGGTGGCCATCGATTCGGTGTCGTCCCGCGCAAATGCGGAAATCACTTCTTACCTTACTGAGCGATGTGAATCCGCCGGCTTTGTGATTAAGTCGTTTTCTCACATCGATGAATCCGGCGCAGAGAAAATCAACCTTCTCGCCCTCGCCGGC
>WNGP01000894.1_pt1 | contig 23752 bp, 25 predicted proteins | sample 5407671 | NCBI WGS metagenome assembly WNGP01 (sample SAMN13153381, study PRJNA577476) | soil metagenome | isolation source: 40 cm soil or saprolite under Garry oak tree replicate 2 | place: USA:California | collected 2016-06-15
TAAGGGTGCGGTGGCAAAGAAATATGGGGCTTACCGGAAAAAAGACGGATTTGCCGAACGGGCATTGTTCGTGCTCGATCCTGAAGGCAAGGTTTTTTGGAGTTACTGCTCGCCGGTCGCAGTCAATCCTGGAGCCGATGGCATTCTCCAGGCGCTGGAAGATCTCTCTTTAAAGAGGAACAATGAGCCTGTTGAAAGTTCCAGTTTCGCTAAATGACCACATCCAGGGCGATGAAAATGCCCTCGTCACTCTTGTGGAGTATGGGGACTACGAGTGTCCCTACTGCGGGCGCGCGTACCCCGTCGTCAAAGCAGTCCAGAAGCACTTTGGTCCGCAGCTAATGTTTGTCTTCCGTAATTTTCCTTTGACTCAGATTCATCCTCTCGCCGAACCCGCGGCCGAGGCCGCTGAGTTCGCCGGATCACGCGGACGTTTTTGGGAGATGCACGATGGCATCTATGAAAACCAAGAACGTTTGAGCCTGCCCCTTCTGTTCGAACTTGCAGAACTGTTGGGTTTACCCCGGGAAGGTGTGCGGGATGCAATTGCGGATCACGAATTCTTGCCGAGAATCCGCAAGGACCTTCAAGGCGGTGTGCGTAGCGGAGTCAATGGCACGCCCACATTCTTCATCAATGGCGTCCGGCACGATGGATCAAATGAATTTGAAGGCCTGGTTTCGGCCATCGACGCTCACATGCTGCGGTCAAAAGCGCGTGTGGCATAACGCCGCAGGGCTTATGTTTTCCAGAATACACTCTGAGTCCGGGATTGGGGTGGTCCGCTGCTGGGCCGTCACTCCTGTGTGCTCTCCGGGCCAACAAAGCTGCTAAAACACTTCTTTTACGTACCTTAGGCATCCTACAAACAATTCACTTCATCTCAGGCCAGTCGCAACGAAATACATCAACTTGCAGGCGGTCAACCGGTTACGAGTGCGCAGGATTAAGAGATAAACGATGAAGCGCGTCTTGATCGTCGGAGGTGGCGGTTTTGTCGGTTCCCATACCGCAGACGCCCTATTGCAACAGGGCCATGCAGTGAAAATATTCGACAACCTGAGCAGGCAAGTCCATGGAAATCGATTTCCAACTTACCTGTCCCGCGAAGCCCAATTCGTTGAAGGAGACGTGCGCGATTTCGAATCGCTATGCGATGTGGTCCGAGACTCAGATGTTATTTTTCATCTGGCAGCGACGGTTGGTGTTGGGCAATCCATGTATGAGATCGCCAGGTATATGGAGAGCAACGTCCAGGGCACCGCCAACCTGCTGCAAGCAATTCTCGACACCGGATCCGAGCCCGAAAAGTTGATCGTAGCGTCTTCTATGTCCATTTACGGCGAGGGCAGGTATCTTTGCGCGCAATGCGGTGAAATTGCCCCACAATCGCGTTCCCTGAACCAACTCAAACAGAAACGCTGGGAGATGGTTTGCCCACGTTGTGATGATGAGGCTCAACCAACGGCCACGGATGAAGAGAAGCCCTTGCAGTGCACCTCGATTTATGCCCTCTCGAAAAAAGCGCAAGAAGAAATGGCCCTGCTCTTTGGCCGGACATATGACATTCCCTCGATCGCGCTTCGTTATTTCAATATTTACGGACCGCGGCAAGCCTTGTCGAATCCCTACACAGGCGTCGCTGCGATCTTTGCTTCGCGCCTGATGAATGGAAAGCCCTCCATTATTTTTGAAGATGGCTCGCAGTTGCGCGACTTCGTCAATATCCGCGACATCGTGCAGGCCAATATGTTGGCAATGGAATCGTCGGACGCAGATGGCATGGCTCTCAATGTGGGCTCCGGGGAACCTGTCTCGATTTCAGAGGTGGCCAGCGAAATTGCATCGCTGTTGGGAGTCGAACTGCCTCCCGGGATCACTGGTGCGTATCGATCCGGAGACATCCGGCACTGCTATGCAGATATTTCGAAGATCTCGCAGACGCTGGGGTATGTCCCAAGGGTAAGTTTTGAGCAAGGAATGTCGGAACTGGTGAACTGGCTCGGCTCGCAACAAGCACAGGATCGCACCGAGGACGCGCTCAGAGACTTGGCAACACGCGGTCTGGTGGCCTGATCGATCGCAAAACTTTCAAGTGTCGTAAAACGGGTTAAAACATGAAAGGGTCTCTTCGTTCGGTATTGATCTTTGGTGGAGCTGGCTTCATTGGCTGTAACTGGGCACACCATCTTCTTAGTAAAGCCGACGCGAGGGTTCATGTTTTCGACAATCTCTCGCGTTCCGGCGTCGAGCACAATCTACGCTGGTTGCGACAATCGCCCAGCGCTGCCGGACGCTTGAAAGTCACTATTGCTGATGTCCGCGATGCGGTAGCCGTAAAGAAAGCGGTATCTTCAGCCACCGAAATCTATCATTTTGCGGCGCAGGTTGCGGTTACGACTTCGGTAAGCGATCCGAGAAGCGATTTTGAAGTGAATGTGGGCGGAACGATCAACATCCTGGAAGCTGCTCGCAGCAAAGAAGCACGCCCGTTCCTGTTATTCACATCGACCAACAAAGTTTACGGGCACATTGCCTCGCAGCGGCTCTCCCGCGAGCCAGCTCTGCGACAGCTCTGCAGGGCGCACGATTGCACTCCCGAAACGCAGCCGCTGGACTTCTCCTCTCCTTATGGCTGCTCCAAGGGAGCGGCAGACCAGTATGTTCATGATTACGCCACAACTTTCGGCTTGCCTACGGTGGTATTTCGCATGTCGTGCATTGCCGGACCTCACCAATTTGGAAACGAAGACCAGGGTTGGATAGCGCACTTTCTGTACTCAGCGCTGCAAGACAAGGAAATTTGCATTTACGGCGACGGGCGTCAGGTGCGTGATGTGCTTGCCGTCCAGGATTTAGTCCGAGCGTTTGAAGCGGCGTCTGAAAGACAAGAGACAACCGCCGGTCAAATCTACAACGTGGGTGGCGGCGCAGACAATGCGATCTCGTTGTTGGAGTTGATTGAAAGGATCGAAAAGTTGCTGCATAAGCGGGTGACCTACCGCTTCTGTGAGAGCCGTCCGGGTGACCAATCCATTTACCTCACAGATTTTACCAAGCTGCGACAACACATTGGATGGTCGCCGCGAATCAGCGTCCCGCAGACTATCGAAAACATCCGTGATTGGTGGAAACACAACCAGCAGTTATTTGCCCCCGCCAGATTTTCGCTGCACGCTGGCAAGTCTATGGTCGAGATGTTGCCAGGAGTCGCCTCGTGAAATTCGCCTTGGTCAATCCAGCATGGGACTTTCGTGGTTCGGTTTACTTCGGTTGTCCCGACTCTCATTATCCGCTGGAATTGCTCTTTTCCTCCGCGAAGATTAGCGAAGCAGGACACGAAGCTTTGCTGATTGACGCGCACCTTGATCAGCTATCTCTCGGCGACGTCAGGCAACAGGTAACAAAGTTCGCTCCCGATTTCCTGGTGATCCCGACCGCGCCTTCTTACTTATTCTGGCGTTGTCCGCCGCCTGAGTTGCGCATACCCAAGCAATGGTTCGCGGCTTTGAGCGGCCAAGCGGTGAAGGTGGCCATCGGGCCTCATAGTTCCGCAACACCGAGAGCCACGTTGCGCAAACTGGAATGCGACGTCGCCATATCCGGCGAGCCCGACGAGCTTCTGCCTAAGCTGGCGTCCACTCCGTGGGCACAGATCGAAGGCTGCTCGTGGAGGGTCGCAGATCGCGAGCACATTGCGCTGTCCTCCGCCGCCACTAATATGCAGAGCCTGGGTCCACTCGACTTCAGCTGTTACAACGTAGAAGGACGTTCTCATCGTCACCACGTTTTTGAGGGCTCGGGACGGGGTGCCGAACTGGAATTCGCCCGGGGATGTCCCTGGGCATGCTCATTCTGCAATAAGACACTATTCCGCGACAAATATCGTGAACGTAGTGTGGATGCCGTGCTGCAAGAAGTCGACCAGCTCATCGCTCGCGGCGTGGATTATATCTATTTCATAGACGAGATTTTCGGAGTCGGCCGCAACGTCCGCCGCCTGTTGCAAGGACTGGCGGAACGCCCGATCACTATCGGCTTGCAGACCCGCATTGATTTGTGGAACGAAGAGAGTCTTGACCTGCTCGGCCAAGCCCACTGTATTTCCATGGAATGCGGTATTGAGTCGATCACTGAAGCGGGTCGCGATGAACTCAATAAAGGTTGCAGATTGACTACGGAGCGGCTGTCGGAATTATTGATTTATGCGCGCCAGCGAATTCCATGGGTGCAAGCCAATTTAATTCTCACCGAGCATGACCGTCGCGAAGACATCCAGAGCTGGCAGAATGGCCTGAAATCGCGTGGCGTGTGGGTGAGTGAACCAGTTCCAATGTTTCCCTTCCCGGGCACTCCGGACTACACGCGCATGTTCGGCGTCCCAGACGATCATGCCTGGGAGCGCGCCCATGATTACTACACCAATACATTTCGAGATAAAGGTTACAGCGACATCCAGGAGTCACAGCCCATTCCGCTGGAGGACCTGGAATGCACGTACTGATGACCCTGGGTGCGGTGTGCGTGCTCTCGAACAATTTCACCTTAGCAAAGGCCGCTGCATGAGCACTTCCTTGAAGCTGCGCCTGTTTGCACACTCATGGAGGTCGGACTGGAATCATGGCAATGCCCATTTTTTGCGTGGGCTTGCCAATGAACTGTCCAGGCTTGGCCATGAGGTTCGCTGCTATGAGGCCGAAGATTCCTGGTCCTTCATCAATTTGCTTCAGGAAGGCGAGAAGGGAAAACAATCAGTCCAGCAATTCACCGCAGCATTCCCGGATTTAAATTTGAAGATTTACTCCGAGCTGGACTTTCGCCAGTTCGCGGAGCGCGAGCTGTACGATGCAGACGTCGTCGTAGTCCACGAATGGAATTCACCCGCAGTGGTAGACACGATCCTGACGCTAAAGTCCAAACTGGACTTCTATGCGCTTTTTCATGATACCCATCACCGCGCGTACACCAACCCGAAGCAAATCTCGCAATTCAGAATTGATCAGTTCGATGGCGTGCTGGCGTTTGGGGAAGCAATTCGGCAGATTTATAAAACGGTGTTTAAAGCACGTCGAGGCTGGACCTTTCATGAAGCCGCCGACACCGCCCATTTCTATCCAAGGTTTTCAGGCAATTCCACGGATGTTAATTGGATAGGAAACTGGGGCGACGAAGAACGAACTCGCGAACTACAGGAATTCCTTGCCGCTCCGCTGAGCACGTTGAAGCAGACGAGGAAAGCGGTCTACGGTGTGCGCTATCCGCCAGATGGTATAGCACAACTGGAAAAAGCAGGAATCAATTATTGCGGCTACCTCTCGAATCTTAGTGCGCAGGAGATATATGGCCAAAGCCTCCTCACGCTGCACATTCCTCGGCGATGCTATGCCAACGGCTTGAGCGGCGTGCCCACCATCCGCATGTTTGAGGCGCTGGCCTGTGGCATTCCTCTCATCTGTTCCCCGTGGACCGACTCAGAAGGATTATTCCGCACAAACCAGGATTACATTTGTGTGCCCGATGGGCGCTCTATGGAGGCTGAGATCGTCAACCTGCTCAAAGAAGAATCAGCACGCAAGGAACTTGCATCTAACGGTCTCGAAACCGTCCGGCAGCGCCACACTTGTGCGCATCGCGCCCAGCAATTTGTAGAAATCTGCGAGGAGCTGGCAAGATGAAAATATTCGTCTTCGGTTCCAGCCTGACCTCAACTTATTGGAATGGCGCCGCCACTTATTATCGCGGCATCTACAAGTACCTGCACCGGCGTGGTCACAGCATCATTTTCGCCGAACCCGACATCTATGGCCGGCAGAATAATCGGGACATCGCTGAGCTTGATTATGCCGATGTTCGGGTCTATCGCACTCCCGATGACATTCCTGCACTGCTGAACGAAGCCGCTCACTGTGAACTCGTGATCAAGCACAGCGGAGTTGGCGCGGACGACGAAGTGCTCGAGCAAGCAGTCCTTGCCTGCCGCTCCAGCCGCACCAGGGTCATATTCTGGGATGTGGATGCTCCCGCCACCTTAGCGCGGCTGGAGAATGTGCCTAAGGATCCGTTTCGCAAACTCATTCCCGAGTACGATCTGATCTTCACCTATGGTGGAGGACAACCGATTGTTGATCACTATTCGCGCCTGGGCGCAAAGGCTTGTTTTCCCATCTACAACGCGCTCGATCCCGACACACACCATCCGGTCCCGCCCGATCCTGAGCTGCGCTGTGATTTGGCATTTGTTGGGCACCGTCTTCCCGATCGCGAACAGCGGGTGCAGGAATTCTTTCTTCATGCCGCGCTTCTGGCACCCGAAATGTCTTTTATTCTTGGCGGAGAAGGTTGGAGTGGGAAGACGCTTCCCTCCAATGTGCGCTGGATCGGGCATGTCGCCAGCGGCAGCCATAACCGCGTGAACTGCTCGGCGCGCATGGTGTTGAACATTAATCGCGACTCCATGGCGCAAGTGGGTTTTTCGCCGCCCACTCGAGTATTCGAAGCCTCCGCTGCTGGGGCCTGCGTGATTACCGACGTCTGGGACGGAATTGAAGGGTTCTTTGTTCCCGGCCTCGAGATTCTGCCGGCGGTTTCGGCGCATGACGTGGTCAGATATCTGCGGCTGATCGGTGCCGCCGCCGCCGCGAGGATCGGTTCGGCAATGCACCATCGCGCACTGCGGCAACACACGTATGAATTGCGGGCCCACCAGGTGGATGGCATTCTGCAAGCTGCCTTCACTACTGCCACTGGTTCCGAATCCGAGGTGCCCGGCCACCCGGAAGCTATTTATTCCCAAGCTTAGGGGGCAAGGTTGAAAATCGTAATTTTCGGACTGTCGGTGACTTCTTCCTGGGGAAACGGCCACGCTACCACGTATCGCGCCCTCTTGAAAGCATTGCAAGAACGCGGGCATCACATCGTATTCTTTGAAAAAAATCAGGAATGGTATGCCTCAAACCGCGATCTCCCCGAGCCGGGATTCTGCGATTTGCGGCTCTTTGAGGATTGGAACTCGATCCTGCCATCAGTTCGTGACGAACTGGGGGGCTGCGACGTAGCCATAGCAGGCTCCTACTTTCCTGATGGGATCAGTGCGGTGCAGGAGATCCTTGATTCAAAGGCCGCCGTGAAGGCTTTCTACGACATTGATACTCCAATCACAGTTGCAAATTTACGCGCCGGTGGAACCGACTTTCTGCGCGCAACTGAGATGGCTGGATTCGATCTCTATTTCAGCTTCACCGGCGGTCCGCTTCTGGAACAATTGGAATCCGAATTCGGAGTGCGACGGGCTGTGCCTCTATATTGCTCGGTTGATCCGCAGCAACACTACCCGCGAAAGAGATCCAAGCGTTACCAGTGCGATTTGAGCTACATGGGCACGTATGCCGCAGACCGCCAACCCAAGCTCGACAGGCTATTTACCAGCGTCGCCGCAGAACTGCCGGAGATGAAGTTCCTGCTGGCGGGGCCGCAGTACCCCACAAATCTCAAATGGCCGAAAAACGTCCGGCACATTCACCATCTTTCCCCGCACTGGCATCCGCATTTTTATTCGTCTTCCCGGCTGACGTTGAATCTGACCCGCGAAGCGATGGTGGCTTCTGGCTTTTCTCCATCGGTTCGCTTGTTTGAGGCGGCGGCTTGTGGCGCGACCCTTGTCTCCGATTTCTGGACAGGCCTGGATGCTTTCTTGCGAACCGGGGAAGAAATCCTGGTCGCCGAGCATTCCAAGCAAGTGGTCTCGTTTCTAAAGGACATGGACGAATCACAACTGCGGACCATCGGCAAACGAGCACAGGAGCGCGTCCTGGCTGAGCAGAGCTCAACTCGACGGGCTGAAGAGTTTGAGCTGCATGTTTCTTCCGCGATGGCACGGGGCGAATCGCAGCACCTTTCTCCTGCTTTGCCGACGGCGACCGACGCTGTTTCCACCACCCAGCCCGTTTCATAAGCACGAGAGTACCTACGCGAGTAAGACAAGGCTGTACCGGAGTGCGTGATACAGCCGGCGGCCATTCGTACTTTACTGTGCTATTGGGAGTTGCGCATTGGCCACTACCTGCCAACGGCCATCTTGCTTTTGGAAGACATGAAGGCTGCGGTGCGACTCAGTGACTTCTTTGCTATTCTGCGTGCCTTTGGTGGTTCCGCGGTGCGTCATCACGACAACGTCGGGGCTAAGCGTCTCGAACTTATACTGGTCTGGCGTGTAAGAAGCATTCTGCACACCGGCGCTGGTAGCTTTGTTGTCGGCAATCATTTGCTGCTTGTCCTGGGCTTCGCCCTTGGAACTGACAGCCAGCAAGTCGGCGCCGATGATTTTGTCCAGCTTGGCAGTGTCGCCCCGGCTTCGCCCCACTGCTTGTCCAGCGAGATCAGAGTCTGTTGAACGTCGTTAGGTACATCCTTGGCTTGGGTGCTGACAGCCAGCGCCACAGCCATACACAACACGGGAATCGCGAGAATACGCTTCATAGGTAAGGCTCCTTTAATGGTTAATTGAGGTGAAATGTGAGTGACTGCCAGCCGCCGAAAAGAGGTAGCTGACATAGCCACCCCACCCGATTGACTAATATCTCAGGCAGCCAACGCGCCGGTTTTGTGAATGGTCGAGTAAATGACTTCTAGGCTCCGGCTCGACGCCATTCGGATATGCCACACGTCCGCCTCGGCGAACCATGTCGATGCACCGCTCCAGCGCCTCACCACCGGCAAGCGCGAGCAAAGCATCTATACCATCCGGCGCCAGGGAGCGAAGTTTTTTTATCCCAATATCTGAGCGCGGGTCGATCACTTCGTCCGCACCCAGCCGGCGCACCAGCGAAGTGGCGTCGCGACCCGAGGCAGTTCCCAGCACCCGCGCTCGGACGCGTTTAGCGAATTGCACCGCCAGCGTTCCTACCGCACCAGAGGCCCCGAAGATCAAAACCATCTGACCACGCCGCAGGCGCAGGTGGTCATCAATCCCTTGCAGAGCGGTTATTACCGGCACGGGCAGAGCTCCTGCCTGCACCAGATCCAGGCGTTGCGGCACCATCGCTGTGTTCTCGACATTCGCAACTTTGAACTCCGCGTAGAATCCTCCTTGCGGATCGGAAAAGTCGACTGCATATACCCGGTCGCCAATCCGGAATCGCCGCACGCGTGCGCCTTTCGCCACCACGATGGCTGCACCATCGGTGCCCGGAACCAGCGGAAACTTGGGACGTCCGTATGGTCGCCAGGAACCGTCCCGCACCGACGCGTCCCACACCCCAACTCCGGAGGCATGCAGCGCGATCAGCAGGTCCTGCGGTCCCGGCTTCGGAACTGGCAACGTGTGCAGCTTGAGAACCGATGGCGGTCCGAAGCGGTCGAGAGCCGCCACCTTCATGGTTCTCGGGATGGTCACTGCTTGGCGATTTTTCTTTTTAGAAGTCGGCATATTCGGAGTTGTTCATCGATGCAGCGAAAACTTGGTTCGTCCGGACACAAGTGAGCAAAGGTGATGCACCTCATATCGGCTGTGTCGCCGCTCGCCTGTGCAGACTAGTGACTCAACACTGGCGCCACAATTCCCCGCTAGAATGAACTTGAGTTCCACAAAAGCGCGTAGGGACGCCTCCTTCGCTGCCCACGTGCATTCGTACCACTTTGGAGATAGTTCCGGTTTGCCGACGACTCGGAAGCTAGGACACTTGAGCCACAATCGTTGCGCCCCATTCCTTAGGGTCTACGTCGCGAGCGTGTTGCGAGAACAGCCAGCGATGGCCATCCAGATCTTCTAGGCCGTACTGCCTCTCTCCATAGACAGTTTCATGGAGCTCTTCCCAGCATAATCGCACCCTCTCGCTTTGCCTTATCGAAATGAGCACCTACATCCGCAACTATTACTGTGAGCGTCTGAATTCCATACCCGAGATTGGCTGGACTATCGATTCCGGGGCGAGGACCGGTCAGCATGATGTATGCGGCGCCCAGGTGCATTTGTATTCCGCTCACCGGTTGGCCGTAGCGGTAATGCTCGGTGAATCCGCATACTCTCCGGAGCCATTCACAAGCATCGGGCACGCTGCGGTACACAAGATGCGGAAGCAAGTTGGTAGGCACTGAACGGTTACTCATGGCGACAACGTTGGGCAGGTTTGGGAGTGTGATGCTTCGGAATACTGTATCGATTGCGTCGCAGCCGGAGTTGACGAACCAAAAGCGACCAACAACTCAGTCTGATTTTTTAGGAGTTGTCGCGTCCTTTTCAGCTTCAACGGTAACTTCAACTTCTGCACCCTTCTTGAGACGGACTTCATTGCCGTCCTCGTCCGTCAATGCGTTCTCAATGCGGATTTCTTGGTACAGGGTATCGGCCCCTTCCACGGATATCTCCGCCTTCTCCGGTTCGCTTGGATCGGGAGACTTGATGATTTTCTCAACCTTCCCCGGCAGGGTCACATTTGGCTTTTCCGTCATGCGTTCTCCTTTCAAACACATCCGGGAACCGGGTTTAACGTAAAGCTACGGGCCGTTTCGTTTCAACGCCGCCAGAAAAGCGGCGGACACTTCCCGTATGCGTTTGAGGAGCTCTTCCTGTTGGCGCAACCCTTCTTCGTCGAGCCCTACGAACGTCTGGTTTTTCAAACTCTCAATGTGTTCCAGCATAAGGCTTCTAAGTTCATCGCGCAACTTCTCCAGGCTGCGACGGTTCATTTTGCACGCTCTCCAATGCAACCCTCGGGAGCATACCTTTACAAGAGAGGGCCTTAGAGTAGGGTGACTTCGGTAGGAGAAAATTAATAATCCTGTAGCCAACCTCAACCTACCATATGTGGCAGGTACCACGGACTATCGCTCCACTCGATTGGCTTTACCACATCAGGATTGGTCGGGACGGGCAGATTTGAACTGCCGACCCCTCGCACCCCAAGCGAGTGCTCTACCAGGCTGAGCCACGTCCCGACGGTAGGAAGCCGCTATAGAAGTAAACCAAACCAAGCGGCGGGGCTGACCAAAGAATTTTACACCAGCGCAACCATTTTCGTCCGCTGTCCCCTGCCTACAGCACTTCAATCGAGCACTGATGGTAATGCTTTAACACCTCATCCCATTATCGCCTACCCGCTCTCTTCCGCCCGCGTTGCGGTTCCTCCTCCAACAGCGCGAACTGGATCTTCTTCTCCACTGGATCGATGCGATCCGCGATTACGCGTACCTTCTGCCCAAGGCGATAAATCTTATGACTCCGCTGGCCGATGATCTCGCGTGTGTTCTCGTGATACACGTAACGATCATCGGTGAGCGTAGCTAGCGGCACCAGCCCTTCGACGAAAAGATCGGTCAGCTCCACAAAAAATCCGAACTTGGTCACGCTGATAATCAGACCATCGAAGTCTTCACCGACGCGGTCTTCCATGAATTTGGCTTTCTTCCATTCCATCAGTTCGCGTTCCGCCTCGTCCGCGCGGCGCTCGGATTGGCTGGATTCTTCCGCAATATCGTGAAGTTCTTCTATCGGAATGGGCCCACGGAGCGGTTTGAGCGATTGCTGGTGAGTAGCATGATCGCGACGCTTCGACCAGGGCGATGATTTGCTGCTCCCCGTCTCTGGAGTGTCGCTTTCGTCCCTGGAAGGCTGTCTTCCCGAAACTCCTATCGCTATTTCTCCATCTCGCATTTCCGCTGAGTCGCGCAGAACATCTTTCAAAATTCTGTGAATGATGAGATCTGGATAACGGCGGATGGGCGACGTGAAATGGGTATAGGTCGGGGCCGCCAGCGCAAAGTGCCCCAGATTTTCTTCCGAATATCGCGCCTGCTTCAGTGAACGCAACATCAGGTAGGAAAGAATTCTTTCCTCCGGCTTGCCGGCAATCTTTTCCGTGAGCTTCTGATACATACGCGGCGTGATGTGCACTTCTTTGGGGATTTCGATTTCCCGGGCGCGCTTCCCCGTGCCGTAATTGGCGCGACGATCCGTCTTGGGTTGTATCCGTTGAATGGGCAATGGGCCGACACCCAGTGAATAGCCGAAAGTCGCCGCAATGATTTCAAAGTCGTAGACGCGCTTGGGATCCGGCTTCTCGTGCACACGATAGATCGAAGCAACCCGCTTGTTCTCCAGATAGCCTGCGACACTTTCGTTGGCTGAGAGCATGAATTCTTCAATGATGCGGTTGGCGATATTGCGCTCCGAGCGGGTAATGCTCTTCATTAGGCCGTGTTCATCGAACTCAATTACCGGTTCGGGTAGATCGAAATCAATCGAGCCGCGCCGCTCGCGCTTGCGATTCAGGATCATGGCCAGCTCACGCATGGTCTCAAACAACTCCACCAGGCTGGCGTAGCGCTTGCGAAGCACAGGGTCTCCTTCGAGCACAGCCTTCACGTTGGTATAGGTCATGCGTTCCGCCGAACGAATTACGCCAGGACACAGTTCGCAGCCAAGAATTTCTCCGCGATGATCGATTTCCATCACGCATGACATGACTAATCGATCCACCTGCGGACGCAGGCTACAAATATCAGTCGAGAGCTCGAGTGGCAGCATGGGCACAGCGCGGTCGGGGAAATAGACACTGGTGCCGCGCAGGCGCGCTTCCTGATCGATTGCCGAATCCGGGATGACGTATTGAGCTACGTCGGCGATATGCACTTGCAACTCGAAGTTGCCGTTTTTCAAACGTCGCACGGTAACTGCATCATCAAAATCACGCGCCGTCTCGCCATCAATAGTCACGATCGGCAGAGCCCGGAAGTCGCGCCGCTTCTTCAATTCACTCGCGGGGATGAGGGGTTCCGCCTCCTGCGCTTCCTCGAGAACTTCTGGCGGAAAGCGATGTGGCAAGTGGTGTTTGCGGATCATGATTTCAACATCTACGCCGAAATCATCTTCATAGCCGAGAATTTCGACTACTCGTCCGCGCGGATTCTGCGTGGCGGTGGGCCAGTCGGTAATCTCAACGTCCACCACAACGTTCTCCAGATTGTCCGGCCGAGTGCGCTTTGCTTCTTCACCAAGCACACGATGCACGCTCTTCTTAGTCTTTTTTCTTTTGTCTTCCTTTCCAGGAGCTGCTCCGTCATCGCTGGCCTTTTCCGGAAGCTCAAGTCCCTTGGGGATGATGATCTCCTGCGAAATTTTCCGATCAAGCGGCGTCACATAGTTGTAGCGATTGCCATAATGGAAGATGCCGACCACAGTGGAATGGGCCCGATGCAGCGGCCGCACGATGCGACCCTCGGCGCGGCCATCGGGACGAATCGTGGTGATCTCCACCAGCACACGATCGCCGTGCATGGCTGAACCGACCGCGGGCGGAGGGATAAAAATATCTCCACTGAGGCGAGCTTTCAGGCGTTCATCGAGCGCACTGGCGTCGGGTATGACAAAGCCAAAGCCATCGCGATGCATGCTCAGCCGGCCCACGATCAGGTTCTTGCCCGAGGAGGCCTGAGGAATTGCATAGCGATCGGAATCCACTTGGACCAGTTGTTTGCCACTCACTAAACGCTTCAGCCGTTCGGAAAGTTCGCGCCGAGCGTCACCATGAATTCCCATTTCGCGGACTAACTGTTTGAATCCTGCCGTGCGTTTAGGTTGGCGTTCGATTTTCTTGAGAATTGCGGAGTCGGAGATCATGGGGTACTTTCCGGATACGGAACTAGTAAGCGCTTGGCTGGTTACGGGTGTGCCCTTTCAGTAAACACCGTTGCAGCAGGTCGGTTAGGTGGATAAGAACTGCCGATTCAAGCGGAATTTACATTGTAGTAAGTGCCCAGACCCGAGACAAGTGGCGAGGAAACTAGTCATTTCGCAGCCTCCATCTCTACCAACCTCAATAACATCAGTGAAAATCCGAATTTCCACAGTCAGGAATACGAATTAGCGGAGTACAATTCGGTTTGGTCACCGAAATGCGAGTTTGACTCTGAATCCATCATCAGGAAAGGACCTTTTGCCACATGTGGAAGCCCACAAATCAGCCCATGACTCCAACCCGGCCGGGTGAGCCGGAACGTCCCGCCATGCCTACACCGACGAGCTCTGCCGTGAGCGAAGCTCCCACGGTAACGCGTCCGGTAACCAGCACCACTACCACCACCGCGGACCAGGCTACGATCGGCAAATCGCTGGTGATCAAGGGCGAAGTGACCGGTTCCGAATCCTTGTACATCGACGGACGGGTGGAAGGTTCGATCAATCTTTCAGGCAATCGCGTGACCGTGGGGCGCAATGGCGTGGTCTCGGCCAATATCAATGCGCGTGAAATCGTTGTGCTCGGTAAAGTGCGCGGAAATTTGACCGCAAGCGACCGGGTAGATATTCGCAGCGATGGTTCGCTTACTGGCGATGTAGTGGCTGCGCGTATTTCTATCGAAGACGGCGCGTTCTTCAAGGGCGGCATCGATATCCGCAAAGCCGGCCAGAAACCCAATGGTGAAGAATTGCCCAAGACGATGACTCCTTCGGGCGAAGTGGCGACCGCAGCGCGCGCTTAATCTCTCTCTCCACGGCGGGCCTCCCGTGGTTTCCCGGGCAGGCCCGTTTCTGTTGCTATCCTTCTGTTCTTCCCATACCCGAATAAATCCCTCCAAGTACAGTTGCTAGCTGAGTGCGGCTTACAACCGGCACAGCCTCCCTGCATCAAAAATTCGGAGGCAGGATTAGTGGCGGTTACAAACATCATTGTTGGGGAGAGACCGCAAGAATCGAACGTTATTCCCATAGTTCCGGGCATGCGGACCGATGTCAGTGGCCGGCAGGTGAGAAACGTTATTCTGCTATCCCTCCCGGACGACGAATACAGTTTGATTCGTCCCCATCTGGAGGCTGTGGATCTACCACATCATCTGATCCTGCACGAACCCGCGGAGAAGCTCGAATACGGATATTTTTTGAACGAAGGTATGACTTCGTTGGTGGTGCTGACCAGCGATGGAAGGAGTGTGGAAGTTGGTATTGTCGGTCGCGAAGGCGTAGTAGGAACCCCTTTGGCGGTTGGGCTTCACCGTGGCCCGTACCGTGCCATTATGCAAATCTCGGGAAGCGGCCTCAGAATGAAAGCCGCAGTGATGGAAGATACTTTGCTGGCGGCGCCTACGTTGCGAATAGCGCTCGCCCGTTACGCTCTCGTGCAGGGTTTGCAGGTGGCACAAATCGCCGCTTGCAACCGACTGCATGAAATCGAGCAGCGCCTGGCGCGTTGGCTCTTGATGTGCCAGGACCGTGTGGACTCGGAACTACTTCCTCTAACCCACGATTTTATGGCGCAGATGTTGGGCACGGGACGTCCCACCGTGAGTCTGGCCGCGGGTATTTTGCAGCGCGCCGGCCTGATCGAAAACTTGCGCGGCAGTGTAAAAATCCTGAATCGCAAGAGCCTTGAAGGTGCGGCTTGTGAGTGTTACGGAGTTATCCAGCACTTCAACGGCGGACTTGGCCTGAAATAGCCTTCCTGCAACTCTCAGTTCGCTGTAGGACTGACAAGCCTGCGCGCGATCACTAGCCTACGCACTTACAGATTCACGGTTTGCAGTTTCCAGTTTCTGGTTTTACAGGAAACTAGAAACCGGACACTCGAAACTCCAGGGAGCATAGTGGCGGAGCAAGACATCCGTTTGCCAAAAACACGCAAGCTCGAGAAACCAAGCCCGCTGCGGGCCGGCATGCGAACGGACATCACAGGCAAGCCGATCAAGAATGTAATCTTGCTGTCGCTTCCTGATCGCGAATTCAATCTACTTAGACCTTATCTCGAGTACGTCGATCTTCCCCATCATCGCATTCTGCACGAAGCCGGCGATCGCATCGAGTTCGCCCATTTCCTGAATCAGGGCTTGGCCTCACTAGTAGTGATCACCAGCGACGGCAGAAGCGTTGAAGTCGGGGTTGTCGGCAAGGAAGGCATGGTAGGAACTCCCTTGGCTGTTGGCCTGGATCGCGGCCCTTATCGCGCCATCATGCAAATATCAGGCGATGGATTGCGAGTGAAGTCAGATGTACTGACAGAAACTCTTGTGTCCGCTTCCGAGTTACGCGTCATACTCAGTCGTTATGTGTTGATTCAAGGCTTACAGGTTGCGCAGATCGCCGCTTGCAACCGGCTGCATGAGATTGAACAGCGCCTGGCCCGCTGGCTGTTGATGTGTCAGGACCGTATCGATTCCGATCTGCTGCCGGTAACTCACGAATTTTTGGCACAAATGTTAGGTACGGGACGTCCCAGTGTCAGCCTGGCAGCCGGGGTCTTGCAGCGCGCCGGGACTATCGAAAATGTTCGTGGCTCCGTGAAGATTCTGAATCGGAAAGATCTGGAAGATGCAGCTTGTGAGTGCTATCGCGCGCTGCAACACTTTCATGAAGGCATGGGGCTTCGATAGTTTCTTCGGACTCTTGTTTGCCGCGGCCGCCCCACACCACACACTAGTCTGATTCTGATAGGGAGGGCGATAGTCCTAAGGTTCGATTCCCGCGCTTAATTCTTCCGCCTGTCTCTCCGCGACGCGCGGATATGGCGTTGCTCTGCGGCGCCGCAAGTGACCAGGCAACTCCGATCGGGTGAGCCACAATCCCGCGGCGACTGCTCCTGCCCAGGTAATTGCAATCAAACCCAGCGCTTTGAGGTCCGCAATACGGTTGCCACTTACCAGCACCAACCGAGCAACCTGATAACTCAGCCAGCCAGCCACAACCGCGGTAATTCCGGCTTTGGCCAGTTCCCTCCAGGGCAGTTGTTCCACCGGAACCAGTTTGCGCCGGTGCAGAAGGATGGCGAACGTGACGGTGTTAGCGACGATTCCTACATCGGATGCAATCGCCAATCCCGTCGCCGAAAATGTCCGATAGAGCATGGAGTACACAGGAAGTGAGGCCAGGGTGATCACGCTGCTCGCGATCATAGGCGTAAGAGTGTTGCCAGCAGCGTAGAAGGCGCGCGCATAGAGGCCTTGCGCCGACCAGAAAGCAAGTGACAGCGAGAACCAGAAGAAATAAATGGCGGTTTGCTGCGAGTCGGAGAACAGGAACTGTCCGCGCCTGTACACCAGATCGATCAAGGGCAATGCGGCGGCCATCATGAAGCTGGTAAAGAGCAACGAAGTCGCCACAATGCGAAAAATGGACCCGTTTACGGTATCGGCAAATTCGCGCATCCGTTTCTCTCCAAACAGGTGCGCGAAAAATGGCAGTGAAGCCTGGCTGGTGGCTTGTCCCAGGACAGCGATGGGAACCGCGAACAACCGCTTGGCATAATTCAATCGTGTGATATCGCCCACACCGCCGGAAGCGAAGTAACGCAGTATCCAGTCATCCGCTGTAACCAGTGACACGCCCAGCATGAGCGGAATCGAGAGCCGCACCCATTCCCGAAAAGCCGGATTGCGCACGTCGAAAGAAATGCGATATCCGGTTCCGATCTTCGCCGCTCCGATCGCGTTAATCAGGAATGGTCCCAGAAAACTGCCCAGCAGCGCCCCATAGGCGAGAGACGAAATCCCCAGCCGGCGCGACAAGGCAATTCCGCACAGGATGATGAACACGTTATAGATCAACGGCCCAAAAGCCGGAAACAGAAACAACCGCCGGGAGAGCAGCACTGCCGAAACTACGCCTCCGACATAAAAGAAAATCTGTGCCGGCAGCAGAATCCGTGTGAGCCGAACGCACAGCTCGAGTTGTTCCGGGCTGAATCCCTTGAATAAATGGCGCGAGATCTGAAGCGTGAAGATTTCCGCCAGAATGACGCCAATACCCAGCACCGTCGTCATGACCGTGATGATGACCGAAAAAGTTTTCTGCGCGTCCTCTTCCCTTTTTTCCGCAAGGAAGCGAGTGTAGATAGAGACAAACGTGATGGACGCCGTCCCCCCAGCTACGATGTAGTTCAGCCAGTCCGGAATGGTGAAGCCGGCAACATAGGCATCGGTCTGCGGCCCAGCGCCAAACGCCCACGCGATATATGCCTCGCGGACGTACCCCACCACACGTGAAAGCATGATCGCCGTCATCAGCAGCAAGGTCGCGGAGTAAGCGCTGTGCTGATGCGACGGCCGGAAGAAACGCAGAAGTCGCTTCACTATCCGCAGATTAACTCAAGGAGGAACAACACGGTGCTGAAATTTCCCTGTTGTTCCCTTCGGCGCAATGAAATTTTGACAGCGTTACTCTAGCCGCTCGATAATCCGAGACGTGGATGATCCCGTCCCACTTCCCTCCGCACTTCTGCGGCGCTCATTCCGCAAAGCGTTCCCTCCTGCTGTGCGCGGAGAAGGCGTGTATCTGTGGGATGATCGCGGCCAACGCTATCTGGACTTTTCAGGCTCCGCCGCGGTGAATTTTATCGGACACGGAGTGCAAGAAATTCCGGATGCTATGGCGGCGCAGGCACGGCATCTCGAATTTGTGCACAGCAGCCAGTTCACCACCCCCGTGGCTGAAGAGTACGCGCAAGACTTGTTGAATTTTGCCGGCGACAATTTCCAGGGTGGCTGCGTCTACTTCACTTCCGGCGGCTCCGAGGCCATTGAAACCGCGTTGAAGCTGGCGCGGCAGTACCAGGTAGAGATCGGGCAGTCGGAACGCTATCAGGTGCTCAGCCGGTCGCAGAGCTACCACGGATCTACGCTCGGAGCATTGGCCGTTTCAGGAAATAAACGGCGTCGCGAGATCTATCTACCGATGGTGCGCGAGTTCGCGCAGATTGCACTCCCATACTGCTATCGCTGTGCATACGACTGCGAGGAATGCGCCCGGCAATACGCGGACGAACTGGAACGTGCCGTCGAGCTGACAAATGGCGAAGCTGCGGCGTTCATCTCAGAGCCGGTAAGTGGTGCGACCCTGGGCGCAGCAGTCCCGCCGGACAGTTATCTCCAGCAGGTGGCTGAGATATGCCGCCGCCACGATGTTCTGTTCATCGCCGATGAAGTGATGACCGGAATGGGGCGTGCCGGACGCAATTTCGCCGTCGAGCACTGGGGCGTTGCGCCAGACATCATGGTAACGGCGAAAGGATTGTCGAGTGGTTATGCGCCATTGGGTGCGGTACTCGTCAGTAAGAAGGTCGCAGACGCGATCTCTAGCGGATCAGGATCGTTCCTGCATGGGTTTACGTACAACTCGCATCCCATTTCGCTGGCGGCAGGCCGAGCGGTTCTGCGCTACTTGCAAAAAATGAAACTGGTTCAGGCTGCGGATTCAAGCGGCAACGGCACTCCAGCCTCAGAGCTTCGAAAAGCTCTCGAAACTCTGCGGGAACTGGAGCCAATAGGCGACGTCCGCGGCATTGGGATGTTGTGGGGAGTAGAATTCGTCGCCGACAAGCCGAGCAAAAAGCCATTCGCGTCCGCTTTGAATTTTGCCGGACGCGTGGCCCAAGCAGCCATGAGACGCGGGCTGCTTGTCTACCCCATGCAAGGTTCTGTAGACGGCGTCTCCGGTGATCATCTGCTGATCGCCCCTCCCGCAGTGATCACGCAAGAGCAGATCCAGTGGGCAGTTGAACAATTGCGGGATTCTATCCAGGAAACCGCTGGCTCGAGACCCCGATCGGCGTAGTTAACATCTGTCGTTATCCAGCCTGTTTTCTTTCTATTACCAGTAAATAATCGGTTGATGCCGGCTTTATCGCTAAAGGATTGTGCTCCCAGGCGTTGGGGAGCAAATTGATCCCTGAGACTAAGGAGGAAGCTCGTCCATGGCAAGTCCGTTGCCCGATTTCTGCGAACAGCCCAACCCCAAAGTGTTATGTGAGTTCCGCAAGACACAGACTTTCCGGGATCCGAAGCGGATTCAGCACGGTTTCGTAACTGCGGCGGAGAAGCGAGCCCTAGTCTGGCTGGCAGAGCGCACCCCCGCCTGGGTTAGCCCCGACTACCTGACCCTGCTGGGATTTGGAGCGCAGGTGATGGCCGGCATCAGCTACGCGTTAGCGACTCGCAATCGCCTGTGGTTGTTGGGCGTCATCGGCTTTTTAGCGTTGAACTGGCTGGGGGACAGTTTAGACGGCACGCTGGCACGAGTAAGGCACTGCCAACGTCCGCGATATGGCTTTTACGTGGATCATATGCTCGACAGTCTCGGCGGCCTCTGTCTGATGGGAGGATTGGCGTTATCGGGGTATATGCATCCCTATCTTGCCCTCGGACTGCTGGTTGCCTTTCTGCTGCTTTCGATCCAGTCGTACCTGGCAACCTACACTATGGGAGAATTTCACCTCTCATTTTGGAGTTTTGGACCTACTGAGCTGCGTATCCTGCTGGCAATCGGCAACCTTGCGTTGTTCTATCATCCGATGATCCTGGGAGGACGTTACCGGCTTTTTGATGTCGGAGGCATCATTGGCTGGTTGGGTATGACCGTGATGCTGCTCTTCTTCACCGCACGGAACACGCGCCGCCTGTACATGGAGGAACGCCTCCCATGATGCGCGCTACTTGGATTCACTGGCTAAAGTTCAACGCGGTGGGCGGAATGGGAATTGGAGTGCAACTCATCGTGTTGACCGGGCTGAAATCGGGTCTGCATAGGAGAAGTCGCGACGCGGCTGGGACAACGCAAACAATCATTTCGGGCCTTCCTCCTCTTCATCGTTCACCACGTCCACGGCGTGTCCGCGCACCGAGTAGGTCAGTTTTTGATCGAGTGGCGAAGAGAAGCTGACGCGAACCGGCTGGCGTTGCCAACTGGGCGCCGGGCAGGCCGAATCCGGCATGTCATCGGCGGGCGCGTCTCCCAACGCTTTTTTGAGGATTGGTTTGCGGCGCCCGCGCTGTGCCACCATCGCGTACAGATTCTTGCCATCGTCCGAGATGCCGCAATACGCAACATAGTCGCGATACCAGGCAGCCCTCGAGGAAAAGGCATCGAACTCCGGAAGATTGATCGGTGAGACATGACCGGTAATCCGGTCCACAAGCAGCCATCCACCGCGTTGCCAGCGCCAGACAAGTGCAGATGACACATTCTGAATGTTTCTCTCTCCAAAACGGGAAATGAAAATATTTTCATACAAGGTAAGAAGAACAACTTTTCTCTTGCCCGAAGTCCCCATCAGCGCATCTATCCTTTAGAATAGATTTTTATCGGCCTTCGGCCATGGATTTTCCCCAGAAGCTCCGAACCCTTTTTTCTCCCCGCTCCGAGTCTTACAAGGACATGGTTGAGCTACTTGCGCAGCGGCGCGCGGCTCGCATCCTTGTAGTGGATGACAATCCAGACACCATGATGCTGATGCGCGAACTGCTCCAGATTCGCGGATACGACGTGGTGGCCGTTCCAGATGCGAGTCACGCGGAAGCCGAGATCCGCCACCAGCTTCCCGACCTGATTCTTTCCGATGTCGTCATGCCCGGCAAATCGGGTTATGAGTTTTGCCGCGAACTGAAGGAAAATCCGTCCACCCGGCTGATCCCCTTCGTACTCATCACGGGGCTTAGCGATCGCGAAGACAAGCTGCACGGCATCGAAGCCGGCGCCGACGATTTTTTAAACAAGCCGATTTTCGCCGAGGAACTGTTTGCCCGGGTCAAGTCGCTGCTCAAACTCAAGGAATTTACCGATGAACTGGAGAGCGCAGAATCAGTACTGTGCACACTGGGCCTAAGCGTTGAAAGTCGTGATCCCTACACCGAGGGTCACTGCGAGCGCCTGGCTCAGAATGCCAGCAATCTGGGACGTCACCTGGGTTTGGACGAGGAAGCAATCGTCGCCCTGCGCCGCGGCGGATACTTGCACGATCTGGGCAAAATCGCGGTGCCCGACGAGATCCTGAAAAAGGGATCGAACCTCACCCCCGAAGAGTGGGAGGTGATGAAACAGCATCCCATCACCGGCGAAAATATCTGTCGACCACTGAAGTCATTGCGCCTCATCCTGCCGATCATTCGCCACCATCACGAGCATACCGATGGTAGCGGCTATCCTGATGGGCTGCGCAAACGCGACATTCCACTCCTGCCCCGCGTCCTGCAAGTGGTGGATGTTTATGACGCCCTGCGTACGGCCCGGCCCTACAAACCCGCGTTAAGCCATGATCAGTCCGCCATCACCATGCGCGAAGAGGCTCGCGCTGGATTGTGGGATGAAGAACTGGTGGGCGAATTCTTCTCCATGCTGGAAAAGCGCCAAGTAGCTTAAGCTATCCGTTGGTATCTCAACTAAAACTGGGATCTGAGAACCGAGAACTGAGAGCTGCCTTGGACCATCACACCTACAGCATCATCATCCCCGCATACAACGAGGGAGTTCGTCTCGACGCCACACTGAACAAGGTTCTGCACTATGTCGCGCAACAGAAATGGGATGCGGAAGTAATTGTGGTGAACGATGGATCCCGCGACAACACGATTGAGATCGTTCATGACCATATGCAGAGAAATTCAACGCTGCGCCTGATCGAGAATCCTGGAAACCGCGGCAAGGGTTACAGTGTGCGCAATGGAATGATGCATGCGGGAGGCGAAGTACTCCTGTTCAGCGATGCCGACCTCTCCTCCCCGATTGAAGAAGCTCCCAAGCTGCTGGCGGCGATTAAGGAAGGCGCCGACATTGCGATCGGCTCGCGCTGGATGCAGAGCGAGTTGCAGACTCAACGACAGCCGCTTTACCGGCAACTCTTCGGACGGATTTTTAACCTGATGCTGCGCCTGATTCTCGGCCTGCAATTCAAGGACACCCAGTGCGGCTTCAAGGCGTTCACCCGGCCCGCCGCCCAGGCAATTTTTCCGCAACAGAAAATTGAACGCTGGGGATTCGATCCGGAATTACTCTACTTAGCTAACAAATATGGTTTCAAAGTGGTCGAAGTCCCAGTGGCTTGGGCGCATAGCGCGGGCACGCGCATCAGTCCGCTGCGGGACGGCACTCGCATGGTAGTTGAGATGCTAAAAATTCGCTGGAATGCGCTGACTGGAAAATACGCCTCAACTCGGCCGTGAAATTCCGCTGCTATGAGATTGCCTGGACCGCATCCCCAACGATTCACGCCAGCGTGGAACATTCAACCCTGGTCACCTGGAAGCAAGAACGGAAGCCAGCCGCGAAGTGGCGCAAGAATGCACCCCACGGCGTCAGCCGTGGGGATGTCGTGAAAAAGACAAAGCCCCGAAGGGGCGACAGAAACTAACCCCAAGAACATAACTCTGCTATTTACCTCAACCCGTGGACCCAATCCTGATTACCTGGACCGCAAGAACCGAAGCCAGCCGCGAAGCGGCGCCAGAATACAATATTTGTGCCATCTACGCCGACGAGGGAGAGCGCCCTTCCAGGGCCGCCTTACCAATGAACGGGAATGGGCCCTGGTGGTCGGCCTTGGAGCGTTGCGTCAGCCCAGATGCTAAAGCGTCACACTCGCACGCCGCAACTCCACCCTGAGTTCCGCTGCTACGAAGCTGCTTTACGCGCAACAAAAAGAGGTCTGGTCATAACTCCAACACCCTTCTTGAAACTCACGGTCATGAGCGACGCACACTCGTCACACAACCAGAAATATTCAAGACGCCGAGAGGAGTGTTTGCCTGGTGAGTCAGCAACCTCGCCGCGCGTATCGTCCCCGTTGCCGCTGGTTTCGAGACGAAATAGTTTGCCTTGATGCAGATAAAGAAAAGAAGCCGAGCAGCCCGGATTGGCGCACTTCGAAAGCATTTCGCCGTTTCCTAGGCGGGAGCAATGTTGCTGAAGAGTTAAATTCTACTACTGATGGCAAAATCGCAATCTGTTTTTTCGCAGCAGGTTGTGGAAATCCTATGCCGACGGAATGGCACTTCTAGTGAATCGCCA
>WNGP01001187.1_pt1 | contig 23738 bp, 36 predicted proteins | sample 5407671 | NCBI WGS metagenome assembly WNGP01 (sample SAMN13153381, study PRJNA577476) | soil metagenome | isolation source: 40 cm soil or saprolite under Garry oak tree replicate 2 | place: USA:California | collected 2016-06-15
AACGCCCAGGTGTACGGCAACGCCGAGGTGTACGGTGACGCCCGTGTATTCGACAACGCCCACGTGTTCGACGACGCCTGTGTGTTCGGCGACGCCTATGTGTACGGCAACGCCCGAGTGTCCGGCAACGCCTATGTAGACGGCAACACGGTAATAGATTCTTAACCTTCGATTCTGCTTGGATGTAGTATACTAGTTCAACAAGGAGATACAACATGACGAACGACGAACTCTCCAGCCTTAAGGATCAAGTAGAAGCAGCGTATGAAGAGCAGTTCATGCAGCCAGAGATTGTGTTAGGAGACTTCGTTACCCTATATAATGTCCCTGGTGTAGGCTTGTTAACTATCCCTGGTGAAGACTTTGATCCTGAAAATGAATCTGAAGAAGGATTTCACGAGTACAATGTATACGGAGTGAGGTTGTCTGCTCCAGGGTATGTAGATTATACCGATTGGAGCACCTTTGTTACTGAAGAAGAAGCTTTGAAGTTTCTATTAGAGAACACAGGAGAATAAGATGGGAATCGTAGGTTACGTCTTCTTAGGTGATAACTGCTGTGTCGAATGTATTCAGCAGTTATATGAGGATTATGAACTTAACATCGACCTAGCCATTGATGATGCGGAGGTACGAGATGAGCACGGCCTTCCGCTAGGCTTAGTCAATGACTGTAGTGAGCGTATACTGCCTATCTTAACCAAAGATGCAGTTGTGTCCTGTGTCGATTGTGGTAAGGTACTCTCATTGATTGAGAAAGGTTAAGAAGAGCATGATGATCATTGTAAAGGATGACACAACCTGGTTCGGTGACGGATGGGTGGCCATTGAAGTTGTCACCGGCGAGAGGATCATTAAGGGACCTACTTGGGAATCTATTGCTCACCATTACGCTTAGGAGGAGTAGACCAATGTCGTATCGAAGTCTATCATGTGTATGGGAGAAGCTGAACGGCTACGGTATTGATGAGTACCCCGCGTATCGCTGCAAAGAGTCATGGTCCTGGGACCCAAACCCAAACTGCCCTCTAGACCGACATTGTGCAAAATGTATCTGTGACTGTCACGAAGATGAAGAGGATGAAGAGTAACATGAATGATCAAAGCTCCGGCATGTTTACCATTGTAGGGCTCTTCTGCTTAGCTGCAGATTTCGTCTGCGTACTCTCCGGCATCTTCGGAGGCCCTGTTTGGCCTATTACGGTGGCAACGATTGTCATATCCTTCATTGGTATCGTATGCCTATTAATAAGCTTGTATCTAGGAAGGATTCAATAACATGAACGTGAGTGAATTGATCGTGCAGCTCCAGGGGATCCCAGGCCATAAGGGAGTTGTAGCTCGCAACATGTTTGGGGATTATACGGACCTTTTAATCGCGTATCACCCTGAGCCCGAGGACATTGTGTACATCTCTGGGCATAGAAAAACGTCTGTTGTACCTTCAGATAGTGTTGAGCCTCGTACGTCCGCCATGCAGAAGCAGTACTTGATATGGAAAGCATCTAACCATCTGAAGGCAACTGTGACCGACCCGGAACTGCTAGCCGAGATTCTAGGGCGTCTAAAAGAACTTCAAGGAGGTTAGGACCATGGAGTTGGAGTTCCAAGAGCTATGGAGTAAGCTCGTAGAGCCTTTCGCGATCCTCTTAGAGGGGGCTCCTTCTAAGGATGTTCTCCCGTTCGTGCAACCATCCGATCAAGAAGACTGCAATGCTCTGGGGCAGTCTGACCCAGGAGGTAACTAGCCGTGTTAGTCAACGACATCTGTCTTGCGTTTGAGGGTGTGTGCATCATCATCTGTCTCGCGTGCCTATGTGAGTTCTTCTGGTCTTCACAGCGATTCTAGCCTCCGATCGGTTGCGGACAAAGACCCCTTGTATGAGGGGCCTTTTCTTGAGCACAAAGAAGAGAGGCCCTGAGGCCTCTCTTTATTATTGTTGAGCTCTTCCTATCCCCAGTGGACGGTTCTCAACAGGTAGTTGATGAGGTCGAAGTTCTCAGGCCCCTTGAGACAGGCCTTGTTGAGACGCTCGAACCCGATGAAGCCCTCAACTGGATTAAGAGGAGCTGCCAGGATGTATAGACTCCAAGACACCTTCAGCGACTCTTTCAACTCTAGATTGGTCATCTTACTTTCCTTTGAGGGTGTTGAGCATCCTTCACAATGAGGATGGTCATGTAAACTCCGAGCACTGTAGCTACGGAGGTTCCAACAACCAGGAGGATGTCGCTTACAGCTGATTCAATCATCACTGAGCTCCTTACTCTGAGTAATGGGTAACGACGGCGATCACAACTGCGCTGATGACGAAGAGGGCAATTGCACTTGTGACAAACGAGATGGCCAGGCTAGGCAAGAAGGTTACTGAGTCTAACATCGCTGGCCTCTTTCTTAAGCTTCTTACTACTCTTCTATTGTACTACAAGTGCTTGTAACCCGCCAGCCCTCTAAGCCAATCTTTACAAAGTTATGAACAGCCCCAAGTTATCCACAGACTTATGAACAGAGTTATCCACAGACTTATGCACTTTATCCACAGAGTTATGAACAGCCCTTCCTATAACCCCTGGAGTCTGGGTTACATCAGAAGTCAATACTTACTCGAGTCTTTTTTTACATTTTTAAATTTTTTTTATATTTTTTTCTAGTTTTTTAAATAAATTTACACGCGCTTAACACCAAATTAATACTCTATTAACCCAAAGTATACACTATCTTAACGCAAGCTGTCAATTACCACATCCAGCCATCTGTCAACCCCTCCAATGTATAGTTATCTTTACCAACTCTTTATAATCGCAAACTCTTAACGCTTCTTTACCAACTCTTTACACTTCCTTCATTCAATCTTTACAGTATCTTTACCTCAAGGGGGTGCCCCCTTTACAAAACGGGGGGACTCTCAGGGGGGAGGTTCTCAACGAGATATACCCGGTCATTGACTTGGCCGAGGAAAGTAGTATCATAGAGACATGGATACATCACGAAAGCAAACCTGCACCAAGTGTAAAAAATCTTTACCACTTGAAGAAGGATTTCACAAAGACTTGAGGAATCACTCTGGTAGGCGGAGTGAGTGTAAACAATGTGAGAACACTCGTAAAAAGAAAGGTCGTCTAGTGTCTACTACAAATAAGTTGCAGGCCATTAAAGAGATCGTTGCTAATACCCCAATCCCCTTTAAGCCTACCGACTTCGTTAAGTGGGATGAGACCCGTGTCTACGAAGTTACAGAGCTATCCCTTGAACTTGAGTACTCCACCGAACCCATCGACAGGGCTAGACTCGGAGTGTGGTGTGAGCGAGAGGTTAGAGTTGCCCATATGGACACTGAAGAGCAAGTAGCGCCTAATGACGCCCCTACCTACCCTTTCCGCACATATGTCATCCACTTCCGTCCTGAAGTGACCAAACAAGCCTTAGCCCTCCTGGCGAAGGGATGATCCCCCCTAAGTATTGAAATGGATGAAGAAGAGGAGATGACCTAATGGAAACGTCTAACATCTTGTTTAATATCTGCCCAGCGGATGACGGTAAGCTGCGACTCTATGTAGAGGAGCCTACTGAGGTGCTCGCAAGCTACCCAATCTCAGTGGCCCAACTCCACAACATCTGGAACCAATCCAATGCTATCTTGGAAGCACTTACGAACGATGAACGTCGGATTAAGACAAAGCTCCCCCGTGGAAGATTGTCTATCCTGACAGAATCACAGGTGAGGGCCATCCACGAGGATCGGAGATCTGCTCTCAAGATTGCCCAGGACTATGGAGTTAGCCAGCAGACCATCTCCAACATCAAGCTGGGGTACACGTGGCGTCATCTTGGACTTCAACCCTGTGCGTCACGTAAACGCATCAAGATCGACAAGCTCGTTGCTTCCCTCGCCCAAGGAGTAAGTACCCAAGATGTATGAACCGAACCTTATGGACTTTGAAGAACTGTATCCCCCTGAACTTCAGATGTCCCGCACAGAGAAGGAAGAACTAGTCCACCTTAGTGACCTGGTGACCTATTTACGTGACCCTAACAAGGTTGCCTATGCAGAGTCTATAGCGATCAGATCCCGCAAACTCGTAAATGAGTTTGATGATTCATTGCCTGACCTCATCCCTTCCCATGATATCCTCTACGTCTATTCGACTACCGTCATAGAATCTCACCAAGGAAAGGGTGCGGGCCGTAAACTCATACGTCAACAGCGAAGGGAGTCCTTACTCTTGCCAGGGGTATCGTGTATAACAGGCCATGCTACTACTCCTGCTATGCTGCACCTGAGACTTCAACAAGGGGCAATTGTTACTAACGTCCATAATAATTGGGAGGGATCAACCCGTACAGCTCACTTCTATACGCTCATGCTTCCACAGTCCAAGGCCTCCAACTGTGGCCCCACCGCCCTAGCCTACATGCTCCTCATGCAAGGTTACAACTTCTCAGTTGACACCTTAGAGGATCATCTCGAGACCACGGATAAAGATGGCACTAGCCCTAAAGTAATTCATTCTTATCTTCTTAGTATTTTTCCCTCTGTTGTTCTCGCCAAGGAACTCGATGGAGACACTCCACTCCCCCTCTTAGTTAACTACTTCGAGGGAGAGGACGGTCACTATGCAGTAATCACAGAGATAGGATCCACAACTATCCGTTTTTGGGATCCCTCAGATGCCCAGTTTCATACGCAGGGTATTGCCACATTCTTAGAGAATTGGTACTCTCCCCGTTATGGCAAGACTCCTGGTATCCACCTTACGAGAAAGGAACCCACCCCATGAGTAGCCCTGCCCAGATCCCAATCCCCTACCACGACAATCTCATTATCATTGAGAAGCCTCAAGAGGATGTTTCACATGGCGGAGTCTTGCTCCCTCAAGGACATTTTGAGGGCCACCGGAATCTTCGACAAGGTACCGTCGTGGCTTCTGGTCCTGGCCTACTGTATCCAGATGGCAGCCACTCTCCTATGGATGTACAGGCAGGTGACGAGGTACTCTTCTCCATGCTCTCCGGGGTGGAGATTAAGTACGATCAAGGATCGTTTCTCGTCATGCCTCAGACACATGTTGTCGCCATAGTCGAGGATTAAGAACATGAACTGGGAGTATGAATGTGAGTGTGGTACGAGGTTCACTGTTTACTATGGGTCAGGAGTGATCCCCCCTCGGAGGATGTGGGGGCACCCTGCCCTAGACCATAAGTGCTGTGCCGTCCTCCTAGACGACATTGGCAAGTAGCTCACATGTACTACAAGGCGAAAGAGAATGAGTTCCTGAAGTGGGAGTACATTAGCTGCCAACGTATGATGTGGAGCTACGAGTTGTGTATCGCTGAGGTACCCCCCTCGCTCGTACGGGCGTTGCAGATTTTTAAAAAGTACTACAATGTCTATCCGGTACTAGATGATCCTGTGATGGCTTACCCTACTTTGAGGCTCATCGATGATTATGGTAGGTTGATGCACATTCCGTACAAGACCTATATCATGAGAAACTTCAACCATACAACTTTACTGGATGATGTGAAGCACGAGAGATGGGACTTTACTCAAATCGACAAAGACAATGCCTAGACCTCACTACCCTCCATGCCATTGCTTCCAGTGCATCAACTTCAAGGCTGACTGTCCCTGCTGCGATCCTCCCAAAGAGTTCACAAGTTACCTTACGTACACAAGACATTTGCGAAACATGTCGCGCAAGAGAGGTACCCAGCAGCCCACGAGAACTGTTATCATACCCACACAACTCGGGTACCTGACCAAGGTTCTTACAAACAAGCAACAGCTTCAAAAGTATAATCTCTCCGTCATCTCTCGCTTCTGTGCTGCGTTGAATGACGGCAAGGGGTTCGGCAAGTTCACGAGGGCCCACCGGAACCTGCTCAAGGAGGTGGAGGAGAACACTACGCAGCTCTACCGATTCATCATAGATCTCCCCCAGCAATTAGCCCGCGCCATACTCATGCTGGCTCAGACAGTCAACACGTCGCCTAAAGGGGTTGTTGCTGCTCTTACCTCGTACGGCCTAGAGCACCTGGCCCTAGAACTATCGGCCAATGCTTCAGCTCCTCCATTAGGCTCTCCTAACATTAAGAAGCTCTTAAGAGAAGAACCACAAAGTGCTTCACAGGAGTTCCTAGACATCCCGCCGAAGAAAGTGAACTATGTCGACATTGAACCCCCCGGTCCTCCAGCCCCCAACCTGGGCCCAAAAAAAGCAGATCCTCTCTCTCTCCCCAGTTCAGAGGATTTCTGATGGCTTTCGGTATCCCCCCTTTGCTCCGGTTGTACTCCGCCACCCGTCACTCAACTCCGTTTCACTCCCCCGCATTCGAGGCAACAGTTTGCTCATCCGAGTGTATCGACCAAGCGGTTTTACACCAGGCGGACTATATGTGGAGAAGGGAGCTCAGTTCCCTGCAATCTGGGGACATGTCCTCGGAACTACCACAGGATTACAAGGCTTAACCCCTGGTACTCAGATCCTCTTTCATCGGTTCTCCGAGGAGCGTATACTAGAGGTACCCTCCCTGGAGCCTCTCTTTCCGGGAGAGATGCTTGACGTAAGTCTACTCCATTTTGACGCTATCCAAGCGGTCTTCTCCCCCAACCTTGTAGAAATGAGAACATGACTCTTCACAAACTCGATCTAATGGCCCTCCTTGCCCGCGTAGCGGGTCTTAGCATTCTTGCCTCTGATGCTACCTTCCAGAGCTCTATCGCCTCGCTAGCGGGCTCCTATGCCCCAAAGATCATAGCTGTGCTTGGTCTAGTCTCTCTCCTGGCGACTGATGTCCTTCGAATCATTGGTTCTCCTACCCCCACTTCTACTGGAGCACAAAAATGAATTTCTCTACCTACCTCCAAGTCTTCACCCAGGTGGTCCTTTCGAAGAAGGCATCCTTCACCGTCAAGCTTCGGGATGCAAAGTACTTGGTGTCTCTCTCGGCTAAGGAGCATACGTCGCCGCTCCCCCGCGTCTCAATCCCGGAAGCCATGAGCTTGGCTATGACCATCTCGACGCTCTCGTCTCTGACGGACATTCCCCTCCCCACCGTTCGTCTCGGCGGGTTGGATTTTTCAGTGGTCATTACGTCTGTCTAATGGACATCCGATATATCGACTATCCTAAGTTCGGACCGATGACTCCTCGTTCAGGCGCGGACATCACAGACCTCATCATACATCACTCTGCCGGACCTGCTGACCAGGACCCGAGAGCGATTGATGAGGAACACCGACAAAGAGGAATGGCCGGTATAGCGTACAACTGGATCATCACACACGATGGTGAGGTCTACTCCGGCAGGCCCATCATTGTTGTTCCGGCTGCTGCTTACGGCAGGAATCAGGAATCTGTTAACGTCTGTTTAACAGGGAACTTCATGGAGTCTCATCCAACTCCGCAACAACTTCAAGCGCTTAAAGAGCTTGCCGTATTCGTTCATGGGTTGTTACCTCACATTGTCAGAACGATAGGACACAGAGAAGTAGCAACGATATTTTATCCTCATAGTACCTCCGACTATGCAACCGCCTGTCCCGGCGACAATCTGCAAGCACTGATCCCTGAAGTAAAAGCATACGTTAAAGAACACCTGCATTCTGCAACATAGGAGAGCGTCATGGCACAAGATGATAATTCCCCCAATTATCTCGTTGGGTGGGAAGGAGATTCTACCGTAGTTCTCATGGCGTACTCTGAGATTACAAAGGAATGGAACTTTACACATATCCCGTTAGATGTGTGGGATGGACTTGTTCAGTACGTGCAAACGTATCGGCCTCCCAACAACGTTTCGTTTAGCGATCCTAAAGATAAGGGACTTCGCGCTCCTGATCCAGCTGATATACATCTGAAGGACTTTTTCTTCCCATGACGGAGAATTTTTTTGACTTCTTATCGGTGCCAAAAGAAGAAGTCATTATTGAGGATCCTCTAGCCACTCTCGTAAAGCCTGAGTGGCTTTATGATATGTGTAAGGGGACTTTACACATGGAAGATATGGAGCCACAGCCTCATTATGATATGTGTAATATCTTTGAGAAGGCAGTCGGAGATTGTCAGTTCACAGGTAAGACGCAGACACTCATCATGGTTGGCGTTCCTCGTGGAACGTTTAAAACGAGTTGCGCCACAGAGGGCTTACCTCTTGGAGTACTCGTGAGAAACCCCAATGCTCGAATTCTGATTGATTCTTTCCGCCATGATGTTTCCAAAAAACGACTTAAAGCCGTAGCTTCTCATATCACAAAAAATGATGATTTTAAAGCACGATACGGAGATGATTGGAAGCCGGTCTTTCGAGAAGAGCAGTGGAACGACTCTGGAATAACCATATCAAAGCGAACAAAGGTGTTTCGTGAGCCTTCTATTGATACTTCGGGGGTAGATCGTTCACAGACCGGCAGCCATTACGATCTCATAGTCGCGGACGATTTAGTAACCGATACTAACTGTCGTACTTCGGAAGCGCGTCAGAAGGTGTTCGATCATATAGCTGACCTCTTACCCATCCTTGAACCAGGTGGTACATTGATCCTGATCTTCACTCGGTGGCATCCAGATGATGCTTACGGGAGATTGATCTCTATTGATGCTGAGCGAGAGAGGAGCGGTAAGAAGCCGGTCTTCACGAAGCTGATCCGATCATGCTACGACGGCCCCAATGGTCTTTACTTCCCCTCGCGACACGATTATGAGTTCCTATCGGAGCAGAAAGAACGCATTGGATCTCGGAAGTTCTCTGCTCAATATCTCAATCAACCTATTGCAGATGCGGATAAGACCTTTAAGATGGAGTGCCTACAGGAGGTACCGTTCTCCTTTTACCGTACTACGAAACAAGGGATTGTACAAACAGATGACCATCAATACCCGGTCTACACCACTATGGCCTGGGATACAGCAGGAACTAAAGCAACAGCTAAGTCAGATTATCATGGCATTACCGTTGTTGGAACCGACATGTTCGACAGGTGGTGGATTCCACATGCCGAAGGGGTGAAAGGAACACCTACTGAAGTTGTGCAGAGAATTAAGTCAATCATCCTTACTTATAGACCTGATCTGCTCCTCATCGAGGCCATAGGTTCATTTGCCCATTGGGTCAATGCTCTTCATCGGGAACTCGAACCTATCGGTATCTCCCTAGCAATTGAGGAAGTGTCCCATGGGGGACAGCCGAAGGCTGAACGTATAGAACAACTTGAGCCTCTATGGACCGCTCGACGTATCTATCTTCAACCCGGGCTCCATAGCCTACTAAGCCAACTAGACTCCTTCTCCCCTCAGTCCCTCCCGGATCACGACGACATCATCGACTCCCTGGCTATGCACTTAGGTTTCACTCGACCAGGTGAAGATGGTATTGAGAAAGCATATGACTCCCCTATAGATCAAGAGTGGGTTAAGCGAAGACTGAGGATGAATCGAGAAGAAGGGAATCCCTGGCGTAGGGGGACTCGTTGGGTTAGATAGATTATTGAACTCCTACAGGTTATAATGAGTATAACAAGCCTGTAGGAGTTTTTTTCATGCCCGAGATGCGTAATCGCAAAGATGGAGCCGGTCCGGTTAAGTCGCTTCACCAGTCTCTTCACGGTGGAGGGCACCTCAAACCGCATAAAGTTGAACGCTTGGACGAAGCGATCGATAAGAGCGGGGGGAAGAGTTCAAAGGGTACCCACTTGTCCATGAGCGGTGGTAAGGACGAAGCTACAGATATGCACATGCCTTCTGTTAAGCAGTACAAGAAGGTTGCGAAGGCCGGTAAGAACATGCCGAAACGAAAGAAGAACAAATAAGATGGCACGTAGCAAAGGAGCTAGTGCTTCTAAGAAGGCAGCTATCAAAGAATCCGGCAAACCCACGGAAAAAGGGAAGAGTATAGGTCTGAAAGTTGCTCTGATGAACTCTTCTGAGGAAGAATCCGCGAAGAAAAAGGGTAAATTCCCGGCCAAAAAGCATGCTAAAGGTAAAAAAGAGAAGAAAAAATGAGAAACCATTGGAAATGGTCCACACCCTGGCTTATCTGGGCATTGTTAGCGGGCTCTTCCGTTTCAGCAGCCCAATTTGTCAATGTTCCGTATGGACTTTCCGATGATTTCTTTCCTAAGAACCTTCCACCTAACCAGTGCTTGCATACAGACGCCGATTCAAAGATCACTTCAACCGGATCGGACTGCGGAACGGGCTCAGGGGGCGTTACAAGCGTCTCTGGGACGGCCAACCAGATAACGGTTGTTAATGGTACGACTACGCCGGTCATTTCTATTCCGAGTGATCCACAAGTGTCAGGGAACCTGACAACGAATGATATAACAGTCACTGATACGACGACAAACCAGTGCCTTGGGACCAATGGAAGTAATCGGATTACTACTGCGTCTCATTGTGTCACTTCAATCACCGGCACGACCAACCAAATAATAGCAAACAGCGGGGGAGCAGTCTTTACTCTGTCCTTACCGTTTACTTTTAAAGTACCCGGGACATTTGAATCCTCATCCAACGCCACATTTGACACGGCTACCGGAACCTCATGCGCAGGATTTGACTCCACTAAGAAGTTAGTGTCAAACCAAAATTGCGTAACCGCCATTACCGGCACGACTCCGATCACGGTATCTACTCCCTCCCCTGGTGTATATGACGTTGAGATAACTAGCCCCATCCCGGTTGCCTACGGCGGTACAGGCACCGCGTCCGCTACGGCGGGCAACTGTGTGGATGTTGGAGTTGGTGGGCATTATAACACAGACATTTGTAACCAATGGACGCTTGCAGGATTTATCATTCCTTCTGTTGGAGGGACCGTAACTCTGACAGGTGGCGGGACAGAGCAAAGACTGTTCTCTATGCTTACTTTCACCCCTATCTTTGTCACTGATGGTACGCATGCCATTCAGGGATACGCTAACGCGGCCTCATCTGGGGCGGGACCTGATACTGTCGTTCTCCATATGAATAAGATCATCGCTGGATCTGTTGGGGATAGCATGGCAGGGGGCGCTCACATGATGATCGGAAATGAGGACTTCTAATGTTAAGACGCTGGATCGTCTATCTCTGTGTTTTATTGTTGGGTATTGTAACGGCGGTTCCTGGAAAGGCTGACCTTGCTTATCTGACTGTCTCCGGTAATCCTGTCACCGCTCCGACGGCTCCTTATATCACCTTGTTGGGGCTCACAGGACAGTCCGGGTGTGCTATCTCAGTCTCAGGGTCATTCAGTGGGACCCTTGGGGTGGAAGGGTTCTACCTCAATGGATCAGCTTGGACCCCAGCACTAACAGTGGTGTCGCCTGACGGCGTGAGTTCCAGTACATCAATTACGTCGGTTGGGAACTACGCTTTCAACTGCGCCACGATGACGAAGGTTCGCGTGGATGCAACAAGTGCTACCGGCACCCCTTCAGTGGTTTTGAATGCAAGTCAGGGTGTAAGCCGGATTCTTGGAGCAGGTGTTAACGGCGGCAGAACTATAATAGCCGGTACCTTGCCTATCCAAGTTATCAATGTCGGTAACACGGCCACTGTCAGTATTGCAACCCCAATCGCACTGACATACGGAGGGACAGGTACCTCCTCGATTGCCTCTGGCTGCGTCACTTCTAACGGTACGGCCCTCTCTGGAGGGCCTTGTCCTACCCCCACTCCAGTATCAGTCACAGCAGGCACAGGAGTAACAGTCGCTACTCCAGCCCCAGGGGTCTTCCAGGTCGCGAACTCTGGGGTGCTCTCGGTCTCTGGCACTGGAAACATTGCCTCCACAGGGGGGCAAAATCCTACGGTTTCCATCACGAATGCCCCGACCTTCACCGGGCAACTCCAGGCAGCAAACCTTAAAGATACTGCACTTACCTCAGGAGACTGTCTTCAGTCTATCTCAGGGGTTATCACTTCTGCATCTACTGCCTGTCCTAATGGCTCCATAGGATCACTCACTGCGGGCACAGGCATCACTATCTCAACCCCTAATCCAAATTCTCCTACTGTATCTTTAACCGTCCCAGTAGCCATAGCGAATGGAGGAACCAACAATACCTCTCTCCCGAGCGGTTGCTTGCAGTCTAACGGTACGACCGTCTCCTCCATTGGCTCTAACTGCGGAACGGGTTCCGGCACGGTAACGTCTGTCACGGGTTCGGGAAACATTGCCTCCTCTGGCGGTACAACGCCTAATGTAACGATCACAAATAGCCCGACCTTCACGGGCACTGTTACCGGCGGGTCTTTTGATCTTAGTACCTCCCCCGCGAACGGCTGTATGGTAGATGTGGCTAACATCCTTACCTCTCTTCCGTTCCCTTGCCTTCCGTTTACAAGTGCTGGATTCGTAGTGCCTGCTATAGGTTCTGCTGTAACCGTGAACACAGGCACAACCTATCCTGTTACCCTCAAGTCTGGAGCTCCGCTGACCATCACGGATGGTACAACGAACGTCTCTGGGTATGTTGTCACTTCCGTGAATGCGGCATCGTCGTTCTCGTTCAATGTTCAGCGTGTCAACTCTGGTATTGTAGGCAATACCATCGCTTCTGGTTCACCCGTTTACCAGGGAGGCTACGATGCCGCTGCAACTACGGGGATCACTGCGGGAACCAACATCGTTGTAACCACTCCTAACCCTAGCTCTCCGACAGTCTCTACAACGCAGGCACCTACCTTCACAGGAGTCGTGACTACCGGCAATGTAGCCGATAGTGGACTTTCTGTGAGCCAGTGTGTCGGTACGGATACGGCTAAGTTCCTCGTCTCAAACACAAACTGTGTACAATCGGTAACTGCAGGAGGTAACGTCACTAACACCGGAACCGCCGTTGCTCCTATCATAGGCGTTGTGAATCCACCAACCTTTACAGGCGAGAGCATTATCAACACCGGAGGCGGGTACGCGAACTCTGTAGGAGCTGGCGGTTTTGGTCAGACTTCGGGCTGTTCTACCACCTGCAACCAACAGCAAGCCTATGCTTGGACAACTAATGCAGGCACAGGTATCAACGGTTTTATCGGGGGAGATTCGACGAAGACTACCCAGGGAGTTAGCAACCAGTACTTCCAAGTTGGCGATAATAACAACGGCACTGCGGCAGTACACGTTGCGATTGACACAACTTCAGGCAATATCGGTACGGATGGAACCATTACTACTGGGGGCACAATTACTGCGCCCAACTTGATTGATAGCGGACTAGCGGCCAATTCTTGTGTATCAACGAATGGGTCTAAGCAACTTAACTCGGGGGGCACCTGTGTTAATAACCTGTCAGCAGGAACAGGTATCACTATCTCCGGCCCCGCTTACAATCCTACCGTTACAGTGGCTAACTCTGTAAATGCAAGTTACCCCACAAATCAAATCTTTCTGTCAGGTTCAGGGACATACACCCTGGCAACCGGCGTAAGATGGATTAAAGTTGTCGCTGTAGGAGCTGGCGGAGGTGGCTCAGGGTCAGGTAGCGGGTTAACTTCTGGTGGCAATGGAGGAAACACTACATTCGGTACATCTCTCATAGTTGCTAACGGAGGTGCACAGGGGACAGGGAGCGGCAGTGGAGCAGGAGGAACAGCTTCCCTTGGAACCGCAACCGGCATGTCCCTCACAGGGGGTATGGGTCAACCCCAGTCTGGATTAGCTAGTTCCTACGGGCCAGATGGGGGATCAAATCCACTTGGGGGAGCAGGTTTCGGTGGAGGTACAGCTACGGCGGGAACCTCTGGAATAACTAACACCGGTGGGGGAGGAGGTGGCGGAGGTACCGGAGCGGGGGGCTTCGTTGCTGGAGCCGGAGGAGCAGGAGGTTATGTGAATGCTATGATAACTGCTCCTAGTGCAACCTATGCGTATGCGGTTGGGGCTGCTGGAACTGCAGGAGTTGCAGGAACGGGAGGTAATAATGGCGGTGCTGGAGGCTCTGGGGGGATATGGGTAGAGGAGCATTACAATTACTGATACACTAAGGATGTTATGAAAAAGAATCAATACTATGAGGGGCAGTTGCAGCCGGAGAGCCCGGCTCAACTGCCTATGCCTAAGGTAGGACAAGAAGTTTGGGATTCATTAGGTGAGACAGCCATGAATCTCATCGACATCAACAAAGGTAATCGAGCTTCTCTCGATGCGGAATTAGATCTTTGGAACGCCATGTATGAGATGCGGACAGAAGAACGCAGTTCCCCTTGGCCCAATGCTGCTAACATCAATATCCCGTTAATCCCCTCAGAACTTGAAGAGCTTGTATCACGCATTGCTGGATCGGCCATTCTCCCCCGCCCTTTAGGGGTAAGAGGTAATGACCCCAATTCAGCTCAGTATAGCCACACTGTTGAGCAGTTCTACAATGGCGAGTACCAACGATACAATTGGGAGGATAAGTTTCATACTGGTATCCATCTCACGGCGAGAGACGGCACCTCGGTCATGGAAATTCTGTGGGACCTCTCTACTACAGAGAGAAACTTCATTGTGGATTCTGTAGATGACCAGGGGCAGCCAATCAAGATTCGGCAGAAGCAGAAATTCGTAGACTATAATGCCCCCAAGTTAGACGCTGTGGAGCTTAGAGACTTCCTTTTGATTCCTGCATTCGCTACATCTATAGAGGAGGCAGATGCGGTTTGTCGCAAGACTTACATGAGTGAGAAGTCGCTTAAGAAGTTGGTCAATTCTGGAATTTTAGATAAGGATGCTGTGGAATCTGCATTGTCTTATGTCTCTACGGGGCAAGGGGAGCTAGGTTATGATGACCAGGGACATTCGACGTACAACATTGGTGGGCTCGTTGATGTTGTGGATGTAGCTGTATCTCCACCTGACGGTATAACGATGTCACGCGGACCCCTGGAGGTGTGGCGTATTCATACTAGCCAATACGATCTAGATAATGACGGCATCCCGGAGGAGAACATCCTTTGGGTGCACGATAGGTCGCGAAAACTCTTAGGTTTTGCCCCGTTCGAGTATCTTCAGGGTAGACCGTTCAAGGCTCTTTCAATGTTTCCTCGTCCCAATCGGTTCTATGGGTTTTCTACCCCCCAGCGTTTAAAGGGATTGCAAGAGGAGTTAAACGCGCAGCATAATGGTCGTCTAGACCTGATGGATTGGATACTGAATCCGACTATTGTAAAAGATAAGATGGTTCGCCTTCGTGAAGAGGACATGGCCGTAGGGCCCGGCACCATGATTGACGCTAAGCCTGGGGATATTTCGTTTTTAACAGCCCCAGAGGTGCCCCAATCTTCTTGGCAGGAAGAGCAAGCTATCTCTATGTATGCCAAGCAGATCATGGGGGCCCCACAGACGGCGGGTATCCCTACACAAGGTGGCAGCGGAGGAGGCGGGGGTAACCGCCAGTCTGCTAGGCAAGCTCAGCAGAATTCCGCCATTCAGGGCATGCAGACTAACATGGTCATCAAGCGAGTTCGTACGTGGATGTTAGAAATTTTCCAATACATCCACGGTCTGTACATTCAATACGGCAAAGATCAATTGAAGTCCGTGGATCAGACTCCAGGTGGAGCACAAAGGGTCGAGATACCTAAGGAAGTTCTTGCCTTGGATTACACCCTGACCATTGCGGGTATGGGAGGACCTCTTGATAAGGAGTCGCGTAGGAACGACCTTATGATGATGGCCTCGTTTCTTATGCAACTCCCGTTAGTACAGGGTAATCTTGCAAGGATCTGGTCTATTGCTGCCGAAGTTCTCTCTACCTATGACATTCCTGAGATAACTCGCTTCTTAGGGACAATGGAAGAGGCCCAACAACAGCAGCAACAACAAGCAGAAGCACAACAACAACAGATGCAGATGCAGATGGCTATGGCGGCGATAAATCATGGAAAAGCGGAAACTTCTCCCGGAAGCGCGGATTCAGCGGGAGCACCTCCACACAACCCTTAGTACGGAAATCTTTCGAAATGTCTTTAGCTTATCCTTCTCTCCCATGCTCAAGGAGATGAAAAGAAGGATTTTGCAAGATGAACACATAGCTGAAGACTATCGACGAGGCCTTGTTATAGCGTATAATGAAATGTATAGAGGATTTATTGCAGTTTACGAAAACTGCGGCCTCGAAGTACCACTTTGGCTTGAGAAAGAGTTTGACAGAGACGATGGAAGAGAATGACCCTATCGTGGACATCTTAGAGGAAGACGAAGAAGATTTGACTATCTCTTATGTTCCCGACTCACCAGAAACAGAAGATGAGCCTGTAAAACCGCCGCTTCCCAATCCTGAAATGATCGACCTGCGCCATCAACTTGAGGAGCAGCAGCGCGAGATCCAACGTCTCCTGTCGTTTTCGGCGCAGCCTGCCCCGACTTATATTCCGCAGCAGCCCGCCTCGACGACAGTGAATCAACGAGAGGTCTTCAAGCAGCAATTGCAAAATGCCTACCTCGCTGATCCAGCCGAAGCGCTTCTATCGTTGTATGAGAAGGCGAAGCAGGACGCCGTGGCCGAGGCACAAAGGAACATGGTACCAGTCGCCGGGGCAACTACTCGGTTTGCTATCGACCAGTTCCGACGCTCTGCCAACCTTTTGAAGGATGAAGAGGAAGAGTTTGAAGGGTTAATTGCTCAAATCAGCGCGCAAGACATGGCCCAAGCCAATCCCGATATGCTTGGAAAACAGCTTACTCTCTTGAAACAGGCGGCTAAAGGGGCTGCTCTGGAGAAGCGACAAGCTTCCCCCCAACCCAGAGTTCCTCTGTATAGCTCTGGAAGTTCCTCAAGTTCTGGGGCACGTAAGCCCGTTCAGGTAAAACTTACGAAAACGCAAAAGTCCTACTATGCTCAAGCGACCGAAGATATGGGGTTAACCCCAGCGGAAGCCATTCAACTGATTAAGTCGGAGGGTATTAGCTAATGGCTAGACCTAGTAAAGATTTTTTACCCGCACCAACCCCACGAGAAGTCACGACACCTATTCCGAGTGTGAGAGTTCCTCTTCCCAATGGTCGATTTGCTAACTTAAATGAAATAATCGACCAGAATTACCGCCCTGGGGAACATAAGTCCATCTTTGCAGATCCTTCCCAGTTTCTGATCTCTCCTCGTGCGGATTGCATGTATGCCTGGGTTGCCTATGGAAAGTCTGCGGATAACTATCTTAGAGGCAAAGTTCGCTCCCAAGCGTATCGTCCGGTTCTTCTCTCAGAGATGCGGGAGGATAGGGACCTCTCCATTCACACTCATAAAATTGCTGGCCTTGAATTTGTTGCTTGTATGGATGTTGTGCTTGTGGAAGTAAGCCCGGAAGCTGTGTATCGCCTGTACAATTGGAGGGAGCAGTCCGCCATAATGAAGACGGTCAATAATGCAGCTTTCCAAGCGTTCCAAAACACAATTTCAAATATGTCGGGTGGGCTTGCTCAAGCTAGTTTTGAAGTGAGAGAAGTAGGCTAGAACTTCCTAGTTACAACGCCTCCATTCTTATGAATGGGGGCTGTTTGTTTTTGTTGACTTGATTGTACTAAGCGAGTACTCTTAAGTTAAGATACTTTCGTCCTGTGAGATGTTGAATGTCCGTTACGTATACTGCGATGGTTCCTATAGCGGTTAGTCCCGCGGGCGGTACCGGCGCGATCAATCCAGTCAATATGACTCCGACCTCCCATTGTGCCGAAGGGGACATTGTTGTTCTGTCGGGCTCCGGGATTGCTCCCGCGGCTGCGAACGTGGCAAACGGTATTGTGGGTATTGCTCAGCATGATTCTTCATTGAATTATGGGGGCCAAAGTCCTACCTCTACGTTCAATCCGAATCTGCTTCTTGGTATCTCAAATGTTGGTACCTTGATGCCTGCATCTCCTGGTCAGACGATTGTCGCCAAGCTTGGTGCTCCTACCTTGGTGGAAATCAATCTTACGGTTTCTACGGGCTGGATCTCCGGGGGAACTCAACAGGCGCATCTTGGAACCCCCGTTGGTATCGCGATCGACGGCACAACCGGCTTCTATGTGGCGGACCCGACCGCTTCAAACATCGTTGCTACCATCTCTGATAAAATCAATGGACCGTTCGCGGTTCCGGGTGGTGATGTAGGAAACCTTGGAACTCGCATCCTCATTGAGTTCCTTCCCGCTGTCTTAGCTGTAAGTTAAGGAATAAAAGAAAATGGCATCGTTTATCAATACCAGAACTTACTTCCAGGCTGCGACGACCCAGCTTAAGAAGATCTACATGAACTCCGGTTCGATGGAACCGCTCCGTTATCCCTCCATATTCAATGAATACAAGGGTGATGCGGACCGTAGTTACATGCAGATGCTCTCTCTTGTCGGCTTCGGAACTCTTTTCGAGAAGACTGAAGGGGCGACGGCTGCGGTGGACTATTCGAAGGAAGGACTTCGTTCGTCGTTTGCATACGTGTCGTATGCCCTCAAGTATGCGGTCACTAAAGAGATGAGCCGAGAAGACGCGAAAAAGATCATTCCGAAGCTTCCTGGGCAGCTACGCTACTCTAGCGACCAGACAAAAGAGTTTCTCTTTTGGAACACCTTTAATCTCGCCTTCCTCTCTGCGGCAGCCCTTGCTGACGGACAGCCTTTATGCTCAAACTCGCATCCTCTTCAGGGCTCCTCGGCGAGACCCGGGATCAACAGTTACTCCAATCTTCTTGGAGCGGTCTCTCTCACCACCGACACCTTGCAGCAGGCGTACATCCTTATGGAAGATGTCCCTACTGACAGAGGCTTAGTGTCTTCTTATACGCCGAAGCAGCTAATTTTCCCCTTAGGTCTTCAACAAGCGGCTACCGAGACGCTCAGTTCTCTCTACTATCCGACATCCAACGAAAATCGAGTCAACGTTGTTGCGGGCTCCATCAGCCCTATGCCAATCAAGTACCTCACTGCCACGGCAGGCGGGCCATTCCCGTGGTTTGTTCTTGCCGGAAAAGGTGATCCTGGGACGGACTGCCACACTGTCTTCGCTGATGTGAAGTGGGATGAACAGCGTTCATGGGTTGATGACCAAACGATGTCTCTTTTTCACGAGACCGAGTTTCGTGCAGTCTGGGGCGCAATAAATGGCCGCGGTGTCGTTGGGTCGATGGGCGGTTAATTCAACCTTCGCTACCTAACCAAAAGACAGTCTTAATAGACTGTCTTTTCTTATTGTGTTAAGATAATGTTAGTATGTGATACGCCTTGAAAGGGCCGCTAATGCCGACTAAAGTAATACAAGCCAAGTCTAGGATGCCTTCTACTCTTCAGTACAACTCATGGGTTGCTATGGCCTTTGAGTCTGCTACTTTGACGGCAAGTGAAACGTCAATGGTAGTCGTCGTGCGTTTCCCGTTGGGATTGAACACTAAGATCACCCATATCTCGTATGTGGTGAGCGGCACCCCAGCAGGTAACCTTGCCTTGAACATTGTCTCGAATTCTGGATCGTATGAAGGTGCAGGAGCAGCGAGCTCTAAAGTAACTCTTACTCTTGGGGGCACTTATGTAGCCGGAGATACCATCACCTACGTCATAGGTGGGGTTTCTACTACGTTCATGGTGACTTCGAGGAATGCAGGGAATCTTCAACTGACTGCTGCCAGCATTGCATCAGCGTTCAATCGAATCTCTCCGTTGAATGTCACCTACAGAGCCTCTTCTCTTGGCCCTGTTGTTGTCTTCCAAACTCTTCTGTATGGGACGACTACTCCGACTTTCACCGCTTCTAAGGTTAGTACCTCTGGAACGGTCGCTACCTCAGGTGGGACGTTCACTGCTGGAGTGGCTGGAGCAAATCCTGCCGCGCCCGTTGGAGACTCTACCAAGATTGGCCTTGTTCCTTCTCCGACTGCGGCTCCGTTAACGGCGCTCTTCCCCTGCAACATCGCGATTCCTCTTGTGGGGGAATCAGAAGAGACGGGAACGATCTACGCTGTCGAGAATTTCGATGCGATCTTCCCTTCAGTGTCGGAGTTGACTCTTAGGTTGGTCACTGATGGTTCTGGTGCAGGGACGATCAAGGTTGTGATGTATGGGGTCCCTGTGGATAACCACCCGCAACAGCCTGCTGAAGCGGCTTCTTACTTCCATCTTAACCAAACGATCCTCTAGCCGTGGGCACGAGTCGCTCAACAATTGGTAATGTTGGCGGGAAAGTTATTGCGACGTTTACGGCCTCTGGGGACAGCGGCCCGTTGCTCTATCATGTACACGCCCCAGGCAACCAACCTTATGATTTCTCAGAGATTAGAGCCTGTTCAGAGTTCACTATTGGCCTCGGTGGAAGTGATACAGGACTTACGGTCACGATGTATTTCACAACGGACGTTGCCACAGCTAATGGTACCTCCGCGAACCCTGTCTGGTTCCTATGCCCCTCCCCCTCCACTGAGGCGTCGGCACAATGGAGCAACCCTATGACTAATATCTCTGGGCAGAATGTCTTGAACTTCAAGGCCCATGCGATAGCCTTGAGAGCCGTAGCAGCAGGAACGGCTAACGGGACTCTTAACGTTCTCCTTCTGTCTTCATTCTAGGATATGACATGGCCAAGACACGATTAGAACTTGCTGCCGAAAGGATTGGTAAAGGTGACAAGGCGAAAACGAAGCAGGCATTCTATCGCTTGCAGAGGGAAGACGCGGAAGAAACGGGCGATCAGTCCACCACAGATAAAATCTACAAGAAAATGGGAAAAAAGTCCCATAGTGTTGATACCCGTGCAGTGGATAGAGGAATACTTGGGTCTGTCGCCGCAAACGCTGCTATCCCGGAACTAGGAGCTGCGAGGGCTCTAGGCGGAGCAGCTAGAGCGGCTGGAAGAGCCCTTCCGAGGGCTGCTAGAGCAGTGGAATCCCTTGGGGCTAAGGCTACTAAGGCCGCCCCTAGACTCGTGTCTAAGGCTAAACCAGTAGCCCAGGTGACTGGGAGAAAAGCTACAGCGATTGGTGCGCGACAAGAAACCCAGAGGGCACTTCCCTCAAGTGGGCATAGGTCATATGAACAGGAGCTTGATAGAGTTTCTAAGAAAAAAGTCAGTAACAACCCCAAGTATAAGGCTCCACAACAACGTAAGAAGAGGTAAGATCCGTGAATTTAGGTAATCTGTCTGCTGCGTTTCGTCTTATGATGAATGAGCCTGGGACAAACCATTTCACGGCGGCTGATGTTGCTCAAATGGCAACGAGGGCACAGAATCAACTTGCATTCGAGGTAGACTTCCCTCAAGCTACGCAGACGATATCTTGAAGGGGACATCCAGCAGACCTACGATAACAGTTCCAGTCTTACTCAAGGTGTTCCCACACAGACCTCCCAATTTGCAGTTCAACCTCCCATGGCCTACCCAATACAAAATGTCGGTATATCAGGCGGCGCTCCAGTGCCTACAAAGAGTGCATGGGGGCCTAATTCTAGACCGAAGTACTATATTCGAGGAGGGTATATTGGGATCGTACCTATTCCGTTAGTAACCTCTCCGGCTACCGTTATTGCCATTGACTACATCCCTAAGCCTCCTACTCTCGTGCTTTCCACGGATAGTTCTTTATTTCCTGACATCTTCCTTGATGCCTTAGTGTGGAAGATGGTAGCTTATGCTCGCTACAGTGACAATAGCTCTTTAATGGGTCAAGCGGAGCAGATGTATATGAACGAAGTAAACAGCAAAATAACTCCATGGCTGCAACGCATTCAGGCTACAAAGCCCAAAACTATGGTACCAATCACTAAACGTTCCTACTGTCGATATAGGCGAGGGCACTGATGTCTGAGGTTTTCTATCCATTTGCGAATCAGCCGTCGCAGTCAAACCAGAACGTCTTTCCGTATGACATCCTGGTTAATGAGACCTATCCTGGAGTCATCTTCGACCCAACGGAACCATCGGGAGTCTACTCTGTAATACGAGAGGTCAATGGCTGCTTGTGGTTCGTTAATAATGCCGATTGGGATCCTAATACGCTTCAATGGACCCAAGAATCACCGACAAATGCTAACCTTCCTGCATATGCTCTAGAGCTGTGTGCTAATGGACTGTTTACACGGTTTTATGGTACGGCTACTCTTGTGCCTGGCTCTCCTATTACTTGGCAAGCAGTCTTTAATCTTAGTGCTACTGGATATATTAACAGCACCCCTCTGACTGTCACTTCGTCGGGTCTAGGGCAAAATCAATTAAGCGTAACCTGGAACGCTGGCATTGCTACGCAGGTGGAGGCAAGAAGAGTCGTTGTCACAGATACTTCCTCCGCTTCTAATTCGGTTTTAGACAATTTGGTTGTAAACGGAACCTCAAAGTGGTTGATTGATAAGACAGGCACGCTGATAAATGGTTCAATCCCATTTGCACGTATAACTGGGTATTCCCCCCCATCCTTCAATAATGTGACCCTGACCGGCAACACTACAATGACCGGGAACCTTCATGTACAAGGTACTGAAACTGTAGATGGTAGTATTACGGGTAACTCCACTCTCTACGTAGCGGCGAATGCTAACTTGCATGGAGGGGTGACGGTAACTGGGGGGGAAACCGTTGATACTCTGACCGTTACGGGCAATGAGTCTGTGGCAGGCACAGGTACAATAGGTACCTTACATGTGACCGGCAACTCTCAATTAGATGGTTCTCTCGATGTCAATGGAAATGTACATGACCATTCTAGCCTAACAGTAGATGGGACTACTAATCTAAATAATGTCACGATTTCTGGGACGGTCACCACTACGGGTAGTGGTAGCGTGGTGACGCTTGAATCAACAGATACAACAGTAAATATAACAAATCCTTCTGCAAATACTTATGATTTTAGTGTTCCTAGACTTGATTCGACTACGACTTTGTTGGCCCCCTCTTCCGGCCCAGGCTCTCAAACTATATTTATCTCGCACACATATGATATAGCAGCTTTCCCCTTATTTGGGGCTAGAGTATTAGTATCAGCAAAATTTGACACTACTACTACATTAACACTGACCGGCCCTAGTGAAGCCTCATCAGGAGGCTGGCAATTTCCGGGGTATAACTTTGGTAACGGCCCTACCGGAACTATGAGTGTAACTTGCCCCGCAGGTTTCACTTCTTTCATAGAACTTACGGGAATCTTTGGGTCGTCAGGATCTCTTTCTCTTACCATTGCTAATAGTGCTCCACCCCATTCGTATAATGGAACAGACTACCCGATAAATGTGATAGCTTGGTATAGATAATGCCTTCTGCGGGCCAGCCTGTAAACGAGCAATACACTGAACTACTTTCCGTAGGTCCTTTTGGTGGGTTAGACACAACCACTGAGCCTTTCTTCGTAGCTCCGTCTAACTTTGTTTCAGGTTCCAACTTCGTTCCAAACGCTGGGTATGGAGGGTTTGTTACTGCAAAGGGGCGTCTCCCCTTTCTAGCAGCACCTCTGCAAGGTCGTTGTTGGGGGATGCACAGGATAAGACAAGCAGGTCAACCGGACATGTGGCTGTTTGCCGTAGAGTACGGAACCGTTATGCTGTTCTATTCCGCCGTTCAAGGGGGGGTAGCCACAATCATCAATACGACTCCCCACTGGCAACAGAATACACAGGTAGTCTTCGCTGATTCGTTGCATTGGGTATTCATATCGAATGGGGTTAATACACCAGTCAAATATGACATTCTCACTGGTCTAATGACGAATTGGGGAATGACTAGCCCCACAACTGCCCCATTGTTGGCCTTCGGCCCAGCATCTACGATGAATGGGACCTATCATTATACGATTACGTTTGGAAATGCAATCCAAGAGTCTAA
>WNGP01002165.1_pt1 | contig 23695 bp, 23 predicted proteins | sample 5407671 | NCBI WGS metagenome assembly WNGP01 (sample SAMN13153381, study PRJNA577476) | soil metagenome | isolation source: 40 cm soil or saprolite under Garry oak tree replicate 2 | place: USA:California | collected 2016-06-15
TACGGCGTGCTGTTTGCGTACGGCGACAACGACACATTCCCGGTGTGGTATCTGCAGGAAGTGGAAGGCATCCGGCAGGACGTTACGCTCATCAACCTCTCCCTTGCCAATCTCGATTGGTACTTGAGTCAGCTCGCCTCGCGGCCTACCAGGCCGTTCGATCCGGCGCACGCGCCCGCGATCTACCGAACCCTCGCGCCCACAGTGCCGCCGTCCGGTCCGATCTTGCGCATGACGCCTCAGGACATCGCGGGGATGACGCCCATGCAGGTGAGCGAGGACGCCGTCTTCCGCGCGGGAACCTTCGAGCTCCCGGTGCGCAAGGGACAGGTTCTCCGGACGTCGGATCTGGTGATCTTCTCCACGATGGCGCAGGATCTGGCGACGCGGCCGATCACGTTCGGGGTGTCGTCGGGTCGCGGCTCATGGCTCGGCCTCGATCCCCATCTCGTCTTCCACGGCTTGGTCTTCAAGGTCGCCCCGCGGGCCGATACCACGCGCCGGTTCCTGCGCGGCGTTCAGGGGACGATGGTGGATTCCACCCGGACCCGGCTGCTCGTCGACTCCGTGTTCTCATGGGGCAAACTGTTCGAGCCCGATACCCTGGTCCTCGAGCCCGCTGCCCAACAGGTCGCGACGTCGTTTTCGGTGCCCTTCCTGGAGCTCGGGAACGCCGCCGTGCTGCGCGGCGATCAGCGCCAGGCGCTGTACTATCTGCGGCGCAGCTATCACCTGAGTCCCAGCAAGGCGCTCTCCGCCGTCATCCGCCGCATCGAGACGGAGGGCGTACAGAGTCTGTTTCGTCGCTAGCACTTAGCCTCTTCGTCCCTTAGTCTCTCAGCCCCTTATATTCACCGGCTATGGGTTTCGAGGCCCTCCCGGAGCGTCTGGCCCAGGTGAGGGCCGAGCTTGCGCGACGTGCCCCACAGCAGATCATGATCGTCGCGGTGACCAAAGGGTTCGGGACGGATGCGATTCGCGCGGCACTGGACGCCGGTCTCGCCGACATCGGTGAGAATCGCGTCCAGGAAGCCGTGCAGAAGCAAGAGGAGTTAGGAGCTCGGAGTCAGGAGCTGGGGATTCGTTGGCACCTCATCGGGCACTTGCAGCGCAACAAAGCCCGTGTCGTCCCCGGCCGGTTCGAGATGGTGCAGTCGGTGGATTCGTTGGACCTTGCAACAGAGCTCGATAAGCGGGCTGCCGGTTTGCGAGTGCTATTACAAGTGAACGTGGCGGGCGAGTCGCAAAAGAGCGGCTGCGCGCCGGAGGAGGCGAGAACCCTGGCGCGACACATTGCGGCGCTCGGGAATCTGCGCCTCGAGGGATTGATGACGTTGGCTCCGTTTACGGACGACGTGGAGGTGCAGCGGCGGACCTTCCGTGGCTTGCGCCTCTTGCGGGATACGATCAAGGAGGAGGAAGGGTTATGGCTGCCGACCCTCTCGATGGGGATGTCAAGCGACTACGCTTCAGCGGTTCAAGAGGGAGCAACGGTGATCCGATTGGGTACCGCCCTCTTCGGTCCGAGGGCGGGGGAGACGCCGTGAACGACGACGCCTTCAACCTGACACCGCTCGATATTCGCAAGCAGGACTTCCGGAAGACCCTGCGCGGCTACGACACGCTGGGCGTGGAAGATTTCCGGATGCGCGTCGCCGATGCCCTGGAGCGCGCGATGCGCGAGCGCCAGGTTCTGGAGGAGCGCGTCTCGGCGCTGACGGAGCAGCTGCGCGTATTCCGCGAACGCGAAAAAGCGATGAACGAAGCGCTCGTCGCGGCGCAGCAGCTGCGCCAGGACACGCGCGCCGCGGCGGAGCGCGAGGGCCAGGTGATCGTGCGCGAGGCGGAAGCCGAAGCGAAACGGCTGCTCGACGCAGCGCGCAGCGCCCAGAACACGGTGCAGGCGAAGATGGCGGAGACCGAGCGGCAGTTTCAGCAGTACATGGGCGGCTTCCGCGCGTTGCTCGAGCGCCAGCTTGCCGAGCTGCGCGCGCTGGATGGAGGGAGCCAGAAAGCTTGAGCGGAGTTTCCGTCGTAGACGCGGTCCGCGCCGTGAAGACGCGGACCGCAATCGTTCCGGATGTCGCGGTCATTCTCGGCACGGGACTCGGGGCATTGGCCGACGAGCTGAAGGCCGACGTCACGATCCCGTACGCCGAGATTCCCGGCTTCCCCCGGGCGACGGTGGAGACGCATGCGGGCCGCCTGTTGTTCGGCACGCTGGGTCGCACGCGTGTGGCGATGATGCAGGGCCGCTTTCATCGGTATGAGGGGTACACGCTGGGGCAGGTCGCCTTTCCCGTCCGCGTGCTACGTGCCCTGGGCGCGAAGACGTTGATCGTCTCCAACGTGTCGGGCGGCATGCATCCGCTCTGGTCTACCGGCGATCTCGTCCTCATCTCCGATCACATCAACCTGCTCGGCGACAATCCGCTGGTGGGGCCGAACGTCGACGCCGAAGGCCCGCGCTTTCCCGACATGTCGGCCGCGTACGATCCCGAGCTGCGCCAGCTGGCGCGCACCGTCGCGCTCGAGCACAAGATCGTGCTGCGCGAGGGTGTCTACGTCGCGGTGCCCGGTCCGAACCTCGAGACGCGCGCCGAGTATCGCATGCTGCGCGCGCTCGGCGCCGACGTGGTCGGGATGAGTACCGTGCCGGAAGTCATCACCGCGGTCCACCAAGGCATGCGAGTGCTCGGCCTGTCGATCATCACGGACAACTGCCTCCCCGACGCCCTCGAGCCGACGTCGGTCGAGCAGATCATCGCCGTCGCGCGCGGCGCCGAGCCCAAACTCGCGGCCGTCGTGCGTGGCGTGCTGGAGCGGCTCTAGCTGATGCCGTATCCGCCTTCGGACGCGACGCAGTCGATCGACGAGCTGGAAAAGCACCTGCTCGCGACGTGGAAGCACGAGCGCCTGTTCACGCGGGTGAGCGAGGCGACGCGCTACGGGCCGCCTTTCATCTTCTATGAGGGACCGCCGACCGCGAATGGGCGCCCCGGGATTCACCACGTCTTCTCGCGCACGCTCAAAGATCTGATCTGCCGCTTCCACACGATGCTGGGGCAGGGGGTCACGCGCATCGCGGGGTGGGACACCCACGGCCTGCCCGTGGAGATCGAAGTCGAGAAAGCGCTCAACATCAACGGCAAGCGCGAGATCGAAGCGTATGGCATCGAGCGCTTCAACAAGCTCTGCCGCGAGAGCGTGTTCAAGTACAAGGCCGATTGGGAATCGCTGTCGGACCGCATCGGCTACTGGCTCGACTACGAGCATCCGTACGTCACCTACACCAACAACTACATCGAGACGGTGTGGTGGTTGCTGAAGCGGCTGCACGAGAAGGCGCTGTTGTATCGGGGACACAAAGTCCTGCCGTACTGCCCGCGCTGCGGCACGGCGCTGTCGTCGCATGAAGTCGCGCAGGGCTATGAGACCGTGCAGACAAACTCGGTCTACGTCGCGTTCCCGCTGCTCGCGCGGAAAGGCGATGCGGCGCGCGAACTCGTGATCTGGACGACCACGCCCTGGACCCTCGTATCCAACGTCGCGGTCGCCGTGCATCCCGATCTCGAGTACGGTGAGTATGCGCTCGCCGACGCGGCGGGCAAGGTCACCACCTACATCGTCGCGACGGCGCGCGTCGCCGACGTCCACATCCACGGCCGGCCGCTGGTGCAAGGCGAGCGGATCAAGACCTTCCTGGGGCGCGAGTTGGTCGGGAAGAAATACGCGCGTCCTCTCGAGGTGGTCCCGCTGCCGCCGGAAGGTCAGCGCGCCGTTGTGATCGCCGGCTCGTTCGTGACGGCGGACGAGGGTACGGGACTCGTGCACATGGCGCCCGCATTCGGCGCCGATGACTACGCCGCGGGTCAGCAAAACGGTCTCGCCTTCGTGAATCCCGTCGCCCCTGACGGCACGTTCCGAGGCACGACGTGGCCCGAGATCGAGGGCAAGCTCGTCACCGATAAGGAAACGAACCGCCTGATCATCGAGCGGTTGAAGCACGACGGCCGCTGGCTCGAGACCAGGGCCTTCTCGCACAGCTATCCGCACTGCTGGCGCTGCGATTCGCCGCTCATCTACTACGCCCGCAGCTCGTGGTTCGTCCGTACCACCGCAGTGAAAAAGCGGATGCTCGAGATCAACGCCGAAGTCGACTGGCATCCACCCGAGGTGGGGAGCGGCCGCTTCGGCGAATGGCTCGAGAACAACGTTGACTGGGCGCTGTCGCGCGACCGCTACTGGGGTACGCCGCTCAACGTGTGGGAGTGCGACGCCGACCGCGAGCACCGCGAGGTGATCGGATCCTTCGAGGAGCTGGCCAAGCGGTGGGGCAAGGCACTGCCGACGGATTTCGACCCGCACAAGCCGTCCATCGACGCATACACGTGGGCGTGCCGCGACTGCAAAGGCACGATGCGGCGCGTGAACGAAGTCATCGATGCGTGGTTCGATTCGGGCGCGATGCCGTACGCCCAATGGCACTATCCGTTCGACCATCACGCCGACTTCAAGGCGCATTTCCCGGCGGATTACATCTGCGAAGGCGTCGATCAGACGCGCGGCTGGTTCTACTCACTGCTCGCGATCGGCGTCACGGCGTTCGACTCGCTCGTCTACAAGCACGTGATCGTGAACGAGCACGTGCTCGATGTGCACGGGCAGAAGATGTCGAAGAGCCGTGGCAACGTAGTCGATCCGTGGAAAGTGATCGGCGAACACGGCGCGGACGCCGTGCGGCTGTACCTCCTCGGTCAAAGTCAGGTCTGGCTGCCGAAGCGCTTCGATCAGAAACAGATCCCGGAGGTGTCGGGCGGATTCTTGAACACGCTGCGGTCCACGTATGACTTTTTCCGCCGCTACGCCCAGGAGTGGAATCCGCCGGCCGAGGAAGACGCGACGCCGCCGAGCCAGCGGCCGGCAGCGGACCGCTGGCTCCTCGCCCGGCTCGATGAAGTGGTTGCGAGCGTCCGGCAGTCGTGGTCTACCTACGACGCCACGGCCGGCGTCCGCGCCATCATGGATTTCGTCGGGGAAGACCTCTCGCGCTGGTACATCCGGCGGAACCGGCCGCGCTTCTGGGCGCCCGACCGGGCGACCGACCCCATCGCGCTCGAAACGTTGCACGAGGCGCTGGTCGCCGCCGTCCGGATGCTCGCGCCTGCGGCCCCCTTCATCTCCGACTGGGTGCACCGGGCCCTCACCGGCACCTCCGTCCACCTCGCCCCGTTCCCGGCGGACCGGGGGCACCGGGAACCCGAGCTCCTGGCGGCCATGAGCACGATCCGCCGCCTGGCCTCACTGGCCCGGGCGGCCCGGGAATCGCGTAACCTGCGGGTCCGCCAGCCCCTGGCCCGTATGCAACTGGCCGTTCCGGCCGCCGCCCAGGGCCCGGCCTTGTCAGACCTGTTAGATATTCTGGCTGCCGAAGTCAACGTAAAAGCCGTCCAAGTGGTCGCATCGGACCACGATCTGGTGCGGCTGCGTGGCAAGGCGAATTTTCGGAGCCTCGGGCGTCGGTACGGCAAGGACACGCCGCGGGCGGCGGCGGCCGTGGCGGACCTCACGGCCGAGGATCTGCAGACGTTAGAACAGGGCGGCGTTGTCCGCAGCGGTGAATTTGAGTTTCAGCCGGAAGACGTGACCGTCACGCGCGAGGTCGCGAGCGAGTGGCTGGTGCAGGCCGATGGCCCGTACGTCGTCGCGCTGGATCCTGCGCTGAACGACGATCTGGTGCAGGAGGGATTGGCCCGCGAGGTCGTGAATCGCGTGCAGCGTCTCCGCAAGGAAGCGGGATACGAATACACGACGCGCATTGAGTTGAGCGTCGCCGGCGCCGAGGATGTGGTCGCCGCGACGCGCGCGTTTCAGGGGTTCGTGGAAGGTGAAACGCTCGCGCGCCGGATGGTGTTGGGAGCGGGCGCAGCGCTCGACGAACCCGACTTGCAGCGTGAAGTGGACATCGAGGGGCGCCGGGTTACGATTGCGCTCCGGCGTCACGACGGAAGAAAGGGCGGTACCCGATAATGCCGACGAAGTCGACGAAGCTGAAGGCCAAAGGCGGCGGCCTCAATAAAAAACAGCTGACCCATCTCGAGAAGCGGCTGCTCGAAGAGCGCGGCCGCGTCATCAAGGAGCTGGGCCACTACGGTGAGTCGTTCAACTCGAGTCTCCAGGCGTCCGACGGGGACCTCTCGAGCTACTCCTTCCACATGGCCGATCAGGGCACCGACGCGATGGAGCGCGAGAAGGCGTTTTTGTTCGCGTCGCAGGAGGGGCGGTACCTGTGGCATGTGAACGAGGCGCTGCGCCGGCTGTACAGCTCGCCCGAGCGCTTCGGGCGCTGCGAGCAGTGCGGCGAACCGATCGGGTTCGACCGTCTCGATGCGCTCCCACACGCCCGTCTCTGCATCAAGTGCAAGGCCAAAGAGGAAGATGGTAAACGCCGCTGAGCGCCGGCTGTTCTGGGGAACGGCGACCGCGGTCGTCGTTTCCGATTTCGTCACCAAACTGATCGCGGAATCGTTCCTGGCGCGGCGCCTGCCGCTCCGGGTCATCGGCGACGTCGTGCAGTTTCGCCTCGTCTACAACGAAGGCGCGGCGTTCGGCCTCCACGTCGGCGACAACTCGCGCTGGATCTTCATGGCCCTCGCCGTCATCGCGCTGTTCGTGCTCGCCTCGCTGGTGCGCGGCACGCGGCCCGGTGACCGCTTCCGCCTGATCGCGCTGGCGCTGGTCTGCGGCGGCGCGGTCGGCAATTTGATCGACCGGATTCGCAGCGCGCAGGGCGTCGTCGATTTCGTGGACGTCGGCATCGGCGCCTGGCGCTGGCCGACCTTCAACGTCGCCGATTCCGCCATCACGATCGGGGCGATCGCACTCGGACTCTCGCTGTGGCAGGAAGGCCGCGCGCAGCAACGGGCGAAGGAGGCGCGCGCGGCAGAACCTTGAACATCACCTTCTGTGTCGTTGCTCCGACTGAACGTCTAGACCGTTTCCTCGCTGACCAGCTCGCCCTTTCTCGTACCCAGGCCGGACGCCTCATCGCCGACAAGCGCGTGACCGCGGGCGGGAAAGCGCTGCGCGCCTCGACGGTCCTGGAACGTGCGATGCTCGTAACGGTCGAGCTGCCGGACGAAGCACCTCCGCGCAGTTACACGCCGTTCCACGCCTCGCTGAATTTCGTTTATGAGGACGAGCACCTCGCGGTGCTCGACAAGCCCGCGGGACTCGTCGTCCACCCCGGTCCCGGCCACTGGAACGACACGCTCGTGAATGTGTTGGTCGGGCGTGGCACGGAGCTGTCCGGCGGCGCGGCCGCGGAAGCCGGCCGCCCCGGCATCGTGCATCGGCTCGACCGCGACACCTCCGGGCTGCTTGTGGTCGCGAAGAGCGACCTGGCGCACCGGCGGCTCGCCGGTGCCATCGAGCGTACGCGGCGCTGGTGTGGGGCCATCTGCGCAAGAGTCCGGTGGACATCGAGGCGCCGATCGCGCGACATCCGAAGGAACGCAAACGCATGACGGTCGCGCAGGGCGGACGGCACGCGACGACGCACGCCGCCGTCGTCGCGCGCTTCGCGCACGCCGACCTGCTCCGCGTCCGACTCGGCACCGGTCGCACCCACCAGATTCGTGTCCACCTGGCCCATATCGGCTGCCCCATCGTCGGCGACCGCGAGTACACGTTTGGGGGCAGTCGTCGCGTGACACCGTCGGCACGGAAGGAAGCGGAGCGCCTCGAGACGTTGGCGCCGCGCCAGCTGTTGCACGCGGCCGCGCTTTCGTTCACGCATCCGGTGACCGGTGTCACGCTGTCGCTCACGTCAGAGTGGCCCGAGGACTTGCGTCCTGCACTCGCTGAAGCGGCAGGGGGGGATGGCGCAAATTTGCTTGCTCAGCCTAACCCCCTGCAGTATCTTGGCTTCTTCGCATCCGATGACTGAAGGAAGCCTCGTCTCCGCCCGATTGCTGGTGTTCCGCGTGGGAACATTGGCCTGCGCGGCCGACGTGGACCAAGTGCGGGAGATTCTCCCGCGCCTCCCAACGACGCGTATCCCGGGCGCGCCCCCGGTCGTGGCGGGGCTCGTGAATGTCCGCGGCACACTGGTGACGGTCGTGGAAGGGTGGCGCGCACTGGGCCTCCCGCCGCTCTCCCCAACCCCATCCCCAGACGCAGGTGTCATCGGCTCGACAATCATCCTCGAACTGGGCAAGGGCGAGGAGGCAGGGGCCGGGGGCGGCGGGGGCGGCGGGGAAGCGGGAAAGTTGATCGGCTTTACGGTGGACGAGGTGGTGGACATGCTGGCGAGCGGCGAGACCACGCTGGAAGATCGGAAGGGTCTGCCCGGCGTCGATCCGACGCTGGTGCGCGCCGTCGGCCGGCGCAATGGTGAGTTGTTCATCGTCCTGGATGTCGCGGCGCTGTTGGGCCCGATTCTGCCTTCGTAAGGAGCGAGCGGTGAGCCACACGGTTCTCGTCTGTGACGACGCCATCTTCATGCGCACGATGATCACCGACATCCTGGCGCAGGCCGGATTCGAGGTCGTCGGCGAGGCAGAGACCGGCACGCAGGCCGTCGAGAAATATCGGCAGCTCAAGCCGGACCTGGTCACCATGGACATCGTGATGCCCGACATGGGCGGCATCGACGCGGTCCGCGAGATCGTCAAACACGACCCCGACGCCAAGATCCTGATGTGCAGCGCCATGGGCCAGCAGGCGCTGGTCGTGGAAGCCATCCAGGCGGGCGCCAAGGATTTCGTCGTCAAGCCGTTCCAGCCCTCCCGCGTGCTCGAAGCCGTCCAGCGCGTGCTCGGCTAGTCATGGATCTTTCGCAGTACGCCGAGCTGTTCCTGGCCGAAAGCCGCGAGCACTTGAGCGCCTGCAATCAGCTGTTGCTCGAGTGGGAGCGGAATCGCGCCTCGCCCGAGCCGGTCAGCGGCCTGTTCCGCGCGGTCCATACGATCAAAGGCATGGCGGCGACGATGGGGTACGGCCGCGTCGCCGATCTCGCGCACCGGATGGAGAATCTGCTCGACCATCTGCGCCGCAGCGGCCGCGCGCCCGCCGACGAGATCATCCAGCTGCTGTTCCGCGCTACCGATGCGCTCGAGAAAGCGGTCGGGCTCGCCGTGGCAGGCCGCGAGCGCGAGGCGGACCTCTCGGTTCTCACCGACATCGATCACGCCGCGATTCAGACGAAGCCGGCGCCGCAACCCAGCGCGCTCGCACGCCACTTCGCGCCCGAGCCGGCGGAAGACCAAAGCCTCCCTGCGGCGTCCGTTGCGTCTGGTGCGTCAGCGGCGCGGATCATCGACATCGTGATACGGTCGGAAGCGCCGCTCAAGGGCGGACGCGCGATGCTCGCCGTTCGCAAGTTGCAGACGCTGGGCAAGGTTGAGGGCGTGCAGCCGTCGGTTGCCGTGTTCGAGTCGGATGATTTCGATGGCCGGTTCGTGTGCGAGCTCGCCACTGCCGCGGCGCCCGCCGCGATCGAGGCCGCCGTACGGTCGGTGGGAGACGTCGAGCGCGTCACGGTGACCGGCGGTGCGGCGGCCGACGAGGCCCAGGTCAATCCGGCCGAGAGCGTGGCCGGTGGTGGACGCACGCGCCACATCCGCGTCGATCTCCGCCGGCTCGACACCCTGATGGACCTGATCGGCGAGCTCGTGACGGAGCGCGGCCGGCTGAACGAAGTCGCGGCGCGCTGGGTGGGCCAGGACCCGGAGATCGACGAGGTCGCGATCCAGATCTCGCGCCTGTCCGCCGATCTGCAGAACGAAATCATTCAGGCGCGGATGACGCCGGTGTGGCAGGTGTTCGACCGCTTCCCGCGGTTGGTGCGCGACGTCGCGCTCCAGCTCGACAAGCAGGTCTCCTTCCGCGTCGAGGGAAAAGAGATCGAGCTCGATCGCGAAATCCTCGACGCGCTCGGCGATCCGCTGGTGCATCTGCTGCGCAACGCGGTCGATCACGGGATCGAGTCCCCCGCCGAGCGCAAACGTCACAAGAAGAATCCGGAAGGCGAGATCGTCCTGGCGGCGGTGCGCGAGCGCTCGAGCGTGGCGATCAGCATCTCGGACGATGGTCGCGGCATCGATCGCGTGAAAATCCTCGAGAAGGCGAAGCGCGAGGGGATTGTCGGACCGCACGTCGAGTCGCTGTCGGACGATCAATTGTTGCGGGTGCTGGCGCGGCCGGGGTTCTCCACGGCAGAAGCGGTGACGAGCGTCTCCGGCCGCGGCGTCGGGATCGATGTCGCGATGACGCGCATTCGCGCGTTGGGCGGCTCGGTCGAGATCCGCACCGAGCCGGGGAAGGGCACCGCGTTCGTGCTGCGGCTTCCGGTCACGCTGGCGATTGTGCGCGCGTTGATCGCCGCCGTCGGACAGGAGCGCTACGCGTTGCCGCTCACGTACGTCGCCGAGACGGTCGAATTCGGGACCGTCCCGTTGACGACGATGGAAGGCCGCGATGCGATCGTGTTACGCGATCGGGTCGTCCCGCTCGTGGATTTGCGGAAACTGCTGGGAACGAACGGCGGCGCACCGGCGCCGCCGCCGCGCCGCCCGGTCATTGTGTTGGAGATGGGCGAGCGGCGTGCCGGCATTGTCGTGGACGGCATGTTGAGCCAGCAGGAGATCGTCGTGAAGGGGTTCGATGCGCCGCACGGCACGCTGCCCGTGTTCAGCGGCGCCACCATCATGGGCGATGGCGTGCCCGCACTGATCCTCGACTCCGCCGGACTGGTCTAGGGAGAGGGCATGGAAGACGTCCGTGATTTGAAGGCGCTCCAGCTCGACGCGCTGCGAGAGGTCGCGAACATCGGGGCGGGTCATGCCGCCACAGCGCTGTCGCAGCTCACGCACCGGCGCATCATGATCTCGGTGCCCGAGATCAACATCGCGCGGCTGGAAGAAGTCCCCGGCCTGATCGGCGACCCGCAGGAGGTGGTCGCGGCCGTCCTCATGCACATGCTCGGCGATCTGACCGGCCGCACGCTCTTGCTGTTCCCCGAGCCCGTCGGCCGGCAGCTGTGCGACATGTTGCTCAAGCGTCCGCTCGGGACGACGAAGGCCTTCGAGACGATCGAGCAGTCGTGCATCAAGGAGGCCGGCAACATCCTGTCCGGCGCCTACATGAACGCGCTGTCCGAGTTCATGGGGATGCTGCTGCTGCCCTCCGTCCCGAGCCTGGTCGTGGATCTCTCGGCCGCCGTCCTCACCACGACGTACCTGAACTTCGGGCACGATCGGGACTTCGTGTTTTGCGTGGAGACGGAGTTCAACATCGACGCCCGGGATGGGCTGCGCGGTCATTTCCTGCTCCTGCCCGATCTGGCGTCACTCAAGGCCATTTTCGACGCCATTCGATTGACTTGATCGTATCAGAACGCGACCTCGCGGTGTTGAGGTCCTTTGCCCGCCGGATCGATCCGTCGGATGCCGGGGCGCACAACAATCTCGGCGTTCTCTACTATCAAAAGGGCCTCGTCCCTGAGGCGATCGAGCAGTTCACGCGGGCACTCGAGCTGGACCCGCGCATGCAGGTCGCGCAGCGGAATCTCGAGATCGCCTACCACAACACGGGGTTTTACGACACGCGCGTCGCCGAACTGCAGGAACGGCTGCGCCAGGCGCCGGATGAGCGCGACGCGCGCTGGGAGCTGGGCCGCACCTACGCGATCCTCGGTGCCTACGAAGAAGCCGTCGCCGAATTCGAAGAGCTGCTGGCCCACAAGCCGAAGGATGTGGCCGCGATCATCCAGCTGGGGCTCGCCGAGAAATCGCGAGGCCGGTTGGAGGTGGCGACCGAGTGGTTCCAGCGCGCCGCGGAGGAGGAGCCCGGCTCGAGCGTCGTGCATTTCTACCTGGGCGAGGTCTACTACAATCGCGGCCTGAACGAGCCGGCGCTGACGGCGCTCGAAAAGGCGGTCACGCTGAATCCCGACAACGCCAACGCCCACTATCTGATGGCGTTCGTGCTGGGCGACATGGGGCGCCACCAGGATGCCCGCGGCGCGTCCAAACGCGCGATCCAGCTCAACCCGCCGCTCGCGCGCGCGCAGACCAATCTGTCCCTGGAGCGCTACCGCGCGGAGCGTCAGTCGGCGGAGCAGCGCCTGCGCGAGCAACCGGCGCCGGAAGTGGCCGAAGGCAGCGAGCTCGCGCACTACAACCTCGGGCTCGCGTTCCGGCAAAAGGGCTACTACGCGGAAGCGCTGCGCGAATACCGGCTCGCCATCGAGCGCGGCGAGGATCGGCGGCTCGTGCGCCAGGCGATGGCGGAGGTCTATCTCCTCAAGCGCGACTTCCCCGACGCGCTCGAGCTGTACGAGTCGCTCATCCACGAGGTCCCCGATTCCCCGAAGCTCTGGAACGAGCGCGGCGTGGTGCTGCATCAGGCCGGCCGGACCGCGGAGGCGCTGACGTCCTACCGGCAGGCCACCGAGGTGGATCCGCGCTACGCGCTCGCGTGGAACAACGTCGGCGTCGTGCTCGCGCATCAGAGCGACACCGAGGGTGCCATCGAAGCGTTACGCAAGGCGCTGCAGCTGTCGTCCGAATTCGTGGGCGCGCGGCTCAATCTGGCGCTGCTCCTGACCCATCTCCGCCGTTTCCAGCTCGCGCTCGAAGCGTATCGTCAGGTGCTCGCGGGCCAGCCGACCTCCGCGGCGGCGTGGAACGGCGTCGGGCTGGTCCTGGTCGAGCTGAAGCGCTTCCCCGACGCCCGGAACGCGTTCGTGCGCGCGGTGGAGGCCGATCCGCAGAACGCCGGGGCCCACTACAACCTCAGCTTCACGCTCTCGAATCTCGGCGACTACGACGGCGCGCTGCGCGCCACGAAACGCGCGCTCGAGCTCGATCCCTACTACGTGTCGCAGAAGTTCGCGCTCGCGATCGATCTCCAGTACGAGACGGTGTCGATCGGGGTCGTGCCGGAGATTTCGGCCGATGTGGCCGCCGAGACCCTCGGCGGCGAGTTTGCGTTCGACCAGCGCCTGCTCGACAACATCTTCCAGGAGCTCGAGCCCGCCGCGACGTCGCCCCAGCCGGCCGCCGCGGGCCTCGCGAAAAAGCCCGACGATCCGCTTGCCCTGGCGCGCGACTACGTGAGCAAGGGGATGATGGAGCTGGCGGTCGCGGAGGCGACGCGGGCGGTCCAGCGCGGTGCGGACGCCGGCCAGGCGGCCACGCTGCTGGGCGCCATCTACGCGCGCCGCGGCCTGCACGGCGAAGCCCTTGAGCGCTATCGCGAAGCGCGCACGCGCGACGCGGCGAACGCGGTCGCCGCACTGGGGGAAGTGAAGAGCCTGCTCGCGATGCACCGCGCCGCCGAAGCGTTGCCGCTTGCGGAAGCACTGGTCGCGAAGGCCCCAGAGGATGTCGAGATCCTCGTGGCGGCCGCCAAAGCGCGGGCGGCGACGGGCGATGCGGCGGGTGCGCTCACGGCGCTGCAGCAGGCGCAGACGCGGGCACCCGCCCGCGCGGATCTCCACAAGCTGCAAGGCGACATCGCCCTCAAGGTCGGCGAACGGCAGGGGGCGCGCTCGGCGTATCGCTCGGCCCTCGACCTCGATGCGGGGTTCGTGCAGGTGTGGCTCGACCTGGGCCGCCTGCACGAGCAGGATGAAGAGTGGACGGACGCGCAGCGTGCGTACGAAGCGGCGCTCGAGGCCCTGCCGACGTTCCATGAAGCGGCCCTCGCGCTCGCCGACCTGCTGCGTCGCATCGGCAGCGTCCGCACGGCCGTCGTGCGGCTCGCCGAGATGCTCGAGCAGGATCCGTACGACATGGAAGCCCTCATGCTGCTGGGCCGCGCGTTGCTGGACGACAAGCGCGACGCCGAAGCGCTGGAAGCGTTCCGCCGCGCGCTCAAATTCGATCCCCAGCATACCGGCGCGTTGTTCTATCTCGGCGCGACGCTCGCGCGGCTGCAGCGCTACGGCGAGGCGGTAGACGCCTGGGAGCGCGTGACCCGGATCGATCCGGGCGGGCCGTTCGCGCAACGGGCGCGCATCCATGCGCGCACGGCGGTCGATCTGCAGCGCATCTTTTCCACCTCGGACGCGGCGTAAGGGAGAGGCATGCCGATCGAGGGACCGCTACGCGAGCTCGGGATCCACGACGTCTTCCAGCTGCTCGATCTGAGCCGGAAGACGGGCGCGCTGCGCGTCACCTCGGAGCTACGGCACAACGAAGGCAAGGTTTATTTCGACAACGGCGTCGTCGTCTCGGCGGAGATCCGCAGCAATCCCCATCCGCTCGGCGCGCTGCTGCTGCGCACGGGCAAGATCGCCGAAGCCGATCTCGAGCGGGCCCGCGACATGCAGCAGCGCCAGGGTGACAAGCGCCGGCTCGGCGAGATCCTCGTGTCGCTCGGCGTGATCACGTCGCGCGAAGTCGAGCGCCAGATCCACTTCCAGATCGAGGAAGTCGTCTTCGAGGTGATGAGCTGGAACGAGGGCTACTTCTCGTTCACGGAAGAAGTCGAGAGCAACGTCCCGACCGAAGTGACGGTCCGGATCCCGGTGGAAGCGCTGCTGATGGAGGGCGCGCGCCGCATCGACGAGTGGTCGCGCATCGAGAACCGGATCCCGCACGTGGGTGTCGTGCCGTCCCTCGCGCCGCCGCCCGAGGGCGGCGGCGGTGAGCTCGATCTCTTGCCGCCGGAATGGGAAGTGCTCGCCCTCGTCGACGGCCAACGTTCCATCCGGGGGCTGGCCACGGAACTCGGCCGCTCGGACTTCGAGGTGGCCAAGACCTTGTTCGGTCTCGAGAGTGCCGGGGTGATCGTACTCATGGATCCGGGCACCGGAAAGCGCGGCCGGCCGAGCGCCTCGACCGACGTACCCGAGATGGTGGCGAAGGCCGAGCGAGCGCTCGAGGCGAGGGACCTGGACGCCGCGCGCGCGGCGGCCGAACAAGCCGGGAGCATGCAGCCGCACGATGCGACGATCCATCTGCTGCTCGGCCGCATTCACCTGGCCCAAGGACACGGATCGGCGGCCGCCGAGGAGCTGCGGCGCGCGCTGCGGCTCGATCCCCACCTCGCCGCGGCGCACCGCCAGCTTGGATTTGCGCTGGTCTCGATGGGTCGCTTCGGCGAAGCCGTCGCGAGCTGGGACGAGTGGGAGCGGGTCGCGCGCAGCCCCGAAGAAGAGGCGCAACGGGCGGAGGTACACCGCGCGCGCGAGGCGGCCCGGGTGTTCAGCCATGGCTGACGAGATCCGCGCCCTCTCCGCGCAGCTCGCGCAGGATCCGCAGAGCCTCGTGTTCATGCGGCTGGGCGAAGCGTTGCGGCGCAAAGGCCAGCTCGACGCGGCGCTGCGCGTCGCGGTGAACGGGCTCGAGCGGCATCCGCACCTCGCGGACGCCCACGATCTGTACGCGCGCATCCTGACCGACAAGCACGACTATGCGCGCGCGTTTGACGAATGGGACATGGCCGTCCGGATCGCGCCGCACCACACCGGCGCGCTCAAGGGACTCGCCTTCCTCTATTTCAAAGTGGGCGACGTGGCGCAGGCCGAGGCGCACCTCGAGCAGGCGCGGAAAGTCGAGCCCGACGACCCGAGCATCGATCAGGCGATCGCGATGATGCGGAAAGGCGCCGCTCCTCCAGCGCCGGAGCCAAGCGCCGCCCCCTCGCCGCCCTCCGCCGCCGTTTCACCATCCGCCGCTCCATCTGCGCTCGACGAAGCTCGTGTGTTCGCGGGACTCGAGGGTGCCAACGAAGGGTTGCTGCTCATCGACGGCGCGGGACGAGTTCTGGGGGGAGCGTTGAAGGACAAGGCCGGGACGGATGTCACCGACGCGGTCGCGGCGTACCTCGCCGGCGTGTCGCAGGAGGCGGCGCGCACCGCCAAGCTGCTCGGCCTGGGTGCGTGGATGGGCCTGTCGGCGGAAGGACAGAACGGCAACGTCCATCTCGCGCATCCGACGCCGGAAGCGCTGCTCCTCGTCGTGCGCGAGCGCGGCATGCCGCTCGGCCGGCTGGCGATCCTGGCGCAGCGCGCGACGCTGATGGCACGTCGCTGGCTGGAGAAACAGTGAGCAAGGCGCTCGATCTCATCACGCGCGTGCGCGGCGTCCGTGGCGCGATGCTCGTCTCGACCGAGGACGGGCTCGTCGTCGCCGAGCAGCTGATGGAAGGCATCAAGGGCGGCGCCGTGGCCGCGCTGGCGGCGAGCCTCGCCGGCCGGTTGGGCCGGGCTATGGAAGCGGCTGGCACGGGAACGAGCGTCTTCTGGCATCTTCAGGCGGAACAGGGCGCGCTCCTCGTGGTGCCCGGCGATGCGTCCGGCGGGATTCTCGTCGTGGCGGTCGCGGAGCCGGACGTCAACATCGGCCTCGTCCGGCTCGAGTTGCTGCGGGCGGCGGAGGCCGTGGTATGAGTCCACAAACCCGCGCCGTCGAGAGCTGGACGCTCCAACCCCTCACCGACTTCGTGCGGGAAGCGTCGGTGCGTCTCGTCCTGGTCCTGACGCCTGCAGGACAGGTGCTGGCGCAGTCCGGTTTCTCGCGCGCGGTGGACGTGATGTCGGCGGCGGCGCTCGCCGCGGCGATCGTCGCCTCCACGGCCGAGCTGGCGCGGCAGCTGCGGCAGCAGCCATTCGCGGCGCTCAGTCACCAGGGCCCCAAGACGGGATTCTTCCTCGCGACCTTCGTCACCGATCGCGGGACGCTGGCGGTGCTCGCCGTCTATGATCTCGACGTTTCATCGCTCGGGCTGGTTCAGTTATTCTATGAGCAACTTGCGGCGGACTTGAAGGCGGCGACCCCGAAGGGGACGGTACCGAAACAGGTGCTGGCCGCGGACTTCGAGCGCGAGCTGACGGACAGCCTCAACACGCTGTTTGGGAGATAGCCGGTGTCCCTGGTCAACTTCACGAGCCGCGAGATCACGTGCAAAATCGTCTACTACGGACCGGGACGGTCCGGCAAGACGACGAATCTCCATTACGTCTATGGCCGCGTGCCGGAAACGCGACGCGGGCGGATGGTGTCGCTCGCCACACAGACCGACCGCACGCTGTTCTTCGATTTCCTGCCGATCGATCTGGGGCAGATCTCTGGTTTCTCTACCCGGTTTCAGCTCTACACCGTGCCCGGCCAGGTCTACTACAACGCGACGCGGCGCCTCGTGCTGCAGGGCGCGGACGGGGTGGTGTTCGTGGGCGACAGCCAGGCGCGCCAGCTCGACGAGAACATCGAAAGTCTCCAGAACCTCCAGAGCAATCTCCTGGAGCACGGGGTCGACGTGCGCACCATGCCGCTCGTGATGCAATACAACAAGCAGGACCTGCCCCCCGAGCTGATTCTGACGCCGGCGGATCTGGATGACGCGCTCAACTTCCGCAGCGTGCCGAGCTTTCCGGCCGACGCGCTGCACGGCAAAGGGGTGTTCGAGACGTTGAAGGGAATCTCGGAGTTAGTCCTCAAGAAGCTTGCGGCCGGCAGCCCGACGGTATGACCAGCGCGCTCAATCCCCGCTTCTCGTTCGAGACGTTCGTCGTGGGCGCCGCCAATCGTCTGGCCGTCACGGCCGGCCGCACGGTCGCGGAGAACCCGGGCTCGGCCTACAACCCGCTCTTCATTTATAGTGGGTCGGGGCTGGGCAAAACCCACGTGCTGATGGCCATCGGCCACGCCGCGAAAACCATCGCCGCACAGCTCAACATCGAGTACCTGACGCTGGACGAGTACGTCGAAGCGTTCCACGCCGCGATCGCGGCGGGGCAGGGCGACGCCTTCCGCCGGCGCTTCCAGAACGTCGATGTCCTGCTGGTGGACGACGTGCAATTCCTGACGAACCGCAAGGAGATGCAGGCTGAGCTGCTGCGTCTCACCGAGGCGTTGCAGCAGTCGGGGCACCAGATCGTGCTCGCCAGCGATCGCCCGCCCGCCGAGATCGCCGACCTGGACGAGCGCCTGATCTCGCGGTTCTCGGGCGGGCTGGTGGTCGACATGGGCATCCCCGACTACGAAACGCGCGTCGCCATCTTGCGCCGCAAGGCGGAAGAGCGGGGCAGCAAATTCCAGCCCGGCGTGCTCGAAGCGGTCGCCAAGGTCGAGTATCCGAACGTCCGCGAGCTGATGGGAGCGCTCAATCGGCTGATCGCGTTTCAGGCGGTCAACGACATGCCGATCAACGCCGAGGCTGCGAGCAAAGTCCTCGGCATCCCGACGGTTGCCTCTGCCGCCGGTTCATCGGCCGCCGCCTCACCCGCCGCCGCATCAGCCGCCGCCTCACCCGATGAATTCAGCCAGTTCCTGACTGACGTCACCGTAACGGTCGGGAAGGCCGTCGAAGCATGGCGCGCGCGCGTTACCGAGGCGGTGCTGCGGTGGGAAGGCGAAGGGTACCGGACGGGCAGGCTCGAGAAACTCCTCGAGCGGGAGACGCCGGCCGCGGTGGACGAAGCGATCGCGGCCTACGTGCAGGATGTCGAGCGGTTGAAGGCGCTCGAAGCGGAAGTCGCGGTGCTCGATCCGCAGGCTGCGGGTGAAAAAGTCTTCCGCGATCCAGACCACATGAAGGCGGCCGAGGCGGCCGCCGCCAAGGTGCGCGACGGCGCGGCCCCCCCACCGGCGCCGTCCGCCGCGTTCCCGTTCGATAGTTACTTGGCGGGTGCGTCCAACCAAGTGGCGCTGAGCGCCGCGCGCGACGTCATCGCCAAGCCCGGCAAGAAGTACAATCCGCTCGTCATCGCGGGCAAGAGCGGGCTTGGCAAGACGCACCTGCTCAACGCGATCGGGCTGGAGCTCGCGAAGAAGAAAAATGCGATCGTCGCGTGCTTATCGACGCAGGCGTTCGTCGACGAGCTGATCGCCGCGATCGATGGCAACCGCGTGGACTGGTGGCGCGCGCGCTACCGCCGGGCGACCGCCTTGTTGCTCGACGACATCCACCTGCTCGCCGGCAAGGAGCGTACCCAGGAGGAGCTGTTCAATCTCTTCAACCAGCTCGTGGACGCCGACCGGCAGCTGATCTTCACCGCGCCGTCGCACCCCAACACGCTCGAGGGACTCGAGGAGCGCATCGTCTCCCGGCTCGAGGGTGGGCTGGTGGCGGAGATCGCGGAGCCGGACAAGGAGCTGCGCCGCAGTGTGCTCGAGCGCCTGCTGACGCAGCAGCGCCTGCCGCTGGAGCCGGCGTTGGTCGATTATCTGGCCGACCGGCGCGTCGATTCGGTGCGCAGTCTGACCGGCGTCGTGCAACGCGTGGTGGAAGCGGCCGCGGCGCAGGACGCGCCGGTCACCGCCGGGCTGGCGCGTGAGGTGCTCGAAGGCGCGCCGCCGCCGCGCCGCACGGCGGGGCTCCGCACCAGCGGCATCGTCGTCTCGAGTGCCGGCGGCGTGCGCAGCCGCGAGAAGATGGTGTGGGATTGGCCCGGGGCGAGTGACCGCGTCATCGAGGATCTGCGGTAATGGCGATCAAAGGCTCACTCAAGGAAGCGTCGCTGCCCGACGTGCTGCAGCTGCTCGCGCTGGGGCAGAAGACCGGCTGCCTCTCGATCGCCGATCGTTCCAACTTCGGCTACATCTACTTCGACAAGGGCCGCATCTGTTACGCCTCGATCGTGAACCGGCGCGACCGCCTCGGCGACATCCTCGTCAAGCACGAGAAGATCAGCCAGGAGCAGCTCGACGCCGCGATCCACCGCCAGCAGAAAGAGCGCAACAAGAAGCTGGGCGAGATTCTCGTCGCCCAGAACGTGCTCACGCAGCAAGAGCTCGAGCGCTACATGCGCATGCAGATCGAGGAATCGGTCTACTACCTGTTCACCTGGACGCAGGGGACGTTCAACTTCGAAGCCGACGTCCGGCCGGAACAGCAGGACTTCCTGGTCTCGATCAACCCGGAGTCGCTGCTGCTCGAGGGCGCGCGGCGGGTGGACGAATGGGGACTGATCGAGAAGAAGATCCCGTCGTTCGATCTGATCTTTGTCGTGGACCGCGATCGCCTCGCGATCAGCGACGCCAAGCTGACGGAGATCCAGGACCGGCTCCTGCCGCTGCTCGACGGCTCGCGCGACGTGAATGGGGTCATCGAGGACTCGGGGTTAGGCGAGTTCGAGGTGGGGAAAGCGCTCTACGGCCTGGTGACCGCCGGCTTCCTGCATCGCGCCGGCCGTACCGCCAGCGCCGAAGACGTGAAGATGACCGACGCCCGGGTGGAGGAGCATCGCAATCTGGGCATCGCCTTCTACAAAACCGGAATGCTGGACGAAGCGGCGCGCGAATTCCGCCGCGTCGCCGAGCTGCGCGCCACCGATGCCAACGCGCATTTCTTCATCGGCCTCGTCGCGTTGAAACAGGCGCGCTGGCGCGAGGCGATGGAGGCGCTGCGGCTCGCGGCGGAGAAAGGGGGCTCGCGTCCCGCGGTCCTCCACAATCTCGGCCTTGCCTTCGAGCAGCTCGGCCGGCTGGAGGACGCCGATGCCGCGTACTCCGAGGCCGCCACGCGCGCCCGCACCGATCCGCGCGTCTATGTGGGGTGGGGCGTCGTGGCGCTGAAGCAGGGCGACCATGGCAGTGCCGCCGGCCGGCTCGATCGCGCCAAGGAGCTGTTCGCCGAGCGCGTGCCGCCGATCTGGTTCTGGGCCCGTACGCTGGCCGCCGCCGCAGCCGGTGACTTCGAGACCGCCGAACAGGTGGCGGCCCAGGGCGTGGCGGCGTATCCCCAGAACGGCGTGTTGCGCAACAACCTCTCCGTGCTGCACGAGCTGGCGGGCGATCTGCCGAAGGCCGAGGAGCTCGCGCGCGCGGCGCTGCACGACGAGCCATCGTTGCCGCAGCTCTCCAAGAATCTCGGCGATCTCGCCTACCGTGCGTCGCGGTACGACGAGGCGTGGGCGCTCTACCAGCGCGCGATCGAGCTGTCGCCCGAGCTCGGGGACGACGTCTACTTCAAACTGGGCAACATCGCCTACAAACGAAACGAGCGCGATCAGGCGCACGCGCTGTGGCGTCGCGCGCTCGAGCTCAATCCCAAGCACGAGCTCGTCAAAGCGAATCTGGACACCCTGAGCTCTTTGTCGTGACCAAGGGGGGGGCCGCTCCTCAGGAGCGAGCGTTCGCAGCGCTGACGGAAAAGATTTCACGCGAGCGGGGAGTCAGCTGCGGGTCGTACAAGGACAAGTGCTTGAAGCGCCGGATCGCGGTGCGCATGCGGGCCCGCGGCGTCCATACCTACGAAGACTACGCGAAGGTCCTCGATCAGGACGCGCACGAGTATCAGGAGCTGCTCGACGCGCTCACGATCAACGTCACGAAGTTCTTCCGCAACCTGGAAACATGGAACGCGCTGCGGCCCTATCTGGACGCGCTGGCCCGCGCGCGCCCACGGCTCCGCGTCTGGTCCGCGGGATGCTCGTCCGGCGAGGAGCCCTACACGATTGCCGTGCTGCTCGCCGAGGTCGGCGTCCCGGGAGTGATCGATGCGACGGACGTCGATCGCCTCAGTCTCGAGCGCACCCGCGAGGCGAACTATCCCGAGACGGCATTCAGCGAGATGCCGGCCACCCTCAAGCGCCGCTACTTTCGCGACGGGCAGCCTCTCGAGCCGGTGCGCGCGCTGGTGCGCGTGCGCGCGCACGATGTGACGCGTGAGCCGCCGCCCGAGCCGCCGTACGATCTCATCGTCTGCCGCAACGTCGTGATCTATTTCGAGCGCCAGGCGCAGGAGCGGCTGTTTCAGGTGTTCGTCGATGCCCTCGCGCCGGGCGGTGTGCTGCTGCTCGGCAAGGTCGAAACGCTGTTCGGTCCCGCGCGCGAGCGCCTGAAGCTCGCCGATCCCCGCGAGCGGATTTACACGAAGCCGGCGTGAAAGAGACGATCGTCAAGGTCGCGGATTGGGCGGCCGAGCGCGGTGACGGGGTCCTCGTCACGCTGGGACTGGGTTCGTGCGTGGCGATCATGCTGCACGATCCGCAGACGAAGGCGGGCGCCATGGCGCACGTGCTGCTGCCCTCCACGAGCCTCGCGCGCGACTTCACCAACAAGGCCAAATTTCCCGAAACGGCGGTGCCGCTGCTGATCGAGCGCCTGAAAGCGCTGGGTGCCGACCCGCGGCGCCTCGTCGCCAAGCTGGCCGGCGGCGCCAGCATGTTCAGCCAGCTCGTCACGCCCGGAACGATCCAGATGGGCGAGCGCAACGTGCTCGCGGCGCGCAGCGCGCTGCGTGCCGCCGCCATCCCCATCGTGCGTGAGTCGGTCGGGGGCGATCGCGGCCGCAGCGTCCGGTTTTACATCACAGACGGCCGCGTGGAGATCCGGTCGGTGGGCGCGAGTGAATCCGTCATCTGAGCGTCCGGTCAAACCCAGCGTCGTCATCGCCGACGATAGCGCGCTGATGCGGCGCGTGCTCGTGGACGTGCTCGGCGGCGGCGAAGCGGAGACGGGCGAGTTTCGCGTCGTCGCTACCGCGCGCGACGGGCTGGACGCGATCCGCAAGGTACATCAGTACAAGCCGGACGTCGTGACGCTCGATCTCGAGATGCCGCAGCTCGATGGCCTGGGCGCCATCGGCTACATCATGTCGGAAGCGCCGCGGCCGATCGTCGTCGTCAGCGCGCACGCGGGCCCCGGCACCCAGGCGGCGATTCGCGCGCTGGAGCTCGGTGCGGTCGAAATCGTCGCCAAGCCACCGCCCGAAGTCTTCGGCCACCCGCGTGCCGCGCTCGAATCGCTGGCGCCGCAGCTCATCGCGGCGGTACGCCGGGCGCTCGCCGCGGATGTCTCGCACGTCACCGTCCTGGCGCGGCCACCGGCGACCGTCGTTCACCCGCCCGAGCTCGGGCTCCGCGGCCGCGCGGTGCTCGCGGTGGGCATCGCGGCGTCCACGGGCGGTCCGCGCGCGCTCGCCGACGTCGTGCCGCGCCTGCCGACCGGCCGCGGCGCCGCCGTGCTCATCGTGCAACACATGCCGCCGAAATTCACGCGCAGTCTCGCAGAGCGGCTCGACTCCATGAGTCCGTTCCGCGTCGTCGAAGCGGCGGATGGCGCGCCGATCGTCGCCGATACGGCGTACGTGGCCCCGGGCGATTATCATATGCGGGTGCGTTCCGCTGCCGACGGTCCCGTGATCGCGCTCGACCAATCCGCCCCGCTCTGGGGCGTTCGGCCGGCGGCCGATCCGTTGTTCCGCTCCATCGCCGAGGTGTACGGCGCGCGTGCCGTCGGCGTCGTGCTGACCGGCATGGGGCGCGACGGCGCGAGTGGCCTGCGGACCATGCGGGACGCGGGCGCCACCGGACTCGCGCAGGATCGGGAGACGGCCGTTATTCCGGGCATGCCGGTCGCCGCGGTCCAAGCCGGTGGCGTCGATGCCGTCCTCCCGCTCGGCCAGATCGCCGATCGCGTCGCCGCCGAGCTCGCCCGCCGTCGCCTCCCGGAACGATGAAGGGCTATCTGCTGGTGCGCGCTGACGGCAAGACATACGGACTGCCCGTCGCCCGAGTGCTGGAGGTGGGCGACACGACCGAAGTCCTCCACATCCCTCGCAAGCTCCCGGCGGTGCGGGGTCTGACGCCGCTGCGTGGACGGCTCGTGCCGCTCATCCATCTGGGGGCGTTCCTGAGGGGCAGCGACGCGCCGCCCGTCGCTCCCGACGCCACGCGCGCGGTGCGAACTGTTGTGCTCGTCGAGCTGGGGGCCGGCGGCCGGCAAGTGGCGTTCGAAGT
>WNGP01000966.1_pt1 | contig 23611 bp, 19 predicted proteins | sample 5407671 | NCBI WGS metagenome assembly WNGP01 (sample SAMN13153381, study PRJNA577476) | soil metagenome | isolation source: 40 cm soil or saprolite under Garry oak tree replicate 2 | place: USA:California | collected 2016-06-15
AGGCGCTGACCCGGCTGCTCGAGGAGGGGTTCCTGCGGGAGGTGCACGGCGGGCTCGAGTTCAGAAACGAGCTGATCCGGGCGCAGGCGTACTACGCGATCGCGGGGCCGGCGCGGCAGCATCTGCACCGCGAGGTGGGGAAGATGTTGGCAGAGCGACCACCAGAGAAAGCGCAGTCGCTCAACCTCGAAATCAGTTGGCACTTCTTGCGGGGAGAGGATGCTCCAGCAGCCCTCCCGAGCGCGCTAAGAGGTGCTGACCAGGCCATAAGACTCGGTGCCCCCTCTGAGGCTGAGCACATCCTTCGAGCTCTCTTGCGCGAGCCTACATTAGGGGCCGTGGTGCAGTTGATCCGACTGCACCTTGCCAACGCATTGTTGGATCAGTCAAAAGGGGACGCCGCCATCCCCGTCCTTGACACGCTGCTCGAGGATCCTACGCTACCGCCTCGTGACTACGCGCAGGTCGCTCGTTTGCGGGCGGCCGCGGAGTATCTCCATACTACGGGGACGGGTCCTGGATATGGCGCAGCAGCAATCCGGGCAGTTGAAGCCTCGAGGCAGGTGGGCGACCTAGAGATCCAGGGGAAAGCGCTCTTTGAGTATGCCAGGTCCGGGGTTGTCGCAGGCGATCAAATCCGTTTGGCAAGCGCCCAGACGGAAACTGAGCGTCTGCTTGAGCACCCCGGAGCTCAAGACATCCCTATTCTCCATTACACCTCAGCCTACTGTCATTACGTCGCTCACGAACTTCGCCGTTCGGCCAACTCCCTTGAGAGAGCCATCGAGTTATTACACGCATCATCAGCAAGGGTGGCCGAGCTATCGTTTGCATACACTGGTTACGGAAGCTGCATGCAAGGGTTGTGTGAATTCGATGTGTCCGACCACGCGTTTAGGACAGCTCTTGACCTCGCCAAGAAAAGCGGCGACGACTCTCGGGCATCGATAATCGCGTCAAACCTGTGCGGAACGGAAATGTTTCGCGGTAATTATGAGGCGGCAATTGAAATTGGTAAGCGCAGTGTAGACCTCGCCGCGAGAGTGCCCCATCAGCCAGGCATACTACTTTCATTCTCAAATCTCGCCGGTGTTTATGCTCTAACCGGCCAGAAGGACGAGGCCCTGAGATGGCTTGATCAGGCGCACAGTTTGAATGCTGGCCAACGGAGTTGGGAGGAGACCCTGGAGCTTCTGATAGCGAGCGCCAGCATTACCCTTACTATGGGCAACCTCTCACTTGCCCTTGAATTGATCGAAGAAGCGGAGACCGCAGCCACCGGTCGAGAAAGCGTCGTCTCAAATGCTGGCCCCTTCGATAAGCTTAGAGTCTTTAGAGTCGCTCACACCAAGGGTCCAGACCCTGCCGCCGTGCTAGCAAGAGAGGTGTGCAGAAAATACAAAGACAGGCATCCCATGTACTACCTAGATGCTCTCGCCGTTACGGCCTGGCTCGAACGACGAACTACGGGACATCACGGTAGCGTGACCCTAGGCGATCTGCAGGCGCTTGGAAAACGAGCGCCGGGGAAACATGCTCTGCTCGTGGCCCAGGGTTTCTTGTCTTGAGGCGGATACACCGCTGATTCAGATGAAGGCAGGTCAGCCGGAAGCCCTGCTGGTCCAACCCCTCTTGCTGCCACCGCCAACTGGCTGCGGGGACGATTCTGGCCTCGCGACGCGATCCGATCCGAGGAGCGCGCGAATACCCGCAGATCTCGATACTAGGCGTACTAGCTCGGGGTCGAACTGCCGCCCGGCGTATTTCTCCAGTTCCTCTATCGCAGTCGCTAGTGTCAGCGCCTTTCGGTAGGGGCGGTCGCTAGTCATGGCATCGAGCGTATCCGCGACCATGATGATTCGAGCACCGATCGGAATTTGATAGTTTGCAATCCCGTCCGGGTAACCAGACCCATCGAAGTTTTCGTGGTGGTACCGGATGATCGCTTCTACGGACCCACGTAGTCGGCCTACGGTCGCTACCAGTTGCGCACTTCGCACCACGTGAGTCCGCATGACTATCCGCTCTTCAGGGGAGAGCCTGCCGTTTTTCCGAAGGAGTGGCGCAAACTCCTCGTAAATCTTACCTACGTCATGAAGGAGGGCCGCCCTCTTGATCTGGTCCAGTTCCGTGGCCGAGAGCTTGAGCTCTCGGGCGATGGCCATAGCATACTCCGCCACGCGGCGTGAGTGACCCGAGGTATACGGATCTCGCGCCTCCATAGCTTTTACCATCAGCTCCAGTTTCTCCTCAAGCTCTTCCTGTAGCTGTAGGTTCATCTGATAGTGTTGACGCGCCAAGAATAGAGGGAAGACGATGATCGCCAGACCGAGGAACTGCAGCTTCACGTAGAGAAAGACCAGGAGGACGGCTAGCGTACTAGAAAAAAGGTCTGTAAGCAGAGCGCTGCCACTAATCCGGCCCCAAGCCTCCCGTACCGAAACCCCACGGCTGCTAAATGAGACGGCGAGCGAGACACTCCCGTGGTTCACAATGAAGAACGTCACTACCAACGCGAGAAACGGGACTAGCGAAAAGGAGAATTCGTCGAGACTGACGATCCCTCCAAGGCTCGTGTAAACAAGGCCGCCCAATCCCGATGCCAGCATGTACTGCGCGGTGTTGAACCACACCTTGATCGCCGGCTTGCGGCGGACGAACGTGTCAACGATGAGGGCCGTGAGCCCACTCACTGCCATCGGCCATGGATGGCCGAGAATAGCTACCGAAGCCAGGAAGGGAATGAACCCTACGGAGGTGTTTACCTTCGCAAACGGGATTCTGAAAAAGAACGAGTCGCTGACTATGCCCAGGAGCGCGAACGCCGCGAGAGCGTTCCAGAAGCGTGAGGGAAATGGCCCAGGCGTTTGCCAATCAGGTATGACAAGCAAACAAGCCGACGCTAACGTCACCGCACCCACCCAGAGGTAGATGCGAAGTCCTAGCAGCCGTTCCGTAAAGCTGTCGTTCATTGCCCCGACTGCTAGCGACCGAGTTTAACAGCTTGAGGGGACCCCAAGCCCCCCGCTACCAACCGACCAGTCCTTCCGCGAAGAGAACCTTCGCGAGTGCCGTAAAAAGCGCTGCGAGCACTGACATCGAGCGTCACCCCCTTTAAGACCTACGAGTTGTTGGCTCGTGAGACCTGGAGTGGTACGCCTCGCTACGACGTACCCGACGCTCCGCTCGTCGACTGTTCGCTCGGCTCCGCTCAGTTAGCGGTGACCAGGGGCCCCTTATCCAAGAGTCGTTTGCAAGCGGCTCACGCCAAACGCTGCGGCACGAGCCAGAAAAACCGTGATGGCAGTCCGAATCACTCCCTACGCCACCTTCCGCCGCTGCAACGCCTGCCGCATCGCCTCGACGACGGCCGGCATGCCTTCCGCTTTGCTCACGATGACCTTCACACCCATGTCCTTGAGCTGCGACGACGCCGCCTCGGGGATCCCGCCGGTCACGACGATGATCTCGGAATCGAGCTTGCGGCCCGGCTCGAGCAGCCGCTGCAACACCTGTGTCGCATTCAAGTCGGGCAGCGTGTAGTCGAGCACGATGAGCGCCGGCCGCACCCGCCCGATCTCGAGCAGTGCATCCACCCCGTTCGTCGCCTCGACCACGTCCACGTCCAGATCCGAGTTCTCGATGGTCAGCAGCATGGCCCGCAGGTAGCCGGGATCGTCGTCCACCACGACCACGAACTGGGTGCCGTTGCCGTTCTCGAGCTCCGCGGGCACCGACATCTCGTGCGCCTTGAGAAACGCGGCCAAATCGTCCGCCTCGACCCGGCGCCGCCCCGTGGGCGTCTTGTGCCCCTTGAGCAGACCCTGGTCGATCCAGTTCGCGACGGTCGCGGGAGTGACCTGACACACCCGCGCGACCCGCTGCGTACCCCAATACCGCTTGGTTTCCGGTGAACTCACAGAACCCAAAAAACCACCAAAACGGCTAAAGCGCAAGGGGGTTTGTTGGATCGGCGCAACATGCTCGGTGGGCGCTATATAAGCTGCTGTACTACAATAGCTTAGCAACTACGGTCAAACCAACGCGGCCCCCCTCCAGGGTCATGGCAGTCGTTTGGTTTACTCTCAGTGTTGTTTTCGTCCAACACCGGCGAAACCATGATTATCGCCGGGCATCGGCCCAGCGATTGGTTGCATCCAGCACCGCCAGCACCGCGCTGCGCTCGGCGCTCTCGCGAATCTCCGCCGTGCCCGTGAGCAACTGCGCCTCGCGGCCGCCCAGGCCGTGCACGGCGACGAGCACGAACTTGCGGTCGAACGCCTCGATGATCTGGGCGCCCTCAAGCGCGACCGAGTTGTCGGCGAGCAGCTCGTCCAAACACAACGAGGCGGCCCGGGCCGCCGCCTCCACACGGTTGCGCATGGTGTCGGTCCCCTGCTCCTCGGCCATCGCGTCCTTCCCCTCGAACGACAGCTTCACCCGCACCAGCACCCGCTGCGGTCGCTCCGAGGGCCGCACCTCGAGCCCCTGAAACACCACGACGCGCCGCTTGGCGCGACTCCGGACGGCCTCCTCCTGGAGCTGCTCGATCGGCCGCACGTCCGCGGTTTGGGCAACGCTGATCTTGCGGTGGTCGATCTTGAGGCCGAGCTGCGCCATCAGCGCCGACTCGATGTTGCGCACCACCTGCTTCGGCTGCGTGTCGGCCATGGTGAGCACGTGGATCTCGCTCACCTCGCCGAGCGGCGTCACCACGACCCGGGCGGACAAGACGCCGGTGAGGCTCGCGATCAGGTTCTCGGCGCGCTTCACCCCCCACGGATCGGGCATCTGTGCCGCGCCCGTCATTGGCAGGGGCTCGCGCTCGGGCGAGCCGTCGGGTGTCTCTACCGGCTTAGGATCCACGCGTCACCGTTCTCCCATTGCGACCTGGTTGCGTCCAGCCGCCTTGGCCCGGTACAGCGCCCGGTCGGCCGCCACCAGCACGTCCTCCGCCGCGGGGCCCTGCCCCGGAGCGAACTCCGCCACACCGATGCTCACCGTCACCAGCCCGGGGGGATAGCCCACCCGCCGTCCCATCCCTTCCACGCCCGACCGCACCTTCTCCGCCACCCCTACGGCCCCCTCCACCCCCGTGGTCACCAGCACCATCACGAACTCGTCCCCGCCGTAGCGCGCCGCCAGGTCGGTGTGGCGCATGTGCGACCCGCACTCGAGCGCCGTCCGCCGCAGCACCTCGTTGCCCGCCTCGTGGCCGAACTGGTCGTTCACCTGCTTGAAGTTGTCCAGGTCCACGAACAACACGGCAAATGGCTGCCCGGTGCGGTCGCTGCGCGCCACCTCGCTCGACAGCCGGTCCCGCAGCACCCGGAACGTGGCGAGCCCCGTCAGGCCGTCTTCGGCCGCCTGAAGCTGCGCCTGCGTCGCCGTCTTGTCGAGGTACGGCGGGCACGACTTGAGCGTGGTGCGCTCCAGCGCCGCCGCCTCCGCAAACGCCTGACACGTCCCATAGCCGCACGCACCACAGTCCCACGGCCGCCCGTTGGGCGCGAGCCCGATCTGCTCCAGAACGCTCTCCACCTGCTCGGCACCCGGCCGGCGCTCGGGGACCTGCACCACGAACGACTCCCCCACTTGCACGCCCTGCGCGACCGCATCGTCCACTACCGGCTGGAGCGAGCGCGTGGGCTCGGTCGCCCCCACGATCTCGCGGCGCCGGAACAGCTCCTCCCGGGGCCCGAGCAGCGGATGGTCGAGACACCCCTCGCACGGCAGGATGTCCACGAAGCCCAGCTCGATGCGGTCCACGGCGACGGCCCGCGCGATCCCCTCGAGCGCCCCCAGCCCCCGCACCTTGCGGAACCGCTTGCTCGCGTGGCTCTCCTCCCGCAGCAGCTCGAGCGGCAGGCCCCCCGCCGTGCTCCAATGCCGGCGCCGCTCCTCGGGGAGCCGGCTGAAGTACCGCTCCTGCTGGTCGATCCGTACCTTGCGCTGCTCGAGCAGCGCCGTCAGGTCGTCCAGCGTGATGGCCGCATCCACATCCAGCCCTCCCTCCGTGATGCACACCCCCGCGTACACCACCTGCGTCCCCGCCCCGTACATGCTTTTCAGGTAGCGCGCTTCGGCCGCGATCGGCGTCGCCACCGGCGCCAGATAGGGGATCAGCTCCGGGTACTGCGCCCGCACCGTCTGCACGATCACGGGGCAGGTGCTGCGGATCATCGTTCCCCAGCCGTCCTCGTTCCACAGGTCCAAGTACTCCCGGGCGACCAGCTCGTCGCCCAACACCCCGCGGTGCACGGTGCGGAACCCCGCGGCGTAGCACGCATTCACCACCTGCTCCGGAGTGGCCGGGTAAAAGTAGGCGGCCGACTCCACGCTGAGGATGAGCGCGGCGCGGCCGCCGATCGCGAGCTCCAAGGCCCGCGCTACGTCGCCGGTGGCGACGATGGCGTCGTGAGGACACGCAGGCAGGCACAACCCGCAGCGCGTACACGCCTCATCCACGATTCGGACTTCTGGACCCTGGACTGCTACGGCGTCGGCAGGACACACCCGCACGCACGCCATGCAGGCCACGCACTGATCCGGGTCGATCCTAAAGTCCACAGGAATCCGGGCCGGGGCGCTGCGGCACCTCAAAGAAAGCCATTCTAGGGCGACGTAACATGTGACTCACATCACAGTCTGTCAATGGCTGTGCTACCGCAACAGCTTGTCAAACAGCGAGTTAGGCCAGCTGATATTCCTTGAGCTTGCGATACAAGGTACGCTCGCCGATGCCCAACACTTCGGCCGCCTTGCGTCGGTTGCCCTTGGTCTGGCGGAGCGCCGCCTCGATGGCGGCACGCTCCACGTCTGCCATTGTCATGCCAGGGCGGTACACCACGTCGCCCTCGGGCACCGGCTCCGCTTCGACCGGCGGCGCAACAGGCGCGACGCTAGAGCCCGGGCCCACTTCGATGACCTCGACGCGCTGGGGCACGCGGTCGTCCAGGCGCCGGCGCAGTTCTTCCACCTGTAGCTTGAGCTCGACAAGTGACCGAAAGATGAACTCCAGCTCCTGGCCCGGGACGTCACGCATCGCCCCCACCACCCGGACCGGGAGGCCGCGCGAGCCCCCATGCTCCCGGATGTCGCGCGGGATGTCGCTGGCCCGGATCTCGCCCTCGGGCGCCAGCACCACCATCGACTCGACCAGGTTGCGGAGCTGGCGCACGTTCCCGGGCCAGTCGGCGTCGACGAGGATCTGGAGCGCCTCGGGCGTGATCCCGCGGAAGTTGCGCTCGTGCAGCTTGGCGAACTCCGCGATGAAGCGCCGCACCAGGAGGGGAATGTCGGTCTTGCGCTGCCGCAGGGGCGCGAGCGTGATGTGCAGCACGTTGAGGCGATAGAACAGGTCGTCGCGGAACCGGCCGAGCGCCACTTCTTCCTTGAGGGACTTGTTGGTGGCGGCGATGACCCGTACGTCCACCTTGATCGCCTGGGTGCCGCCCACGCGGAAGAAGCTGCGGTCCTCCAGCACGCGTAGCGTCTTCACCTGCGTGGCCGGGGCCATCTCGCCCACCTCATCCAGGAAGATCGTCCCACCCTCGGCCAGCTCGAAGCGGCCGAGCCGGCGCTCGGCGGCACCCGTGAAGGCGCCCTTCTCGTGTCCGAACAGCTCGCTTTCGAGCAGCGTCTCGGGGATGGCGGCGCAGTTCACGGCGATGAAGGGCTTGGCGCGCCGGGGCGACAGATCGTGGATCGCGCGTGCCACCAGCTCCTTGCCCGTCCCCGACTCCCCCTCGATCAGCACCGTGGCGCTCACCGGCGCCATCTGTTCGATCTTCACCAGCACTTCCTGAATGGCCGGGGACTCACCCAGGATGCCGGTGCGCGCCTGCAGCCGGCGGCGCTCGATCAGCCGTCGCACCGTGGCGGTGACCTCGGCCGGGTCGGCGGGCTTCTCGAGGAAGGCGGTGAGCCCCAGCTCGCGCGCCAGGGCCTTGGGATCGGGCTCCGTCTGCTCGACCAGCCCGAGCGTCGAGATGGAGCGGTCGTGCGCGATCCGCAGCAGCTGCGCCGCGGACGACTCGTGCAATGCGCCGGTCAAGACGATGCAGTCGGGGGCTGCCGCACCGGTTCCCACCACCCGGCGCACGTCGTCGAACGACGAGGCCAGCGTCGTCTGGAAGCCCGCGGTCTCGAGATGGGCGTTGATCCGGACCGCGTGCTCCAAGTCGTCGGTGGTGATCAGGACGCGGTCAGCCATGTGTCAGTTGCAAGCCGAAAGGCGTAAGCCGCAAGCGATTCATTCGTGTAGCGTGCGCGATCCGCTCACCAGCTCCACGGCGTGCTCCAGGAGCTCCTCCAGCACCGCCAGCCCATCGGTCACCCCACCGGTCGAGCCGGGGAGGTTCACGATCAGCGTCTTGCCGCGGGTGCCTGCGACGCCACGCGAGAGCCACGCGCGGGGAAACCTGGGCGCGGCAGTCGCCCGCAGCGCTTCGGCGATCCCGGGGGCCGCGCGATCGAGTACGGCCTGCGTCGCCTCGGGGGTCACGTCCCGCTCGGTGAGCCCGGTGCCGCCGGTCGTGAGGATCACGTCGACCTCGCCCGAATCCGCCCAGCGCACCAGCTTGGCGGCGATGCGGTCGGGCTCGTCCGGCACGACGCTGCGCACCGACACGTCGTAGCCCCGCTCCCCAGCCCACGCGAGAATCGCGTCGCCGGACGTGTCGGTCCGCTCTCCCTTGGCTCCCAGATCCGACACCGTGAGTATTCCGATGCGCATGCCGCCCCTTTACCGCCCTTGACCGCCTTCGACCGCCCTATTTTTTCGTTCTTCGCTCCACGAACGGCAGCCGCACCACGTCCGCCGGGGCCCGCTTTCCGCGCACGTCGACCTCGAACCGCGCCCCGGGCTTGGCGTGCTCGACCGGCAGGTACGTCATCCCGATGGCCCGGTTGACGGTGGGCGTGACGGTGCCGCTGCGGACTTGGTCGACGCAGGTCCCGTCCAGATACACGCCGTAGCCGTGCCGCGCGACGACTCGCGGCTCCGCCATCTTGAAGCCCACCAGCCGGCGCTTCACTCCTCCCAGCTTCTGTCGCTTGAGCGCCGCGAGCCCCGTGAAGTCGGCGCCCTTGTCGAACTTCACGATCCAGGCGAGGCCCGCCTCGAGCGGGGTCACGGTGTCGTCGATGTCGTTGCCGTACAGCGGGTACCCGGCCTCGAGCCGCAGCGTGTCGCGCGCGCCGAGCCCGCACGGCTCGGCGCGGCCCGCGCCGGCGAGCGCGTGCCACAGCTGCTCGAGATCCCGCGCGCGGCAGTACAGCTCGAAGCCGTCCTCGCCGGTGTAGCCGGTGCGTGAGATGAAGCACTGGGCCCCGGCGACCTTGCCCTCGGCAAAGTGATAGTAGGGGATCGTGGCGATGCCGACCGGCGTGAGCGGGGCCAGCAGCGCCTCCGCCTGCGGGCCCTGAAGGGCGAGCAGGCCCGTTTCGTCCGAGACGTCCCGCAGCCGCACGTTGGCGCCGCGCTTCTGGTCGACGACGTGCTCCCAGTCCCGCGTGATGTTCGCCGCGTTCACGACCATCATCACCCGGTCCTCGAAGCGGTAGATCAGACAATCGTCGACGAAGGTGCCTTCCGGGGTGAGAATCGCCGAATACTGCGCCTGCCCGGCCTGCAGCGCCCCGACGTCGTTGCACGTCACACGTTGCACGAAAGCGTTGCGGTCCGGCCCGGTGACCTCGAACTCGCCCATGTGGGAGACGTCGAACAGCCCCGCCGCCTCGCGCACGGCCCGATGCTCCGCCGCGATGCCGCGCGGGTACGTCACCGGCATCTCGTAGCCGCCGAACGGCACCATCTTGGCGCCGAGGCTCACGTGGATGTCGTAGAGTGGCGTCCGCTTCGGGGCCGGGTCGCCCATTAGCCCAGCAACGTGGCGAGCAGCGCCTTTTGGACGTGCAGCCGGTTCTCCGCTTCGTCCCACACGCGTGATTGGGGGCCCTCGATGACCTCGGCCGTGACCTCTTCGCCGCGATGCGCGGGGAGGCAGTGCAGGAAGATCGCCTGGGGATGCGCCAGGCGCATGAGGTCGGCATCGACGGTGTAGCCCCGGAAGGCGTTGCGCCGCGATTCGGCCTCGCCCTCCTGCCCCATCGAGGCCCACACGTCGGTGTTCACCACGTGCGCCCCCTCGACCGCCTCCTCGGGCACCTCGGTCACCTCGATGCAGGCGCCGGCCTGCTTGGCCCGATCGAAGATGCCGCGATTCGGCTCGTACCCCTCGGGGCACGCGAGCCGCAGCTCGAAGCCGAGCACCTGCGCCGCCTCGATCCAGCTGTTCGCCATGTTGTTCCCATCCCCCACCCAGGCAACCCGCTTCCCTTCCCAGCCCCCCAGGGCTTCCCGCACGGTGAAGAGATCGGCGAGCAGCTGGCAGGGGTGAGACAGGTCGGTGAGGCCGTTGATGACGGGGACCGTGGCATGCTGGGCGAGCTGCTCCACCTCGGCGTGATCGAAGGTGCGGATCATGATGCCGTGCACGTAGCGGGACAGCACCCGCGCCGTGTCGGGGATCGGCTCGCCGCGGCCCAGCTGGATGTCCCGGGAGGAGAGGAACAGCGCGTGCCCGCCCAGCTGATACGTCCCTACTTCGAAGGAGACGCGGGTCCGGGTGCTCGACTTCGCGAAGATCATGGCCAGGGTCTTCCCGGCGAGCGGCGACTCGCGATACGCCCCGGTCTTCATGCGGCGGGCGAGGTCGAACAGGCGCCCGACCGCTTCGCGGCTCAGGTCGGTGACGGCAAGAAAGTCGCGCTTGGACATGGGTTTCCCCATTCTACCTAGAGGATATAGCGACGCAAGTCTTCGTCATCGACGATGCGGGCGAGCCGGTCGCGCACTTTCTGGCCGTCGAACACGATGTGCTTCTCGGGGAAGTCGGGGAGGTTGAACAGCACTTCTTCGAGCAGGGTGGTCATGACGGTGTGGAGGCGGCGCGCGCCGATGTTCTCCATGCGCTCGTTCGCCTTGGCGGCGATGCGCGCGACCTCCTTGATGCCGTCGGAGGTGAACTCGAGCGTCGCACCTTCGGCGGCGCACAGCGCGGCGTACTGCTTGGTGAGCGCGTTCTCGGGCTCCGTCATGATGCGGACGAAGTCCTCCTCGGTGAGCGGCTGCAGCTCGACGCGGATCGGGAAGCGGCCCTGCAGCTCCGGGATCAGATCGGAGGGCTTGGAGACGTGAAACGCGCCCGCGGCGATGAACAGGATATGGTCGGTGCGGACGTAGCCGTAGCGGGTCTGCACCGTGGACCCCTCGACGATCGGGAGCAGGTCGCGCTGCACCCCCTCGCGCGAGACGTCGGGCCCGACGGTGCCGCGCTCGCCCGCGATCTTGTCGAGCTCGTCAATGAAGATGACGCCGTGGTTCTCGACCCGGTCCAGCGCCTCGTTCACGACGTCGTCCATGTCGACGAGCTTCTTGAGCTCCTCGTCGACCAGGATGCGGCGTGCCTCGTGCAGGTGCACAGTGCGGCGCTTCTTTTTCTTCGGCATCATCTCCTGCAGCCACTCCGTGAAGTTGACGTCCGTGCCCTCCATCCCCTGGGGCGGCTGCATCATCTCGAGCATGGGAAAGCCCTGCTGCTGGACCTCGACCTCGACCTCACGCTCCTCGAGCTTTCCCTCTTTGAGCTGTTGGCGCAGCTTCTCGCGGCTGCGGCGCCGCCGCTCCTGCGCCTCGGTGTCGGCATCGGGGGGCTTGGACGTCACATCGCCCTTGGACGACACGACGAACAGCGGGCGATTCTCTCCCGCCTCCCGACTCCCCTCCCCCAACCGGGAGGCAGGAGACGGGAGGGGTGCGGGTGGCGTCGGCGGGAGGAGAATGTCCAACAGGCGCTCCTCGGCCCGCGCTTCCGCCTCCGGGTAGACCTCGTCCTCGCGCTCGGTGCGGACCATGTTGATGGCCACGTCCACCAGCTCGCGCACCATCGACTCCACGTCCCGCCCCACGTAGCCCACCTCGGTGAACTTCGAGGCTTCGACCTTGAGGAAGGGGGCGCCCGCGAGCCGGGCCAGGCGGCGCGCGATCTCGGTCTTCCCCACCCCGGTGGGGCCGATCATGATGATGTTGTTCGGCAGGATCTCGTCGCGGATCTCCTCGGGGGCCTGGGCGCGCCGCCAGCGGTTGCGGACCGCGATGGCGACCGCCTTCTTCGCCACCTCCTGTCCTACGATGTAGCGGTCCAGCTCCGCCACGATCTTCCGGGGCGGCAGCTCCTCCAGCCAGGGGAGCTGCTCCTCTGGGATCGCCGGAGCGGGAGGGGCGGGCGGGGCGGGCGGGGCGGGCGGCGTTTCGTCGCCCGGCGTGCGCGTTGGCTCGGCCATTAGAGCTCCAGAATGCTGATGTGCGCGTTGGTGTACACGCAGATCTCGGCGGCGATCTCGAGCGACCGCTGCACGATGTCCTTGGCGGCGAGGCTCGACGACTTGGCGAGGGCCCGGGCGGCGGCCAGCGCGTAATTGCCGCCCGAGCCGATCGCCAGGATCCCGTCGTCCGGCTCGATCAGCTCGCCCGATCCCGAGATCACGTAGCCGTGTTCCTTGTCGGCCACGACCAGCAGCGCCTCGAGGCGCCGCAGCACGCGGTCGGAGCGCCAGTCCTTGGCGAGCTCGACGGCCGCCCGCGGCAGGTTCCCGGGATAGCGCTCGAGCTTCTCCTCGAACTTTTCGAACAGCGTGAACGCGTCGGCGGACGCCCCCGCAAAGCCGGCGAGGATCTTCCCGCCCTTCAACGCCCGTACCTTGTTGGCGTTCGCCTTCATCACCGTGTCACCGAGCGTGACCTGGCCGTCGCCGCCCAGGGCCACGTGCCCGTCGCGCCGGACGCACAGAATCGTGGTGCTGCGGATGCCGCTCATCGCCGTGGTTGTCGCCTCACGCCCGCGGATGCGCCTGGTGGTACACCTTCTTCAGCCGTTCCACCGACGTATGAGTATACACCTGCGTGGTGCTGAGCGAGGCGTGGCCCAGCAGCTCCTGGACGGCCCGCAGATCGGCGCCGGCGTCGAGCAGATGCGTCGCGAACGTGTGGCGCAGCGAGTGCACATGCAGGTTTCCCGCCCCCGCCCCCGCGCCCCGGCGCCCAGCGAGTCCGACGAGCAGGCGCTTGATCGCGAGCTGCACGCTGCGCGACGTGAGCCGCTTCCCCCGCCCGCTCACGAACACCGCCCGGCGCTCCTGGCCGGTCGCCGCGAGCACGGCGTCACGCAGCCGGTAGTAGCGCCGCAGGGCGCGACCGGCGTGCCGCCCCACCGGGACGATCCGCTCCTTCTTCCCCTTGCCCCGGACCTTGAGCTGATCGGAGACGAGATCTATGTCCTGCTCGTTCAGGCCCGCGAGCTCGCTCAGCCGGATCCCCGTCGAGTAGAACAGCTCGAGCATCGCGAGGTCCCGCGCCTCCCGGAAGCCGCCCGCCGCCGCCCGCCGCTCCGCTTCGTGGAACAGGAGATCGATCTCGACTCGGTCCAAGTGGACGGGGAGCCTGCGCTCGAGCTTGGGCGTGCGCGTCGCCTTCGCGGGGTTTACTTCCACGCCGCGCGTCGCGTTGAGAAACCGGTAGAACGTGCGCAGCGCCGACAGCGCGCGGGCCGCGGAGCGCTTGGCCAGACCGCGCTGTTGTTGCGCGCCCAGCCACGCCCGGATCGCCTGCCGGTCCACGCTCGCCCAGCTCCAGCGGCCCCCGTAGTAGCGGCCGCAGAACGCGACGAAGTCGGCGAGATCGCGACCGTACGCTTTCACCGTGTGAGGGGAGTCGTTGCGCTCCTTCTCGAGGAACTCGACGAATGCGCCGACTTCGGGGTTGGTCATGGGAGGTTGCCGCCAATCCGCTCCGCGAACTGCTCCATATCCGCCAGCGCCCGCTGGGCCAGCAACTCGTTCCTCTTCTGCTTCTCCTTCACGGGGCGCTCGAGCGGCTCGAGCAGGCCGAAGTTGGCGTTCATCGGCTGAAAGTGCTCCGGGTCGGCCGAGTGCACATAGCGATACAGCGCGCCCAACATCGTCGTGGGTGGCGGGACGAGCGGCTCCTCCCCTGCGAGCAGCCGCGCCAGGTTGATCCCGGCGAGTATCCCGGTCGCCGCGGACTCGGTGTACCCCTCCACCCCCGTGAGCTGTCCCGCGAACAGCAGCAGCGGGTCGTCCTTGGCGGAGAGATGGGGCGTGAGCGCGCGCGGCGAGTTGACATAGGCGTTGCGGTGGATGCTCCCGAAGCGCAGGAACTCCGCCGCCCCGAGCCCCGGAATCATCCGGAACACGCGCTGCTGGTCGGGGATCTTGAGCCGCGTCTGGAAGCCTACGAGGTTCCACATCTGCCCGGCGCGGTCCTCTTGGCGCAGCTGCACGACGGCGTAGGGCTCCACTGACCCCGGGCGCGAGCCCGGGGTCCCAGCCCGGGGATCTCGGAGCCCCACCGGCTTCATCGGCCCGAAGCGCAGCACGTCGCGGCCGCGCGCGGCCATCTCCTCGACCGGGAGACAGCCCTCGAAGTAGGGGGTCCGGTCGAACTCATGATGCGGCTGATACTGCTCCCCGGTGCGGAGCGCCGTGACGAACGCGTCGTATTGCGCTGCGGTGAAGGGCGCGTTCAGGTAGTCGTCGCCGCCGCCCTTGCCGTAGCGCGAGGCGCGAAACAGCTGCGCGTGATCGAGCGAGTCGACGGCGACGATCGGCGCGATCGCGTCGAAGAAGGCGAGCGACGCTGCGTCGAGCCGCCGCGCGATCGCGGCCGCGAGCGCGTCCGAGGTGAGGGGCCCCGTCGCCACGATCCCGGGGGACGGGAGCTCGGTCGCCTCCTGGCGCACCACGGTGATCTTGGGGTGTCGGGTGACGCGGTCGTGCACGCCCTGCGCGAACGCCGTGCGGTCGACCGCGAGGGCCGCGCCGCCCGGGACGCGCGCCGCGTCGGCGGCCTCGAGCACCACGCTGCCGAGGCGCCGCAGCTCGGCCTTGAGCAAGCCGTGGGCGTTGCCCAGCTCCACCGATTTGAAGGAGTTGCTGCAGACGAGCTCAGCGAGCCGATCGGTCTGGTGCGCCGCCGTCATGCGCACGGGCCGCATTTCGCAGAGCGTGACCGTCACCCCGCGCGCCGCGAGCGCCCAGGCGGCCTCGCTCCCCGCGAGCCCGCCGCCCACTACCGTCGCGGTCAGGTCGCGACCGGCTCCGCCGGCGTGACCTCCTCCAGCGTGATCTCGTGTCCGCACTTGAGGCACTTGCGCGTCGCTCCCGCGGCCTTGGTCTGCTTCTCTTCCATGCCGACGAAGCCACAGCTCGGGCAGGCGACCGGGACCGGGTGGTTCCACGTCGAGTAGTCGCAGTCCGGATAGCGCAGGCACCCGAAGAAGTTGCGTCCCTTGCGGGTGCGCCGCTCGGCCAGGTCGCCCACACCGCACTTCGGACACTTCACGCCGAGCGGCACGGGGCGGGTATGCTTGCACTTGGGGTACCGGGTGCAGGCGAGGAACTCGCCGTAGCGCCCGGTCTTGATCACCATCGGCGCGCCGCACTCCTGGCACTTCTCGTCCGACGGCCGGTCGGGCACCTTGTTCTTGGCGAGCGGCCGGCTGAAGCGGCACTCGGGATACTTGGCGCAGGCGATGTACGGCCCAAAGCGGCCGCTCTTCACGATCAGCGGCCCGCCGCAGTTCGGGCACTTCTCCTTGGGCAGCTCCGACAGGTCGTGCACGTCGTGAATCAGCCGATCGATGTCGACCGCCGCGAGCGCCCGCGAGAACGGACCCCAGAAGTCCTCGAGCACCCGCTGCCACGCCAGATCGCCCTCCTCCACCTTGTCCAGCTCGGTCTCCATCTGCGCCGTGAAGCCGACCTCGAACACGTCCGGGAAGCACCGCTTCAGCACCTGCCACACGATCTCGCCCTGGGGCGTGGGCTGGAAGCGCCGGTCCTTGGCGGTGGCGTACCAGCGGTTCTTCAAGGTCGAGATGATCGCCGCGTAGGTGGACGGCCGCCCGATCCCCAGGCGCTCGAGCTCCTTCACGAGGCTCGCCTCGCTGAAGCGCGGCGGCGGCTCGGTGAAGTGCTGGTTCGGCAGGATCTGCTTCACCGTGACCACGTCGCCCTCGACCAGCGGCGGGATCGGCGGCAGATCCTCCAGGGTCTTGCCTTCCTCGGGCTCGTGCGCCTCGTGGTAGAGCTTGTGGTAGCCGTCGAACAGCACCCGCGAGCCGGTCGCGCGGAACACGAAGCGGCCGAGGTCGAAGTCGACCTTGGTCGTCTCGAACACGGCGGGGTTCATCTGCGACGCCACGAAGCGCCGCCAGATCAGCTGATACAGCTTGAACTGCTTGGCGTCGAGGTGCTGCTTCAGGTCGTCGGGGCGCCGCAGCACGTCGGTCGGGCGGATCGCCTCGTGCGCGTCCTGCACCCGCGACTGGCCTTTGCCGGTCTTGTGGACGTTGGGCGTGGCGGGGAGGTAGCCCTTGTCGAATTCCCGCGCGATGAAGTCCCGCGCCTGGGCCACCGCTGAGTCGGCCACGCGAATCGAGTCGGTGCGCATGTAGGTGATCAGGCCCACGGGGCCTTCTGCGCCGATCTCGATCCCCTCGTACAGCTGTTGCGCCAGGCGCATCGTGACCGCGGCCGAGTAGCCGAGCTGCTTCGCCGCCTCCTGCTGCAACGTGCTGGTGCGGAACGGCGGCGGCGCCGGGCGGCGGCGCTCGCCCTTCTCGACCGTGGTGACCTTGAAGGGGAGCTTGAGCGCGTCCGCGACGATCGCCTGCGCGCTCGCCTCGTCCTTGATCTCGGGCTTGTGACCGTCCAGCTTGTGCAGCCGGGCCTGGAACGCCTGGCCGTCCTTCTCGAGGTCGGCCTCGATGGTCCAGTACTCCTGCGGCACGAACTTGCGGATCTCCTCCTCCCGCTCGCAGATCAGCCGCAGCGCCACGGTCTGGACGCGGCCCGCCGAGAGGCCCGTCTTGATGCTCTTCCAGAGGAGCGGCGAGGTCTTGTACCCGACCAGCCGGTCGAGCACCCGGCGCGCTTGCTGCGCGTCCACCTTCTTCTGATCGATGTCGAGCGGGTTGGCGAGCGCCTGGTTGACGGCGTCCTTCGTGATCTCGTGGAACAGCACGCGGCGCACCTTGCCGCCGTTGCCGAGGCTCTCCGCCACGTGCCAGGCGATCGCTTCGCCCTCGCGGTCGGGGTCGGTGGCAATCAGCACCCGGCTCGACGCCTTGGCGGCTTTCTTGATTTCGGCGAGGGTCTTCGCCTTTTCCTTGATCGGGACGTATTCGGGCGTGAAGCCGTTCTCGACGTCCACGCCGAGCTTGCGCTGCGGCAGGTCGCGCACGTGCCCCACGGTCGCCTTGACGGTGTAGCCCGAGCCGAGGTACTTGCCGATCGTCTTGGCCTTGGTGGGCGATTCGACGATGACGAGCGCGCGCTTGCCACGACCACCCGTTGCGGGATCCCCGGGCTCGCGCCCGGGGTCAGTAGCGCTCTTGCGCCCGGGGTCAGTAGCGGTCTTGCGCCTGGGGCGAGTAGCTCGACTGACCCCGGGCGCGAGCCCGGGGTTCTCGACATCGGCTTTCTTTCGCTTCACCGCCTCTTTCTTAGCAGCCACGTGTCAACCCTTCGTCAAACGGCATGCGAGCGCATCTTTACCATCCCGCCGTGGTTTGCGCAAGCCTGACGACCTCCAGCGCGACGGCTTCCGCCGTCTTGCGCTCGGTGTCGAGCTGCGTGTGCGCCTTGAGATAGAACGGCTCGCGGTCCTTGAGCATCTGCCGCATCCGCGCCACGGGATCCTCTCCTGTTAACAACGGGCGGGTTCCCTCCTCGGACGCGGCGCGCTGCGCGGCCGTCTCGGGGCGGGCGCGCAGGTACACGACGAGGGCGCGCGGCTGCGCGGTTTCGATCGCGCCCGGCTGCGCCGCCCAGCCACCACCCGGCGCGATCACCGCCGGCTCGGTGGCGAGCGCGGCGTCCATCTCCTTGCGCTCCATGTCACGGAACGCGGCCTCGCCCTTCTCGGCGAAGATCAGCGTGATCGGCTTACCCTCGCGGCGCGCCAGGATGAGATCGATGTCGACGAACCCGGCGCGCAGCTGCTCCGCCACGAGGCGACCGATGGTGGTCTTCCCCGATCCCGCGAGACCCACCAGCACGATGTGCTTCTTCACGATGCCACCCCTTTAGGGGTGCGGGCGCGCACCTGGGCAATATACCCCACGAAGTTTCGCTTCATCTCGCTCAGCGCATCGCCGCCGAACTTCTCCACCAGCGCCTGCGCCAGCACGAGCGCGACCATCGCCTCGGCGATGACGCCCATCGCCGGCACCGCGGTGACGTCGGAGCGCTCGGACTGGGCCTGGGCGGGCGACCCGGTCTTCAGGTCCACCGTCTTGAGCGGCGACATCAGCGTCGAGATCGGCTTCATCGCCACGCGCAGCACCAGCGGCTCGCCCGTCGTCATGCCGCCCTCCGTGCCCCCGGCCCGGTTCGTGGCGCGCGCCAGCCCCGGAAGGATTTCGTCGTGCACCTCGGAGCCCTTGCGGCGCGCCGCCTCGAAGCCGAGCCCCAGCTCCACGCCCTTCACGGCGGGGATCGACATCAGCGCCTGCGCCAGCCGCCCGTCGAGCTTCCGGTCCCACGACACGTGCGAGCCCAGACCGACGGGCGCGCCCAGCGCGACCACCTCCACCACGCCGCCCAGCGTGTCGCCCGCCGCCTTGGCGGCGTCGATCCGCGCGATCATCTCCCGCTCCGCCTCGGCATCGAGACAGCGCACGGGGCTGGCATCGGATGCTTGGTTCAGAGAGCGGGGGAGGCCCTCACCCTTGTGAACCCCGAGAGGGGTAATGCCGGCACTTGCTACAACCCCCCCCAATTCGACCACGTGGGATCCCACCTCGATGCCGAACTGCTCCAGCAGCAGCTTGCACACGGCGCCGCAGGCGACCCGCGCCACAGTCTCCCGCGCGCTCGCCCGCTCGAGAATATCGCGCGCGTCCTGACGATCGTACTTCAGGCTGCCAGCGAGATCGGCGTGCCCGGGCCGGGGCCGGGTGACCTGGCGCCGCCGCTCGGCCCCACTGGGGGCGTCCGCCTCCGGCGCCATGACGTCTTGCCAGTGCTCCCAGTCGCGGTTCCACACCAGCATCGCGATGGGGGAGCCGAGGGTCTCCCCCGCCCGCACCCCCGCGAGCCACTCGATCTGGTCCGCCTCGATCTTCATGCGGGCGCCGCGGCCGTACCCGCCCATGCGCCGCTTCAGCTCGGCGTTCACGCGCTCGGCGGACACGGGCAGTCCGGCCGGGATCCCCTCGAGGATCCCTACCAGCCCGCGGCCGTGCGATTCGCCTGCCGTCGTGAAGCGAAATGTCATTGTTACCTCGAGCCTTCCATAATAGCACGCGAGCCCGACGCGTGGTCGGGCTCGAGGCCTCACACGGGGGGGAGGCCTTTACCGCCGCGGCGCGGGGAGCGGGTTCGTGAAGGCCGGCAGGCTCACCATCACCAGGCCACGCACGGTGATGCCGAACAGCAGCTGATTGCCGGACGCGTCCTTGGCCACGCGCAGCGGCCCGATGATCGGGTCGCGGGTCGAGATCGTGCCGATCTGGACAGCGTGGAAGGTGTCGAACACGTCGATGTTCGCGTCGGACCGTGCCACGAAGATCACCCGGTCGTTCGCACTGCCCGAGCCGCCGCACACGGGGCTGGTCGGGGGGCAGGATCCCGAGGGGGCGAAATTGTGGTTGTAGTTCATGTCCATCCCCGACGCGTTTCCCGTATCGGGCGACGTGCCCTTGAGGCGGAGCCCCTCGTCCAGATAGTAGACCGAGTCGGCCCGCGCCGCGTTGGTCGCGCCGTTGAAGTTCGTCGCGATCGCCTTGACCCTGGTCGAGGTGTTACTGATGAAGTCGAGCACGTCGACGGCGGGGGACATGCCGAAGTCTATGTCGACCTGGCCCGAGTCCCGGATCAGCCCAAGGGAGCCGCTTGTCGAGCACCCCACGACGGTGCTCGTGCCTTGCTGGAGGCGAGCCTTGGTCGTATACGACATCACGCGCGCGAACTTCGCGGCCACCTGACCACCCTCGCCCATAAAGCCGTGGGTGAAGTTTCCCGAGTTGCGGACGAAGGTCGTGTCCCCCAGCGCGAACGACTGCAGCTCGACGTTCACGCCGGCGCACGCGGTCAGGGTCACCTTCAGCGTGTTGTAGGGTAGCCCGCGCCGCTCGACCACCCGCAACGTGTCGGACGTGGAGCTCGGCGCCGAACCCGCGATCTCCCAGAAGAGGTGCCCGAACAGCTTCGTCGGGTCGGGCGGGTTCCCCGGGTTGATCAGCTTCTCCATCCGCAGCGTGGCGCGCCCCGTGAACGGCGCCGTGTTCGAGGGCTCGGGCGTCGTCGAGTAGAGTGCGAAGATCGAGTCCTGCGAGCACAGCGTGCCCCCGTCGGGCCGGCACACCGTAGCCAGGTATTGCGGCCGGTCGGAGACGTTGTACTCGGTGATCACTGTCTTGCAGCCGGGGGCGCAGGTGACCTTGTAGGTCTGAATCAGATAGTCCGGCAGGTCCTGGCGCCAGCGCAACACCCGCGCGCCCGGCGACACGTCGATGATCGCCAGCTGGGTGCCGCCCGAGTTGGCGACGACGATCGTGTCGCCGTACGCGCCCAATGTATCGCGCGGCCACAGCGCGACGCCCCACGGCTGCGCCCCCGCGGTCGGGATGCCCGCCGCCACGAACGTCGAGTTCGCCGCCTGGAAGATCTCCACCCGCCCCAGGGTCGGGTTCGTGAGGTACAGCTCGCGCCGGTTGGCGTTGTAGATCGCGTCCACGATCTTGCCGCCGAACGGCAGCGCGATGGTCGCACCGGCCACGATCGTGACCGTGTCGGCGCGCGCCGGGCCCGTGGGGCTCGGCACGGTGAACGTCTGTCCGGCGACGCCGCAGTTGTGCGCGAGCGCCCCGTCGCAGGCGAACGCCTGCACGACGACCTGCTGCGGGATCGGCGTCAGGGCCGTGAGGCCGAGCGGGAACCTCTTGACCGCGTCGGTCGACGTCCCGCTGAGGATCACCGAACCCTGGCTGATCAGCGTCCCCGCCAGATTGTAGACCCGGAATCCGATGTCGGTAATGCCGCTCGGATCGGTCGCGTGGACCGTGACGGTGTCGTTGGCTTCCGCCCGGAGCAGCACGGTCTGCTCGACCTGGGGTGCTGTCTGGTCGTTCTGCACGGTTTGCAGGGTCACCGTGATCGGAGAGGTCTGCGCCACCCGGTTCCCCGAATCGACTGCGAACCCGGCGACCGTGAAGAACCCGCCGGTGGCGGTGGGGCTCACCAGCACCGAGTCCACGAAGTCGAGCGTATCCGGCAAGGGCGGCGAGCCGTTCACCAGCGAATCGCCCCTTTGCGTGGTCTGACCGGCGGCGCCGCCGACGTACCACCCGATCCGCCGAATGCCCGACTTTTGCGCCGCCGCCACGTGAATGGGGATGTATTTCCCGGGCGATCCGACCGCGCCGGGCGTCGGCTGCAGCAGATAGACCCGGAGGGCGTCGACGTTCTGCAGGAAGATGAAGAGCGTGTCTTCCGCGAAGTTGCCGGCGCCGTCGGTCGCCCGCCCGACGATCCGGATCACCCCGCCCGACCCCGAGCCGGGGTTGATCTTCTCCTGGATCGTGACGTTGGTGACCGCGCTCGTGAATACCGTGTCGGTCTGGTTGAGGTAGCCGCCGGTGTAGTTGAGCCGGATGTCCTTCAAGCCGAGGTTGTCGGTCGCGACGACGCTGAAGTTGAGCCCGCCCTTGATGTCCTGCGTGTCGGCGCCGGCCAACTGGATGGTCGGCGACACGACATCGCGCTGCACTCCCCCCGGGTTGCGCGACGTCTCGCACCCCCAGAAGGCGCCCACCAGCGCGCACATCCCCCACAGCAGACCCCGTCCGCGTCGCATAATGGCTCCCGGTTACTTCCCGGTGTTGGGCGTCACCAGGTCGTCGATTATGTGCGGCGTGACCAGAATCAACAGATCGCGCCGCTGTTCTTCTTGATGGCTAAAGCCGAACAGCTTGCCGACGATCGGCAGGTCTACAAGAAAGGGGATTCCCGTCTTGACCACGGTGATCGAAGTCACCGTGAGGCCGCCGATCACGGCGGTCTCGCCGTCGTTGACGAGGATCTGGTTATCCGCCTGCTGCGTCTGGAACGTGAAGCCGATGTCCACCGAGGAAGGCTTCACTGAGGAGTTCTCGGCGTGTACCTCCATGAGCACCTGGCGGTTGGCGGTCACGTGGGGCGTGACCTTCAGGTTGATGCCTGTCTGCTCGAAGCGCACGGTCGCGCGCGGCGGCTGCCCGGCGGTCCCGGTGCCCACGTCCACGATGCGGATCGGCACGCGGTCGCCGACCAGGATCTCGGCGGGCCGGTTGTCGAGCGTCGTAATCGTGGGCTCGGCCTGGAGGTCGGCCAGCTGGACCTGCTGCAGCGCCTGCAGGAACGTGGTCAGGTCGAAGTTCCCGATCGCCGTGGAGAAGATGAGGTCGAGGGCCGGGTTCGGGACCACCTGATCGGCGTTCCCCAGCGCCGACAGCGAGTTGCCGCCCAGGTCCACGATGACCTGATCGGGACTGAAGTTCGTCTGCGGCACCAGCGCGTCGGGCACGCCGTCGAGATTGGTATCGACCGGTTTCGCGGTGCGGGGATCGGGCCGCTGGATGAGCTTGTTGAAGAACTGCGTCGTCGAGCCGAGGTCGTACTTCAGCCCCAGGTCCTCGATGTCGGAGCGGTCGATGAAGATGATCTTCGCCTGGATCGAGACCTGGGGCGTGCGGATGTCGAGCCCGCGTACGAAGTCTTCGACGATGCGGATGCGGCTCTGAATCTCGGTGAGCACGAGCGCATTGGTCGTCGAGTCCGCGACGACCGCGCCCCGCTTGGAGATGATGGACTGCACCGACGGCACGAGCGAGCTGGCCTTGGCGTAGTTCACGCGCACCAGGCGCGTCTCCACGGGGACGGTGGAGTCGGCGCGCGCCAGGTCCTTCTTTCTTGTCGATCACCTGGAGAATGCCGCCTTCCAGGGTATTGACGGTGAGCCCCTGGGACTCGAGCACCGCGTTGAAGGCGAGGTCCCAGGGCTGGTTCTTGATCTCGGCCGAGAGCGAGCCTGAGATGCCCTTGTTGACCACGATGGTCCGCCCGCTGAACGCGGCGAACCCGGCGACCACCTCCTGGATGTCGGCCCGGTCCCAGGTCACGGTGATGCGCGGCGCCTGCGACTGGGCGGCGTCCGCGGCGTGCGCCGCGAGGTACGCATCGATCGAGACCGGGGTGTCGCTCACACTGGGCGGCGCCACACGGGCGGCCTGGCCGCCGCGGGCCCCGGGGACCCCGGGGACCCCGGGCTCGCGCCCGGGGTTAGTGGGGACTGCCGGCGGCGGTGCCAGGGTCGCGACCATGAGGCTCGACCACGCTCCGAACGCGGTGCGGTCGGCGCCGATCTTGACGCGCACCTGTCCGTCGCGCTTCTCGATCTGGTAGTCCTTCAGCACGTCGAGGTCGATCACCACGCGCACCACACCCGGCCGGAACTGGGCGTAGCGCACGTTCTTGATGCCGCCGC
>WNGP01001232.1_pt1 | contig 23595 bp, 23 predicted proteins | sample 5407671 | NCBI WGS metagenome assembly WNGP01 (sample SAMN13153381, study PRJNA577476) | soil metagenome | isolation source: 40 cm soil or saprolite under Garry oak tree replicate 2 | place: USA:California | collected 2016-06-15
AAATCGATGCGTCGGAGCAACTGCCACGCAAATCGGATAGCTCCGCAACGTTTCAAATTCCAGACCAACAGACTGAGCGCCTGTGCCGCGCGGCATCAGCGCGAGTTCCAGTTTGCCGCTCCTAAGTCCGTCAATGAGTTCCTGCTCGGAGAAGTCGTGCAACAAGACTCTGACGCGAGGAAAAGCTTTTTGAAAAGCTGCGAGCGCCGGAGGAAGAATTTCCACGGTCGGCGCTGGCGCGTAGCCCAGGTGCAATTCTCCCTCCTCGCCTCGCGCTAGCGCGCGGACCTGTTCCACGGATTCATCGGCGAGCTTTAAGATTTGGCGGGTTTTCTCAAGAAATACTTTTCCCTCAGCCGTGAGGACGACGCCGCGCGGACTACGTTTGAGAAGGTCAACGCCGATTTCGTCTTCCAGATCCTGGACTCGCCGACTCAGCGCAGGCTGCGCGACGCGCAGGAGTGCCGCCGCTTTCGTGAAATTCAACGCTTCAGCAACAGCCAGGAAATATCGCAGGTGCCGAAGTTCCATCGCGGACCATTATGCCAAAACGGCATGGCTGCGCAAGCATCATGGTATTGGGAAGATTCAAACGTAAGAGGGAAGCTGGAGGCAGATGGTCACTGAAACTACGGAAACATATAACGAACAAACAACGAATCGGAGAAAATGAAAATGAAAGCGATACGAATTCACCAATACGGCGGACCCGAAGTTCTGGCACAAGTCGAAATGCAACGCCCCACAACGGGTCACGATGAAGTGCTCATTAAAGTTCATGCCGCCGCAGTCAATCCTATTGATTGGAAAATGCGCGCTGGTCATGTGAAGGAAGTTTTTCCGCTCACCTTTCCCTCGACCCTTGGGTGGGATGTTTCAGGAACAGTCGAAGAAGCGGGCGACAAGGCAACGCAATTCAAACGCGGCGACGAAGTGTATGCGCTAGTAAAAGGCGGGGGATATGCTGAATACGTAGTCGCCAAGGCTGATATCGTTGGAAAAAAGCCTCGCACCTTGGATCACGTTCATGCGGCAGCCGTGCCGGTCGCCGGACTGACGGCGTGGCAGGCCCTCTTCGAAGTGGCGCAGCTACGCGCCGGTCAGAAAGTGTTGATTCACGCGGCGGCTGGTGGCGTCGGTAACTTCGCCGTCCAATTGGCGAAGGCAAAAGGCGCCTACGTCATAGGAACTGCTTCGTCCAAGAACCAGGCTTTTCTGGGCGAATTGGGTGTCGACAAAGCGGTTGATTACCAGAAGACGCGTTTTGAAGAGGCGGTGCATGATGCGGACGTGGTCCTGGACACAATTGGCGGCGACACTCAGGAGCGTTCGTTCAAAGCGCTTAAGAAGGGCGGTATTCTGGTGTCACTGGTCCAGCCCCCTTCGCAAGAATCGGCCACGAAATATGGCGTACGCGCCCTTTTCTATGGCGGTCACGCCAGCTCATCCGACCTCGCTGAAATCGCAAAGCTAATCGACGACGGCAAAGTGAAGCCCGTTGTTGAAACTGTCCTTCCATTGGCGGATGCCAGGCGTGCTCATGAATTGAGCGAGACCGGACATGCGCGCGGCAAGATCGTTTTGAAAGTCGCGTGATTTGGAATTTTCACCCGAAACAAACAAGAAAAAGGAAATTAATATGAAAACAGCAACCATCATCTCTCGTGTTCTGCTCGGACTGATCTTCGTCACGTTCGGCTTAAACATATTCCTTAATTTCATTCCCATGCCGCCGCCACCGGAAGGCCCGGCGCGTGAATTTATGACGGCTCTGTTCATGAGCCATTATGTATACGTGGTGGGCGCGCTGCAAGTCGTGGGAGGCCTCATCCTGTTAAGCGGGCGCTGGATGCCGTTGGGTCTAACGCTGCTGGGACCTGTAATTGTGAATATCGTTTGCTTCCACGTCCTGATGGCACCTGCCGGATTGCCGATGGCGATTGTGGTTTCGTTACTTGCCCTGTTCCTGCTCTGGCGCTACCGCGAACATTTCGCCGGTCTCGTGAAAAACGGCGGCCCGGCACTCTCACAATTGCCCCGTCAAACAATTGCGACAGGAAACGCAACCGTTAAGTACTGATTCGCTATTCGGAAAGGACCCTTTGGAACTCGAAGCAAGAGACCTCAATGATTAAACAACTGTTCATTTAACGACATCAAAATTATGAATACCGAGAACAATGAAAAGAAGCTAATCGCCGTGTTCGGCGCCACGGGGCAGCAGGGAGGCGGAGTCGTCCGCGCTCTGCAAGCCAGCGGACAATTCAAGGTGCGCGCTCTGAGCCGTAACCCAGGCAAGCATCGCGAACTTGCCGACGAAGCCGTCGAAGCCGATTTAAACCGACCGGAAACCCTTAAGGCTGCACTTGAAGGGGCGCACGGCGTTTTTCTAGTCACCAATTTTCGAGAAAGTGGCGCCGACGAGGTAAAGCAGGCCACAGCGGCGGTCCGCGCTGCCAAAGATGCCGGTGTCCAACACTTTGTCTGGTCCACGCTGCCCAATGTAGAAGCGATCAGTGGCGGCAAGTTCGACGTTCCCCACTTTACCGGCAAGGCCAAGATTGATTCAATCGTCAAGGCGGCGGGATTTGCGTCTCACACGTTTGTCATCGCGCCTTTCTATTTCCAGAACCTTGCGGGCGCTTTTGGGCCGCAAAAACTACCAGACGGCTCGTTCGGCTGGGCTATCCCTCTGGATCCTGACGTGCGTTGCATTCACATGGGCGACGTCAGCGAACTTGGCATTATCGTGACCGGAGCCTTCCTTCACGCGGATAAGGTTGGCAATGGCGAGTATCTGCCACTCGTCGGCGATTTCTTGAGCTTCAACGGAATCGTTGAAACGCTAAATCAACAGGGGCATAAATTGTCAGTCAAACAAGTCCCAACGGAGCTTTTCGCCACTTTCTTTCCCGGTGCCGCCGAGATTGCGGAGATGTTCAGTTACTTCCAAGCTCATACCTATTTAGGCCCCTTAAATGCAACCCTTCACTCAATGCGAATCGAAATTATGAAAACGCTGCTAAACATGAAAAAGATAAACATGAAAATCGGTGTGAGCGGTGCGAGCGGTCATTTGGGCAGGGCCACGGTTGCGGAACTCGTGCAACGGCCCGGCGGTCACGAGGTAGTGGCGATCTCGCGCACGCCCGAGACTATCACTGCGCTGGCCCAGGGCCGGTTTGGGGACTACAACCGGCCCGAAAGCCTTGCGGAGGCCTATGCGGGTCTCGATCGTCTGCTCATCATCCCGGCCCTGGAACCCGGAAAGCGCGCGGCGCAGAACGTCGCTGCAATCGACGCGGCCGTGAGGGCGGGCGTCAAGCATATCGTCTTCATGTCGACCGCGGGCGCGCGGCAGGAGGAGGAGCCGGCGCTCGGCGCCTCCTACTGGCGGGGCGAGCAGCATCTTATCGCCACGGCGCCGACGTGGACCATCCTGCGTATGAACTACTATGCCGAAGGTCTCGTGCAGCAGGCGCGGGCGTCGCTGGACCAGGGCGTGCTGACCGGGTTGGCCGAGAACCGGGTTGCTTTCGTTGCGCGCGGTGACGTGGCGGCCGCCGCAGCCGGAATCCTGATCGGCGACGGCCATGCCGGCGCGATCTACAACGCTACCGGTCCTGAGCGCCTGTCGGGTGCGGAACGCGCGGCCCTCATCGCCGAAATCACTGGCCGGCCGCTCGCGTTCCTCGCCATCACGGAAGAGCAACTGCGCGCCGGACTGACGCAGGCGGGTCTGCCCGTGGAGGTCGTCAACATCGCCATCAGCATCCAGGCGAGCTTCGCGGCGGGTGCGTTCGACATTGTGACGGGCGACGTCGAGCGCCTTGGCGGCCGGCCGCCCAAGCCTCTCCGCGATGTGCTTGCCGGGGCGCTGAAATCTCCTTCGGCCTGAAGAGTTGCACCGTGCAAGCCCTGGAAGGTCTCCCGAGCCGCCAAGTTGGTGATCGGCGGCCAGGTCAGGCGCCGATGGGCGGGGTTTGCGACAGTGGCTGGGGCCGCACGGGACTTCGGGAGTCGCGCAGCGATGGTCGGTTCGCGATAGGGTTGAGCCTTCGAGGCGGCTATCGAAGAAATCAGATTTTAAATCCTGGGAGTTCAAAATGATCAACGAGTCGAATAAAGAAAGGCGATATCACTTCATCGTGGTGGGAGCAAGTGCGTCTGAGATCCTCCGCGTTCGTCAAGACCTTCAAGCTAGCTCAAATTGTCGAACCACTGGGTCGGGTAAGGAGGACGCCTTGCGGCGACCTCCTCCCCTCAGAACCGGACGTGAGAGTTTCCCCTCATCCGGCTCAAGTCGATGCGAAGCCCCGCGTGAGCGAAGCCGGTGTCACGACGGTTCTCCCGGCGTGCCACCTTTACGATACGCACTTGCAGCCTCCTGACTTGGCGGTTCACCATGGGTCCAGTTGCGCCGTTCCCACTGCGCTGCCTTGCCAAAGGACGCCTGTGCTACCTGGAAACCAATTTCCAAACACGCTCTGAGAGCCGTTCACTGTCGTCCGATCAACTATTCAATGTGCGGAGGTAAGCTATTAATGCCTGGATGTCGGCATCATTCAATTTTGCGCCGAACTTGGGCATTTCACCTTTGATGCCTTCCCTAACGATTCTCGCAATTCGGGCATCGGTTTTGTTCAGGTCGTAGAGGCTTGGCCCTTCATCGCCACGCGCGTCATCTCCATGGCAATGCGCGCAATTGTGGTCGAACAGGCTGTGGCCCCGCCTGGCTTCTCCCTCCAGAGTAGGACTCGTGGCTGCGGAAGCGATGTTGGTTGACTGCTCTTTTGCTGCCGCAGCCGTTGCTAGCTGCAGAAGAGGGGACAAACCGAAGGTGCCCCCAAGTACCGCTAAACCGGCGGCCAGCCCTAATAAAGCAGCCTTTGTTTCAATAGACATCAAACTCCTTTGGAATTAGAGATCAAAATGGCGAAATCTGACTGGAGGGATGCGGCTCAGCGGTTCAGCAACAGCTCTCCACCCCAATATCCAGTAGCGGCCATCAGGATCGCTGTGAGCATTGAGCCGGCGAGATATATTTTGAAACCGAGTGATGAAGCGCGGTCCCGCACTACGAGTCGCCAAACGGCCAAACCGATCAATAGGCCGAACGCCGGCCAGAGAAAAGCATGGTGACGCGCGAGGCTGCCGCGACCCCAGAGTTGCCCCTGACTCATCACTAGCCCTGAAGCAACGGCCCCGAACGCACCCAGAGCTCCCAGAACAATCGTATAGAATCCGGCTGCCTGAAAGCTGGCTCGGCGAGTCTTGCCGGGATTGTCTGGAAGAAGAAAACCGGCCAGATCAAATAACGCGGACGCCATAACCAAGGCGATTGGGAAATGGGTGGTGCCGCCGTGCATTTTAGCCCAAAGAACGTTGCTCATGACTATTTGCCTTCGGAATCGCCGGTTCACATTAACGGGGAATCCACCACGGCGAGCGTGCTTTTGCCCTCGACATAGTTGACGCTGGTGATGCCCAACACACTGCGCAGTTTCTCCGCAGGCACTTTCATCGGCCCGGGTTTGGGCGCCGTGCCGGCTTGGGGTTGGGGAAAGGCGGTGGACATGGCAGTATGGAACGTGACGTTGCCTTCGACCTTTTGAACGATTTGGTGGATATGACCATTGAGGACGGTCACGGAACCAAAACGCTTGAGGTAGCCTAGAGCCTGCTCGCTGTCGTCGGTTCCCCAACCCCATTTCGGATAAATCGTCCAGAGCGGGACATGGGCAAAAAGGACGATGGGCGTGCCGCTGGAGTGGCCCTTCAAATCATCTTCCAACCATTCCAGTTGCTCGTGTCCGAGAATGCCAAGTCCGCCTTCTTTGATATCCAGGACATTAACCAGCCCGACGAAATGCACTCCCTTCTGGTCGAAGCTGTACCAACCCGAACCCTTGGATCCTTTGCCGAAACGTTCACGATATTGCTTCCCATTATCATTGATGACATCATGTTCCCCCGGTACATAAAACACCTGGCGGGTTTTGCATCCCTTCAGGATTTGATCGAGCGTGTCGAACTCCTCCGCCTCGGAGAGGTGAGTCAGGTCGCCAGTGTGCAACATAAATGACGGTGCTTTGGGCAGCGCATTGATTTTCGCGACCGCCTCCCGCAACGTCGCAGCGACATCTTTATTCGCTTCCTTGTTGAAGCCGATGTGACTATCGCTAATCTGGACGAAGCTCAGGTCCGCCCCGGCAGCCAGGGCTGCGGCGTCGGAAGCCCGGCCGAGAGGTTGCGACTTGAGGATTCCTCCGGTCATGGTCCAGAGGACCCCGGTGCCAGCCCAAGCCATGCATTTGAGGAAACCGCGGCGGTCAACGCCGTCTTTATCGTGGTTGTGTTTTATGATGTCTGGCATATTGCCTCTCGATTTAAGGTTTATTGGATTGTTTTCGCGCGCGGCACGTGCCGCGCTTCCATTCATACATACCGGCCAGGCTGGTTGAATATTCCTGGATAAAAAGTGATGATGACGGGAATAAACTCCGGGGCACATCGGTCTTGAATAGAGGACGTGACCCGCACGGAAGGGAAAAACGATTGGAAGAACAGGATAAGCAGGCGCGTTTCGAAGAGACGATTATGCCGCACTTGGATGCCGCGTACAATTTGGCGCGCTGGCTGACACGCAACGAACACGACGCCGAGGACGTCGCGCAAGATGCTGTTCTGCGCGCGTTCAAGTTCTTCGGTGGTTTCCACGGGGGGAACAGCCGCTCCTGGCTGCTCTCCATCGTGCGCAACACCGCTTACACATGGCTGCAGAAGAACCGAAAACATGAGATCGCTACAGTTTTCAGCGAAGAAGAGCACGATGTTGAAGACCTTGCTGCCAACCCGCAAGTGCTCCTGCTCAGGAAAGCCGATCACGAGGAAATCATGCGAGCGGTGGAGCAGTTGCCGGTGGAATTTCGGGAGGTCATAATCCTTCGCGAGTTGGAAGGAATGTCGTACAAGGAAATAGCCGAGATGTCGGATGTTCCCATCGGCACAGTCATGTCACGGCTGGCACGCGCTCGGAAACAGTTACAACAATCTTTAGGTCAACGGCTCGAGTCAGGAGTTTCACAATGAATTGCGAGGAAATCGAAGCTTTAAAACACGCCTATGCTGATCGGGAGCTCGATCTGGTTCGCACCACTGAGATTGAACACCATTTAAGCGATTGCCGCGCTTGCTCGCAGGCTTATGAGAATATCCGGGCCTTGAGCTCCGCGCTCAAATCCTCGGATCTCTATTTCAAAGCTCCCGCGCATTTGAGGAGGCGCATTCGCGCCTCCTTGCCTAACGAAGCCAGGAGTTCATCAAGTCAGCCATTCGGTTGGTGGCAATGGTTTAAATGGGGAATTCCCATCGCGGGAACCGCCTTGATTGCCTTCCTGCTTGCAACCTCATTCATTAGGGCTTCTACCGATGAACGGCTTGCCCAGGAAGTCACTGCCAATCATGTGCGGTCACTGATGGCTACCCACCTGACCGACGTGACCTCCTCTGACCAGCATACGGTCAAGCCGTGGTTTGACGGCAAGATCGATTTTGCGCCGCCGGTGAAGGATCTGGCGGCCCAGGGATTCCCACTCATGGGTGGACGTCTCGATTATTTGCAAAACCGGCCGGTGGCGGCTTTGATTTATCAGCGTCATAAGCACCTCATTAACCTGTTCGTCTGGCCAGCGACCCGGAATTCAAGCAGAGCGAAGAAGCTCGTGGTGCGCCAAGGCTACAATCTGATCCACTGGAACGAGTCTGGGATGACTTTTTGGGCGGTATCGGACCTGAATCCTGTGGAGTTGCGAGAGTTCGTTGAGCTAATCAAGTAACAACTCAAGGAAGAGTTCATAAACGGAAAGACCCTTCAGCGGCTTGGTTCCCCTTTGCCGCTGATGGGCTTCGTTACTGGTTGTATTTATCGGGCAGCCAATCCAGCGGCACTCGCAGGGATACCGCTAGCGAAACCCAACGATTGGAGTGACCCCCTTGAGGTGACGTGAAATGAAGCGAGAGTCCCATTTCCATTGGCCAAGGCGAACAGGAATCTGCCATCACGGCTCGCGGCCAAATCCACCGGGTGGCTGCCGACCCCAGTCACTGCAGTGACCCCGTTAGGGTCAAGCAAGTGCAGGGTTCCATCGGGTGCCACGCTGAAACCGGAGATCGAGCCGCTTCCGGCATTGGCCGTGTACGCGAAGTGTTCGTCGCGAGCGAGCGTCAGCCAGCACGCCGCCTGTTGTTCGGTCGGGACGGTCGCGCTAATGACCGCGAGGTCTCCTGCTTCCGAAATGCGGTACGAAGACGCTGAACTGCCGTTAGGGACTCCACTGGCCTCGGAAACGAAGATGCGATCGTTTCGTCCAACGGCAAACCCAAATGGCGTCGATCCTTGTGACTGAAACATCTGGTGGGTCGTAGCCAATCCGTCGTCGCCCAGTGTAAAGGTATCGATGAGACTGGTAAGCCTTTCGGTCACGACAAGAGCGGTGCCGTCCTGCGTAAATGACACTTGCGCAGGGCCCGTATTGTCTCCGCTCAAGGCGCGGGTTGAGTCGGGCAGAGGTACTAGCCTGCCGCCAGCGAACAGGAACCCAGTCATGTTGTCTTTGTCCCCAACAGTCCCGCCCGCGTTGAGCACGTAGAGCAGATTATGGTGCTGCGTCAGACTCAGCGGCAGGCGTCCCCCCGAACTGATCTTATCGACGAGTTGAAGATTTCCTGGCGTGATTTCGAAGACCGAAATCTCATCGCTGCCTGCATTGCACACGAAAAGCCAATGACCGTCGTGGCTCAAGAGGACTGCCCCCTGGCTCGACAGCCCCGCTCCGGTGCCGGTCCCGCCAGTGGTAACACTGCCGACGCTGGTTATTTGCCCGTTCTCTGCCCGTTGGAAAACTAAAACGTGGTTGGCAGAGGCTGCGTTGTCCATGGTATAAACAGACCCCGCAGTTTTCATAGTTGTTCCGAGTAAAGCGAGGCTGAGTCCCAACCCGCTGCATAGTTTCGTGAATAGTGAATGATTCATAATTGATCGAACTCCATTTCGTCTTTCTTTGTTTTTCTGCCGAAGGATTGCTTAGCGCCCAAGCGCCAGGCATCTGCGGCTACGTATTCAGTGCGAGCTGCCGGGTCGTGCTGATATCAAGGCCAGGCAGACGCGTACCGGGAAGTCGGGCGAAAGAGGAAATCCTTACAAACTGAATTACTCAGGAGAGGGAGGAAGATTTTTCAGGCCCTCCTGCAGGCGCGTTTGCATTTGCCCCTTTTGTTCATTTGAAAGTTTCTGGGGCAGTGCATTGAGAGCTTCTGGCTGGAGCTTTCTGGTTGCCTTTCGCAGGAATTGCAGTTGGGCCGCATAGCGCCGGCACCAAACGCAATAGAGCAAATGAACCCTCATTGCCAGGCGTCGATGCCACGGAGGTTTGGCATCCATCGACTGAGATATTAAGCGCGTCGTGTCGCGGCAATTCGGCATAATATTCCGTTCGCGTTAGTAACTTCGATGACTCTGAGAGATGCCGCCGTCTTCACTCGTCTTTTTGTTTGTTCCCGAACCAATGCACTTCAAGGCAACGCCGCAGGCCCATCCGTGCGCGATGCAGCATTACCCACAGGTTGTTCGGAGACACGCCTAAATCCTTACAAATTTCGTCCGAGGAAACACCATCGATTTCTCGCAGCAGAAACACTTGCGCGACCTTGGCCGGCAATCGTGACATACAACCCTTGAGCACATCCTGGAATTCCTTCCTGAGGAGGGTTCCATCGGGCGTTTCCCAGGCTTTCGGGGCGAGCCTCATTACCCAACCTTCTTTGCCGAGTCCACTTGTGCCAAATGCGCCCTGTTCCTCGGGCAAGGGAGCTTCCGGATCGGCGGTCGCGATTTCCCGGTTTTGCAGCCGGTAATGGTCCGCCAATTTGTTGCGCAAGATGCCAAAGAGCCAGGCACGTTCGGAGGAGCGTCCGGCAAAGCTTGCACTGGTCCTGAGCGCGGCCAGGAATGTCTCTTGAACCAGATCCTGCGCCACGGCGCGGTCCCGGACGCGCGCCGCGGCGAACCCGAACAAAGCATCCCCATATTCCTCGACCCAGCGCTCTGGATCCAACCCGGGCAGCTCAGCAGCGTAATGCGGCTTGACGCCAGATTCCTCGGGGAGTGTCGGGCAAATCATAAGTATTTTCGCAGCACTGTCTCGCCGCCTGATGTTGCCAGCAGGCAGGTTTTGCTTCCTCGAGTCCAACCGGCGAGCATTGTTTTCGTTCCCGGAGAGGCTGTAAGCGAACCCATACAGCGGATGGCGCAAATTCAATGGGAGCGCGGCGCCGGCGTCGAGGGAGCTTTGCCTGGCTTCTTTGGTCAGTTTAACAAGGTGGCTTCGACTTCTGCGCTTCGCTGGTGTTGGCTGTTATCTCCAACCGTTGCCTGGCGGTGTTCTCGGCGATGGAAATCGGCGCGGGACGGAAGGTCATGAACCGCGCAAACGTCCTTGCGGAAAAGCAGGTCCAGCGTCCAATCGAAGGCGACGCGAACCTTCTTGTCCAAGCCAGGCAATTTGCTCAAGTAAATCGTGCGCCATAGCCACCACGCGAAGAAGCCGGAGAAGTTGAAACCTAAAATCCGCGCCACGCCTGTCCGGCGGCCGATGGAGGCGAGCAACCCGATGGTCTTGAAGGAAAATGGCTTTGGAGGACGGCCATTGAGTGCCAGCGCGAGATTCTGCGCCACAACCCTGCCCTCGCGAATGGCGTGTTGCGCAGTGGGCGGATGAGACTTTCCTGGCTGTCTGACGTCGGACACGAACGCACAATCGCCCACCGCCCAGACTCCGGACCAACCGGGGATTTGCAGGAACTCGTTCACCAGGACCCGACCGCCTTCCTTCTGGCATGGCAGCGAAGAAAGCAGCGGGTTGGGCATAGTCCCGGCCGTCCAAATCAGGGTGCTGGATGGGATCGGAGGGCTATCTTTTAAGCAGACCTGGTTCTCCGTCATGCTTGTGACCCGGGTGTTCAGACGGATTTCGACTCCCCTTTGCGCCAGCACCTTCTGCGCATAGCGCCCCAGCCTTTCACCCAGTTCCGGCAGGATCACCGCTCCCGGATGCACGAGCACGACCCGCAGCATCCGCTCGCGCAGATTCGGATAGAATTGCAGCGCCTCGCGCACGAAGTCGTTCAGCGCCGCGACCGTTTCTACGCCCGCAAAACCGCCGCCGGCGACCACAAAAGTAAGCAACGATTGCCGGTCGCCGAGGGAACATTCAGAATTTGCCTCTTCGAGACTGCGGATGATTCTGGCGCGAAGCTGGATTGCATCCGGAAGTGATTTCATGGCCAAGGCCTGCTCGGCGAGGCCTGGCAAATTGAAAAATTTAGTAATCGAACCCAATGCGAGCACGAGATGATCGTACTCCAAGCGGTGTGAGTGGTTGTCGTAGTTATGGTGACCGTGTGAAATCACCACCCGCTTGTTTGGCAGATCGATCCGCTCGACCTCACCGACAAAGACTTTGACACGGCGGAGCAGCTTGCGGAGAGGATTGACAATGTTCGTGATCTCCAGGTCGCTGGCAGCAATTTCGTGCAGCATCGGCGTGAACAGGAAAAAGTTATCGCGACTGACCAGGCAAATCTCTACCTCGGGCTCGCGCGCCAATAATCTCTCCAGGTGCAGCGCCGCATAGACGCCCCCAAAACCGCCGCCGAGGATGACGATTCGCTTTTTGGCCGACTTACTGATCGAGCCGTTGTCCATGGTGCATTTCATGAGCTAGCTGGATCATTCATATTTGAAGTGTCAGCATTGGAAATCCGTAGCGACAGCCGTCGGCCCGAGATCAAACCCGGGGAGCGGGAGAGTTCTGCGAAACGGTGCGTTCTGTGTCAGCAGGGGCCGGAGGCAAACGCTTGGAGGCCATCGGGAGTGTCTCTTCGATGGCATGACGCATCTCTTCTGAGGCGTGGTCGGTCGCTTTCTTAAACTCCTTTATGCCTTGGCCCAGGCCCTTGGCCAGTTCAGGCAGCTTTTTGGCGCCAAAAAGAATTAGCACGATAGCGAGAATCAATATGATTTCTCCGCTGCCCAGATTGAATAGGGCTAACATGGGATTTAGTTGCATACTTTAAGTTTGTTGACTGTGTTCTCGCGGAACCCGGACGGCTTTCGGGACTGCGCTTACATTTATACCTACCGGACATCTCAGGTAATTATTCCCGAGAGGCGAGCGATCAACTCACTGCCAAGAGAGAAACCTGCTCGTTGCGCTCGTTGCGGGCAATACCCGTGCCCTGGGGGTCCAAAACCGGCTTGTCGTCCACCAAGAATCGATATCGGTGGTGGCCGTGAGTGAGTTGCACCTCGATGAACCACCAGCCATCCACCCGCCGGCGCATGGGGTGAGAAGCAGGATTCCAGCGATTGAAATCGCCCACCAGGCAAACGGAGTTCGCATTCGGGGCCGCGCAATAAAAGGTGACCGATTTGGCCACCTTTCCGGCCCCGTAACGATAGCCGCTGGGCTTGTCAGACGTGATATTCATAGGCGCTCAATCTTCGTAGCGGTTGACGTAAAGTGGATGGCCGCGCGGGGTGCGGATTCCGCCTCCGAACGTCGTCGGCCACGGTTCCCCGGTCAGGCGTTGTGGCTTTGTTTCGTGTCTGGGTTGGTCCTTTGACGAGGCTCAGCGAGCTGAGTCTTGCATTTTGGTGACGAGGCTTGCGCCACCGAGTGCCGCCGGGCAAAAGCCAGGATAAATTGCTTTAAGACCTCGCCTTCGGCTTGGAACCAATCGCTCAAGGCCATCTCCTCGCGGCACCCTCCTGCGCGCCAACGCTCGTGCGCACGTTTCTCGATTTGAACCTGCACCCAAAGATGATCGTCCGCCGTGAAAACGGGTGCCGCTTCCTTTCGATTTTGCGATAATTTCCTCATCTGGCCGGACCCTTTGCGACCGCGCGTTGCTATGGTGACGGCGCGGATCGGGAGGCGTGTTCGAGAGATCGGTTCGTCACGTTAGCGGCCTTGAGTATCTCGTCAACGATCGCGCTGGAAAGATCTCCGCCAGTTGGGAAGACCATTTGCAGATGACCGGCAGCATCAATGATGAGGGTGCGAAAGTTGTGGTTGAAGGAGCCAGCGTCACGCTCGACCTTCACATCAGACAAACCAGCAAGTTCGCCTACGCTCTCGGCGCTGCCAACCAGAAAACTCCAGTGCGCTGGATCGTAATGATACATCTCCCCATACGCTTTCAACACGCGTGGACTGTCAAATTGTGTGTCGAAAGAAACCGAGAGGAAGTGCCAGTTGGTGGGACCCGCTGTTATTAGGCCGAGCCTGGTCGAGGCCTCCTGGAAATTCTTGGACAGTCGCGGGCAGTAATCGGGGATGGGACAACGTGTGAAAAAGAATGTGATTGCCAGCGCCTGGCCCCGGAAGTCACTCAGGCTTACTTGCTGGCCCAGTTCGTTGGTGAACTTGTAATCGAGGAGTGGATGGTGGGTTGGTATTGGCAGCATCCTCTCCTCAACCCTCTCCTCCAAGGGGTCCAAGGGGGCAGAGCGAGGAGTCGATGCGGTAATCTTCGCGACCTGGTCGATCCAGCTTTCCGTGTCCGTCACGGAAAGCCGAAACGAGACTTGGTCGCCGGGTCGCAAGTCTGTCAGTTCTTTTGGCTCCTTTACCTTGAACGGCATGGTCATGGCGTCCATATAGTTGCTGATCGCCTCGTGGTTGAGCAGGATCGTGCCGTCATCAGCCTTGAGTTGCTTGACAACCCCTCTCGCCGCGAAGCTTCGCAAATTCGCTTCGCCCGGATTCGAAGACGTGAGAGATTCGGCGGCCGAATTTACACACGTTGAAATCAACCAACTGGAAAGCACTGCGCTAATAATCATTCCATGTGGCAACATATTTTTTACCCCTCAGGGATTCGGCAGAAGTCCGACGCGGTAGGAGCCGGCGTTTCCAGACGCGTTTTGGTCCAGGAAAACCTCAGAGGCGCTCTTGGCGCTGTTGGTGCTGAGCACCGTCCAGTGGCTCAAATCTACTGAGCGCTGGACGACGTAGCTCAACCCCACAGTTGCAGAGTAGCTAAATTGGAAACTTGACGGGGAGAGTCTCTGTCCGGCGGTGAGCGTGGTTGGCTCCGGGCTGACTACGCGCATCATGACCGAGTTCGTCACTTTAGTCCCGGCGTTATCGGCAGCCACGGCTGAGAACGTGTAATTGCCGGCGGCGAGGTCGCGCACGGTGACCGAATAGGGGCTGTTCGCCACGCTTCCGAGCGAAGTCGTGCCCTGGAAAAACTGGACGTTCGTAACGCTGCCATCGGAGTCGGAAGCCGTTGCCGTGAGGTTTAACGTGGCGGGTGCGGCAAAGACGGAACCGGTTGTCGGGTTGGAGATAATGACAGTTGGCGGCACGTCGGCCGATTGGACAGTGATTGTGCCGGTCATAAATGGATGGACCGAACAATGAAATGGAAAACTGCCCGCGGAAGTAAACGTGTGGGTAAAAATAGCGCCGGTTCCCCGAACACCCGACTCCCATAGACCCATATCACTGGTAGTGGAGTGAGGCGAGCCGGCCCATGTCCAGTTGACCGAATCGTTGACGTTGATGTTAACGCTGGGTGGAGAGAAGGCAAAGTTTACTATGCTCACATTGGCCGTGGTAGCGCTCAGGGCGAACGGCAAGCAACCAAATGCGCAACTTGCGAGGCCGTAGAGAGCGAAGCGGAACAGCCGCTTTCGAGGGCTTACACTTTTGAAATTTCTATTGACGTTTGTTCGTTTCATGAAGGGTTTCGCGGGTCGTCTGGGTCGCATTTGAAGTTGAAGTTTTATTATGTCTTTTTTCCAGAATTGTATTTGCCACGCGCTGATGGGAAGTCGCCTGGCTGCAACGCCACCATTTGGAGGCTCGAATCTGTGTCGAATGGCTGGATGGGAAGGCATAAACAATTTGTTCATCATTCCAGACCAGCGGGTGAGCCAAAATATTCCCTGGAAACTGAACCTCACTCTATGGATTATTGAATCGGTATTCCCTGGGTTCGCTTTTCCGCGCGTCGGCCTGCCCGGTGTCGCCCGGCAGGCCGTCGGAGAAGCTGGGAGGGTAGAACCGCGCGGAGTTCTCAGGCTCAGTCGGACTCGCGGCGGGCCTCATCGGCTTCTTTTGCGAGCGCGAAGATAAAGTCGAAGAATCCATCACTCTGTCCTGTGAAAAGGCCTGACTGAGTGAAGCCGGTGAACGTCGCGACTGCCCCGGCTTGCGCGATCGAAGTCGGACGAACCACAGCGCACTGCGGCAGGTCCGCATTGATGAACTTGCACGGGTGCGGCATGATCTGGTTGGTGTCCATCGCATCGGCGGGATCCGTTCCGTTGGGCGTTTGTTCGGGAGCGGCTGGAAGCTGCGGGAACAAAACGTTCCCGTTGTTGTCCATTACCAGCGGCGCATTGCCCGCCTTGTCCTGCCAAACCTCGAAATGCTGGATTTCGCTGCCTCCAATGCCCGCGATGATTTTAATGACCTCGGGGCTGGTCGCTTTGGACAACAGCGAGTTGTAGAGGCTCAAGCCGCCCTGTTCGATCGTTGCAAAGTGGAAGCCGGCGGTGTTCGCAATCAGTTGGATTTTGAATCCATCGGAATCAGAAGGAAGGGGAAGATCACTGTTTGGAATTGCCGGCAGGTCCACCAGATTCACGATTTGCGGGAAAGTATCCCCAAAGTCAGGATTGCCGGCGCTGCGGTAGCGCGTATACCAGCTTGTGTCCACAGTAAGATTCATCAGGTTAGTCAACCGCTTGGCGGTCTTGTTCGCTCCCGTAGCCTGGCTGCTCGGCAGACTGCGGAAGGGCTCCAGACTCACTGGTTTGTGGCCTTTGGAAACCAGGTAAGCATTGAGAAAATTCTGATGCGTGAACTCGTCTCGATTGTTTTGGCGCACATAGGTCGGCATGTCGCCATCGAGAGATTCCAGCGCTAGTTGATACGCCGCGTTGCCCAGCGCGAGTTCCTGGTATTGTAGCCACAGGTCCCATTCGATAATTTCTGCCGCTGCCAGCAGGCGCAGTATGGCGATGTCTCCGCGAGTAAGCCCGCCACGGTATCCCGCTGCGCTGGCAGCGGTTCTACTTGCCAACCAGGCAGTGGCTGGCAGGAGAACTGTTCCCCCCATACCGAGACGTTTCATAAAAGTACGCCTGCCAAGTTGTAAGTTGGAATTGGCTGTTGGCGTTTCTAGTCTTGCGCAATCTACGGCATCTTGCGTTGAGCCTTCGTGGATCGGTTTGTTTTGCATATTTTATGGTTCGGTTTTGATTTTGGCTTCTAGCCTTCGTAGCGTTCCAGACCGACCGATAACGCAAAATATTCCCCCAAGTCCGGAAATTATTTGTTGGGGGAGGCGTGTGTTCAAGTCATCGCTGAGGCTTTTTGAAGGACGCCGGCAATGTCTTCAAAAACTCGTGCGCTGCGCGTCCGGGCGGACGTTGTTTCCGTGAGCTAATCAAGTAACTGCGCCGGCCTCTACTTCAGGCAAAAGGGGCAAAAATCATCTGTCGGGAATTTTTCCTGCAATTCTCCGGTCTGGACAGGTGCGAGAGGATTCAGGCAAGGGCATATGTCCGTTACAAGTTTGTGACGCGACCACCTCTGCCTCTTCCGCATTAACAACGAGATCGGAGAATATATATGTCAAAAATCCTGGTTACACTCACTCTGCTATGCGCGAGTCTCTCGGCGCAGGTCCCAAAGTCTTTCGGTGCGCCGACTGATGATGAACATCCCTCTAAAGACGGCCCCGCAGTCTCTACCCTCAACCCGGTCCTGCAGTGGAACAGAATACTTCTGGCGATTGTTCGCACGCCGGGCGCGCAGCCGGCAACCATCCACACCACCCGCAGTTTTGCGCTCATGCATGCCGCAATTTATGACGCGGTTAACGCCATCGCCAGGACCCATGAGCCGTACCTGGTTCGCCTTACCGGCGTGCCGCGACACGCTTCCCAGCAGGCGGCCGGCGCTGCCGCGGCGCACGAAGTGCTTGCTGCGTTGTATCCGGTATTCCTTTCCTCACTGGATGACGAACTGCAGCAATCCTTGACACAAATTCCGGCTGGGAAGGACAAGGACGAAGGTATCCTCATAGGGAGGACCGTAGCGGATCGTATCCTGGCTCTGCGGATCAATGACGGAGCGAATGCTCAGCCGATTCTGTATGTCTTCGGAAGCGCGCCCGGCGACTACCAGTCCACACCGCCGAATTTTCCCCCACAACCGCAATTCACACATTGGTCTCATGTCACGCCCTTCGCTCTGGAGCGCGCGAATCAGTTTCGTCCTGGTCCTCCCCCGGCGCTGACCAGCGATAGATACAGCGAGGCCCTCAACGAAATCAAATCTCTGGGAACCACCAATAGCACGACCGCTACGGCGGACGAGGCATTGACCGGCCGATTTTGGAATGGGGCGATCCAGAACTACTGGAATGAGATCACCCAGACGGCGGTCCTGGACCATGATCTGAGCATTGCGCAGAGCGCGCGGCTGTTTGCACTGCTAAATCTGGCGCTCGCAGACGGGGTGATTGCTTTCTATGACGCCAAATACACTTATAATCTTTGGCGGCCAGTGACAGCCATCCGGGCTGCCGATAGCGACAACAACCCTGACACAATGACGGATCCCAATTGGCTCCCGGAAGTCGGCAAGACCGCCCCTGACCCATCCTATCCCGGGGCTCATGCGGTCCTAAGCGCTGCCGGGGCGGCGGTGCTGATTTCTTTTTTCGAGCGGGACCATTTCAACTTCAACGTATCCTCTGAAGTTCTCCCCGGAGTCGAACGCTCGTTTACGAGCCTTTCGGCCGCCGCCGAAGAAGCGACCCTGAGCCGTGTCTTCGCTGGACAACATTTCCGCTTCGACCTCACGGCTGGAAAACGGCTGGGCCGGGAAGTAGCTGATTTTGTCACCGATAACTTCCTGACTCCCAGTCACAGGAAAGACCAATCCGACCGGGACGAATAACTTCGGTTCCTTGGTCAGTTGGAAAGAGTGGCTGGACATTGGCGCGGGGCGGGAGGTTATGCACCGCGCAAACGTCCTTGCGGAAAAGCAGGTCCAGCGTCCAGTCGAAGGCGACGCGAGCCTTCTTGTCCAAGCCAGGCAATTTGCCCAGGTAAATTGTGTAGTTGCTGATCGCCTCGCGGCTGAGCAGGATCGTGCTGACCTCGGCTTTCAGTCGCTTGACAACTCCTCTGGCCGCGATGCTTCGCAAATTGGCTTCGCCTGATTTCGTGGTCCGCGCCGGTGCCATGTCCCGCAACGGGGGCTAGCCAATCGAGTCCGGCGCCAACGGGTCGGCGCTGTTCCGCTCGATCAAGAATGGCAGGCTCTATTGGATGGGCAATCTGGCTCTGCGCGGCGAACGCGCCGATGGCAACCGGTGGCGCTCGCCGCCGGTAATCGCGGAAGTGCAGGAGGAGCCGTTCGCGTTGAAACGAGAGCATACGAGTCGGCGATACGACAGCCTTGGGGTCTTGACGCATGTTCTGATTGCCTGACAACCGCCGGCTGGCGGAGTGCGCGGCGTAGATGCCGTAGGACAGCCCTTCCTCGATGATGACGGTGTAACCGAAGTAACCTTCGGTTTGCGTGAGCAAGTCGCAAACGGTGACCGACTTGCCTGCGCCGGACAAGCTAACCAAACTCCAGGAACTCGATGTGTTGTTGCCGCGCGAAATCCGCGGGCAGTCCCACACGCTTCCGCGCATCATTTCCGCCATTCGCCGCGGCGAACTCGGCATTACCAAGCCATCACGTCCACGAGGCAGCTTCCTGCTCCTCGGGCCGACGGGCGTTGGGAAAACAGAAACGGTGGTCGTGGCAACCAATCATGTTTTCGGCGAAGGAAAGTTGTTCCGCTTCGACATGTCGGAATTTCAAAATCAAGAAGCACTGGGCCTTCTCCTCGGTGCGCGGCTCGCGGCCACTCATTGCGCCGCATCGAAAGCACGATGCAGCGGATGGAACTATCATTCCTTATTGCGCTGTCAGGATATCAGCGGTCGCTTATTCCCGACGGTCAGCCAGTGGTTCTGGAGATTGTTGCAGCAGAAGCCAAAGCCGCTCAAGCAGACTGGAAGTCGTGAAGAGCCCTGGCATGATTCGGGAGGCAGCATGCGTTAATAGTTGAAACCGGTGGCGTGTTTGGCAAGTAGATTGGCACGTTCTGCTAGTGACGGAGTTTTCGTTTGGTTTATTCTGGGGGCATGACAGCGATCAGAATCCAAGCGTTTACGCCTATGTATAGCACCATCGCACTTGCTTTTACTGTTACCGCTTTCGCTCAAAACGCTTTATGCGGACAGTTTGATTGGCCTCAATGGCAAGGACCGGACCGAACGGCCCATTCCAAAGAGACTGGCCTGCTCCAAGAATGGCCCAAGGATGGCCCGCCTCTCGCCTGGAAGATCAAAGGGCTTGGCGGCGGCGACAGCGCCCCGTCCGTTGCCGCCGGGCGAATCTATGGAATGAGCCATCGCGGTGGGGACGAGATGGTCTGGGCTCTTTCGGACAAGGACGGCAAGGAAATCTGGGCCGTTCGAATCGCGCCGGCTTTCACAACGAGTTGGCCTCAATCAAAAGAAGGTCCGAGCGCCACTCCGACAGTGGATGGGGACCGCCTTTATGTCATGGGGCTGGCGGGTAATGTGGCGTGCCTCCAGGCGTCCGACGGGAAGGTTATTTGGCAACGCAACCTGGTGGCGGACTTCGGCGGAAGAAGCCCGATGTGGAGTTTTCGAGAGTCGCCCCTCGTTGACGGCGAGAAAGTGATCTGCACCCCCGGCGGAGAGGAGACGACGATGGTCGCGCTCAGCAAGCTCAATGGAGAGACGATCTGGAAAAGCTTCGTGCCGGAACGCGCCGGTGGCGGCCAGTCGCAAAATCGCGGCCCTGGCGGCGGCGGGCCCAGTGCGATGCAAAACAATCCGGTCCTCTCAGCACTCGACAAGGATCATAACAAGGAGATTTCAGCCGAAGAACTCGCGGCTGCCCCGGCTGTTCTTCTCGAATTGGACAAAAACAAGGACGGAAAGCTTTCCGAAGATGAGGTGAGTCCCCAAAGGGGAGACAGCCAGGGAAACCGCCCGGGTCCTCGAAGGGGACCCGGCATCATGCGTATGATGAAGGCTCTCTCCGCGCTCGACGCCGATGAAAACGGTGTCATTGATGAGGCGGAAATCAAGAACGCCGTGGCGGCGCTCAAGAAACTGGATGTCAATCACGACGGCAAATTGACGGAAGACGAAGTGGGCATGAAATACATGGGCCCGCAAAACACCGGCGCCGCGTACTCATCGGCCATCGCGGTCGACTTTGGGGGTCAGCGCCAATACATCCAGCTTCTCGCGATGACCGTCGCTGGAGTTTCCGCTGCTGACGGTAAGTTACTCTGGCGATATGACAAACCCGCCAACGGAATGCGGATCAATATTTCCACACCCATTTATCACGACGGCCATGTGTTCGCCACGTCGGCGTATGGAGCGGGTGGTGGATTGGCTCGGCTGAGCAAGAACCCAACCGGAGAATTCACTGCGGAGGAAGTCTGGTTCTCAAAGTCGATGGAAAATCATCACGGCGGCGTGATCCTCCACGACGGCGCGTTGTTCGGCGCCAACGGCGGCAACGGTGGCGGCTATTTGGCTTGCCTCGATTTCAAGACGGGTGAGGTGTTGTGGAACGAACGGGGTTCGGACAAGCGCCGCGTGAGCAAAGGCTCAGTTGCCTTCGCGGGCGACCGTATTTACTACCGAACCGAGGAAGGCCCGATTGTTCTGATCGAACCCAGCCGAAAGGAATACCTAGAGCGCGGGCGGTTCAATCAGCCTGAACGCACGGACAAACCGGCCTGGGCGCATCCGGTGGTAGCGAATGGCAAACTCTACATTCGGGATCAAGACACGCTGTTCTGTTACGACGTCAAGGAGAGTAAGAACCGCTAAATCGATGACTGATCGATTTCGACTCTCCAGCACCTGGGCACAGCGGTTTGCAGATCATCAGATCGCCGTGACCGCCCTGCTTCGACATGCGGGATTACCCACCGGCCTTTTCCAACAGGAAAAAGTCCACGTTACGACGGCTGAACTCTTCGCGCTCTGGCGGAGCGTTAGTGAAATGAGTTCGGACCCCGCGATTGGGCTAAAGTTGGGCACGGAGCCACGGTTTGAGCGTAACCACCCATCTGCGATCGCTGTTATTTGTAGTCGGTCATTTGGGGATGCTCTGGAACGGATTGCCCGCTACAAACAATTAACCTGCCCTGAAGAAATTCGCATCGACAGAAAAGCCCAGGACACCTCGGTGGAATTCTTTTACAGCGAAGCGAAGGAGCCGCAACCCGATGTGCTGGTCGATTTGGTGTTGTCATGGATCCTGGGTGTGGGTCGCCAGGGCACTAATGTCCATATCTCACCGCTTCGCATCGAGTTAACTCGACCTGTGAAGCACCGCGGATTGCTTGAAAGCCACTTCGGCTGCCGCGTGCGTTTCAAGGCAGGCCGCAACGCACTCATCTTTCGCAGCGGTGATCTCGACCGCCCGTTTGTCACTCATAACGAAGAACTGCTGACGATCATCGGAACGCACATGGAGTCCGAACTTAAAGCGCGAAACATAAGCGTAAATGTTGCGGAACAAGTAAAGGACACCCTCCGGCGATCATTGGCGGGGAAGCGTCCGACGCTGCAGGATGTCGGGCGAGAACTCGGCATGGGAGCGCGCACGCTGCAACGCCGCCTTACCGATGCAGGCATCACCTTTCAACAAGTCGTTGAAGAGACGCGTCGCGAACTTGCCCATCATTATCTGAAACAACGCAGCGTGGAACTGAGCGAAGCCGCCTTCCTGCTGGGCTTTGAAGACGCCAATTCGTTTTTTCGCGCCTTTCACGCCTGGGAAGGAACTTCGCCCAGCGAATGGCGGACTCGAAATGGGGCCGCCGCGACCGAAGCGCTACGTTGTGATGGGATCACGAGAAAGGGCTGAAAAGAAAAAGCGAAAACCGGGAAAAGATAATTCGAGAACCACAATTTATGAGAAATCATCGGAAGTCTTTCATCATGCTCGGGTTCATGGCGGTTGCCCTTTTTACTTCGGCAACCGCACAGGAGACCAACAAAAGCAAGCCGGAGTCATCGCTCACGTCCGCAAGGGAGAAAACTGTTATCAATATCTGGCCCGGAGTCGCGCCCGGCTCCGAGCAATGGAAGCAGCCGGAAACCGTCATTGGCTCCGTTGGCAACCAGCGCATCATGAACGTGAGCGCTCCAACTCTGACCGCTTATCTGCCTGACCCCTCCACCGCAACTGGCACATCGGTCATCATCGCTCCAGGGGGCGGCTTTGTGTGGCTGTCGATTGACTCAGAAGGACACGACGTAGCGAAATGGCTGGCCGCCCGCGGCATCGCTGCGTTCGTTTTGAAGTACCGGCTCTTGCAAGTCGAAGGTCAGGAGCCGGCGCAGGTAGCACAGTCGGCGAGCGCAGGCCTCGGCGCTGTGATGCGCAATCGCGGTCTGATTGATGAGTACAGCAAACACGGTATTGCTGACGGAATCCAGGCGATCAAAGTCGTGCGCGCCCACGCCGCGGAATGGGGCATCTCTCCCGAGCGCGTTGTCCTCACAGGATTTTCAGCCGGCGCGATTCTCACCTCGGCGGTGGTGTTACAATCGGAGGCGCGACCGAACTACGCGGCTCCGATTTACGGCGGACCCTTCAACGAGGTGCCTCCAATTCCGCAGGGACTGCCGCCCATCTTCCTCGCCGTGGCGCAGGACGATGCAAGCGCAGAGCCGCTCGTCACACGATTCTACGACGCGCTTAAGGCCGCAGGTTACAAACCGGAACTGCACGTCTTTAGCGCGGGCGGTCACGGCTTCGGGATGCGCAAACAAGGCAAATCGAGCGACCATTGGATCGACGAGTTCTATTTCTGGCTGGAATCGCTGGGCCTGACGCGACCAACCAAGTAAATGTTACCGTAACCAACCTGTGCTGAGCGCTCGCTGGAATTAGAAATCTAAGGAATACAATTATGAAGAAACGCACACTCGGGAAAAATAACTTGGAAGTCTCGGCCATCGGTCTCGGCTGCATGAGCATGAGCTTTGGATACGGGCCAGCCGGCGACAAGCAGGAGATGATCAACGTCATCCGTTCAGCCGTGGAACAGGACGTCACCTTCTTCGACACCGCCGAAGTCTATGGCCCGTTCACCAACGAGGAACTCGTCGGCGAAGCACTCGCTCCGTTCCGTGAGCAAGTAGTCATTGCCACGAAGTTCGGATTCGATTGCGACAGCGGTAAGCAAGGTGGTGTGACCAGCCAGCCTGAACGCATCAAAAGAGTGGTCGAGGCTTCGCTCAAACGGCTCAAAGTCCAGACGATTGACTTGCTTTACCAGCATCGCGTTGACCCGAACGTGCCCATCGAGGACGTGGCCGGCACAGTCAAAGAGTTGGTTCTGCAAGGCAAGGTGAAGCACTTCGGGCTGTCCGAAGCCGACGCG
>WNGP01001664.1_pt1 | contig 23569 bp, 21 predicted proteins | sample 5407671 | NCBI WGS metagenome assembly WNGP01 (sample SAMN13153381, study PRJNA577476) | soil metagenome | isolation source: 40 cm soil or saprolite under Garry oak tree replicate 2 | place: USA:California | collected 2016-06-15
GCGCGAACTGTCACGGGGCTGCTGCGCGACTGCGCGCCCGAGCGTGAGGAACAGCAGCGACGTGGCGAGGATCGAACGGAAGGGCGCCATGGATCGGGCCTCAATAGAGAACCAGCCGACTATGATATGGTCCGGCGACGGGCGTCACTAGGGCAGTTTTGCGACAGAGAGGGGTCGCTTTTGCGGCACCAAAAGCGCCGGCTGATGCGGCGACGCAACAGTTGCGCGGCTCCCTTGCCTGACCAGGACACCCGCGCGAGCTTCTTCGTCCCATTCCCCCCGAACCGGTGGTGCATGGTGAAAAAGGCTCTCGCCGCACTGCTCGGCGCCCTCGTGCTCGTCGCGACCGTCGCGATCATCCGGACGCTGCAATTCGCGTCCCGCCAGCCGCATGTGGCGCCCGTCGCCACGGAGCCGCTTGATTCGCTCGCGCTCGCCGGGCGGCTCGCCGGCGCGGTCCGGTTCCGCACGATCTCCTACCAGGACTCGAGCCAGTTCGACGCCCGTGAGTTCGACGGCTTGCACCGCTACCTGCGCGACTCGTTCCCCAGGCTCCACGCCGCGCTCGCGCTCGAGAAAGTGAACGGCTACGGGCTGCTGTACCGCTGGGCCGGCTCTGACTCGAGCCTCGCCCCCATCCTGCTGCTCGCGCATCAGGACGTGGTGCCGGTCGAGCCCGGCACCGAAGGGCGGTGGACCGAGCCGCCGTTCGCCGGACGGATCTCCGCCGGCTTCGTGTGGGGCCGCGGCGCGCTGGACGACAAAGGCAGTCTGCTGGCCCTCCTCGAGGCCGTGGAGCATCTCATCGCCGCGGGAGCCCAGCCGCGGCGCACCGTGTACCTCGCCTTCGGCTACGACGAGGAAGTGGGCGGCCGCCGCGGCGCGGCCCGCATCGCGGCGTTGCTCCAGTCGCGCGGGGTGCACCCCGCATTCGTGCTCGACGAGGGCGGCGCGGTGGTCGACGGCCTGGTGCCGGGCGGGGGCGTCGCCGTGGCGCTCCTGGGCATCGCCGAGAAGGGCTACGTGACCGTCGAGCTCACGGCGCAGGCCGAGGGCGGGCATTCCTCGATGCCCCCACCGCAGACGGCGATCGGCCTCCTCGCCGCGGCGCTCACCCGGCTCGAGAGCCAGCAGATGCCGATCGCGATCCGCGGACCTACGGCGGCCATGTTCGACTACCTGGGCCCGGAGCTGCCGTTCGGCGCGCGACTCGTGATGGCGAACCGCTGGCTGCTCGGCGGCGTGCTCGCCAACCAGTTCGGCGCGAGTCCGCAGGGCAGGGCGCTGCTGCGCACCACCACCGCGCCCACCGTCGTGCAGGCGGGAGTTAAGGAAAACGTGTTGCCGTCCACCGCCCGCGCGCTGGTGAACTTCCGAATCCTGCCGGGCGACAGCGTGGGCGGCGTGGTGGCGCACGTGCGCGACGTGGTGCACGACTCGCGGATCACCGTCCGCGCGCTCCCGACCACCGTGAGCGACCCCTCGCCCGTCGCGAGCCCCGAGTCGGAGAGCTTTGCATTGCTCGCGCGCACCATCCGGCAGGTGGCTCCAGGTACGGTGGTGACCCCCTGGCTCGTGGTCGGGGCCACCGACTCCCGGCACTACGCCTCGCTCACGCCCAACGTGTACCGCTTCGTCGGGATCAGGATCGGCCAGGACGACTTGAAGCGCATCCACGGCACCGACGAGCGCGTGGGGGTCGGGGCGTACGTGGACGCGGTGCGGGTCTACGTACAGCTGCTGCGCAACGGGGCGATGTAGTACCGGTCAGCGAAACCGGTGCCCTGCCCGTACGGTGTCAGGAGCCACAATTCGAATCGCAACGGGAGGACCTATGAGACTACGCGTTGCTTTGGCGACCGCGAGCATGCTGGCGCTCGCGGCGTCCGCCGCCCTCGCCCAGACTCCACCCCGCGGGCCCGGCCCGGGAGGGGGCCGACGCATGGAGGGACTGCTCAGGGGGATCACGCTGACACCGGGGCAGCAGGCGCAGGTAGACTCGATCCGAGAGCACTACCGCAGCCAGATGCCGGCGTTCACGCCGGGCTCGCCACCCGATTCCGCGACGCGCGAAAAGATGCGCGAGCACTTCCGCCACATGGTGGACGACATCCGGGCCGTGCTGACCCCCGACCAGCAGAAGGTGTGGGACAAGAACATGGCCCAGATGAGCGAGCGGCGCCCCGGCGGGCCCTGAGGGGGGGTGGGGAGATCAGCGCCGGCCCCCCCCCAGCGTCAGCGCGAGCACGATCTCCACGACGATGAGCACGACGATGGCGGCCTCGAGCACCTCGTTCCGCACGGCCATGGCTTCGGCGTTGAGCATGGCGTAGGTCTGCCGGATGATGGCCAGCTTGTGGTCGATGCTGCCGCGCCAGGCGCGCCCCCGGAACAGCTCGAGCGCGGCCGCGTAGACGCGCGCCAGGAACACGTCGTCCGTGACCTTGAGCGCGTTCTCGGCGCGCTCCACGATCTCCGTCGAATCGGCCACGAGCGTCTGCAGCGCCGCGAGCAGGGCCGCGTAGCGCCGCCGGAACAGCGCGCGGCCGGCGCGGCTCTCGGCGATTCGGTCGTACATCCGCGGCAGCTCGGCGTCGAGCACGGCGTCGTAATAGCGCAGCTCGAGCAGCTGGGCGTTCGCGAACTCCAGGATCAGCTGGACGTCGCTGTCGCCCTCCGTCGGATCCACGACGAGTGCGCTGTTCCAGGTGAGCATCGCCAGGTCGTCGGGATAGTAGGTGAACCGGTATGGGAGCAACTCGCGCCGCGCCTCGTCGGAGAGCGCGCGCTGCTCGTTCAAGAGCAGGGGGACCACGTCGAGGTCGCGCAGCACCGCGCTGCCGCCTCGGCGTCGCACTCGTCGACGGCGTTCCCGAAGCGCGAGAACTCCCCCCAGGACGGCGTGCCCGGGGCCTCGAGGTGCAGGCGCAGGGAGACGACCCCGAAGTCGAAGACCCGTGCCGAGACCTGGACACGATGGGGGCGCCCGTCCAGCGTGAGCGTGTCGCCACCCAGGGCGCAGGTGATCGGCGGATTCTTGATCGGCAGGGCTTGCACTTCCGCCCGCGCCGAGCGTCGCTCCAGAGGGCGGTCGGCGGCGACCGGCTCGGCCGGGTGATCGGGATGGGGCAGGGCCAAGCGGAGGGCGGCGGGCTCGCCCGGGCCGGCCGCGAGCAGGGACATCGCGCGCTCGAGATCGATCTCGTACCCGACGTCGTACAAGCGGTACACGACGACCCCGCCCGCGACGCGCGGCTCTGGCGCGGGCGTTGGAGTCGCCTGGCGTACGTCTGGACCTTGCAGCTCTCGCATTTGCCGCCCACCGCCGAGGATCGGAGATTTACTGAGATCCCTACGCGGGCGTGACGTCGCGCAGCACGGCGGCCGCGTCCGCCGCGTCACGCCGCTCGACCAGGAAGCGGACCGGCCCCGTGGCCAGGTTGTAGCCGCCCGGAAACCGCCCCGCGCCGATGTAGTCCTGGACGGTCTCGCCCTGCGCCACGAAGGGAATCCCCGCCCCCTGGAGCAGCGCCCGCGCCACCGCGACGAGCGCGCCGTTCCAGGTCTCGAACACGATCACCAGCTCGAGGTCATGGTCCATGGCTCGAGCGGCCTCGCGATAGTGCTATGGTGAGCTATCGGGGACGGCTACCGACGCGCCAGGCCGATCACTGCGACCGCGACGCCAATCGTCGTGGCGACGTTGCCGACCCAGAAGAGAAACATCCACTTAATGAGCTCGCTGCGCAGGTCGGCGAGCTTCGCTTCCAGGCGCGCGAAGTTCTTATCGTTCAGGTCACGTAATTCCGTTCGGTACGTCAGGTCCACCTGATTGAACCACTCCACGATCTCATTGGCGAGATCGTCGCCGAACGTTTCGTAGAACTTCCTGGACAGTTTCGCCGTCACCGGCATCGGTTTCCCCGGTTGGGTGCCGGCGATACACTAAGTGTACGCTCGGCCTGCGCCGCAATCAACAAAACGCGCCCGGTGGCGGAACATTGCCCCCCTCCCTCACCCCCGTCTACCTTTCCCTCGTGCCCGCTTCCGATCTCCAGGCGCGCGTCGAACGCGCCCTGTCGCAACTCAAGAACCCCCGCCTCGGTAAGGACGTCCTCTCGGCCGGCATGGTGAAGGACCTCGCCGCGGACGAGGGCGGCGCGGTGTCGTTCACGTTCCTGCTGGGCCACGACGACCCGGGCTCGCTCGCGCGGGAGGCGCGCAAGGTGGTGCAGGCCGTTGCCGGCGTGACCGCGGTGCGTGTCAACGTCGCCGACGCGGGCGCCGCGCCCGGCGGGACCGCTCCCCGGCCGGCTCCGGGAACCGTGCCTCCGCCCCCCACCCCGGTCGAGCTCCCGCATCTGGGCAGGGTGATCGCGATCTCGTCGGGCAAGGGCGGGGTGGGGAAGTCCACCGTGTCGGTGAACCTGGCGGTCGCGCTGGCGCAAGCGGGCCAGCGCGTGGGTCTCATGGACGCGGACATCTACGGACCCAACATCCCGCGCATGCTGGGCGTGAACGAGAAGCCGCCGGTGGAAGGCGGCAAGATCCGGCCGCTCCAGGCGCACGGTGTGAAGCTCATATCGCTGGGCCTGATCGTGGAACGCGACGCGCCGGCGATCTGGCGCGGTCCCATCATCATGAAGGTGATCGGGCAGTTCGTGCGCGACGTGGACTGGGGCACGCTCGACTACTTCCTCGTGGACCTCCCGCCCGGCACGGGCGACGCGCAGCTGTCGCTCGCGCAGACGGTGCACATCCGCGGCGCGCTCATCGTGACGACTCCGCAGGAGGTCGCGGTGGGGGACAGCCTGCGCGGCGCGAAGATGTTCGAGCGGGTCGGCGTCCCGGTGCTCGGCGTGATCGAGAACATGAGCTACTTCGTCTGCCCGCACTGCGGCGAGCGCACCGAGATCTTCCTCGCGGGCGGCGGCGCGCGGCTCGCGGACGAGCTGGGGGTGCCGCTGCTGGGTCAGGTGCCGCTGCAGGCGAACCTTCCCGGCTTGGCCGACGCGGGCCAGCCGATTGTCGCGGCGGAGCCGCAATCCCCCGCGGCGCAGGCGCTCGCCGTCGTCGCGCGCCGCGTGACGGACGCGCTCGCCGCCGTTCCGCGCTGACGTGCAGGTCCTCGTCGCGGTGCTCGCGCTGTTGCAGCACCCGCGTGTCGAGCGGCCCGACCTCCGCGCGGGGCTCGACACGCTGTATGCCGGCGGGTTTCCCACTGCGGCCGCGTACTTCGCCGACCTCGCCGGGCGCGACACCGCCGACCCCGCGCCCGTGATCTTCGAGGCGAGCGCCTACATCTGGTGGGCGGAGGCCCTCCAGAACGACGCGACTTCTGGCTCGCCACGGCGTTCGGCTACCGGGCGCGCCAGCGCGACCTGCACGGCCACTCCTGGGGCGCCGCGAAGGACGGCATGGCGATGCGCGACGCCTACGCGCGCGTGCTGCGCGCCGACTCGAGTTGCGTGGATTGCTACCTCGGCCTCGGCCTCTATCAGTACGGGCTGGCGCGCGCCTCGATGCTCGCGCGGCTCGTCGCCAAAATCATCGGGCTGGGAAGCGGCAGCGCGGAGCGCGGCGTCGCGTACCTGCGCCGGGTGGCGCAGGACGGCGATCTCGCGCGCGTCGAGGCGACCTGGGTGCTGGCGGCCACGTTGACGCGCGAGGCGGCGCGCGACCCCGGGGGTCGCGCCACGCTGGAGCGGGAGGCGCGGACCTACGTGGGGCGGCTCGCCGACCGGTATCCGGGAAACCCCGTATTTCAGCGCTTCCTCAGCGAGGTCGGGCAGCAGGCGAGCTAGGGGGATCCCCCCATTCGGACGTCCGGCCGTGCCGCCGCGGTCGTGCGTCACAGCGAACGAACCACGCCGGGCCCAGTACAGAGAGTCATCCGGGCGCGCGCCCCGCCCTCGGGGATCGGGCTATGTATAGACGCCTCTGGCTGCTTGTCGCCATCGCCGCCGCGTATTTCGTGGCGGGGAAGCTCGGGCTGCAGCTGGCCTTCTCCAATCCGAGCGCGACCCCGGTATGGGCCCCGACCGGCATCGCGCTCGCGACCCTGCTGCTCGCCGGCTACGACGTCTGGCCCGCGATCGTCGTGGGCGCCTTTTTCGTAAACCTCACCACCGCCGGGTCGGTCGCGACCTCGCTCGGGATCGCGGTCGGCAACACGGTCGAGGGCCTGGTGGGTGCCTACCTCGTCAACCGGTTCGCCCGCGGCCGCTGGGCGTTCGAGCGGGCCCGCAACGTGTTCCGGTTCATCCTGCTCGCGGCGGTGCTCAGCACCGCCGTCTGCGCCACGATCGGCGTGACGACGATGGCGTTCGCCGGCATGGCCCGCTGGGCCGACTACGGGTCCGTCTGGGTGACCTGGTGGCTCGGCGACGCGGTGGGCGACATGGTGGTCGCGCCGGTGGCGATCCTCTGGACGCTGAGCCGCCACGTCCGTTGGGAGCCGCGCAAGGTGTTCGAGGCCCTGGGCCTCGTCGCGGGCCTCGCGGTCGTCGGGCTCGTGGTGTTCGGTGGCATCCTGCCCGTCAAGAACTACCCGCTCGAGTTCCTCTGCGTCCCGTTGTTCGTCTGGGCGGCGTTCGCCTTCGGGCAGCGGGAAGCTGCGACGGCGGTGCTGCTGCAGTCGGGCATCGCGATCTGGGGGACGCTCGCGGGGTTCGGACCCTTCGTGCGCAGTACCGCGAACGAATCGCTGCTGCTGTTGCAGGCGTTCATGGGCGTCACGGCGGTGGTGACGCTGGTGCTCGCCGCCGTGGTGAGGGAGCGGCGAGAGGGGGAGGAGCGGCTGCGGCTCCTGGCGGTGAGCGACCCGCTGACGGGCCTCGCGAACTACCGCAAGCTCACCGACGCGCTCGAGGGCGAGGTTCGGCGGTCGAGTCGCACCGACCGGCCGTTCGCGGTCGTGCTGCTCGACCTCGACGGGTTGAAGAAGGTCAACGACCGACACGGCCATCTGGTGGGCAGCCGGGCCTTGTGCCGCGTGGCGGAAGTCCTGCACGGCTCGTGCCGGGGGGTGGACACGGCGGCGCGGTTCGGGGGCGACGAGTTCGCCGTCGTCCTCCCGGAGACGGGGGAGGACGCCGCGTGGCTCGTGGGCCATCGGGTGGAGGAGCGAGTGGCGCGGGACGGCGAGAAGCCCGCGATCACGGTGAGCGTCGGCGTGGCGGTGTACCCGAGGGACGGCATGACGCTCGAAGCCCTCCTCTCGTCGGCGCATCAGGTCCTCTACCAGAGCAAGGCGCGCCGCCAGGCGAAATCGCGCGCTCGTTGACCCCTGGCGTCCGGCCCCGGTAGCTTGTGGCGCCATGACCACCGCCGAGCGCCCGCGCCTCGGGTCGCTCACCGTCGGGCCGCTGCGACCCGTCATCCTCCGGCTCGCCGCCCCCGCGGTGGCGATGATGGCCTGCCACTTCTCCTTCAACCTCATCGACTCGATCTGGGTGGGCCGGCTGCTCGGCCCCGCGGCGCTCGCGGCGGTCTCCACTGCCGGGTTCTACGTGTGGGTGTTGCTCTCGCTCGGCGAGATGGTCGAGGTGGGGCTGATCGCCGTCGCGGCGCGTCGGCACGGCGAAGGCTTCCCCGAGGCGGCCGCCCGCGCCGCCGCCGCGGCGGTGCAGTACGCGCTGCTCGCCGGCGCGGTGGTGAGCATCGCCGGCTTCGCGCTCACCGACTGGCTGTTCCGCGCGATGACCGTGCCGGCCGAGGTGGCGCGCCTGGGGCACCAGTACCTCCGCACGTGGCTCCTGGGCGGGCCGCTCGTGTTCGGGTTCTTCGCGGTCGAGGCGACGTTCCGCGCCTCGGGCGACACGCGCACCCCGTTCCGCCTGCTTGCCGTGTCGGTGTTGCTCTCGATCGGGCTCGACCCGCTGCTGATCGCCGGCGTCGGCCCGTTTCCGCGGCTCGGCGTGGAGGGCGCCGCCCTCGCCTCGGTGATGGTGCGGGGTGGGGGCTTCCTGATCGGGGTCGGCATCGCGCTCCGGCGCGGCCTCATCCGCCTCGACGCGCCGGACTGGCGGGCCCTGCCCACGATCTTCCGGGTCGGAGCGCCACTCTCGCTCGCCGGCGTGCTGCTCTCCGGGATCTACATGTGGCTCACGCGCTTCACGTCGCGCTTCGGGACCCCCGCGCTCGCGGCGCTCGGGGTCGGGCACAAGGTCGAGGGGTTGGGCTTCATCGCGATCTCGGGGTTCGCGCTCTCGGCGAGCGCGCTGGTAGGGCAGAACCTGGGGGCCCGGCAGGAAGCCCGCGCGCGTCAGGGGGTGCGGATGACCGTGGGATACTGCCTCGTCGTCACCACCGTGACCGCGGTCGCGTTCCTCACGATTCCCCGCACCCTCGTCGCGCTGTTCACGTCGGACCCGGCCGTCATCGCCGACGGCAGCCTCTATCTGCGGGTGATCGCGTTCGCGCAAGTCGGACAGACGTTCGAGATCATCCTCGAGGGCGCGCTCGCCGGGGCGGGCTATACCCTGTGGCCGCAGCTGACGAGCACGTCGCTCACGTTGCTGCGCGTGCCGCTTGCCGCCTGGTGGTCGAGCGCCATCGGCGTGCTGGGCATCTGGCTCGCGCTGTCGGTCACGGCCATCTGCCGCGGGATCGCAATGACTCTGTTTTGGCTCATGGGTGCTTGGCGCCGGGCAACGGTGTGACGGATGACGCATGACGGATAACGGAGAACGGACTACTCCCTGATGGCCACCCTCATCACGCTGCTCACCGACTTCGGCGTCGCCGACAGCTACGTGGGGGAGGTGAAGGGCGTGCTGCTCTCCCAGGTCCACGGGGTTGCGCTCGTCGACATCAGCCACCAGGTGCCGCCGGGCGACGTGCGGGCGGGGCAGTACATCCTGTCGCGCACGTGGCACCGCTTTCCCCAGGGGGCCGTCCACTTCGCCGTGATCGATCCCGGCGTCGGCACCGCACGACGCGCCCTCGCCGTGCAGGCGGCGGGGCATTTTTTCGTGGCCCCCGACAACGGGCTGCTGTCGTTCCTCCCGGCCGATGCGCACTGGGTGGCGCTTCCCGTTCCCGCCAGCGCCTCGCCCACGTTCCACGCACGTGACGTATTCGCGCCGGCGGCAGGCCAACTGGCCCTCGGCGCCGCGCTCGCGCACCTCGGTCACGCCATCACCGACCCGTACCTCTCCCCGCTCCCTTCTCCCCGTCACGACGGAGCAGCGGTGGTGGGCGAAGTGATCTACGTGGACCGCTTCGGCACCCTCGTGTCCAACATTCCCGGCGACCAGGTCGAGCGCGGCGTCCGGATCAAGGTTGCGGGGACGGAGATCGGCACGCTGGCGCGCACGTTCGGAGACGTGGGGCGCGGTCAGTTGGTGACGTTCGTGGGGAGCGGTGGGACGGTGGAGATCGCGGTGCGGGACGGCAGCGCAGCACGGCTGCTCGGGGTAGGGGTCGGGGCGGAGGTGAGGGCGTAGGGCCGAGGCGTCCTCCGCTGCCACCGACAACCCGCCGAACGTCTTGAGGCGCAACATGTTGGGCCGTTTGACCCGTTTTTGATCGGCAGCTTACCGGCTGCACCTAAGTTAGCCCGGCGCACCAATCCCGCTACTCAGAGCGAAAGGACTGCCACATGAAGAGGATCGGCTCGCTCGCCCTGCTGGCGGCCGGCATCATCGGATGCCAGGACGCCACGTCGCCCCCCAAGACACGGCCGCACGCGTCACAGACCGCCGGCCCGCGCCACTCCATCCCAGGCCGGTACATCGTCGTGTTGCGGGCAAACGTGGCCGACGTCCCCGGAGTTGCCCGGCGCCTCGCCGCGCAGCATGGCGGCACGCTGCGACGGGTCTACACGGCGGCGCTCCGCGGCTTCACGGTCTCGAATCTCTCGGCCGACCGGGCCGCTGCGTTGAGCGCGAACCCCCTCGTCGCCTACGTCGAACAAGACCAGGTGGCGTACGCGATCGAGGAGCAGCCGGGCGCCACGTGGGGGCTGGACCGCATCGACCAGCGGAGTCTCCCCCTGGGCGGCAGCTACGTGTACAACGCGACGGGCCTCGGCGTGCACGTCTACATCATCGATACGGGCATCCGGTACTCGCACTCCGAGTTCGGTGGCCGGGCGTCCCTGGGGATCGACGAAATCGATCTCGGCGGCGACGGCAGCGACTGCTATGGGCATGGCACGCACGTCGCCGGCACGGTCGGCGGCATCACGTACGGCGTCGCGAAGGCGGTGAGCCTCTACTCGGTGCGAGTGCTCAACTGCGAGGGGTGGGGCACCTATGAAGAGGTGATCGCCGGTGTGGACTGGGTGACCCTCAATCACCAGAGCCCGGCGGTCGCCAACATGTCGCTCGGCGGCGGGTACTCCGAGGCGCTGAACGACGCGGTGACTAACTCTGTGAACGCGGGCGTGTTCTATGGTGTCGCGGCCGGGAACGCCTCCGACGATGCCTGCTTTTACTCGCCGGCGAGCACGCCCAGCGCGACGACCGTGGGCGCGACCGACGAGAGCGACATCGAGGCGGACTTCTCCAACCGCGGCGGCTGCCTCGACATCTGGGCCCCGGGCGTGAACGTCACGTCCGCGGGCATCGCCGACGACAACGCGACCGAGACGTTGAGCGGCACCTCGATGGCCACGCCGCACGTGGTCGGCGCCGCGGCGCTCTACCTCGAAACCGATCCGCTCGCCGCGCCGGCGCAGGTGGACGCCGCTCTGAAGGACAACGGGACGATCGGCAAGATCGTCTGGAACGACCCGTACGGCTACAAGCCGCCCCCGCCGGATGTTGGTCAGGACTACCTGCTATACAGCGCCTTCATCGGCGGCCCGCCGCCGCCAGCGCCTGCCGCGCCGACCGATCTTGCCGCGACTGCGGTGAGCAGCTCGCAAATCGACCTCGCGTGGACCGACAACGCGATCAACGAAGATCGGTTCGAGGTCGAGCGCTGCCTCGGCGCGGGATGTACGGACTTCGCGCGGATCGCCATTCGGGGTGCCGACGTGACGAGCTTCAGCGACGGCAGTGCGGCACCGAGCACCACCTACTCGTATCGCGTGCGGGCCAGGAATGTCGGGGGGCCGTCCGACTATTCGAACGTCGCCACGACGACAACGCCACAGGCGCCGCCTGCCGCGCCGAGCGGTCTTGTCGCTACCGCCGTGAGCAGCTCGCAAATCGATCTCGGGTGGACCGACAACGCGACCAGCGAAGATCAGTTCGAGATCGAACGCTGCACGGGCTGGGGATGCACGGACTTCGCGCAGATCGCCGTCCGCGGCCCTAACGTGACGACCTTCAGCGACGGCGGCCTGGCACCGGGCACCACCTACTCGTATCGCGTCCGGGCCCGGAATGCCGGTGGGCCGTCCGACTATTCGAATGTCGCCACTGCGGCAACGAACGCTCCGCCGGTGGCGCGGTACACCTGGAGCTGCGGCAAGATCAAGGGAGGCCGCCTGTGCACGTTCGACGGCGGCATTTCCAGCGACGACCATGGGGTGACCGGATGGTCGTGGAACTTCGGCGACGGGACCACGGGCAGTGGGATCAGACTCACCAAGACCTTCGACTCGCGCACCACGTACACCGTCGAGCTCACCGTGCAGGACGCCGAACCGCTGACCAACAGCAGGAGTTGCGCGGTCCCGACCGGCACGAGCGGGACGTGCTGACAACTGGGCGACGAGTGGCGGAATGATTCTCAGGAGGTGGACCATGAACCTACAACGCGCACGGTTTGCAGTCGGGTTCGGCATTCTCATGCTGGCCGCATGCGGCGAGCCTGCCGATCCCACCCACATCGGGATGCCGAGCTTCGCGGTGGGGGGCGTCGGTCGCCCATCGGTGCTCGTGAACCCCAACGCGGATGACAAGGGCACCGCTAAGACGATTCAGGAGGGGATCGCCACGGTCGCCGAGGGCGGCAAGGTGATGGTCGTTCCCGGGACCTACAATGAGGCGGTCCTGATCGACAAGGGGCTTACCCTCGAGGCGGTCGGCGGCGAGAGCGGCCCGGTGGTCGTGGCGCCGCCCGGGACGGTCAACGCTGCCATTCAGGTCGCCACCCCGGACCCAGTGACGATCCGCGGCCTCACCGTGCAGTTCACCGGAGTCAGGGGCATCTTCGGCACCGGGGTCGTGGATGTCACGATTGAACGAACCTCGGTCGTGGCAGTGAATCCCCCTCTCGGGGTCAGCGCTCTGATTTCGATGCTCAACGACGCGCCCACGACGGGACGAGCGCGCGCCGTGGTGCGCGAGAGCTCTCTCGACGGCAGCCTGCCACCCGCGAACTCCCCGACCCCTGCGTTTCCGCAGATCTTCGGCATCACTGTCGCGGGTGACATCGACGCGTGACTAGAGGGGAACGTGATTCGTCGTACCGGGGGCGCCTGCATCTTCGTCATCATGAACAACAACCTGGCGGGGGAGACGAACGCCGACGTTGTCGGTAACGACCTGGACCAGTGCTACCCGCTAGGCCGAGCCGGGTCCATCGTCGTGGGGCCCAGGGCAGGGTTCCTCCCGTCTCCGACGCACCCCGTGACGGCGACAGGTGAGGTAAACATCGTGGGCAACACGATCCGGAACAGCGCGGGCTCGTGCCTGGTGACGAGCGCGATCGTCTACGAGACCTTCACGGGCCGCATCGAGCGGAACCGGATCCTCGGTGCCGTGCCGCCGTGCGCCACGCCGGCGGCCCGGAATTCCCCCGGAGCCATCTGGGTCGGAAGTCCCCCGACCCGGGGCTTTCCCCGCGTGAGCGTCACCGTGCGGTTCAATGACTTCGAGGGGAACGCGCAGGCCGGCTTGCGCGTCGGGCCGAACGAGACGGAGCCAAGCCTTCAGGCAAGCTGCAACTGGTGGGGCTCGGCGAGCGGGCCGTCGGGCGCGGGTCTTTCCGGCACCGGCGACGCCGTCGTGGTCGAGGCGGGTGGGGCAATGCCGACCTTCACACCCTTCGCAACCGCACCGATCGCGGAGACGGACGCGACGGGCTGCTGAGCGGAGGGCTGCGAAAGAAAGAGCCGAGCGGCCTTTGGGGTCGCTCGGCTGTGTTGTCGTCCGTGAGTCAACTCAGGCCTTGAATCCCCCCGACGGCGTCGGAATCTTCACCTTCGCCATCACCCGCTCGACGAACCCGAACTCCGGCGCGAACCGCGTCAGCTGCGCCAGCTCGCGCAGCAGCTTGCGCTCGCGCTCGGCGGTCTGCCGGCACTCGGCGCACTGCGCGAGGTGGACGTCGCGCACGGCCGGGAGGAGACCCTGAGCCCAGAGCTCGATCTCGTCGGGGGTCAGGTGTTGGGTGTCAGGTGTCGGGGTCATCTTGGCCCAGCCTTACGCGGGCGCAGGGGCACTGGTTTCACTCCTTGCGGTTCTGCAGGTAGCCTCGCAATTCGTTGCGCGCCCGATGGATATACGTCTTGACCGTGCCGAGCGGCAAGTCCAGGATCTCGGCGATCTCCTCGTAGCTGTGCCCCTCCACGTGGCGCAGCAGGATGCAGGCGCGGTACTCGGGGCGCAGCTGCGCGATCGCTCGCTCGATCGCGCCGCCCAGCTCGCGCGACTCGGCCTCCTGGAGCGGGGACTCGCCGCGGTCGCCCAGCTGCAGGGCCGTGGCGCTCATCTCGTCGGGCGTCCGGGCGTGGGGGGAGCCGTCGAGCGACAGCGTATCGATCTCGCGCCTGCGCAGGTGATCGATCGCGGCGTTGTTCGCGATCTTGAAGATCCACGACGAGAACTTGTACTGCGGGTTGTACGTCCCGATCGCGTTCAGGACCTTGATGAACGTCTCCTGGGCCAGATCCTCCGCCAGCGTGCGGTCGCGCACCATGCGATAGAGCAGTGAGAAGACGGGCCGCTCGTAGCGTCGCACCAGCTCGCGGAACGCCGGGTCGTGGCCCCGCTTGGCCCACGCCACGACCTCTTGGTCGCTGGCGCCGCTCAGGTTGCCCGGCCTATCTTTCGCGCCTATGGCGCCCCCCCCTCCGCCGTCTCCTGCGTTCGCAGTGGCCGCGCACGCGGGGCCCGAGGCGAAGCGGTCCTATGTACGCGACATGTTCACCGCCATCGCGCCGCGCTACGACTTCCTCAACCATCTCCTCAGCCTCAACGTGGATCGCCGCTGGCGCCGCGCCGCGGTGGCGCGACTCGGCTGGGAGGCGAGACCGGACGGCGTGTATCTCGACCTGTGCGCCGGCACCCTCGATCTCGCTGCCACCCTCGCCCGGGCGCGCGGGTTCCGCGGCACCGCGATCGGTGCCGACTTCGTGGTCCCCATGCTCGCGCGGGGGCGGGGGAAGGCCGAGCGCACGCGCCCCGTCGGCGCCGACGCGCTGACGCTGCCCTTCGCCGACGCGCGGTTCGACGGCGCCATGGTCGCCTTCGGGGTACGGAACCTCGCGGACCTGGACGCGGGGCTCGCCGAGGCGTTCCGGGTGCTCAAGCCGGGAGCGCGGTTCGTCGTGCTCGAGTTCGCGACGCCCCGGTTCGCGCCGCTGCGCGCGCTCTACCTGTTCTACTTCCGGCGCGTGCTGCCGGCGATCGGGCGCGCGGTGTCGAAACATAGGGACGCCTATACCTACCTGCCAGAGTCGGTGCTCGCGTTTCCCGAGCCCGCGGCGCTGGCGCGCCGGCTCGCCGCGGCGGGCTTTCGGAACGTGAGCTGGGAGCTCCTCACCAGCGGCATCTGCGCCGTCCATCATGGCGCTCGATAACCTGCGCGCCTTCATCGGCGCGATCGAGACACAGGACGACCTGGTGCGAGTTGACCGGCCGGTCTCCGTGGACAAGGAGATCACCGAGATCGCGGACCGCTGCATGAAATCCCCGGGTGGCGGCCCGGCCCTCTTGTTCCAGCACCCGACCCTACTCGCCGGTGGGCGGTCGCGCTATCCCGTCGCGGTCAATCTGTTCGGCTCCGAGCGCCGCATGGCGCTGGCGCTCGGGGTGGAGTGTCTCGACGAAATCGGCGAGCGGATCGCGGCCCTGCTCAACCTCAAGGTCCCCGACAGCCTGCTCGGCAAGCTCGCCATGCTGCCGCAGCTCGCCGAGGTGGCGAAGTTCCCGCCCAAGACGGGGGGCGGCAAGCCGGCGTGTCAGGAGGTCGTGCTGCGGGAGCGGGACGTGGACCTGGCGCAGTTTCCGGTGCCGGTCTGCTGGCCCGAGGACGGCGGGCCCTACGTCACCCTGCCGGGCGTCATCACGCGCGATCCCAAGACCGGCGTGCGGAACGTGGGGATGTACCGCATCCAGGTGACCGGCCGGAACGAGGTCGCGATGCACTGGCAGCGGCACAAGGTCGGGGCAGCGCACTGGCGTGAGATGGCGGCGCGCGGCGAGCGCATGCCCGTCGCGATCGCCCTGGGGGGGGACCCCGCGTCGATCTACGCCGCGTCGGCGCCGCTGCCGCCCTCGATCGACGAGTTTCTGTTCGCGGGCTTCCTGCGCCGCGAGCCGGTGCGGCTCGCGAAAGCGGTGACGTCGGACCTGGAGGTCCCCGCCGAAGCGGAGATCGTGCTCGAAGGGTACGTCGATCCGCGTGAGGAGCTGGTGCTCGAGGGGCCGTTCGGGGACCACACCGGGTTCTACTCGCTCGCCGACTATTACCCGAAGGTGCACATCACCGCCGTCACGCTGCGCGCCGAGCCGGTCTGGCCCCACACGATCGTGGGCCGACCTCCGATGGAAGACTATTACCTCGGCCACGCGACGGAGCGGATCTTCCTGCCGCTCTTGAAGCTGACTATTCCCGAAATCGTCGACATTCACATGCCTGCGGCGGGGATCTTTCACAATCTCGTGTTCGTGAGCATCGACAAGCAGTATCCCGGCCAGGCGTACAAGGTGATGAACGGCCTGTGGGGCCAGGGGCTGATGTCGCTCGCCAAGGTGATCGTGGTGTTCGACCGGGACGTGAACGTGCGGGACCCGCAGGAGGCGTGGTGGGTGGCGCTGAACCACATCGATCCCGAGCGCGACGTGCGATTCTCCATGGGACCGATCGACGTGCTGGACCACTCGAGCCGGGGCTTCACGTTCGGCTCGAAGATGGGGATCGACGCGACGCGCAAGTGGAAGGAGGAGGGGTTCACGCGCGAGTGGCCCAACCGGATCGTGATGGACCCGGAGACGAAGAAGAAGGTGGACGCGATGTGGAAGGAGCTGGGGATTGAGCTCTGAGGTGCGGGAGGGACAGACCTTCGCCGGGGAATCGTTGCTGGTCCGGTACGTCAACTTCGTCAAGCTCCCTCACACGGTGTTTGCGCTCCCGTTCGCGCTGCTGGGGTTGCTGGTCGCGTCGCGGCAGTATGCCGTCACGTGGCGGACGCTCGCGCTCGTGGTGCTGGCGTTCACGTGCGCGCGCTTCGTGGCGCTCGGGTTCAACCGCATCGCCGACCGCGAGCTCGATGCGAGAAACCCCCGGACTCGGGCGCGCGAGCTGCCGGCGGGGCGGCTCTCGCTGGGACAGGCGTGGAGCGCCGTGGCGATCGCGGCGGCGGCGTTTCTCGGAACCGCGTGGGCGCTGAACCCCCTGTGCCTCGCGCTCGCGCCCGTCGCGCTCGTGTTCATCTCGGGGTACAGCTACGCGAAGCGGTTCATGCACTGGTCACACCTGTGGCTCGGACTGGCGGACGGGATCGCGACGCCGGCGGGCTACCTCGCCGTGACGGGCCGTTGGAGCGATCCCTGGTGGACGCTCGTCGCCGGCGCGGCGGCGGTGACCTTCTGGGTGGGCGGGTTCGACGTGTTCTACGCGCTCCAGGATGAGCCATTCGACCGGCGGGAGCGGCTCAAGTCGCTGGTCGTCCGCTTCGGACCGGCCGGGGCGATCGTCGCGGCCAAGGTGCTGCACGGGCTCGCCGTTGTGGCCCTCGTGGCGTTCGGGTTGGGCGCGGGGCTTGGGCTCGCGTACTTCGCGGCCGTCGCGGCTGCCGCCGTGTTCATCGCCTATGAGCACCAACTGGTGCGGCCCGGCGATCTGTCGCGGCTCGACGCGGCGTTCTTCACGATGAACGGGATCGTGAGCATCGTCGTGTTTCTGGGCGCCCTGGTGGATCGGATCTTATGAAACGCGGAAGGCGGAACGCGGAACGCGGAACAGGGGTGCCCAGAGGTCGCCCGTCTGTTCCGCGTTCCGACTTCCGCGTTCCGCGTTCTCCGGCTCCGCCCAGTCCCCCGGCGCACCCGAAGCGCTCCCCCACGCCGAATCGCCGCGGGCGGTGACGAAGCTCCCCGTCATCCTGGCCATCACCGGCGCCTCCGGCGCGCCCTACGGCGTCCGGTTGCTCGAGATCCTGGCGACCCACCACGTCCCGACCTGGCTGCTGGTCTCGAGCCACGGCTGGCGGCTGCTCGCCGAGGAGTGCGGCCTCGAGGACGACCGCGCGCTCAAGAAGGCCACGGGGGGCGATTGGGCGAGCGTCCGCGTGTTCGACGATCAGGACCGTGGCGCGGAGCCCGCGTCGGGCTCGGCCAAGAGCGCGGGGATGGTGATCTGTCCCTGCTCCATGGGCACGGTGGCCGCGATCGCGCACGGCACGAGCCGCAGCCTCATCGAGCGCGCCGCCGACGTGGTGCTGAAGGAGCGCCGCAAGCTCGTGCTCGTGCCGCGCGAGACCCCACTCTCGCTCGTCCACCTCCGCAATCTCACGCTCGTCACGGAGGCGGGGGCCGTCGTGCTCCCCGCGGCCCCGGGGTTCTATCACCGGCCCCAACAGGTGCGCGATCTCGTGGATTTCGTGGTGCAACGGGTGCTGGATCATCTGGACCTCGAGATCGATCTCGTGAAGCGCTGGGGTGGAGGCAAGTAGGGCGCAGTGCGAGTCGGGGTGATCTCGGATACCCACGGGTTGATGCGGCCTGAAGTGTTCGACGTGTTCAAACAGGTCGACCACATCGTGCACGGCGGAGACGTGGGGAAGCCGGAGATCCTCACCGAGCTCGAGGCCCTGGCGCCCGTCACGGCGGTGTACGGCAACGTGGACGGGTTCGAGCTGCGCTCGCGCCTGCCGCAGGTGGGGGAACTCGAGCTCGACGGGTTCACGATCGTCGTGACCCACGGGGATCAGTTCGGACACCCCACGCCCGAGCAGCTCCACGCCGCCTTTCCCCGGGCCGAGATCATCGTGTACGGGCATACGCACCGGCCGCTGCTCGAGCTCGTGGACCGGACGGTGACCGTGCTGAATCCGGGTGGGGCAGGCCCCGCGCGGTTCGGGCTGCCCCCCAGCGTGGGAATCATGGAGCTCGAGCCGGGGATCCCGCCCCGGGCGCGGATCGTGCCGCTCGGCGGGTAGCGACGTTTCGGAGCCTTCGCGCATCTTCAGGAACGTCGCCCCGGGGGTCACGTCGCGTGCGCATGCTGTTGCCGGTGCTGTCGATCGTCGTCGCCACCGCCGAAGCTCAGTCCCAGCAGCCGACGCTCCCGGCGGCCGACCGTGTGCGGATCGCCGAAGCGTTCCGACTAGCGCGCCAGATCGGCGAGCAGGTGTGGCCGGGCTGGAGCGAGGCGCCATTCGCGTTGCTCCTCGTCACGGATAGCCTCGAGTTTCTCGTTCGCCACCCCAAGCCGTCCGACGACTTCCACCCCCTGGGCCGCGATTCGCTGCTCGAGAGCGGCGTCTTCGTCCGCAAGCGGGTGTACGCCCCAGACCTGCTCGCCACGTTTCCCGCCGTGACTGGCGTGACCACCATCGTGATCGGCGAGCCGACGAATACGGGAAAGACGTCCACGGAGTGGGTGCTGACCGTGCTGCACGAGCACTTCCATCAGCTCGAGTATTCGCACCCGGGCTACTACGCGGGCGTGGACTCGCTCCGGCTGTCGCGCGGAGACCAAACCGGCATGTGGATGCTGAACTACCCATTTCCGTACGACTCGGCGCCGGTCGCCACGCGGTTCGGGGCGCTGGCCCGGGTGCTGGCCCGCGCCGTGACCGGTCTGGACGGGAATCAGAGAGTACCGGCGGCCACGCTCACGGCCTACGCGGAAGCGCGCGCGGCGCTTCAGGCAGCCCTGTCGGCCGACGACTATCGGTACCTGAGCTTCCAGCTGTGGCAGGAAGGCGTGGCCCGCTACGTGGAGTACCGGGCCGCCGCGATCGCTGCGCGGGAGTACACCCCGAGCCCCGGGTTCCGCGCCCTCCCTGACTACGCGGATTACGGAGCGACGGCGGAGCGACTGCGACGGAACTTGGTGCGGGAGCTCGAGAACGCCGATCTCGCAAAGGACCGACGCACGGACTTCTACCCGGTGGGGGCCGCGACGGCGCTGCTGCTCGACGCCGCCGCGCCGCCGTGGAAGGCGCGCTACTTCACGCCGACGTTCACGCTGGATCCGCTGTTGGAGCGAAGCCCGTAGCCGGCGTCAGTGCGCTGCCGCCGCCGCCGGCGCGCGCCGGTCCACGACCCGCGCCATGACTGGGGCGCCGGGGAACAGCAGCTCGAGACCCCCCGTGACCACCTGCTCTCCTGCGGCGACCCCGCTCGCCACCTCGACGAACCCCGGCGTCCGCACGCCAAGGGTCACCGGGCGCCGGCTCGCCTTCCCGTCGGCAACCGCCCACACGAAGTTGCTCCCCTCGAGCGGCACGACCGCCTCCTCGGGGATCACGACGGCGCGAGGCCGCACGGCGGTCACGAGGCGCGCCTCGATGAACATCCCGGGCTGGAGCAGGCGCTGCGGATTCGCGACCAGCGCCTTCACGAGGATGGTGCGGCCGGGGAGCTGCACCACCGGGTCCACGAAATCCACCCGACCCACGAAGTCGCGCCCCGCGATGGCTCCGACGCGGAAGGAGACTGCCTGTCCCGGCCGAAGCGACCGCGCGTAGCGCTCGGGCACCTGGAACGCCGCGCGCTGCGGCGTCACGGTCTGGAGGGAGAGGAGGCGCGAGCTGGTCGTGACGTAATCGCCGAGGCTGACGAACCGCTGGCCCACCACCCCGGCGAACGGGGCACGCACGGTGGTGCGTCCCAGACGCGTGCTCTGGAGGCGGTACTGCGCCTCGGCGCCGCGCGCGGTGGCTTCGGCGCGCTGCAGGTCGGCGGTCGAGGCGGCGTTCTGAGTCACCAGGTCTTTGGCGCGCGCCAGGTCTTGCTGGGCGAGGTCGCGTTGTGCCGCGAGCTGAGCCACTTGAGCGGCGAGCTCGGTCGAGTCCACCTGGAACAACGGCACGCCCTGCTCCACCGCCTGTCCCTCGTGGAACAGGATCCCCACGATCCGTCCCTCGACCTCGGGTCGCAGCTCGATCGATTGGAGCGCCTCGATCTGGCCCGTCGCAGCGATCTCGTCTCGCACGGTGTCCGTCCGGGCCACTGCGGCTTCGACGGGCATGCCGGGAGGTCCCCCCGCACCGCCCGCTGCTCGGGGATCGGCTTTGCCCTTGCCGCAGGCTGTGCCCGCCGCCATGAGCCCGAGCAACAACCAGGGGCCACGCGTTCTGTTACTCACGTTCACCGCTGCTCCGGTTCGGGGTAGAGGCGCCGGCCGAGGATGGTCTCGAGCGCTGCCAGCACGAGCCGGGTCGCGTAGCGCGCCTGCACCAGGGCGGCCTCGGCATCGTCGAGGTCGGACTGTGACTTGAGCAGGTCGAGGATCGTGGTCGCGCCCGTGCGATAGCGGGTCTGCTGCACCCGGAAGTTCTCGCGTGCCACCCGCACCTGCTCGCCGGCGAGGTCGGTGCTGGCGCGTGCCGTTGTGAAGCCATCGTACGCCGCCGTCACGTCGCGCTGCACGGAGCGATCGACGTCGGCGCGAATCGCTCGGAACACGTCCCGGTTCACCCGCGCCCGACTGACGGCGGTCTCCCGGCGGAAGTTGTCCCACAGCGGGAACTGCACTGCCAACGTGAGCTGCGAAAACCGCTGCCCCATCGGGTAGAACTTGTTGTCGAACGCGATCCCGGTTCCGGTCAGGCTGGCGTGCGGCAGGTAGTTGCCCAGCTGCGACCGGAAGGCGGCGGCGGCGGCGCGCTCGTTGGCGCGCGCGATCCGGTACTGGGGTCCTTGGGCTGCCGCCTCCTCCACCGCGGCGTCGAGCGAGAGGGGCAGCTGGGCTGGCAGCACGCTGTCGAGCGGGACCGCCTCCACCGGGCCCGTGGCGCCGACCCGGCTTCCCAGCGTCAGTCGCGCGACCCGCAGAATTGCCTCCCGAACCAACAGCGCGACCCGCGCCTGGGACAGCTCGAGGCGGAGCTGCAGCGAGTCGGTTTGCACGGCCGCGCCCGAAACCACGCGTGCCCGGGCCACGGCCAGCTGCTGCTCGGCGCGCTGCACCCGCTCCCGGGCGACGCGTGCCAGCTCTCCTCCCGCGAGCACCGCGTAGTAGTCCGCCTCCGTGAGCAGGGCCGCCGCGAACCGTGCCTGCAGCGCCCCGGCATTGGCGCCGTCCAGCGCCGCCGCCGAGCGAGCGAGCTCGGCAACCTTCTGTCCCCCGGTGAACAGGTCGTACCGCAACGACACCGAGGCCTGCACCGAGTACGTCTCGGGCTTGAGCGTCCCGAAATTGAAGAACGCCGGGAGGTTTTTCGTCGCGTCGGTCTCCAGCGACACGGCAGGCAGGACGAACACGGAGAACGCGCTGCGACGCGCCCACACGGCGTTATCGACCAGCCCGATCGCCGCCACGTAGTTCGGGTCAAGCCCCGTGGCGCGACGGAGCGCCTCGGCAAGCGTCACGGTCGGCAGCGAGTCGTCCGGCGGGCGGACGGGAGGAACGGCGTCCACCAGCGGGAGCTGGAGCTGCAGCGCCGCGAGCAGGGCCAACATCAGTCGGCCTCCACCGGTTGGGCCACGCGGACGGGCCTCGGCTTGCGCGCCGTCAGACGGTCCAGCAGCACGTACCCCACGGGCACGACGAACAATGTGAGCGCCGTGGAGAAGAAGATGCCGCCCACGATCGCGTAGCCGAGCGGCCGGCGCGAGGTGGAGCCCGCGCCGAGTCCTATCATCACCGGGATCGCGCCCATGATCGTCGACACCGACGTCATGAGAATCGGCCGCAGCCGAATGCGGCCCGATTCGAGCACCGCGGCGACGGTGTCGAGTCCCTTCGCCTTGAGCTGGTTGGAGTACTCCACGAGCAGGATCGAGTTCTTGGTCACGAGACCGATCAGCAGGACCATGCCGATCTCGCTGTACAGGTTGATCGTCCCGCCCGGGCGATGCAGCAAGGCCGCCAGGAGCAGGGTCGCGAGCGCGCCGGTCACCGCGAGCGGCACCGCCAGCAGCACGGTGAACGGGTGGATCATGGACTCGAACTGCGACGCGAGCACCATGAATACGACCAGCAGCGCCACGCCGAACGCGAAGTACAGCGCGCCGCCGCTCTCCTTGAACTCGCGTGAGTCACCCGCCAGCGCCGTGGTGCTTCCCGGGGGAAGCACCTGCCGGGCCAACCGATCGAGCGAGTCGAGCGCCTCGCCCTGGGCGAACGGGGGGATCAGGGAAGCCGACAGCGTAAACGACGGCACCCGATTGAAGTGGTTGATCTGCCTCGGGCCCACTCCCTCCGCGACTTTCGCCAGGGCGGCGAGCTGCACCAGCTGGCCGCCGCGTCCCCGCAGGTAGATCCCCGACATGTCGCTCGGGGTGTTCCGGTGACTGGGATCGAGTTGTACCATCACGTAATAGAGCTTGTCGTTACGAGTGAACGTGCTGACCCGGCGCCCCCCGAGGAACGTCTGGAGGGCGGCCGCGACGTCGCGCACGGGCACCCCCAGGTCCTCCGCGCGGTCGCGGTCGAAGGTGACGCGCAGCTCCGGCTTGTTGACGCGCAAGTCGGTGTCCACGTTGGTGAGACCCTTGATGGCGCGCGCCCGCGGCACGAGCGTGTCCATCGCCTGCGCGAGCCGCGCGAAATCCGGATGCTGCACCACGAACTGCACGGGCTGGCTGAACCCGAGCGCCCCGGGGGCGTACGGGAACGCCCGGAGACCGGCGATTCCGAAGAGCTGGGGGAACAGCATGCCCACAAGTTGCTGGACGCTATTGTGACGCGCGCTCCAGTCTTTGAGGATGACGCCGACAAACGCCCGGTTGACGCCTCCGGCGAATCCGCCGATGATCGTGAAGTACCCTTGGACATCCGGGGTCTTGCCGATGATCTGCTCGACCTGGCGCACGTAGCCGTCGGTGTAGTCGAGCGACGAGCCCTCGGGCGCCGATGCCACCACCAGGAAGAACCCGCGGTCGTCGTCCGGAATGAGCTCCTGCTGGAGGTTACGGTACAGCACGAACGCCAGGGCCACCGTCACGACCAACCCAGCCACCAAAAAGCCCCGATGCCGCAGCGCGGTCTGGAGCAGCTTCGCGTAGCGATCGGCGACGGCATCGAAACCTCGCTCCAATACCTTGAAGATCGCCCCATGCTCGTGCGGCACCCGCAGCACTTTGGCGCACAGCATCGGCGTCAACGTCAGGGCCACGAATCCCGAAATCACCACGGCCCCGGCGACCGCGATCCCGAACTCGCTCAGCAGCCGTCCCGTCGAGCCGCGCAGGAACCCGAGGGGCGTGAACACGGCCACCAGCGCGATCGTGGTGGAGATCACGGCGAAGGCAATCTCGTTGGTGCCGTTGAC
>WNGP01002026.1_pt1 | contig 23522 bp, 18 predicted proteins | sample 5407671 | NCBI WGS metagenome assembly WNGP01 (sample SAMN13153381, study PRJNA577476) | soil metagenome | isolation source: 40 cm soil or saprolite under Garry oak tree replicate 2 | place: USA:California | collected 2016-06-15
AAAAGTTTTATGTCTGTCGGCCCCTTGTACTACAAACTCAACAACTGGGTGACTTTCGCTTTCGAACAGTTACCTGGTGCGATCTCAGGTCGGAGGGCGGTACGATCTTTACGTTCTAAAGTCTGGGACGACGTCGGCGGCCACTCCGCGGCAGTTTCAAGCGATTGACTCGCGCGCCCGCGCAGTAGCATCATCGGTTCGGGCAAGCTCCTTTCATCCTTGAAGTGAGCTTGCCGGGCCCAGTTGTTCCTCGGAGGGTAGCAAGATGGCAAAGAAAAAACAGGAAGGGCTGTCACGCCGAGACTTTCTCAAGTTGACGGGGAGCGGCGCCTTCGCAGCGGGCGTGGGTTCCGGCCCATTTTTTATGTTCCCGGAACGCGCGGCAGCAGAACAAAAAACACTGAAAATTCTTCAGTGGAGCCATTTCGTCCCCGCGTACGACACCTGGTTCGACGGAACCTTCTGCAAGCAATGGGGACAAAAGCACGACACGAACGTCATCGTCGATCACATCAACCTTGTTGATCTTTCCGCGAAGGCTGCCTCCGAGGCCTCTGCAAAGAAGGGGCACGACCTTTTCATGATGCTCTCGCCGCCCGCGGCCTACGAGAAGCAAACTATTGACATGTCCCATGTGTACCAGGAAGTGGAAAAGAAGCACGGCAAGAAAATCGATCTCGCGCACAAATCCACTTACAATCCAAAGACCAAGCGCTATTTCGCTTTCTCCGATTCCTACGTCCCTGATCCCGGCAACTGGCATAAGGACTGGTGGACCGACGCGGGTTTCCCGAATGGTCCCGATACCTGGGAAGATCTGCGCGTAGGCGCCAAGAAAATTCGCGAAACCTCCGGCCATCCCTGCGGCCTTGGTCTCTCTCAAGAACTCGATACCAGCATGGCCATGCGCGCGCTGCTCTGGTCCTTTGGCGGCGCCGAGCAGGATGAAGCCGGCAATGTCACCATCAATTCCAAGGAAACCGTCGAAGCCCTGAAGTTCATGAAGGCTCTCTATCAGGAATCCGAGACTCCGGAGGTCTTTACCTGGACTCCGCCATCCAACAACCAGGCCATGCTCGCCGGCCGCGTTTCTTTCGTCGCGAATGCCATCTCCATCACTCGCCAATCCGAAAGGGAGCATCTGCCTATCGACAGCAAGATCATGATCAGCCCGGCGCTGAAGGGGCCGGTTCGCCGCATCGCCGCCGAGCACGTCATGGACTGCTACGTCATCTGGGACTTCGCTGACAACAAGGACGGCGCGCAGCAATTCCTGATCGACTACATCGATGCATTCCATGACGGCTTTACCGCTGGCCAGTTTTACAATTTCCCGTGCTTCCCCAGCACCGCCCCCAACCTCAAGCAGGAGATCTCTAATGATCCGCGGGCAACTCCCCCGGACAAATACAAAGTCCTCGGCAACGTTCTCGATTGGGCCACCAACGTCGGTTATCCTGGTTACGGGACGGCCGCCATCGACGAAGCTTTCAAAGCATGGGTCATTCCCACCATGTTCGCCAAAGTGGCGCGGGGCGACGAAACTGCGGAGAACGCGGCCAAGACTGCCGAAGAGGAATACAAGCGTATCTTTGCCAGATGGAAATAGCAGGACGGGGGCCCGATGGCTGTCGTTGCGACACGCGATCTGACAAAGGTATTCAAAGAAGGACACCTCGGAGCCGTCAACAATGTGAACCTCGAGACTCGCGAGGGAGAGTTTCTGGTTTTCCTCGGGCCCTCAGGCTCTGGAAAAACGACTCTCTTGCGGATGATCGCCGGATTGGAAACGCCAACTTCCGGCGAAATCCTTATCGGCGGACGGGTGGTTAACGACCTCAGTGCTCGCGACCGCCGCATCGCCATGGTCTTCCAGAGTTATGCGCTCTATCCGCACCTCTCGGTCTACAAAAACATTGCCTTTCCTCTGAAGGCCCAGAACGTCAAGAAAGAACTCCACAAGGAAAAGGTCGAATGGGCGGCGTCACTTCTCGGCATTGGCGCGCTCCTCGATCGCAAGCCGCGCGAGCTCTCCGGCGGTGAGCGTCAGCGCGTCGCGCTGGCCCGCGCGATCGTGCGCGAGCCTGCCGTTTTCCTGCTCGACGAACCTCTTTCCAACCTCGACGCCAAGCTCCGGGCCTCCGCCCGCGAAGAGCTCGAGCGCTTTCATCGCCGCGTGGGAACCACGACCATCTACGTCACGCACGATCAAGTGGAGGCCATGGCCATGGGCGACCGCGTCATGGTGCTCAACAAAGGTATCGTTCGCCAGCTCGGCACTCCCACCGATGTCTATGACCATCCTGCTGACACTTTCGTCGCCACTTTTCTCGGCTCGCCGCCCATGAACCTCGCCGAAATCGGTGATGTCATCGTCGGCTTTCGTCCCGAGCATTTCCGCCCCGCTTCCACCGTGACCGGCGACTCCGTTCCTTTCCGCTTCAAGGTGGAGAATATCGAATACCTTGGCTCGGAGTGGATCGTTTCCGGCACTCCGGTCGGCGGGAAGCTTGACGCCAAGAAAGTCTTCTCGCGCCTCTCCTCGGCGCAGAACCTCCAACTAGGCGGCACGTATGACTTCGCCGTTCCACAGCATCAACTGAAATTCTTCGACCGCTCCTCCGAAAAACGCGTGGAGCCGAGGGCCGTGTCGTGGCAGTAGCCCGCAACAAAATAAAGTCCATCGGCGCGGCTCAGAGCCCGCTGCTAGGCGCAGCCATGTTTTCTCCTGCGATTCTCTATATCTTGCTTCTCGTCGGCGGACCCTTTTTTCTTGCCATCTTTTATGCATTCAGCGATGCCCGCATCGGCAACGCCGAAATGCATTTCGTTGGCCTGGAAAACTTCCGCAGCGTCCTGCAAAGCCCCAGTTTTCGCATTGCCATCCGCAATTCGTTCATCTTCACCATCTGCTCTCAAATCGTGGTGATCGTCGGCGCCAACATTCTCGCCATATCCTTGGAAAAGACCTTCCGCGGCCGCGGCATCATCCGTTTTCTCATCCTCCTCCCCTGGGTTGCGCCCATCTCGCTGGGGGCCATTGGTTGGAAATGGATCCTTGACTCCATCTACAGTGTGATCACCTGGGTCCTCGTGGCCGCGCACATTTACAAGCCCTTCAGTGCCCCGATGTGGCTCGGCGAACCTCATCTCGCAATCGCTTCGGTCCTCTTGGTCCACAGTTGGCGCCTGATGCCATTTTCCACCGTCATCTTGCTTGCCGGCCGAACCGCAATTCCCAAGGACATCCCGGAGGCCGCCGCTGTCGATGGCGCCGGCTTCTGGCGCACGCAGCTCCAGATCGTCATCCCCATGATGCGGCCCATCATCAGCGTTGCTGTGCTCTTCGGCCTCATCTTCACCTTCACCGACATGACCGTTGTCTACATCCTTACAGCCGGCGGGCCGTTCGACTCCACGCAGACCCTGCCTTCTCTGGCTTTTGCCATGGGCATTCAGGGTAGCGACCTCGCCGCAGGCGCCGCGATTTCGCTCTTCCTTGTGCCTTTGCTGGTGATCCTTGCCTATTTCATGCTGCGCGTGGCTCATCGCGCCGAGGTGAACTGATGGCCAAGGGAATTTCCCGGCGCATCTGGGGTAAGGTCGTCCACGTCCTCGTGCTCGGGGCTTTTACGATCCTGCTGGCTTTCCCTTTCTATTGGATGCTGATCACCAGCTTCAAGCAGAACCTCGATCTCTACACGATGGAGAATAACCCATTCCTATTCAACGCCAGGCCCACTCTTGATCACCTGAAGTTTCTCTTCACCGAAACCAGATTCGTCCGCTGGCTAGGCAACACCGCTTTCGTCGGCGTCGCCGTCGTTGCCATCACGTTGTTGCTTGCCGTGCCTGCCGCGTATGCACTCGCCAGGCTTTCCGGACGCTGGGGAGAGCGCCTGGGCATCGGCATCTTTCTCACCTATCTCGTCCCGCCGACTTTGCTCTTCATTCCTCTTTCCAGAGTAGTGGCGTATCTGGGCCTGCAGGATTCCTTGTGGGCGTTAATTCTCGTCTACCCCACCTTCACGGTTCCCTTTTCCATCTGGCTGCTGATGGGATTCTTCAAATCCATCCCCAAGGAGTTGGAAGACGCGGCTATGGTGGACGGCCTCACGCGCTTCGGCGCGTTCATCAAGTTGGTGATTCCCATCTCCGTCTCGGGAATTCTCACCGTGGTGATCTTCACGTTTACCTTGGTAACCCAGGAATTTGTCTATGCGTTGACCTTTATCTCCTCCGAATCGAATCAGATGATCGGGACGGGCATCCCCATCTTTTTGGTTCGCGGAGATGTCTACTACTGGGGAGCTCTGATGGCCGCCTGTCTGATCGCGAGTCTTCCTATCGCGTTCATCTACAACCTGTTCCTTGACCGCTTCATCGCCGGCTTCACCGTCGGCGCGGTCAAATAAGCATTCACATCGAAGACGCGCTCTTCAAGCGCAGCGATGTCGTCAATATTTTCCAATTCGGCTCAGTCTCGTCGAGCATTAGCGCCGTTCCAGCGATTTAAGACTTGCTAGAGAAAGCTCGGGAAGCTTCTATACTTCCATTGTACGACGCCCGCTATGATGATTAAGTTAGCAAATCGGAGAGGGTACGGAAAGTGTCCGACGAGCGCGTTCCGTATCCCGCGGGGCTGTTGAATAGAGGTAAGCCGGCTCACCGGACATGAATACCAGCAGGGAGATATAAATGAGAAATAGAGATCACACTATTTTGGGCGGCACAATTCTAGCACTGGCACTGGGAGTTTCTCTCGCGTCGCACGGGGCAACTCCCGGCGCAGAAGTCAGCGAACTGAAAGTCACGATCCGCGAATGGGACGTGCCCACGAAGGGAGCGCATCCCCATGATCCGGCCGTCGGGCCGGATGGCGCGCTGTGGTTCACCGAACAGATGGCCAACAAGCTGGGGCGACTTGATCCCGCTACAGGCACGTTCAAAGAGTATTCGCTCATTGAGGGGAAGAATTCAGGGCCGCACGGCCTGGTGGCGGACAAAGATGGAAACATCTGGTACACGGCGAATTTCGGCGGTTACATTGGAAAGCTCGATCCGCGCACAGGGAAGGTGACGGAATACAAGATGCCCGATGAAAGTGTGGACGATCCACACACTGCCGTCTTCGATGCCCGCGGAATCCTGTGGTTCACGGCGCAAGGGGGGAACGCGGTGGGCCGGCTAGATCCGCGCACAGGAAAGATCGAATTGAAGAAGGTGCAGACCGAAAGCGCGCTGCCATACGGAATCCAGATCAACAGCAAGGGAGTGCCGTTTTTCTGCGAACTCGGCACGAACAAAATGGGCAAGATCGATCCCGCGACGATGGGAATCACGGAGTACAAATTGCCAGAGGGAGCACGGCCGCGCCGGTTGGCGATCGCGGCTGACGACAAGATCTATTTCACGGACTTCAAGGGTGGGAATCTGGGCCGGCTCGATCCCCTTACCGGCGCCGTAAAGATGTGGCCTTCTCCCGGCGGTCACGACTCAGGCCCCTACGGCATTGCGATTACACCGGACGGAATGGTCTGGTACAGCGAATCGGGAGTAAAGCCAAACACGATTATTCAATTCGATCCGAAGACGGACAAATTCGCGCGCGCCACCATTCCTTCGGGTGGCGGCGTGGTGCGCAATATGGCGGCAACGGCCGGTGGGAGGGTGTATATTGCTTGCAGCGGCGTGGACAAAGTTGGCGTAGTGGAACGCGTCCGCTGAGGCCCCTTCCCTGCAATACGGTCCTTCGTGTCGTGGAGGATGCGATGAATTCAACAGCCGCAAGACCCAAAGAACAACTCTGTCAGGGAGTTTCGCGCGTGGATGAACCCTGCGACCGCAGTGCTCAGCAGTTTTGCGAGCGCTGCGGTCAATGGTATTGCCGGGCTCATTTTCCTGACCCCGACTGGCATCCATGCGCACCGGAACAGGGTGCGGGCTGATTCGCTGCCGATTTCTCCGCCGAATGGCCCATTGGCGATTGCACAGCAGCCGCCGCGCGAATTCTTGACGGCGGCGCGCGCCTCCGTTAGCGTCAAAGGGTGCGGAGTGCCTCCCCGATCCGCCTGTGCGCCAAGCGCAAATTATTCCTGATGAGAGAATCCATTGGCCAACGCGATCATCACGCTCACAACTGACTACGGAACCAACGACCATCTGGTCGGAACGCTGAAGGGCGTAATCCTGAAGATCAATCCCGATGTAACCATCGTGGACGTGACGCACAACATCACGGCTTTTGATTTGCTCGACGGGGCCCTGGCGATTGGCTCTGCGTATTCCTACTTTCCTCCGAAGACGATCCACGTCGTGGTTGTGGATCCCGGTGTGGGAACGGAGCGTCGTCCGTTGCTGGTCAGCGCTCAGAATCAGTATTTTATAGCGCCTGACAACGGCGTGCTGTCTGTCATTTATGAACGTGAGAAAGATAGTCTTATCGTGCGCCATGCGAATGTCGAACACTACTACTTGCAGCCGGTGAGCAAGACTTTTCATGGACGAGACATCTTTGCCCCAGTTGCCTCCTGGCTCTCAAAAGGCTGGCAGACCCCAAGCATGGGAGATGAAATTAGCGACTATAAGAAGTTCTCGATTCCCCGCCCCAAGGAGTCGGATGGAGCCATGAAGGGCGCAGTCATGCGCACCGATGCGTTCGGCAATTTGATTACAAATTTTCGCGCGGAAGATTTGCCGGAATCGGCACTGAACGGCGGCGCAATCAAGCTTCAAGTGGGGACCCATCAAGTGACCCGACTGGTGGATACCTTTGCGCGCGGCAACAACGGGGAGCCCATCGCTTATGTCGGTTCGAGCGGATACCTCGAGATTGCCGTGAACAAGGCGAACGCGGCCCGCACCTTGAGCCTGGGCCGCGGTACTCCGGTGATCCTGTCAAGCCAATCGCGCCAAGCATCACCCAGCAAGTTGAACGAAAGCACCGCCATCATCACCGCCAATGCGGGAAATACGACCATGTGGGGTGCATCGAAGAGATGGCCGCGCGCATCGTTAAGCATGGCACCCCAGCTCGGAACAGGCGCGAGCACCCCGAGCCCCAGAAAACTCAAGGTGGATTCCGCGAGGATAGCTCCGGCCATTCCGATGGTGGCCTGAATTAGCACTGGTTGAAGAATGTTCGGCAGCAGGTGTCTCATCATAATGCGCACGTGTGAGGCGCCCAGTGACCGCGCCGCCAGGATAAATTCCAGTTCTTTCACTTTTAGCACTTGCGCGCGCGCCAGGCGTGCATAGCCCGCCCATCCAGTGATAATCAGCGCCAGTATCACTTTCCCTATGCCTGGACCGAGAAAAGCTGCAAACGCTATCGCGAGGAGAATTCCTGGAAAGGACAGAAAGGCGTTGATTAGCAGTAGATTAACAAAGCTATCGAACCAGCCGCCCGCGTAGCCCGCGATCAGCCCCATCGTCAATCCGATAAACCCACAACCGCAAACCACGCAGACGGAAACGAGCAGCGAGATTCGCGCTCCATATAAGGTGCGCGACAGAATGTCCCGGCCGAGTTCGTCCGTCCCCATCCAGTGCGCCCGGGAAGGAGATGCGAGCCTCGCCGGCAGGTTCTGTGCCGCGGGATCGGCAGGGGTAATCCAGGGCGCAAACAGCGCCGCCAGCAACAGAACGACGGCTGCGGCGAATCCAATCCCCGCCAGAACACTGTGACCTAGAAATTCTCGGACCGCCCGCGACGCGGTCATGACAGCCTCACACGGGGATCAATCACGGCATAGAGCAAATCCGTCAGCAGGTTCACAGCGACATAAGAAACCGCAATCACGAGGATGCATCCTTGCAGCAGAGGATAGTCTCGCGCGGAGATGGCCTGCACCGTCAATCTCCCGATACCTGGCCACGAAAAGATGGTCTCAGTCACGATCGTGCCGGCGAGGAGCGTTCCGAACTGCAGCCCCAGAATCGTGATGATCGGGATCAGAGCGTTGCGAAAGGCATGCCGCAAGAGGACGGCGTGCGTAGCGAGGCCCTTGGCTCTCGCGGTGCGCACGTAATCGCTAGAAAGCTCTTCAAGCATGGAGCCGCGAACCATGCGAGTGAGAATTGCAGCCAGTGCCGCTCCGAGCGTCGCGGCTGGCAGCACGTAGTACAGTGGGCCACCTCGCCCTGATACCGGCAAGAGCCCAAGTTCAATGGAAAACAGAAGGATCAACACCGGTCCCAGTGCGAAATTCGGGAATGCCAGTCCAAAAAGCGTGAAGAGACCTACCGCTCGGTCCATGGTGTGACCGCGGCGGTATGCGGCGAGCATTCCTGCGGGAATGGCGATCGCGGAGCAAACGACCAGCGCCACGAAAGCAAGTTGTAGCGTTGCGGGGTAACGTTCAAAGATAACCTGCCGCACAGGCGCTTGGAACTTGAAGGATTGTCCAAGATCCCCGCGCCCGAGTTGCCGCAAGTAGTGCCCATACTGGATATGGAGTGGCAAATCCAACCCAAGTACATGCCGCAATTGCGTCGATTGTCCCGGTGCCGCGCCCTCCCCCAGCATCTGCTCGACGGGATCGCCCGGGACGATGTGAATCATCAGAAAGACGAGCGTGAGAACGAGCCACAGCGCCGGCAGCGTGAGGAGAAATCGTTTGAAGAAGTAGCGCACCATTTGGAGTGAATGACCTATGAATTCTCCCGTGCGGCTTTCGAATCCCTGGCCGGTTGCAGCACTGTCTCCGGAGACCCTTGCGTCCTGCTCTCGTTCTCAGTTGGACGAACGCGCTGAATCTTTACCCGCGCAACGCGCTTCCCGTCCATTTCCACGACCGAGAAGCGAAAGTTGCCATACTCAAAGCTTTCTCCGCCCTTTGGAATGAAACCTAATTGGTCGAGGACGAAACCACCCACGGTCGCGTAAGCCGGGTCGTCCGGCAAGCTGATGTTGTATTGCGTGTTCAGGTCGCGCACATTCAAGGCGGCATCAAAAATCAGCGCGCCATCCGCGAGCGTGAGCGGCCGCTCGACAACGTCAAACTCGTCGTGAATCTCTCCCACCATTTGTTCGAGGATGTCTTCCATGGTCACCAACCCGAGGATGCTGCCAAATTCGTCCACCACCAGGGCCATGCCGACGTGATGGGCGCGCAACTCGAGAAGCAGCTCGTTGGCAGGCTTGGTCTCGGGCACGATGAGCACTTCACGCAAAACGCGTCGCAAATCGAAAGGTGGCGGTGATAGGTTTTCTTCGAAGCGGCGTTCGCGATCGAGAAGGATCCATATCATGTCCTTGATATGCACGAAGCCGAGGATGTGGTCTGCCGTGCCACGGTAAACGGGGATCCGCGAACGCTGCGTTGTTGCGAAAACTCGCATCACATCGTCCAGGCTGGATTCCACGGGAAGCGTGTGTATGTCCGGCCGCGGCACCATGATCTCCCGCACCTGGATCTGCGCGAGTTCCATGGCGCTCAGAATGAATTTTTCTTCGCCGGGCGCTATCAATCCGCGTTCGCGGGCCTGCTGAATTTGGATTTGGAGCTCTTCGGTCGAATGCGCAACACCATGAACCTGTGCTGAAGTAACTCCCAAAGCCTTTACAATCGCACCTGATATCCCATCGAGCAAATGAATCGCCCAGTGAAAAGTGTTCAGGAACCAACGGAATGGCAAGGCAACCAGCAATGCCACGCGCTCGGCACGCGCTAGACTAAGTGTCTTGGGAACCAATTCCCCGATTACGACGTGCAAAGCGCTCAACAGGGCGAATGCGCATGCCAGCGCGATGGCATGTGCGAACAGTGCGGTGTGCGCTCCCAAACCTCTGGGCCAGATCGCCTGAATCATTTTCGCAAACGTCGCTTCGCCAAGCGCGCCAATCGCCAAGCTGGTGAGGGTAATGCCCAGCTGCACGCCTGAAACGACGCGATGCAAATCCCCGAGGAGTGCTTCAACCACGCGCGCCCGGGCATTCCCCTTCGCCACCAACTGCCGGACGCGTGACAACCGCACTGCAACGAGGGAAAACTCCGTCGCTGCAAAGAAGCCATTCAGCGCAATCAAAGCCAGGACGCCAATCAGGCGCACTGCCAACATAGGCGGATTCTTTCTCCCTGCGGCATTGTAGCAGCATGGTGTTCGCCACATGCGTGTTCGTTCGGAATGATCACTAACGCTCGGTTGCAGACCCGCAGCGCCTCCTCTACACTGAAGTTTTGCCTAAGGCGCGTGGGAGCGAATTTGCGAACCATTCTTCGGATCTTCTACTGGATCTTTGCCGTTCTTGTGATTGCGACCGGCGCCTCAGCCTGGTGGTATATCTACCGACCGCTGCCGCAGATTGACGGCAGCGTTTCCCTGCCCGGTCTCGAGCACGAGGTTACCGTCGAACGTGACCTCTGGGGCGTCCCGCACATCCGTGCCGCATCGGTGGAAGACCTCGCGGAGGCCCAGGGCTACGTCGTGGCGCAGGACCGCCTCTGGCAAATGGATTTGCTTCGCCGTGCTGCCCGCGGGCAACTCTCTGAAATTCTGGGCCCTAAGACGCTTCTCATCGACAAGGAGTTTCGAACGAACGGCTTGGCTCGCGCCGCAGAGCGTGACGCCACGCTTCTCGATCCCGAATCTCGCAAGATGATGGAAGCGTATGCCCGCGGCGTGAACCAATTCATCGAGCAGCACAAAAAGAATCTCCCGCTGGAATTTTCACTGCTGCGCTACGAGCCCAGGCCCTGGCAGCTCTCCGACACCCTAACTATTTCCGGTTATATGTATCGAACTCTAACGGACACCTGGGAAAGGGAATTGAATCGCGCCAAAGTCGCGGAACGCGCCGGCACAGATCGCGCAAAGGATCTCTTCTTTGTAGAAGCAGCGATGGACCATTTCGTCGTCGGTGATCCCAAGGTGATTGATGATGGCTCGCAACGTTCCGCGGTCGGCGCCGACGATGAAGATGATGACGACGACATGCAGCCGGATACCGTGCTGAAAGCTGGCCGCGGGGCTTCGAACGGCATTCTGACGCGGGAGAGCGATCCCGACCTTACCACCGCTCTCTCGCAGTCCATTCAAGAATTTCTCCAGGAATCAAAAAACGAGATTCGCCAGGGCCTCGGCAGCAACAACTGGGTCGTGAGTGGCGCACACACCGCCACCGGAAAGCCCTTGCTTGCCAATGACACTCATCTCGAGCTCTCTATTCCATCAATCTGGTACGAAATTCATCTCACCGCGCCCGGCTGGAACGTCAAAGGCTTCACCCTGCCCGGAGCGCCGATGATCATCATCGGCCACAACGATCGCATCGCCTGGGGCCTCACCAATAACGGCGCCGACGTTCAGGACCTTTACGTCGAGACGTTCAATCCAGCTTCGCCGGATGCGTATCGAGTAAAGGGCGCGTGGGCAAAGGCGCAAATCATCGACGAAACTATTCTCATCAAAGGCCAGCCGGATGAACACCTGAAGATTACCGTGACGCGACACGGCCCCGTCGTTCATCGCGAGGGAGACAAGGCCTACGCACTGCGCTGGACCGCCACGGAACCCGGTGGGCTCGCCAATAGCTACAACGGTCTGGGCAAAGCGCACAACTGGAAAGAATTCCGCGAATCCATGAAGCGCGTGTGGGGCCCGGGCCAGAACGCGGTCTATGCGGATGTCGAGGGCAATATCGGATACGTGATGGCCGCGCGAGTGCCCATTCGAAAGAAGGGACACGGCGAAGTGCCCGTCCCGGGAGACACAGACGACTACGAATGGACTGGCTATATTCCCTTCGACCAGCTCCCCCAGGCTTTGAATCCCGCGAGCGGCCTAATCGCCACTGCCAATGCGCGCGTGGTCGGGCCAGATTACAAGCCTTACCTAACCGACCGTTGGGGCGATCCCTACCGCACCGCCCGCATCTACGATCTACTGCACGACCGGCATGATTTACGTCCTGAAGACATGTTGAAAGTTCAGACTGACACATACAGCTACCCCCACGTCTTCCTCGCCGATCAATTGTTGGCCGCTGCGAAGACGGTGAGTCCACACGACCCACGCGCCAAAAAACTGATCGATGGCTTGAAGGATTGGAATGGAATTGCGGATGCCGACTCGCCGGAAGTCTCCTTCTTGCACGCCGCGCGTCGGGCAGCCATCGATCTCCTGCTCGAGCCATTCCTGGGGAAAGACACGAATCTCTATGGATGGCGGAGCATGACATTTCTCCAAAAGATTTTGACCGGCCGGCCCGCAAAATGGCTGCCTTCTGCCTACAAGAACTACGACGAGTTGCTGGTGGCCGCTGCGGACCGCGCCGTCGACAGTCTGGCCAATCAAAGCAAGAGCCAGCGCGTCGAGGATTGGGCCTGGAGGCGCTTCAATACGCTCGACATGTTTCATCCGCTTGGCCACGAAGGACTGTTGAAACGCTTCCTTAGCATCACCGATAAGCCGCAGTCCGGAACGGAGTACAGCGTACGCGCGGCCAGAAAGACTCACGGCCCCGCGATGCGTTTCGTGGCAAACCCCGGGAACTGGAATGAATCCATTCTGCTGATTACTGCCGGTCAATCCGGCCAGCCGGGAAGCAGCCATTACTCCGATCAGTTTTCGCTTTGGTACGAAGGCAAGCCTATCTTTGGGTCGTTCGGTGACGCTGCCGAGGCGAAAGAGCGAAAACATACCCTCACGCTCAAACCAGCTGCTTGATCCCGTCCAGCCCTTATGCCTGAACTCCCGGAAGTGGAAGCGGTCGTTCGCACGCTCCGTCCCCTCGCCCAGGGTCGGCGAATCCGTTGCGTCCACGTCTTTCACCCTATCGCCACGAAGCCGCAATCCGCTTCACGCGTCGCCCTTCAAGCCCAAGGTCGCCGCATTCGCATCGTCGATCGCAGAGGCAAGTATGTGCTTCTCGTCTTGGACCGCGGGCTACTGACAATGCATTTTCGCCTCGATGGGCAGCTCCTATGGTTTTCCAATCACAGAGAACTTCTGAAACTTGCCAACCAGGCTGAAAACGGTGTTCACGTGGATGTTGCTTTCGAACTGGACAAGGGTGTCCTCGGATTCGCTGATCGCCGCCACTTCGGTCGTGTCCACGTCTGGGAATCCGCCGATGATTCCCCTGGGCTCCGCGTACTGGGCATCGACCCCCTCTCGCGAGATTTCACTTCCAGCCGCTTTACCCAATTGCTCGCTGGTTCAAAGCGCCCCTTGAAGGATTTCTTGCTGGATCAAACGCGCGTCGCCGGTATTGGCAATATCTACTCTTGCGAATCGCTGTGGCACGCTCGTCTCGACCCTCGCCGCCGCGCCAACACCTTGAAACCGCAGGAAGCGCGCCGCCTGCACAAAGCAATTGTGTCCGTTCTCGCGCGTGCCTTAGAATGCTGTCTGCACCCGGCGCCCGATTTTCGCGACCCGGATTGGTGGTTCCAGGGGTTGGAAAATATTCTTCGCGCCTATGGCCGCGAGGGAAAACCGTGCCGCCGCTGCGGTCAGCCGATCCGGCGCGTTGCGCAGGGCGACCGGTCAACTTACTGGTGCGGGCGCTGTCAGCAATAGGCGCCTTGAAAGGATACGGGCCGATCGCGTGAATTCACCTGCTCCCAAGAAACCCGAACTGGCGAAAAAGCCCGACTTTGAGCGCTCGCTTGCCCGCCTTGAGGAAGTCGTCCGCGGCCTCGAAAGCCCGCAACTCTCTTTGGACGACGCCATGAAGCTGTTCGAAGAGGGCGTCGCCCTTTCACGCGAGTGCCAGAAACAACTGGAAGAGGCAGAGGGGCGAGTGGAAATCCTCCTGAAGAAAACCGATGGCAAGCTTGCCGCCGAGCCGTTCGATCCCGAGCGGGAGGCCGAATCGTGACGCGCCACGGCAGCCCGCTGCGCTCCAATTCCCTGCAGCAATGAAACTTCCCCCATTCATCGAAGAAGACCGCCTGACCGTCGATGCCGCTCTCGAGCGGCTCCTGCCGGCCGAAACCGCGCCACCCTCTTCCATCCATACGGCAATGCGTTACAGCGTCTTCGCCGGTGGAAAGCGAATCCGCCCCATCCTCTGTCTTGAGACGGCGCGCATCTTCGCCGGCGATGTCAACCCCGCGCTTCATCCCGCTTGCGCCATCGAATTCATCCACACCTATTCCTTGATCCACGATGATTTGCCGGCGCTGGACAACGATGACCTCCGCCGCGGCAAACCGACTTGCCACAAGAAATTCGGCGAAGCCATCGCCATCCTCGCTGGCGACGCCCTCTTAACGCTGGCCTTCGAAACCATCGGTGCAACTCCCGCCGCCGCGGAGCGCCGCGCTGCCATCCTCACAGAAGTTGCATCTGCCGCCGGCACCATCAATGGAATGGTCGGCGGCCAGGTAGCCGACATCGAAGCCGAAGGCAAACCCATCGATCCGCAAATGCTGGAGTACATTCATCGTTCGAAAACCGCCGCCCTGATTCGTGCTTCCATCACAGCCGGTGCCTTGTGCGCAGGCACCAGCTCTGAAGATGTCGCGCGCCTGCGGCGATTCGGCGAGGCCATCGGCTGGGCTTTTCAGGTCACGGACGACATCCTTGACGTCGAGGAGTCCTCTGCCGCGCTTGGCAAAACCGCGGGAAAGGACATGGCGCAACAAAAAGCAACCTATCCGGCAGTTTACGGCCTGGAGCGCTCTCACCAGATTGCCAATGACCTCGCCACCAATGCCATTGCTGAACTCGCGCCATACACCGGCCGCGCCGCGCGCCTCCGTGAGATCGCGGAATTCCTCGTGCTTCGCCGCGCTTGACCGTTCGAACGCCTTATGAAACCAAAGGCTAGCCGCAAACGCCTCGATCTTCTTCTCGTCGAGCGAGGCTGCGCCGGCTCTCCTCAGAAAGCCATGGCTATGATCCTCGCTGGTGAAGTTCAGGTGGACGGCCAACGAGTGGAAAAGGCAGGTATGCCCGTCGCGGAAGACGCGCGCATCGAAATCATCAGCCGGCTGCAGAAGTTCGTCAGCCGCGGTGGAACGAAACTCGAAGGCGCGCTGGAAGACTTTGCGATTGAGGCGGCCGGGTGCGTTTGCTTGGATATCGGCGCTTCTAACGGCGGCTTCACGGATTGCCTGCTCCAGTGCGGCGCAGTGCGCGTCTACGCTGTCGATGTTAACGTGGAACAGCTTGACTGGAAGCTGCGGCAGAATCCTCGCGTTATTCCGATCGCGCGAAATGCGCGCGAACTCCGCATGGATGACCTTCCGGAAAGCGTCGATATCGTCGTGATTGATGTTTCTTTCATCTCCGTCCGGAAACTAATCGCGCCCGCAATGGCGACGGCAAAACCCCGCGCCGACTTTCTCATCCTCATCAAGCCGCAATTCGAATTGCGCCGCGAGGAAATTGGCTCCGGCGGAATCGTTAGAGACCAAAAGCTCCACGATAAGGCGATCCTGTCCGTTCGCGAATGCGTTGCATCCGTTGGTCTGGAATACTTCGGAGTCCGCCCAAGTCATCTCCTGGGGGCCGAAGGCAATCAGGAGTATTTTCTCCACGCACGCAAAAAGACCCTGGAGTAGAATCGCAGAAGCACATGCGCCCCGGACAAACTTTTCAAACTATCGGCATCATCTCCCGCCCACGCCGTTCGAACCTCGCCATTGTTGTTCCGCCATTGCTGAAGTGGCTTGAAGCGCACGGCATAAAAACTCTCATTGACGAAGAGACGGCTCATTGTTTGCCGGACGGTTCGAAAGGTGAGACTCGCCAGCGCGTGGCGGACGTTTCGCAACTTCTGCTCGTGCTTGGGGGTGACGGCACCATGCTGGCTGCCGCGCGTTTGGCTGCCCCGCGCGGGATTCCCATCCTGCCCGTCAATATGGGCAGTCTGGGCTTCCTTACCAGCTTCACTCTGGAAGAGCTGCACCCGGCCCTTGACGACACGCTGGAGGGCCGTTTTTCGCTGAGCGAACGCGTCATGATCGGCGTCGAGCTCGATCGCGCGGGCAAAGTGATCGATAGTCAGCGCGTTCTGAACGAAGTGGTGATCAATAAAGGCGCGCTCGCCCGCATGATCGAGCTTGAGCTCATCATTGACGGCGATTTTGTCTGCCGCTACCGCGCCGACGGCCTGATCGTCGCCAGCCCCACCGGCTCTACCGCCTATTCCCTCTCCGCCGGCGGACCCATCGTGCATCCCGCCGTGGAATCCTTTGTGATCACTCCCATCTGCCCGCACACCCTGAGTGACCGCCCACTTGTAGTCCGCGACTCCTCTTTTATCGAGATGACCCTCTCCGGGAACACCGAGTCCGTTTTTCTGACCCTCGATGGCCAGCGCGGTATCCCGTTGCAACCAACGGATCTTGTCCGCATTTCCCGCGCGAAAGAACTGCTGAAGCTCATCCAGCCGCCAAAGAAATCGTATTTTGAGATTTTGCGCAGCAAGCTGAAATGGGGCGAAGTATAACCCTTCGGCTACGCCGCAATCTTCGATGCCGGCAAAACTAGCCGAGAACATCTGTGCGCAGCAAATCGTTCTGAGTTTCGCGCCGGCGAATCAGCCGAAAGCGCTTGCCCCCGACCAAAACTTCAGCGGGACGGCATCGCGCATTATAATTTGATGCCTGCGACATTCCATACGCCCCCGCAACCCAAATCGCGAGCAGGTCGCCGGCCTGCACTTCACCGAGCGGCCAATCCCGCAAAAAGCAATCGCCCGTCTCGCAAACCGGCCCGACAATATCCGCACGTTTGCGGCTGGCGTCCTTTTCCTTCCCCTCCCGCATAACTTTCGTAATCGGGTGGATCGCCCCGTAAAGAGCCGGCCGCATCAGGTCGTTCATCGCCGAGTCTACAACCACAAACGTCTTTCCACGGTTCGTTTTCGTGTACACAACGCGCGTCAAGAGAACACCGGCCGGAGCGATGATCGAACGCCCAGGCTCCAGCAAAAGGTGCAAGTCAAGTTTGCGCACTATTTGTGAAACCAGCCGCGCGTACTCCCTCCGTGTCGGCGGCTTCTGGTCCGAATATCTCACCCCAAGCCCGCCCCCGACATCCAGGTACCGCAGATCGATTTGCGCGCGCCGCAGCTCTCCGGCAAATCCAGCCAGCCGCCCCAATGCCCGGCGAAATGGAACGAGAGTTGTAATCTGCGAGCCGATATGCGCGCTGATTCCCCGCCAGCGGATCCATTTCGAATCCCGGTGCGCAAGGTAAAGGCGTTTTGCCTCATTCCAGTCCAAGCCAAATTTGTGTTCGTGACGTCCGGTTGCAATGTGCGGATGGCCGCCGGCTTGCACATCGGGATTCACGCGAATCGCCGCCGCAGGCGGCCTGCCTCCCCGTACGGCCAGTCGCGCCGCCTCCTCCACCAAGATGTCGAGTTCCGCTTGGGATTCGGCATTGAAAAGCAGAATTCCCGCGTGTCCGCTTCGCCCACGAGTTCGATAGTTCAGCGCTTCACGAATCTCGTACCGATCCTTGCCGACGCCGGAGAAAACGATGCGCTCCCCGCGCACGCCGATGCGCTGCAAGTGGTGGAGTTCCCCGCCCGATACAATGTCAAAACCGCTTCCTAGTTTGGCAAGTTGATCCAGAATCGACAGGTTCCCGTTGGACTTTACGGCAAAACACAAAGTGTGCGGCAGCGCGCCAAGCCCGCTGTGAAGTTCCTCATAGGCATCTTTAATTGCGGCTCGGCTATATACATAGGTTGGGGTACCATACTTCCTGGCAACGAATTCCAGCGGCACTCTTTCGCACACCACTTCTTCGCCGCTCGCGCTCCGCGCACCACACTTCTCCCACGCGAAGTGCGGCGTGAAAGTAGCCGGATCCACATATTTAAGCTTGCGTGAAGATGAGTTGCTCGAATGGCTCATCGGACTTTGGCGACCACCAGCGTCCGGTCATCCGAGAGCGGAGCGCTCTGCGTGAACCAATCCACTTCGCGCAGAATCACGTCGGCAATATCCGTCGCGGACGCTTCATGGTGCTGTTCGATCAGCTTCATAATCCGCGTCGTGCCGAAGAACTGGCCTTCGCTGTTCATGGTCTCCGCGATTCCGTCCGAGTGGAATACAAGAATATTTCCGGACTCTAGCGTGACGGACCATTCCTCGTAGGTCACTTCCTCAAAAATGCCCAGCGGAAATCCCGTCAATTCAATCTTGCCGCAGCGTCCTTCTTTGTATAGCAGCGGCTGCGACTGCCCGGCGTTTGCCACTCGCAGCTTCTGCCTTCCCTTTTGCCAGGTGGCAAAGCACGCCGTCATGAATCGCCCCTCGATGCGCCGCTCACCCACCAGTTGGTTCATTTGCTTCAGCATTTCCGCGGGTTGCAGTTTTTGCGGCGCCAGACTCCGCATGATTCCTATCGCCACCGCGCCATAGAGTGCCGCGGCCGTCCCCTTGCCGCTCACGTCTCCCAGCGCAATCCCCAATTGCTGCGGTCCGTAACGCAGAAACTCGTAGAGGTCGCCGCACACTTCACGTGCGGAAAGATACCGGGCGGCCATCTCCAATCCGAAGTCTTCCATGGGAACCGGCCGCAGCAGCGCGCCCTGAATTCTCTTCGCCGCCTGCAAATCCCGCTCCAGCCGCGCTTCGTCGCGCGCCAGTTGCTCGTAGAGCCGCGCATTTTCCAGAGAAACAGCGAGGTTCGCAGCCAGAATCGCAAGCGTCTGCACGTGATCCTCGGTAAAATAATTTAGCTGCGGACTTTCCAAATCCAGCACGCCGATCACTTTCCCCTTGTGCATCATGGGAATCGCCAGTTCCGAACGCGTCTCCGGGTTCACCATCAGGTAGCGCGGATCGACGGTCACGTCCGGAACGACGACCGGCTCCTTCAACGTGGCTGCCGCCCCAACGATGCCTTCGCTCGCGTTCGCGCGTAGTTTTCCTTGCACGCGATGGCCATGCTTCACGTCCACGCGGTGCCGGAAAATCTTTTGCTCTTCGTCATAAAGCATGATGCTCAGGATCTGGTAATCAATCACCCGCTTGGTTTGTTCTGCCGCTCGCCGCAGAAGCTCTTCGACCTCCAGGATCGCGCCCGTTTCGCGGCCGACTTCGCTCAACAGTAACAGCGTGTCCGCCTGCGCCCGCACCTTTTGAAACAGCCGCGCGTTTTCAATCGCCACTGCCAGCCGGCTGGCCAGCAGCGTCAATATATTTTGCTGGTCGCGTGTAAAGTAATCGAGGTGGCGGCTCTGAATATCCAGCACCCCGACGCACTTTCCCTGCAGCATCAGCGGCACTGCCAGCTCCGAACGCACGCTGTCGATGGCATTGATGTACCGCGTGTCCTTGGAAGTATCGCTCACTCGCACGGAGTGGCCCGTGGCCGCCGCAGTTCCAGTAATTCCCTGCCCCAGCGGAACCCGCAAATTGTCCGCCAACTCGCGCGGATACCCGATGGCGAATCGGTGCCGGAGATAACTTCCATCCCCTTCGATCATCAGCACGCCAAAGATTTCATAATCGATGTGCCGCTTGATCAAAGCTGCCGATCGCGCCAGAACCTCGTCCAGGTCCAGCGAGGCGTTCACTTCCTCGCCGATTTCCGCAAGCGTCGAAAGGACCTCGGCGGATACCTCCATTCCGCCGTTCAATGCGATTGCTGTCGTATGTTCATCTGTTGGATTCATGAAGTATTTATTATAGCAGGCGGCCAATCGTAAGCCCTGTGCTTGGCGGGATTTGTATCAGTCACGAGCCACAAGTCACGGATTACCGGCTCGCCTTCTCTGACCATGTCGGGGACCCGGTGGGGTTATTCTCTTCCCCGCTGTGAACTCTGCGAACGGCCCTTGCCCCGACTTGGTCGGAGTGTTAAATCCTTGTTTTTCTTTCGACTTTCAACTTTTAACTGTCGCCCTCTTTCTACGAGTCACCAGTCACTCTGCTCCTAATCTTCCGCCGGTTTCTCCTTCAACCCGGGACCAAGCAATAAGACACCAACGTAGGGCAGGTTTCTGTATCGCTCGGCGTAATCCAGCCCATAACCGACCACAAATTCATTGGGAATGGAAAATCCCACGTAGTCCGCGTGAACCGCGGCGATCCTCCGTTCCGGCTTGTCCAGCAGCACCGCCACCCGCAGATGCTTCGGCTTCCGCTGCTCGAACAACCGCAGCAAGTACTGCAACGTCATTCCCGTATCCAGAATGTCCTCGACGACGATGACCGTTTTCCCCTCGATGCTGGAGTCCAGGTCTCGCGTCAACCGCACTTGGCCCGACGAGTGCGTCTTCTGCCCGTAGCTCGACACCGCGATGAAGTCAAAAGAAACTTCCCCCGAAATATTTCTCGCCAGGTCGGTCAGAAAAAAAACGCCGCCTTTCAAAACGCTTACCAGATGCAGCGGTTCACCTGGAAAATCCTTCCGGATTTCCATGGCCAGCGCCTGAATGCGCTTTTGAATCCGGCCGCCCGTAATCAAAACCCTGACCCGCTCCCGCGGCTTCCTGCTACTTTGCTGCCCGGCTTTTTCGGGTTTCGGCATCTTTTTCCTCGAACGTGGCACCGAGACTCTAACGCACGCGCGTCCTGCGGGGCAAGACGCTCTCATAACGCGCCACTCTTAGGGCATTTATGCTCTCTCAATCTGCGTTGCCTGGTCTCAAGCAAGCGATTGAATTAGCGTTTGAATAGCATTCTTCGTGCTGGCCTGCATTGAAATTATTGCTTCGGGGCGCGCCGAAGTTTTCCACAGGGTTTCGTTTCAATGCATGTAATTCCTGTGATAGAAGATAGGGCATAAATTTGGCCGTTGGTTGGTTAGTGTCCGGAGTTGGCGTTTGCAGCCACTGCGATCTTTCTCCGAGATGATGCGGGGGCTCTCCACTGAACCCCTGGAAGGTTGTGGGCCAACGCACTTGCTGGTACCACGAGGAAAAAGCCTTACGCGTACAATTGGGATGAAGATTCCCATCACTCGGTATGATCTCATCATGAGGAGGGGTTGAGATGAATTTGCCATTTGGATCTCTGTGCAGAGCCGTCGGCATTTTTTTGGCTATTCTGCTGTTTCAAGCTTGTACTGCCAGCGCCCAACGCGGCACTAGCGGATCGATCGAAGGCACCACTACCGATGTTCAGGGTGGCGCCGTCTCGGGGGCAAAACTCAGCGCCGTCAATTCTGACATCGGCCTTAAGTTCGAATCTGCCAGCGACGAGAACGGCTTCTTTCATTTTCCAGTTGTGCCTCCTGGAACTTATGTTGTTACTGCCGAAAAAAGTGGTTTCTCCAGCTACGCCGTCCGTGTTTCCGTCGCCGTGGGCTCCACAATAGATTTGCCCATCCAGCTAAACGTGGGAACGCAAGCTGCTTCCGTCACCGTCACCGCGGAGGTTCCCATCGTTGAGCTCACGCGTTCTTCGGTCCAATCTTCCGTCGGTGAGCTCGCAGTGAGCGATCTCCCGACTCTCGGCCGCAATTTCATCAACTTCACGCTCCTTACTCCGGGCGTGACCACGGACGTCCGCGGCGGTGACATCAGCTTTGCTGGCCAGCGCGGCACACTCAATTCCCTCATCGTCGACGGCTCAGACAATAACAACACTTTCTTCGGCCAAACGTTGGGCCGTACCGGCTCCGGCCGCGCTCCCTACCAGTTCAGCCAGGATGCCGTTCAGGAATTCCAAGTCAATTCAAATGCTTACTCCGCCGAATACGGCAACGCTGGCGGGGCCGTCATCAACGTGGTCACCAAATCGGGCACCAATCAGTTTCATGGCACAGGTTTCGAGTTCTTCCGCGACCGCAGTCTCAATTCCACCGATCCGATCGCCAAGGCCCAGGGCAAGGCCAAACAGCCCTACCATTTCAACCAGTTCGGCGGGAATGTTGGCGGCCCGGTTCTCAAGGACCGCCTTTTCTTCTTTTTTGACTACGACGGACAGCGCAATATCACTCAGAATTTGGTTCTCCCAGTCAGCGGATGTGCCACGCCTTCCGCTGATCCCAATGTCGTCGCTGCTTGCACCTATCTACTCGCGCGAAGCGCCTCCTGGACCAGTGGTTTCAATCAGGATGTTTATCTGGGCAAGGCGGACTGGCATATCAATTCCAATGAACTCTTGACGGCGCGCATCAATAGTCAGCGTTTCACCGGCGCGAACCTCGAAAATGGCGGTTCCTCCAACTCCCTCGAACACACCGGGGCTGCCATCGTTATTTCCGATACCTTCTCCGGGCAGCTTACTTCCACGCTTTCGCCCCGCTTCGTCAATGAATTCCGCGCCGCCTATGTTCGCGATAACGAGCCGGGTCAAGCGAATAGCGCAAATCCCGAAGCTTCCGTCTTCAATGGCCCGTTGCAGCTCACCGTCGGCCGGAACTTCTTCAGTCCCCGCTTCACCAACATCAAGCGCGGCCAGTTTGCCGATGTCCTCACCTGGATCAAAGGCCGCCATACCGTCAAATTCGGCGGCGATGTTTTGACCGATGCGATTGCAAACTTCTTCCCGGGAAATTTTTCCGGCGCTTACACCTTTAATAGTTTGAGTACCTTCGGCTGCAGTCTCTTGGGCACCCCTTGCTATGGCAATGGGGACCAGTTTGTTCAGGCATTCGGCGGCATCGGCACTACCGGGCCCACCACCCACCCGAACCTCAACGAATACTCCGCCTTTATTCAGGATGAATGGCGAATTAGCGCAAGCTTTACTTTGAACCCGGGCCTTCGTTACGACTACGAGTCGATCGCCCAACCGTCCGTCCTGAATCCCATCGCCGCCCAGGCTGGCATCCTCACCAATCGGATCAATAGTGACAAGAATAATTTTGGCCCGCGTCTCGGCTTTGCTTGGACGCCAACTCGCTTCCATCAACGGATCGTTGTCCGCGCCGGCTATGGCATTTACTTTGGCCGCACACCTTCCATCTTAGTGGGAACCGCACACTCCAACAATGGCCTTCAGGTGACAACCCTCACCTACAAGAGCACTTCCATTCCAGTCACGTATCCCAACACTGTCTGCGGCGCCCCGGTTGCCAACCCCAGCTGCCCGCCACCCGCTCCGGGTCCGGGGGTTCCGACGCCACCGCCGCCGACAATCTTTGTCTTCAATCCCAGCTTCGTCGAACCCTACACGCAGCAATCGAGTCTCGGAGTCGAATACCAATTGGCAAAGGACACGGCCCTCACTGTTTCCTATCTCGGCGTGCGCGGTGTCCACCTCCAGCGTACCCGCGATATCAACTTAGCCGGAGAAGTCCCCGCCGCCATTGGGATCGCGGGAACCGGCACGGTTTTGAATTATCTCAGGTATCCTAGCCCCACCGGCACACCAGCTACCTGCCCCGCGGGCCTTTTCGTCGTCACCCTCAGTAGCCCATGCAGGCCCAACGGCAACTTCCAGCGCATCGAGGAAGTCGAGAGCAATGCAAACTCGATCTACAACGGCCTCATCGTCCAACTCAATAAGCGCTTCGGGCACAACTATCAAATCCTGGGCAGCTACACCTACGGAAAAGTGATTGACGATGCTCCGGATTCCACCTCCGTCGTACCCTTTTCGGGTGGCGACGACGCCAAGATGGTTTCCGATCCCGGCAACGTCCGCGCGGATCGC
>WNGP01000912.1_pt1 | contig 23500 bp, 20 predicted proteins | sample 5407671 | NCBI WGS metagenome assembly WNGP01 (sample SAMN13153381, study PRJNA577476) | soil metagenome | isolation source: 40 cm soil or saprolite under Garry oak tree replicate 2 | place: USA:California | collected 2016-06-15
GTAGTACGAGAGGACCCGGACGAAGCGACCTCTCGTGTCCCGGCTGTGCCGCCAGGCGCAACGCCGGTTAGCGATGTCGCGCGGGGATAACCGCTGAATGCATCTAAGTGGGAAACCCTCCCCAAGATGAACACTCCCGAGCCGCAAGGCTCCTCAAGGGCCCTGGGAGACTACCAGGTTGATAGGCGGCAGGTGCACGGCGCGTGAGCGCTTCAGCCGAGCCGTACTAATTGCCCGTGAGGCTTGATCTCTTCTCGTTGCTCGGCGTGATCCTCGATACCACGACGCACACTCGTCGGTGTCAGGTGCCGGGTGTCAGGTGCCAGGAAACCCTGACACCTGGCACCCGACACCTGCATCTCTGCTGGCGACTAGCGCGACAGGGCCACACCCGTTCCCATCCCGAACACGGTCGTTAAGCCTGTCAGCGCCGATGGTACTGCGATCGCGAGGTCGTGGGAGAGTAGGCCGTTGCCAGCGTTCCCCCCCCAATACAAAGCCCGCCCGGGTTTCCCCGAGCGGGCTTCGTACGTTCTAGGGCGCCGAGCGCTAGGGGTTCGTGCAACCCACCGTCTGGATCGCGCCCGTGCCCTCGACCTTGCGGCCGGTGACCGTCCGGCCGGTCATCGTCAGCTGCGTGTCGCCGCAGGCGATCCGCGCCGCCGGCGTCGAGAAGTGCACCACCATGTCGGGACGGCCATCGCCGTTCACGTCCTGGTAGTTCTCGTGTACCGCGGGCGCCCCACCAGGCCCGAACGCCATGCTCGCCTCGTCCATCTGCGACGCGTCGAAGTCGGCGCTGCTCAGCACGGCGACCGGGGTCACACCCTGGCTTCCCGGATTGATGGGACTCGGCTCGCTGCCCGGCTTGACGTCCAGGGCCACGTGGATCGTGGGCGGCGCGCCCGTGCCGTAGGCGAGGTTGTCCACGCCCACGACGTTGTTGCCGGGCACGGTGATCTTGATGCGCGTAATGGGCTCGTCGGCCTTGACACCCCAGAAGGAGCCCAGGGAGGTGCAGGGCGCCGTCGTGGATCCGATCACGCCCTTCGCCCCGGAGACCTCGATCGTGCAGGTCCCATTGCGGAAATACGTGACCAGGTCGGCACCGACGGCCGCGATGTTGCCGCCGGGAAAGGTGATGACGAAGGCGTCGCCGAAGAAGTTCTCGACGAGGACCATCGAAGGCGCCCCAAAGGCGCCCTTCCCCAACAGCGCGAGCTCGCACGTCGTGGCACAAGCATCGTGCGCCGGGCTGCTAGTGAACTGCACGCCGGGCCGGATCGCGCCGGCCGAGAAGCAGGGGTTGCTGCTGGTCGCGTCGAGCGGGCCAGGGCAGCCCATGACCCCGCCCGTCGGAACCTTCCCCTGCTGGAAGTCTTCCACCGCCAGGTTCGGGGCCGACGCCTGAAACGCCGCGCGATCCGTGAAAAAGGTCAGCGTGGCGGCGCCCACCGACCGGGCGTGCGGTGCCGGGCGGGCGGCCATGATCAGGCCCACCAGTGACACCACGGCGGCGAAGCGAGTTGCGGACGACATGAGGCCCCCTGCGTTGGAGGACAGTTACACTGGGCCGCAGGGGCGCTTCGGCGGCCAGCCGGGTGACGTGTGACTTAGCTCACGCTGCCCGGCATGCACATACAATTGCCTCCCGCCGGCGCAGGGGCGGTGACGTACCTCCCACGGTTGAAGCAACCATCGGATCGGCTTGGAGTTAGCTTTGGCGGCATGACGCGGTGCGGCAATGTTGTGCTGGCGGGACCCCCCAACGTGGGCAAGTCCACGCTCCTGAACGCGCTCGTGGGCGAGCATCTCGCGATCGTGTCGCCCAAGCCGCAGTCCACCCGGCTGCCCGTCGTCGGCCTCCTCACGCGCGCCGACGCGCAGTTCATCTTCACCGACTCGCCCGGGCTGCTGGAGCCGGAGTACCGGCTGCACGAAGTGATGCGCGCCGCCGCGCTCCGCGCCATCGCCGACGCCGACGTGATCGCGTACCTGCATCCGCTGTCCGAGTACCCGGCGCCGGCCTTGCAAGCCGTGGCTCGACTCGACCGGCCACCACGGGCGCCGGTCGTGACCGTGTACACGAAAGCCGACTTGGTGCCACTGTCCGACCGTCCGACGGTCCGACCGTCCGACGGGATCGTGGTTGCGGCGGGGCGGGGCGAAGGCCTCGACGCCTTACTCGACGCGCTGCGCGCACGCCTGCCCGACGGCCCCTTCCACTACGACCCCGACGACCTGGCCACCCAGCCCTCCCGCTTCTTCGCCGCCGAGTTCGTCCGCGAGGCGGCGTTCGAGCTGCTGCACGAAGAGCTGCCCTACAGCGTAGCGGTGGAGATTGACGAGTTCCGGGAGGGCGCGGCGCCGGTGTATATTCGGGCCGTGGTCTACGTCGAGCGCGACAGCCAGAAGGGCATCGTGATCGGGGCGGGAGGCCGCACGATCAAGACGCTCGGTCAGGCCGCGCGCGGCAAGATCGAAGCGCTGCTGGGCGAGCCCGTGTTCCTCGAGTTGCGCGTCAAGGTGCTCCCCAAGTGGCGCCGCCACGCGCCGTCGCTCAAACGTCTGGGATACGCCGGATGAGCCTCGCGCCTGACCTCCTCGAGATTCTCGTCTGCCCGAAGTGCAAGGGACCGCTGGAACACCGCACGGCACCCGAGGAAGTGCTGGTGTGCCACGCCTGCCGCCTCATCTACGCCGTCGAAGACGATATCCCGATCATGCTGATCGATGAGGCGAAACATTTCTAGCAGTGGCCAGTCGGCTAGCCGGTTAGGCGGACAGGAGTTGTCGTTCGCGCTGTTGCTGCTAGCCGCCTATCCGGCTAACCGCCTACCCGCCCAAGATCTCGCCAACAACTCGGGCGCCTTGTTCCTCGTGCTGCCGGTCGGCGCGCAGGCCGTGGGCATGGGACAGACGGCCGCGACGCTCGAGGGGAGGGGCGAGGCCGCGTTCTGGAATCCCGCGGGGCTCGCGACGCTGGAGCAGAGCGAGGTCGCCTTCAACACGGCCAGCCTCGCCGCGGGCGCCACCCACGCGCTCACCGCCTACTTTCCGTCGCACGGCCTCGGCGTGCTGGGTGGCTCCGTGTATCTGGTGGACTACGGCGACCTGGACCGCACCGACTCGGCGAGCAACACGGTGGGCCGCATCTCGCCCCGCAACTTCGAGTTCCTCGCGTCGTACGCGACGGAGCTCGCCGGGTCGTTCACGTTCGGCGTCAACTACAAGCTCGTGGAGTTCGTGGTCGACTGCAGCGGCGACTGCACCGGCGTGCCGTCGAGCCGCGCCGTGACGCACGCGATCGACGTCGGCGGCCAGGTGGCCGTCGGGCCCACGGGCGCGCTGCGCGTGGGCGTGGCCGTGCGGAACGTGGGGTTCCGGTTGCAGGTGAATAACCGCGATCAGGCGGACCCGCTTCCCGCCCGTCTCGTGGTGGGCGCGCTGTATCGCGTCGCGCTTCCGGGGACGGCGGGGCTCGCGGGCAACGACCAACTCGACCTGCGGCTCGCCGCGGACGTGGACGGCCCCTGGGGCAGCTACGGCGACTCCCAGATGCGGGTCGGCGTCGATGTCGGCTACCAGCGTCTCGTGCGGCTGCGCGGCGGATACGCCTTCGTGCATGACGGGCTCAGCGGCCCGAGCGTCGGGATGGGCGTCTCGAGCGGCGCGATCGGCGTCGATCTGGCGCGCACCTTCCTCACGGGCTCCGACCTCGTCGCGCAGAATCCGACGTTCTTTTCGTTCCGCGTGGTGTTCTGAGCGCTCGCCCCGTCGTGCTCGTGCTGGTCGGGCTCGCCGGCCTGCCGGGCGCGGCCGGGGGGTCGGCGCAGGCGGCGGATTCGACGCCGCCGCCGCTCGCCACGGCGCGCGGCCGATTCTGGGTGCGGCCCCTGCTCTCGCTCGCGGTCCCTGGCGCGGGTCAGCTGGCGGCGCACCAGGATCGCGGCGCGGTCTACCTCGCCGTCGAGCTGTACACGCTCGCGCGCGTGCTCCAGCTCAACCACGACGGCAACACCGCGGGCGACCGGTTCCGGGACCTGGCGTTCGACGTGGCGCGGCGCGGCTTCACCGCGGTGCGGCGCGACACCGTGTTCGAGTACTACGAGATGATGGAGCGTTTCACGGAGAGCGGGGAATTCGACCGCGACCCGGGGCCCGCGCTCGCGCCGGAGAGCGACCCGACGACCTTCAACGGCTCCGTGTGGCTGCTCGCGCGACGCACCTTCTGGGCGGATCCCAACACGCCGCCCGATCCCAGCTCGCCCGAGTACGCGGCCGCGCTGCAGTTCTACGAGCAACACGCGGTCGGGCCGGGGTTCCGCTGGTCGTGGCGCAACGCGGCCGCCCAGCAGCAGGTGTTCCGCCAGACGATCGCCCGGAGCGATCACGCCTTCCGCAGCGCGCAGAGCCATCTCGGTGTGCTGCTGGCGAACCACGTGGCGAGCGCCGTGGACGCCCTGATCTCGAGCCGGCTCTCCACGCTGGCCGGGCGCACTGCCGCGCTGCATACGGTGATCGGCCCGACCACGGTCGTGCGACTGTCCGTCGCGTTCTGACGTCGCTGTTTGTTTGACACCCGCGGGCAGCAGGCCTAAGTTTAAGCGCGGTCGACCCTTACGCGAGGAGCCAGGTGCGCGGCACGCGCCCGACGATTCTGTTTTTCTCGCCGGCTGGCCGCAAGGTGCCCGATTTCCTGGCGCGCTGGGTGGAAGGGCGGGGCCTCACGGTCCAGCCCGTGCCCGAGCCGGCCGACGTGGAGCAGCGCGTGCTGCGTTCGCTCCCGGCCCTCGTCGTGGTCGATGCCGACGGCGGCCCGCTGGGGCTCGAGCTGTGCGCGCGCCTCAAGGCCGATTCGTACTCGGCGATCGTCCCCCTGGCCGTGTTGACGAGCCGCCACACGACGGATCGGGTGCAGGAGTGGTTCACGGCGGGCGCCGACGAAGTGATCACGCCGCTGTTCGAGCCCGCGGAGCAGGCGAGCCGGCTGGACGTGCTGTTGGCGCGCACGGCGCGCGACGTGGCCGTGAACCCGTCCACGCGGCTGCCGGGCACCACGGAGATCGAGCGCGCGATCCGGCGGCGCATGGAGAACGGCGAGCTGTTCGCCGTGTGCTACGCCGATCTCGACCACTTCAAGGAGTACAACGATCGCTACAGCTACAACGACGGCGATCGGGTCATTTACATCCTGTCGCGCATCCTCCACGACGTGGTCAAGGGGATGCTCGGCCCGCGGGGGTTCATCGGTCATATCGGCGGTGATGACTTCATCTTCATTATTCCCGTGGACGCGATTCCCGATGTGTGCGGCGAGATCCTGGAGGTGTTCGACACGCTGATCCCGTACCAGTACAACGAGCAGGACCGCCGCGCAGGGTATTACTTCGGCAAGGATCGGCGCGGGCAGCTGCATCGCGTCCCGCTGATGACCCTGTCCATCGGGATCGTGACCAACCAGCATCGGCGGTTCGCGCACCCCGCCCAGGTGAGCGAGCTCGCCACGGAGATGAAGTCGTACGCGAAGACGCAGCCGGGATCCGTGTTCGTCGTCGACCGGCGCCACGACCCGGAGCTGGACGAGAAATCGGACGCGCGGTAGCCGGAGCGGAGCGTGAACGTCACCTGTCCGTCGTGTGAGACCGTGTATCGCGTGGACCCTGGCAAGATCCCCCCGGGGGGCCTGCGCGCGCGCTGCGCCGTCTGCAGCAACGTGTTCCCCGTGAACGTTCCGGCCGGGGCAGCGGTGCTCCCACGCGGCGCCGACACGGCGCCGCCCGTCGCGACAGCCCAGCGGGCGCCCGCCGCTCCGGGAGGCGTCGTGTCGGCGCCGCCGCGGATGCCGCCCCTGCGTTCTCCTGCGGCCGCGCCGCCCGCCCCGACTCCCGCGCCCGCCCCGCCGCGGCCACCGGCGATGCCGCGCTTCTCGGGGCCGGTCGTGTCCCCTCCCGCGGCTCCTCCCCCCGGGCCGTCCCGCACCCCGCCCCTCCCTCCGGGCCGACCCGTCGCGGCTCCGGCATCGCCACCCCCCCCAACGCGGCCTCGCCCGGCGGCGGCACCGCCGCCGGGTCGGCCGTCTGCGCCCACGATGCGGCCCGCTGCTGCGCCGGCCGCGGCACCCGCCGGCGGCCCGGCGCCCGGCCAGCGCATGACCGGCCCCCTCCGGCCGGTGAACCCGTTCCTGGTGCAGGACCCGAAGCAGAAGGCGCGCCGTCTCGCGCGCGCCCTCGTCTCGGACCTTGTGGTGTACCATCCGGAGAAGCGCCAGCAGGGACTGCGTGACGGCACGCTGGGCCAGCTCTTCAAGGACGAGATCGAGAAGAGCTGGCAGGAGTATGTGGAGCAGGTTGGCGCCGACCTGGCCAAGACCACGCCGTTCTGGACCGAGGCCCTCAACGAGATCCTCGCCGGCGGCAACAAGCTCTTTTGAGGCTGGTGCGTGGCGTGCTAACCCGTTATTTTTCCTAGCACTTAGAGCCGCCCTCCGGAGCTCCGGTGGCGGCTCATTTCGCGAGAGCCAGCGTGACCCTATCCGATCGCTTCAGAGAGTTCGACCGTCGTCTTACCGAGCTGCGGAGCTTCCTTTGACGTAGAAGGGAAGACCAAGCGGCTGGGCGAGCTGGAGCACGCCATGGCGGAAGGCAGCGTCTGGGCCGACCAGGGGCGGGCGCGGCAAGTGGTCCAGGAGGTGAAGGAGCTGAAGCGCTGGCTCGAGCCCTACCACGCGCTGCGCAAGCGGCTGGACGACGCGCAGGCCCTGAGCGAGCTGGCCGAGTCCGACGGCGACGACGGTCTGGCGCACGAGCTCGACGGCGAGGCCGAGCAGCTCGCCGCCCAGCTCGAGGCGCTCGAGCTGCAGAACATGCTGCGGGGGCCCGACGACGCGCGTGACGCGCTGCTCACGATCCACCCCGGCGCGGGGGGGACGGAGTCCCAGGATTGGGCCGAGATGCTGATGCGCATGTACGTCCGCTGGGCGGAGCGGCACGGCTTCAAGGTGGAGATGCTGGACTTGCTCGACGGCGAGGAAGCCGGGATCAAGTCGGCCGAGATTCAGATCAGCGGACAGTACGCCTACGGGCTGCTCAAGGCGGAGAAGGGCGTGCACCGCCTGGTGCGCATCTCGCCGTTCGACGCCCAGTCGCGCCGGCACACTTCCTTTGCGTCGGTGTTCGTCTACCCGGTGGTGGACGAGGACATCGAGATCGACATCAACGACGACGACCTGCGGATCGACGTGTACCGTGCCTCGGGGAAGGGGGGGCAGCACGTCAACAAGACGTCTTCGGCGGTACGGATCACGCACCTCCCGACCAACATCGTGGTGCAGTGCCAAAACGAGCGCAGCCAATTCAAGAACAAGGCGACCGCGCTCAAGATGCTAAAGGCGCGCCTGTATGAGCGCGCCGTTGCGGAGCGCGACGCGAAGAAGGCGGAAGTGGACAAGCAAAAGGGCGACATCGCCTTCGGGAGTCAGATTCGCTCGTACGTGTTCCAGCCCTACACCATGGTGAACGACCACCGCACCGAGCTGAAGGTCGCGGACGTCCAGAAGGTGATGGACGGCGACATCGATCCCTTCATCGAGGCGTACCTCAAGCGCTTCGGGAGCAAGGCGGCGTGACGAGCTTCGTCGAGGCGGCGCGGCGCGAGAAGCTCACGGAGCTCGTGAAGCGGGGCGTAGCGCCGTTCGCCTATCGCTTCGATCGCACCAGGACCGCCCGAGCGGCGCTCGAGGGATTCCGCGAGGGGGACGCGGCGCTGCACCGGCTCGCCGGGCGGCTCGTGGCGCTGCGCCCCCACGGCAAGACGACGTTCGCGCACCTCGCCGATCAGTCGGGCAGGATCCAGCTCTACTTCAAGCAGGACGAGCTCGGTGCCGACGGGTACGAGCTGCTCAGCCTGCTTGACCTCGGCGACCTGGTCGGCGTCGAGGGTCCGCTGTTCAAGACGAAGACGGGCGAGATCTCCGTCCGCGTGCAGCGGTTGACGTTGCTGACGAAGTCGCTCCGCCCGCTGCCGCTCGGCAAGGAGGACGCGAGCGGCGTGCGCCACGGCGAGCTGTCGGACCCCGAGCTCCGGGCCCGCCAGCGTTACGCCGACCTCGCCGTGCATCCGGAAGTGCGTGAGCTGTTCCGGTTGCGCGCGCGGGTGGTGAGCTACGTCCGGGCGTTCCTGGACGCCCGCGGCTACCTCGAGGTCGAGACCCCCGTGCTGCAGCCGTTGTACGGCGGCGCCACCGCACGCCCGTTCAAGACGCATTACGAGGCGCTCGACGCCGACTTCTACCTGCGGATCGCCGACGAGCTGTACTTGAAGCGGTGCATCGTGGGCGGGCTCGAGAAGGTGTACGAGATCGCGCACGACTTCCGGAACGAGGGCATGTCGCGGTTTCACAATCCCGAGTTCACGATGGCCGAGTGGTACGAAGCGTACGCCGATTACGAGGTGATGCTCCAGCTCACGGAAGAGATGCTCGCCGGCATGGTGCGGGAGCTGTTCGGCGCGACGACGCTCGAGCGCCACGGGGCAACGCTCGCGTTCGAACGGCCGTTCGCGCGCCGGGATTTCGCCACGCTCGTGCGGGAAACGGCGGGCGTGGACCTTGGCCGCGCGAGCGAGGGCGAGCTGCGCGCGGCGCTCAAGCGCAAGGACGTCCCCGAGGCCGATCAGCTCGCCGGGGCGAAGCTCGTGGACGAGGTGTTCAAGAACTATGTCGAGCCGACGCTGGTGCAACCGACGTTCGTGCTCGACTATCCCGTGGCGCTCTCGCCGCTCGCGAAACTCAAGCGGGGGGACCCCACGCGTGTCGGGCGCTGGGAGCTCTTCATCCAGAAGCGCGAGATCGCGAACGCGTTCAGCGAGCTGAACGACCCGGAGGAGCAGCGGCGCCGCTTCGAGCAGCAGGCGCGGCTGCGTGCCGCTGGGGACCAGGAGGCCCAACTGCTCGACGAGGATTTCCTGCGGGCCCTCGAGTACGGCATGCCGCCCACGGGCGGGGTGGGAATGGGGATCGACCGGCTGCTCATGATCCTGGCCGACCAGACGAACATCCGCGACGTCATCCTCTTTCCGATGCTGCGGCCCGAATGAACCGCCGGCGCGTCCTCTTCGGCGTGCTCATCGCGCTCGGCCTCGCCCTGCAGGCGCTGGCAGCGCTGCGTGTCGTGCGCGCGGGAACGCTCACGTACGCCGGGGCCGCGGTGACGCTGCTGCTCGTGGTCGGGATCATCGTCGACCTCGTCCGCCTCGACCGGCTGGAGCTCCTGATCACCCTCCGCTACCTGCGCAGCCGCCGCGCGTCGCGGCTGCTGTCGCTCATCACGGTGATCGCGGTGGGGGGGGTCACGGTGGGCGTGATGGCCCTCGTCGTCGTGCTGGGCGTGATGAACGGCCTGCAGGCGGATCTGCGCGACAAGATCCTCGTCGCCAATCCGCATGTGCGCGTCCTCACGTACGGCGAGGGCCTGCGGCTCGACGACTGGCGGAAGGTCCTGGGCGAGGTGCGCGGCACGCCCGGGGTCGAAGCCGCGGCACCCTTCGTGCTGACCCAGGGGCTCATCTCCGCCGGCCACGACTACGCGGAAGGGGTCATCGTGTACGGCGTCGAGCCCGATACCGGGCACCACGCCGTGACGAGCTTCGCGCGCCACTTTACGAAGGGCGACCTCCGCTTCCAGGTCACCCGCCCCGACGTCGAGGGTGGGATCGCCCTCGGTACTCGGCTCGCCAACAAGCTGTCGGCCTTCCCGGGCGACCCGGGCGAGATCGTGACGCTGGTCGCGCCCGCCGGCGCGCGCTTCAACCCGAGCCTCGGCGCCTACGTGCCGCAGTTCCACCGCTACGAGGTCACCGGGATCTTCGACACCGGGATGTTCGAGTACGACAACAGCTACGTGGCGCTCGACCGCCGTGCCGCCCAGCGGTTTGCCGGGCTCGACACGGCGGTGACCGGCGTCGAGCTCCGGCTGCGCGACCCGTGGGAGGCCCGGAGCTTCGCCGGACAGCTCGAGGCCCGGCTCGGCTACCCCTATCGCGCACTCGACTGGCAGTCTCAGAACGCGTCGCTCTTCTCGGCCCTGAAGCTCGAGAAACTCGCGATGGCGCTCGTGGTGTTCCTGATCTGCGTCGTCGCCGCGTTCAACGTGGTCGGCACGCTCACCATGGTGGTGCGCGACAAGACGCGGGAGATCGGCATCCTGCTCGCGATGGGGCTCAAACAGGCGGCGATCCGCCGCATCTTCCTCGCGCAAGGGATCCTGATCGGACTCACCGGCACCGCGCTCGGCGTGGTGCTCGGGCTCGTGCTCGGCGGCATGGTGAATCGTGGACACTGGATTCCGATCGATCCGTCGATCTACTTCGTCGACCACCTCCCGGTGCACACGCAGCCGCTCGACGTGCTGGTCGTCGTCGCGGCGAGCCTCGTGGTGGCGACGCTGGCGCCGCTCTATCCCTCGCTCCAGGCAGCGCGGCTCGATCCCGTGACGGCGATCCGCTACGAATGAGCGCGTTGCTCGAGGCCCGGGGGCTCCGCAAGGTGTTCGCCGGCGGCGACGGCCAGCCTCTCGAAGTGTTGCGGGGCGTGGAGCTGGAGGTGCACCGCGGCGAGTTCGTCGCGATCGTGGGCGCGTCCGGCGCCGGGAAGAGCACGCTGTTGCACCTGCTGGGCGCGCTGGACCGGCCCACGGTGGGGGACGTGTGGCTCGACGGTTCGCGCTACGCCGACCTCGATGGGACCGCCCTGGCCGACCTCCGGAACCGTAAGTTGGGGTTTGTCTTTCAGTTCCATCATCTCTTGCGGGAATTCTCCGCGCTTGAGAATGTCATGATGCCCCTCCTGATCGGCGGCATGGCGGCGCTGCGGGCCCGCTCGCGGGCGGAGGAAGTGCTCTCCCTCGTGGGACTCGCCGGGCGCATGACGCATCGGCCGAGCGAGCTGTCGGGGGGCGAGCAGCAGCGCTGCGCGGTGGCGCGGGCCCTGGTACACGACCCGGGCCTCGTGCTCGCGGACGAACCCTCGGGCAACCTGGACCACGCCAACGCGGACCGGCTGCACGACGTGTTCTTCCGACTGGCGCGGGAGTACGAGACGGCGGTCGTCGTGGTCACGCACAACCGCCAGCTCGCCGGCCGGGCGGACCGGATCCTGATGCTCGAGGACGGCCGCGCGACGGCCGTCGGCTCGGTGGACGCGATACCCTGATGCTGTGTGATAACTGCAAGGAACGCGAGGCGGTCATCAATCTGACCCAGGTGGAGCACGACTCGAAGGTCACGCTCCATCTGTGCGAGCAGTGCGCCCAGCAGAAGGGGGTCGAGACGGCCGTGACCGTGTCGAAGTCGCCCGTCGGCGCCTTCGTGACGGCGCTGGGCAAGGGAGCGGGGGCCGTCGTGCCGAGCGCGACCGACGGCCTGCGCTGCGCCGCGTGCGGCGCGACGCTCAAGGATTTCCGCGAATCGGGCCGGCTGGGCTGCGCCCAATGCTACCAGGCGTTCGAGGGCCACCTGCGCGATCTGCTGCGCCGCCTGCACGGGTCGAGCCAGCACGTCGGCGAGCGGTACGCGGCGCCCGGCGAGGCCGGCGCCGCCGACCCGCGGCTGCAGCTGCTCGACCTGAAGGAGCAGCTGCGGCGCGCCGTGGAAAGCGAGAACTTCGAGCTCGCGGCCGAGCTGCGCGACCGCATCCGGGTGCTCGAGTGATCGACCTGTCCCTGCTGCCCGACGGCGGGATCGCGTGGCTCGACGCCTCCGGGCCGAAGGCGAGCATCGTGCTCTCGACCCGCATCCGACTCGCCCGCAACCTGCAAGGCTACGTGTTCGGCCAGCGGGCGCGCGACGCGGACCGGACTGCCGTGCTCACCCGGGTGGAGGAGGCGGGGGCGACGAGCGACCGCCTCCAGGGCGCGGTCACGTTCCGCCTCGACCAGCTGGAGCGCGGCGAGCGCCAGCTGCTCCACGAGCGGCACCTCGTCTCCAAGGAGCTGGCCGGGCTCGACCGCGAGGCGCGTCCCCGACCCGGCGCGGCGCTCCTGGTCCAGAGCGCCCTGGGGGTGATGGTCAATGAGGAAGACCACTTGCGATTACACGGAATGCGTTCGGGATTCGCCCTCGAGGACGCCTACGCCGACCTGGAGGCGTTGGACGCGGACCTGGGGCGATTGCTTCCCTTCGCGTTTCACCCGGAATTTGGCTATCTTACCTCCTGCCCGACCAACGCGGGAACCGGGCTCCGGGCGAGCGTGCTTATCCACTTGCCCGGCCTCGTCTTGACGAAGGAGATCGGGAAGGTCCTTCAAGGGCTGGCTCAGGTCGGGCTCACCTTCCGGGGTTTGTACGGGGAGGGGAGCGAGGTCGTCGGCAACTTCTTTCAGCTCTCGAATCAGACGACCCTGGGCAAGGCCGAGGACGAGCTGCTTGATCATCTCGGGAAGATCGTGCGGCAGGTGATTGAGTACGAGGAGCAGGCCCGCGAGGTGCTGGTGCGGGACGCGCCGACGATCATCGCGGACAAGGTGTGGCGGGCCTACGGGCTGCTTAAGTACGCGCGCAGCCTGACGTTCGAAGAGACGATGAACTTACTGAGCGGCGTGCGCCTGGGCGTGGGGTTGAATCTGATCCCGGGCTTGAGTGTATACACGCTCAACAAGCTCTTGATCTTCACTCAGCCCGCGCACCTCGCGGCGCTCGAGGGTCGCCAGACGGGTGACCCGGAGTTGCCCACGGTGCGCGCGACGTATGTGCGGCGGGTGCTCGAGACCGAGCTGGCGTGAGGCAGGGGGGGAGATGAACGGCTACAACTTCACGGATCGGGTGCGCAAGGTCCTGCAGATGGCGCGGGAGGAAGCCGCCCGCCTGCATCACGAGTACGTCGGGACCGAGCACATCCTGCTGGGCCTGATCCGCGAAGGCGAGGGCGTCGCCGCCGCGGTCCTCACCAACCTGAACGTCGACCTCGAGGAAATCCAGCAGAAGATCGAGGAGACGGTGAAGAAGGGGAAGGCGGCGGCCGCCGCGGGACCCGACCTGCCGTACACCTCACGGGCCAAGAAAGTGCTCGAGCTCGCGATGAGCGAGGCGCGGGAGCTGAATCACTCCTACGTGGGGACGGAGCACCTGCTGCTCGGGTTGTTGCGCGAGGAGAAGGGCATCGCCGCGCAGGTGCTCACCGACGCCGGCGTGAACCTGGAGCAGGCGCGGGCCGAGACGCTGCGGCTCCTGGGCAGTGAAATGCCGTCCGGGCCGGCGCCGTCGGGCGCGGGCGCGCAGCCGGCCAGCCCCAAGAGCGAGAAGAAGTCGAAGACCCCGGCGCTCGATCACTTCTGCCGCGACCTGACGCAGCTCGCGGCCGAGGGGGCGCTCGATCCCACGATCGGCCGCCAGAAGGAAATCGAGCGCGTGATGGAGATCCTGTCGCGCCGCAAGAAGAACAACCCGGTGCTGATCGGCGAGCCCGGGGTGGGGAAGACGGCGATCGTGGAGGGCTTGGCCCAGCTGATCGCCAGCGGTCAGTGCCCGGATGTGCTCAAGGACCACCGGGTGCTGTCGCTCGACATGGCGGCGGTGATCGCCGGGACGAAGTACCGCGGGCAATTCGAGGAGCGGCTCAAGGCGATCATCAACGAGATCGCGCAGAACCGGAGCATCATCCTGTTTATCGACGAGCTGCACACGCTGGTGGGCGCCGGGGCGGCCGAGGGGGCGGTGGACGCCTCCAACATGCTGAAGCCGGCGCTGGCGCGCGGGGAGCTGCAGTGCGTCGGCGCGTCGACCCTGAACGAGTACCGCAAGTACATCGAGAAGGACGGCGCCCTCGAGCGGCGCTTCCAAACGGTGATCGTCGACCCGCCGACGGTCGAGGAGACGATCGCCATCCTCAAGGGCCTGCGGAAGCGCTACGAGGAGCACCACCGGGTGATCATCCCGGACGACACGCTCGACGCGGCGGCGAAGCTGTCGGAGCGCTACATCACCGACCGCTTCCTGCCCGACAAGGCGATCGACGTGATCGACGAGGCGGGAGCGCGGGCCCGGCTGGCGACGCAGGTGCCGCCGCCCGAAGTGGCGGCGCTGAAGGAGAAGCTCGAGCGCATCAACGGCGACAAGGAGAACGCCGTCCGGGACCAGAATTTCGAGAAAGCGGCGAGCCTGCGCGACCAGGAGCGGGAGCTGCAGGCGGAGATTCGCCGCAAGCAGGAGGCCTGGGAGAAGGAGCGCGCGACCCACCGGCCCACGATCAACGAGGAAGGCGTGGCCTTCATCGTTTCCCGCTGGACGGGCATCCCCGTGACGCGGCTGCAGGAGGCGGAGACGGCGCGGCTGCTCCGGATGGAGGACGAGATGCACCAGACGGTCGTCGGCCAGGACGAGGCGATCGCGGTGATCTCGCGCGCCATCCGGCGGAGCCGGGCCGGGCTCAAGGACCCCAAGCGGCCGATCGGCTCGTTCATCTTCTCCGGTCCGACGGGCGTCGGGAAGACCGAGCTGGCGCGGGCGCTGGCCCGCTTCCTGTTCGCCGACACCAACGCGCTGATCCGCGTCGACATGTCGGAGTACATGGAGAAGTTCTCCGTGAGCCGGCTGATCGGGGCGCCTCCGGGCTACGTCGGCTACGAGGACTCGGGCACGCTCACCAAGGCGGTGCGGCGCAAGCCGTACTCGGTGGTGCTGCTCGATGAGATCGAGAAGGCGCACCCCGACGTGTTCAACATCCTGCTGCAGGTGCTCGACGAGGGTCACCTCACCGACAACTACGGCCGCGTGATCGACTTCAAGAACACCGTGGTCATCATGACGTCGAACGTCGGCGCCCGCGACATGGTGAAGGGCAAGTCGCTCGGGTTCGCGCAGTCGGACGCGCGGGCCACCTTCGAGAAGCTGGCCGAGAAGGTCAAGGAGGAGATCAACAAGACCTTCAACCCCGAGTTCCTGAACCGGCTGGACGACGCGATCGTGTTCCACCCGCTCACCCGCGAGCACATCGCCCAGATCGTGGCGATCCTCCTCAAGGAAGTGCAGAAGCGGCTGGGCGACGAGGAGCTCACCCTCCGGCTGACGCCGGCGGCCACGGACTTCCTGGTGGACCGCGGCTACGATGAGCACTTCGGCGCGCGCCCGCTGAAGCGCGCGATACAGAAGTACGTCGAGGATCCGCTGTCGGAGAAGATCCTGGTCGGCGAGTTCGCGCGGGGCGACGAGGTCGAAGTCGACGTGGCCCCGGACAAGGAACGGTTGGCGTTCCGCGCGCTCTCCGGCTCGAAGGCGTGATCCGCCGGCTTCCCGTCGTCATCTTCGTCGTTCTGGCCCTGCCCGCCCCGCGCGCCGTGTGCGCGCAGGGCGGGCCGGCCGCGCCGCCCAGCGTGGCCCCCGACTCCATCGTCGTGCTGGGCCTCCGCCGGCTCGACCGCACGCAGGTGCTGGGTCAGAGCGGCCTCGTCGCGGGCCGGCCCCTCGGGTACCGCGACGTGCAGCGCGCCGTCCAGGCCCTCTACGCCACCGGCCAATACGACGACGTCCGCATCGATGAAGCCGTGGCCGACGGCCGCAAGCTGCTGGTCGTCCGCCTGCGCGAGCGACCGGTGCTGATCAAGTGGGCGGTGCGCGGCGTGAGCAAGCTGTCCGAGGGCAGCGTCAAGGACAAGGTGCAGCTCGCCGAAGGGCGGCCCATCGACCCCGCGGCCGTGGCGCGGGCGCGCGGGCGCATCGACTCGCTGTACCGCGCCCAGGGCTACTACCTCGCGCAGGTGAAGGCGCTGCACGTGTACGAAGCGGACTCGTCGCGTGTGCGGGTGATCTTCGACGTGGACGAGGGCCGCCGCGTCGCCATCGCCCGCGTCGCGTTCGAGGGCAATACGCACTTCCCCGGCAGCCCCCTGGTCGGCGCGATGAAGACGCGGCCCGAGGGCTTCTGGTGGTTCCGCTCGGGCGAGTACGACGACGAGAAGCTGCGGGCGGACCTCCAGGAGCGGCTGCCGCGGTTCTACGGCGATCGGGGGTACGTCGACTTCCAGGTGCTCGACGACACGCTGGTGGTCGACGACACGACGGGGAAGGCCACGCTCGTGGTGCGGGTGAGCGAGGGCGAGCCCTATCGCGTCGGCACGTTCGAGATCGTGGGCAACCGCCGGTTTTCCACCGAGGACCTGCAGCAGCTGTTCCCCTTCAAGGGCGAGACGCGCACCGGGTTGCTGGGGCTGGGCGGCGTGCAGCACGGGCCGGCGTACTTCGACCAGCAGAAATGGGACGACGCCACCCAACAGATGCGGACGCTGTACTACAACAACGGCTACATCTATATGCAGCCGCGCGCCGACGTCATCCGGCGCACCGCCGCCGACGGCAAGCCGGTTGTGGACCTCCGCTGGGTGATCAACGAGGGGCAGCCGGCGATCGTGAACAAGATCGAGATCGTCGGCAACGACGTCACGCACGAGCGGGTGATCCGGGAAGCGATCATCCTGCTCCCGGGCGACGTGTTCCGCCAGGACGCGCTGCTGCGCTCCTACCAGAACATCTCCAACCTGGGCTTCTTCCAGCAGCCCCTGCCGTTCCCCGACACGCGGCCGGCGAACGACCAGGGGGACGTGGACGTCATCTTCCGCGTGACGGAAAAGCACACGGGCAACATCAACTTCGGCGCGTCGGTGGGGCAGGGCACTGGCGTGGGCGGGTTCCTCGGCCTCGACGAGCCGAACCTGTTCGGGCAGGGGAAGCGCGGCCACTTCCAATGGCAGTTCGGGCAGAACATCAATGACTTCGACCTGTCCTTCACGGATCCGGCGGTCCGCGAGTCGCGCATCTCGGGAACGGTGGGCGTGCACAACACGCGGCTGCGCTACACGATCGCCGACTTGGGCACGCTGCGGCGCCGGGGGGGCAGCGTGCAGTTCGGCTTCCCCGTGTTCCACGACCGCTACACCCGCCTGTTCCTGTCCTATGCGATCGACGACCAGACGTTCACCGGCGGCAGCGCCAGCGTCGCCAGCCTGAGCTGCAACAACTGCCTGCGCTCGACGCTTGGCTTCTCGATCATGCGCGACACGCGCATCGACCTCCCGTTCCCGACGGCGGGCACGCTGCACTCGATCGGCCTGTCACAGAGCGGCGGGGTGCTCGGCGGGACCGGTGACTTCCAGCGGCTCGACCTCGAGGGCCGCTGGTACGCCCCGCTGGGGCAGTTGGGAGGCCGCGCCAGCACGTCGCCGGTCCGGTTCGTGATGGGTCTCTCGGCGCGCTCGGGGCTCGTGTTCGGCAACTCGCCGTTCTTCGACCAGCTGTTCACGATGGGCGGCACGCAGTACGGCATCCCGCTGCGTGGCTACGACGAGTTCTCCATCACGCCGCAAGGATACGACCCCACCGCGTCCAACGGCCAGGCGAAGTCCAGCGCGTTCGGCAAGGCCTACCTCGCCATGACGGGCGAAATCGGCGCCCGGCTGTCGCAGATGTTCTACGTGAGCACGTTCGTGGACGCCGGCAACGTGTGGGCCCGCGCCGGGGAATTCAATCCGACGCGGCTGTTCCGGGGCGCCGGCATCGGCCTGAACATCATCTCGCCGCTCGGGCCGATCGGCATCGACTGGGCGTACGGCTTCGACCGCACCGATGCGCTCGGGCGGCCGGCGCCGGGCTTCAAGCTGCACTTCAAGCTCGGCAACTTCTTCTGATCCAGCCCCCGCCTCCGCGGGGCCACCTGTACCAGTTTCTCTTGGGGAGATGTGTCATGAGGCGTGCAGTGACAGTGTGGGCGTGGCTCGGCCTCGCGCTGGCCGTGCCGGTCGCGGCCCGAGCGCAGGCGCAGTCCGGGCTCAAGATCGCGTTTGTCAGCTATCAGACGATCCTGCAGCAGACCCCGGGCTATACCGCCGCGGAGTCGACGTTCAACAAGGAAGTCCAGGGGTACCGCAACGAGGTGCAGAAGCTGCAGCAGCAGCTCGACTCCGCCGTGCGGACGTTCGACCAGCAGGCGATCGCCCTCTCCCCTGCGGCGAAGCAGGCGAAGCAGCGCGACCTGCAGCAGCTGCAGCAGCGCTTCGAGCAGCGCAACAGCGAGCTCCAGGACAAGGCGCAGCAGCGCCAGCGCGAGCTGCTCCAGCCGATCCAGGCGCGCGTCACCGGCGTGATCCAGGGCATCCGCGCCGAGGGCAACTACCAGCTGATCTTCGACGCCGACGCCCCCGGCGTCATCGTCGCCGCCGACCCGACCCTCGACATCACGTCCAAGGTGATCGCGCGGCTCAAGCAGTCCCAGTAGGGACAGCGGGGTCCCGTGGCCGCAGAGGGGAGCGTCCGCCGGCTCAGCGCCCGGGAAATCGCCGCCCTCACCAACGGGGAGCTCGCGGGCGCGCCGGACGTTTCGGTGACCGGAGTCGCGCCGCTCGACCGCGCCGGCCCGGACGACCTGTCTTTTCTTGCCAGCAAGCGCTATCTCCCGTACTTTCAACGGTCTAGCGCGGCCATCGTGCTCTGCAAGCCGGACCTGGTAGAGCCCGGCTCGGCGGGACCGGGGTGTCGCGTCCTGGTGCGCGACCCCCACGTGGCCCTGCTGGCGGTTATCCCGGTGCTCTACCCGGAGCCCGCCTGGGAAGCGGGCGTGCACCGCACGGCCATCGTGGGCGCGGGGACCGTGTGGCAGGAGCCGGTGGCGATCGACCCCTACGCCGTGCTGGGGCGCGGCGTGCGACTCGGCAAGAACGCTCGCATCGGCGCCGGGTGCGTGCTGGGAGACGGCGTCGCGCTGGGCGACGATGTGCAGCTGTTCCCGCACGTGGTGTGCTACAGCGGGACGGTGGTCGGCAGCCGGGTGATCCTTCACGCCGGCGTGCGGCTCGGCTCCGACGGCTTCGGGTACGTGCCCGGCAGGAACGGCGAGCTGCCCCGTAAGATCCCCCAGGTCGGGCGCTGCCTCATCGGGGACGACGTGGAGATCGGCGCCAATACGACCATCGACCGCGGCAGCGTCGACGACACGGTGATCGGCCCCGGCACGAAGATCGACAACCTGGTGCAGATCGGGCACAACTGCCGCATCGGCGCGCGCTGCCTGATCGCGGGGCAGGCGGGAATCGCCGGGAGCACGCACGTCGAGGACGACGTGTTCCTGGCCGGGCAGGCGGGGCTCGCCGACCACATCACGATCGGACGCGGGGCGCGGGTGACGGTGCAGGGAGGGGTGATCGGCGACATCGAGCCGGGGGCGACGGTGACCGGCTACCCGGCGCGCAATCATCGCGAGTTCCTGCGCGCCCAGGCCGCGCTGTATCGGCTGGCGGAGATCGTGGACGACGTCGAGGCGCTCGTGCGCCGCGGGAGTCATGAGCCGCAACGCTAGGCGCAGCATCCGGCACAAGGCGTCCGTCTCGGGCACCGGCCTCCACACGGGTGCGCAGACGGAGGCGACGTTCCTGCCCGCGCCCGCGGGTCAGGGGATCGTGTTCCGGCGGGTGGACCTGAAGGGGAAACCCGAAGTCCCCGCGCTGCTCTCCGAGGTGGAGGCGATCGAGCGTCGCACGGCGATCGGCAAGGGCGACACCACCATCCATACCGTCGAGCACCTGCTGGCGGCCGTCGCCGCGCACGAGATCGACGACCTCATCGTGGAGCTCTCCGGCCCCGAGCCGCCCATCCTCGACGGCAGCGTGCAGCCGTATTTCGAGGCGCTCGAGCAGGCGGGTCCCACGGAGACGAGTGGCGAGCCGGTGATCCTCAGCGTGCAGGCGCCGTTCACCGTGACGGAAGGCGACGCGAGCTACGTCGTGGCACCGGCGAAGGAGCTGCGGCTCACCGTCACCATCGAATGGCCGCACCCGCTCATCGGGCGGCAGGCGGGGACCTACACCGTGACGCCGCAGGCCTTCGCGCGCGACCTGGCGCCGGCCCGCACGTTCGGGTTCACGAGCGAGGTCGCGGGGCTGCAGGCGAAGGGGCTCATCAAGGGGGCATCGAGCGCTAACGCCATCGTGCTGGACGACCGCGGGCTCGCGGACGGCGGCCAGTTGCGCTGGCCGGACGAATTCGTCCGCCACAAGGCGGCGGACATCCTGGGCGACCTCGCCCTCACTGGCGGCCGCGTCCGGGCGCACATCGTCGCCACGCGGCCCAGCCATGGCGGCAATATCGCGCTGGCGCACGCCCTGGCCCGGGCGGCGCGCCGCACCGGGGGCGGCGCCCCGAAGATGGACATCGGCCGCATCATGGACGTGCTGCCGCACCGCTACCCGTTCCTGCTCGTCGACCGGATCATCGAAGTCGAGGGGCGGCAGCGGATCGTCGGGATCAAGAACGTCACGATCAACGAGCCGTTCTTCCAGGGGCACTTCCCGGGACATCCCGTCATGCCCGGGGTGCTCATTATCGAGGCGATGGCCCAGGTGGGCGGAATGCTGTTGTTGAGCTATTTCGAGGGGCAGAACATCGACGACAAGGTCGTGTACTTCATGTCGCTCGACAAAGTGAAGTTCCGGCGACCGGTGATACCGGGGGATCAGATCCGCTTCGAGCTGGAGATGCTGAGCTTCCGCGGGAAGACGTGCAAGATGAAGGGCGAGGGGTACGTGGACGGGCAGCTGGTCGTGGAGGCGGAAATGATGGCGTCGGTGGTGGACAAGTGATTCACCGCACGGCCCTCGTCGACCCCAAAGCCCACGTGAGCGGGGACGTCACGGTGGGGCCGTACGCCATCATCGGGCCGCGGGTCACCGTAGGAGACCGCTGCCACATCGCCGCGCACGCCGTGCTCGAGCGCAACGTGAAGCTCGGCACGGGAGTCAAGGTGGGCTACGGCAGCGTGCTCGGCAACGACCCGCAGGACCTGAAGTACCTGGGCGAGGACACGTGGGTGGAGGTGGGCGACGCCACCGTGATCCGCGAGTACTGCACGATCAACCGCGGGACCGCGGCGACGGGGAAGACCGCCGTGGGGCGACGCTGCTTCCTGATGTCCTACGTGCACCTGGCGCACGACTGTGTGGTGGGCGACGACGTGATCATCGCCAACGCGGTGCAGATGGCGGGGCACGTCACCATCGAAGACCGCGCCGTCATCTCGGGGCTCGTGCCGATCCACCAGTTCGTGCGGATCGGCACGTTCGCGTTCGTGGGCGGCGGGTCGCGTGTGAACCAGGACGTGCCGCCCTACACGAAGGCCGTGGGCAACCCGGTGCATCTGTACGGCCTGAACTCGGTGGGGCTGCAGCGGGCGGGCTTCGCCCCCGAAGTGAAGCTCGCCCTGAAGCGGGCCTACCGGCTGCTGTTCAACTCGGACATGACCGTGAGCCAGGGGATCGCGAAGGCCCGGGGCGAGCTGCCGGCGGTCGCGGAGGTCGAGCACTTCCTGAAGTTCATCGAAGGGTCGCAACGGGGAGTGCTGGTGTGAGCACGGCGCCGGTGCGGGTGGGCGTCATCGGCACCGGAGCGCTCGGGTTCCACCACGCGCGGCTGTTGCGGCGTATGCCGGGCGTCGCGTTCGCCGGCATCTACGACAAGAATCCGGCGCGCGCGACCGAGGTGGCGCAGCAGCTCGACACGACGGCCCTGCCGTCGCTCGGCGCGCTGCTCGAGCGGGTGGACGCGGTGACGGTCGCGGTGCCGACCCCCGCCCACACGGCCGTGGGGCTCGCGGTGCTCGAGCGCGGGGTCGCGCTGTTGATGGAGAAGCCGCTCGCGGATTCCGTGGCCGCCGCGGAGCAGCTCGTGCGCCGCGCGGCGGAGCGCGGGATGGTGCTGCAGGTCGGGCACGTGGAGCGGTTCAACCGCGCCGTGCGGGCGGCGGCGCCGTACCTGGACGAGCCGCGCTTCCTCCAGATCGACCGCCTCGCCCCGTTCCAGCCGCGCGGCACGGACGTCGCCGTAATTCTCGACCTCATGATCCACGACCTCGACCTCGTGCTCGAGCTCGTGGGCGCCGACGTGAGCGACGTGCGGGCCACCGGCATCCCGATCCTCACGCCCCATGTGGACATCGCGAACGCGCGCATCGAGTTCGCGAACGGCGCCATCGCCAACGTCACCGCCAGCCGCGTCTCCCGCGAGCGCACGCGCAAGCTCCGCATCTTCCAGCCGACGGGGTATTTCTCCCTCGACCTGGCCCAGGGGAGCGGGGACTTCTTCCGGCTGCGGCCGGGGTGGCAGGGGATCGGCGCCACCAAGCTCGAGCAGATCGTCGAGCACGTGCGGCTGGACGCCCCCGAAGCGGAGCCGCTCAAGCTGGAGCTCGAGAGCTTCCTGCGCGCGGTGCGCGGCGAGGAAGCCGTCGTGGTGTCGGGCGCCGCCGGGGCGCAGGCCCTGGCGCTCGCCTGCCGCGTCGCGGACGCCGTCCAGGCCTCGCCCCTCGCCAACGCGCGGCCGTGAGCCGCGCCCCCCGCATCTACGTCTCGGCGGGCGAGCCGTCGGGGGACGCGCACGCCGCCGCCGTAGTGACGGCGTTGCGACGGCGCCTCCCGGCGGCCGCGTTCGAGGCGTTCGGCGGCCCGAGCCTCGAGGCCGCCGGTGCCACCGTGCTCGACCGCATGGAGCGGATGTCGGTCGTGGGATTCGTCGAGGCGCTGTGGAAGCTGCCCGCGCACTTCCGCCTGCTCGCGCGGGTGCGCGAGGCGTTCCGGACCAAGCGCTACGATCTCGCCATCCTGGTCGACTACCCGGGGTACCATCTGCGCGCCGCGGCGGCGGCGCACGCCGCCGGCGTTCCCGTGCTGTACTACATCGCGCCGCAGCTGTGGGCCTGGGCCCCGGGGCGGGTGCGCCGGCTCGCCGCCGTGAGCCGCCTCGCGGTCATCCTGCCGTTCGAGGAAGCGTTCTTCCGCGACCACGGCGTGCCCGCGACGTTCGTCGGGCATCCGCTGCGGGACCGGCCACCGCCGCCGGCCCGGGCCGAGGCCCGCCGGGCGCTCGGGCTCGACCCCGAGCGCCCGGTGCTCGGGCTGTTTCCCGGGAGCCGGGCGCAGGAGGTGCGGCGGCTCTGGCCGGCGTTCCGCGGCGCCGCGGAGCGCGTGCTGGCCGAGCGGCCGGTCGTCCAGGTCGTCGTCGCCGGCACGTCGCGCGCCCGCTATCCGCACCCGGGCGCCATCCGCATTCACTGGGGCGATCCGCGCCCCGTGTTCGCCGCCGCGGACGCGGGGCTGTGCAAATCGGGGACGACCACGCTCGAGGCGGCGTTGGCCGACGTCCCCATGGCCATCGCCTACCGGCTCAACCCCGTGTCGTTCGCCATCGCGATCCGCGTGCTGCGGGTGCCGCACGTCGGGCTCGTGAACCTGATCGCCGGGCAGGAGGTGGCGCCCGAGTTCCTTCAGGGGGCGGTGACCCCGCAGGCGCTGGCGGAGGCCGTCCTGCCGCTGCTCGATCCGGCGGGCGCCGCGGCGCGGCGGCAGCGCCAGGGTCTCGCCCTGGTGCGCGACCGGCTTGGCCCGCCGGGGGCCGCCGATCGCGTGGCGGCGCTCGCGGCGGAGCTCGTCGGGTGACGGTGGGCCTGGCGGCCAGCGTCATGCGGCTGCTGGCAGCG
>WNGP01002448.1_pt1 | contig 23485 bp, 16 predicted proteins | sample 5407671 | NCBI WGS metagenome assembly WNGP01 (sample SAMN13153381, study PRJNA577476) | soil metagenome | isolation source: 40 cm soil or saprolite under Garry oak tree replicate 2 | place: USA:California | collected 2016-06-15
GGGATCGCCTTCGGTCGTGATCGGCTGCGTCGCCGGCGTCGTCGTCGCCGCCGGCGCGTACGGCGCCAGCCGGATCAGGCGCCGCAGGTCGGCCACCACCGCATCGTGGGCATCGCGCCGCGCCCGCTGGGCGTCCTGGTCTGCCTGCGCGACGACCTGCGCCATCGCGCAGATGGTCATCTCCCGGTCGCCCCGGTAGGTGTCCTCGAGTGTCTTCTCGAACGTGTTGCCGACGCCGACGACCTTGATGCGGTTGGTGCCGTAGAACGTGCGATTGAACTGGCTGGGCTCCGCGCGCTTCACTTCCTCGATTTCTCCGTCGAGCAGCGTGAGGTACAAATCCGTTCCGCCGGGGGTATAAGCCATGCGGCCGGAGTCGGCGGTAATGATGCGGCGCCGCTCTGCGTCCTCCAAGTCGTAAATCGTCACATCCTTGAGCTTGTTCGAGGCCGGATCGATGCGCGCGGCGCGCAGGAAGAACTGCCCCGGCACGACCTCGTTGATGACCTGTTCCTTCAGTTGAAAGGTCGGCTTCTTGCGCTGGATGTCGACGAGCAGGGTGCGCAACACGTGATTCGACCGCGGCAGCAGCTGGTCGTTCCAGAGGAGCGCAATGACGCCGACGAGCGTCGCGCCGCCCAGGACCGGCGCCAGCAGCCGCCCGATGCTCACGCCGCTCGCCTTCATCGCGGTGACTTCGTTGTCGGCGGCGAGATGACTGAAGGCGTACAACACCGCGACGAGCACGGCCATCGGCAGCGTCATCGCCACGATGAACGGGATCGTCAGGACGAACACTTCGAGGATCACGCCCCAGGGAAGACCCTTGCCGACCAGGTTGCCGAACTGCTTGGCGACCTGGTTGACGAGCATCGCGCAGGTGAGAGCGGCGAGCGCGAATCCGAGCGGCTGGAGGTGCTGCCGCAGGATGTAGCGGCTGAGGATGCGCACAGTGGGTCGCGCCATTATATTCGGAACTCCAAGTCTCTACAAGGGATGCGGCGCCCCGCCCTAGCCGGTTGTCTCGTTCTCACGCTCGTCGTACCCCAAGTCGCTGCGCAGGAGCCCGCTCCCTCGCCTGCGTTTCGAGCGCGCTTCGACGTGCCCGCGTTGGTCGCGCCGCACCACGCGGCGTTGGCGCCCGGCGGGCGGTTGGGCTCGCGCGTGCCGCCCGCGCTCGTGGCCGCCGCGTGGGCCGACGCGCTGCTCGCGGCGCGGCGCTCCGGTCTGTCAGCGGCGACGCTGCCACCGTCACCGGGCCCTCCCGCGCTCGCCGAGACGCCGCCCGCTCCCGGCGCTCCGTCGACCTTCCAGGCCGCGGGCAAAGGCGGCCTGCTCGGCCCGTACGCCGACCTCGGCATGCAGCTGAACCTCCGCTTCGAGCTCAAGGCCGACCAGTTCCGCAACCTGCGCTGCACGTCGGTGGAGCGGCAAGTCGCATTGTCGGGCTGCTCCGGGGGCTTCCCGACGATCAGTCCCAATCCGCAGTACGCGCTCCGCACGGCGGGTGTCGTGGGACGGCGGCTGCACATCAATGTCGACTTCGACAGCCAGCGGGAGTTCGACGCCAACAACAATCTGCAGGTGTGGTACGAGGGTCTCGAGGACGAGGTCTTGCGTCGCGTCGAGGCTGGCAACGTCACGTTCCAGGCCCCCGCGTCGCGCTTCATCAGCGCCGCGATCCCGGCGAACAACTTCGGCGTCCAGGCGATCGCCCAGGTGGGCCCCGTCGAGTTGCGCGGCATCTTCGCCCAGCAGAAGGGCAACGTCGTCAAAGACCGGCTGTACACGGTCGGCGAGACCACGAGCCAACCGATCGACCGCGAAGCGCGCGATCTCGACTACGAACCCGGGCGTTTCTTTTTCGTGATCGACCCCGCGTCGCTCCAGGGGTACCCGGCGATCGACATCCTCAGTCTCGATCAGACGACGCGGCCCGACCCGCTGACCGTCGGCAGCCTGCACGTCTATCGGCGCCGCGCCATCCTGCCGGGCTCCTCCAGCAATCAGAATGCCGGCGGCGTGCGCGCCGTCGCCTGTGGAGCCGGCGCCGCCGGCGCCGGCGTGAAGGTCGACTGTTCACAGCGCGAGGGCCCGTTCGAGTGGGCGATCCTCCAGGAGGGGAAGGACTACTACGTCGACCCGACGGGCACCTGGTTCGCACTCGCGAATCGTCTCGACCAGAGCGACTACCTCGCGGTTTCCTACATCACGGCGAGCGGCACCGATTCGATCGGCACGTTCCCCGTCGAGGCCACCGGCGACACGGCCGTGATCGACACGCTGCGGCTCGTGTACGACCCCAAGCCCGGCGTCACCGCCGCGTCCCCGTCGTTCCGGTTCGAGATCCGCAGCGCATACCGTGTGGGCGGGACGGAGATCGATCGCGAATCAGTGGCGCTCGCGTTGAGCGTGAACCGGCGCGAGCGCTCGCCCTCGGGCCAGACGTACCTCGCGCTGCTCGGCCTCGCGCTCGAGAACGACGAGAATAAGTTCGACCAGTACAACCGGCTGTTCCCGCGGGTCCGCGACCCGAACGGCGGGGCGCCGGTGCGCGATTTCTTCGCGATCCTGCCGCACCTGGCCCCGTTCGCCGACTCCGCTCGGCTCTCCGCCCCCGAGCGCAACGACTCGTTGTATCGCACTCCGCGGGCCTACCTCGCGACGCAGGGGCCGCCGTCGGTGTTCGCGCTGCGCCTGCACGTGGACGCCGCCGCGTCCGACCGCTCGGTGCTCGCGCTCAACAGTTTCCAGATCCGCGAGGGGAGCGAGCGGATCTACGTGGGCAACACGCTCCTGACCGCCGGGACGGACTACACGATCGACTACGCCACCGGCCAGGTGCAGTTCAAGAACGCCGACTCCCTGTTCCAGGGCGGCGTCACGCAGGTACGGGCGCAATTCGAGGAGCGCGCCGCCTTCAGCGTCGCGCCGACGTCGATCTACGGCCTCGCCGCGCACTACGATCTCGGCACGACGGGCCAGGTGAACCTCACCGGCCTGTTTCAGAAGGAGCAGAGCACTTTCACCCGCCCGCCGCTCGGGTTCGAGCCGTCGTCGAGCTTCATCGGCGGGATCTCGACGGAGCTGAGATTCCAACCGACGTGGCTCACGCGCGCCGTCGACGCCCTCCCCGGGGTGCGGACCGAAGCGCCTTCGTTCCTGAACGTCTCGGGGGAGCTGGCCGTCTCGAAGCCCAGCCCCAACCGTCTGGGTCAAGCGTATCTCGAGGAGTTCGAATCGGAAGCGGGGCGGTTCATCTCGCTGGCCGAGAACGCCTGGCATTGGGGCAGCGTCCCCACCGCCGTGCGCGGCGCCGAGCCGTACGGCATCGTCGGCGCATTCGACCCGGTCAACGCCGCGTTCCTCACCTGGCAAGGGCTGCCGTACAACGTGCGCAACAACCGCTACGAGCAGATCCAGTTCCTGCCGCAGGAGATCGACCCGACGATCCGCCTCACCGGTCAGACGCAATCGGCGGAGCCGGTCCTCTGGCTCTTGCTCAAGCCCGATACCGTGATGGGACTCGCCAACAGCCGTACCGGCCTCCCCAACTGGGTGCGGCCGGCCCAGAACGCCCCGCGCTGGCGCTCGATCACCCAAACGCTGTCGCCCACGGGCATCGATCTCTCGCGCGTCGAGTTCCTGGAGTTCTGGGTCTGGGAAGACGCGGCGCGCGTCGCCAAGGCCAATCAGACCGCGATCCTGTTCGACTTCGGGTCGGTGTTCGAGGACGCGCTCGCGTTCGTGCCGGATTCCTTCACCGTGGATGCGAGCGGGGACACGACCTACTATGGCATTCGCCGCGCCGGGGAGGGGCGGCTCGACACCGAGCGCGACCCCCGCACCAAGACGTGGAGCGCGACCCTCAACGACGAAGGGATCCTCTCCGACCGGGTCGTGGACGGCATCAAGAACGCGACCAGCGGCGTGGTCATCGACACGCTCCCCTTGTGCAGCGCGACGGAGCACGGCGATTTCGTCCCCCGTGCCTTCGGCGACTTGCGCTCGCGCTGCGGTCGCCACAATGGGTTCGTGGACACCGAGGATCAGGACGGCGATTTCGCGCTCGACTCGGCCGCCGGGGTCAAGACGGCCGAGAGCTTCGTGCGCTACGTCTTCCCGATCGGCGACGACCGCACCTACGTCCGCGACGGCGGGATGACCCCGGACCCCGCCGGCGGTGGCGCCGCCGGGTGGCGCCTGTACCGCATTCCGTTCCGCACCGACACGCTGCGCATCGGGGAGCCCAACCTGCGCCAGGTGCAGGCGCTGCGGATCACCGTCGTCACACCAGCCACCGCGGCCCCGGGGCAGCCCGATCCGCAGGTGTACTTCGCCCTGGCCCGGGTGCAGCTCATCGGCAGCTCCTGGGTGAAGCGCGCCGAGACGCCGATCCCGGGGCTCGGCGGTGATCGGGGCACGGGAGTCGGGGAGGTTGTCGCGTCCGTCGTCAGCACCGAGAACCGGGACCTCGGTTACACGCCGCCGCCCGGCGTCACCGACGCGGCGGGGCGTCGCGACGCCGGTTTCCAGCTCGGCGCCACGCAGATCAACGAGCGCTCGATGCGTTTGCTGGCCCGCGGTCTGGGGCGGGGCGAGCGCGCCGAGGCGTATCTGCGGTTCACGACCGAGGGGGACAAGAACTTCCTCAAGTACAAGAAGCTGCGCGTGTGGGCGCGCGGCCGCGGCCCCGGCTGGGAGGACGGCGACCTCGAGTTCTTCATCAAGGCCGGCAAGGACCAGGACAACTTCTACCTGTATCACGCGCCCGCCCGCACCGCGTCGTGGGAGCCGGAGGTCGTGGTGGACTTGGAGCCCTGGCTGATCCTGCGCGCCCACATCGAGCAGGCCTGGCTGCGGGGCGACTCGGCGCAGGTCTATCCCGGCTGCCCCGACTCCACCCTCCTGGCTCCCGACTCCTCGTTTGTAATGTGCGACGGCCCCTACATCGTGCACGTGCGCGATCCCGGCACCGCGCCGCCGAACCTCGCGCGCGTGCAGGAGATCGCCGCCGGCATCTGGCGCGTGAACGACCGCGTCTTCGTCGACCAGGCGGAGGTGTGGGTGGACGACATCCGCGTGAGCGACGTCGTGCAAGAGATCGGCGCGGCCGGCGCGGTGGACGTCACCCTCGCCGCCGCCGACGTCGCGGACCTCGCGTTGAGCGTGTCGCGCCGCGACGGCCAATTCCGTCAACTCGGCGAAGATCCGTCCTACAACACCGACAACGCCGCGAGCCTGGCGGCGACCCTGCGGCTCGACCGCTTTCTCCCCGAGCGCTGGGGACTCTCCGTGCCCGTCACCTTGCGCCGCACGACGACCACGAGTGAGCCATTCTACCTGCGCGCCACCGACCTGCGCGCCGACGCCATCGCGGGTTTGCGGACGCCGCGGGCGTCCGGCGGGAGCTACAGCTTCGCGGCGCGGCACGTGCGGCTCTCCGACGGCAACCTGGGCCGTTTGCTTTTCGACCCGCTGGCTCTGTCGGGGACCTACACGTCGGGGGACGCGCGCTCCGACCTGTCGCAGGCCACGACGTCGAGCTTCACGTTGAACCTCGACTACAATCTGCTGCCGGGTGCCGCGACGGTGGGCATCGCCGGGCGGCGCATCCGCCTCACCCCGTCGGCGATCCGGCTGCGATCGGGCTTCGTGGGGTCAGATGCCGAACGCTTCACCTACGACGTTCCCGTGTTTCGCCCCACCGACACCCTCCCGCCGGCGCTGTCCCGCACGCGGCAGTGGCGCAACGCGGGTTCGATCGATCTGCTCCCCGTCACCGGCGTCCAGATGCGCGTCGACGTTTCCTCGACCCGCGACCTGCGCGACTACGGCGACTCGACCACGCTCGGCCGGCTGATCCATCAGGGACGGAGGTCGCTCTTCGGGCAGGACATCGGGGTCGAGACGCAGCGGACGTTCACCACCAACTTCAACGTGACGCCGCGGCTCGGCCCCTGGATCCGGCCGCGGGCGTCGCTGGCATCGTCCTTCTCATTCACCCGCGACCCCAACGCCCGCCAACCGGTGCGCGAGATCGGCGACACCGCCGGCGCATTCCACGTCCCCGCCGCGTTCACCAACTTGCGCCGCATGGAGGCCGGCGCGCAGCTCGACCCGCGCCGGCTCGCGCAGGCCGCATTCGGTGACTCCTCGTTCGTGGCCCGCTGGCTCAGCCGACTGGGCAACGTCGACGTGTCCTACACCCGGCAGCGGACCTCCAGCTTCAACCGCGCGGGCGACCTCCCCGCGTTCGGCTACCAGCTCGGCCTGGGCGGCATGGACGCCTTCCGGAGCACCACGGGGCTCGCCGCCGCCTCGGCCAACGAAAACACCACCCTCACCAGCGGCGGGTCGGCGACGCTGCCCCTCGGCCTGCGCCTGAACGCGACCTACCGCCATACGAGCGGCGTGAGCTGGGCGCTGCGCGCCGATCAGCAGGTCCCCATCCGCACCAGCACCCGCGATTGGCCGAGCGGTACGCTCAGCTGGTCGCTGCTCCCGTCCCGCCGCAACATCGGTCGCGTCCTCTCGAGCCTCACCGCCCAGGCGACGTACCGCCGTACCGAGGCCGCGAACGAGCAGGCCACCTTCGGCTTGGGGACGAGCGTCTCGCTCACCCGCACTACCGAGCGCGCCCTCACCCCGTCCCTCTCCCTGACGTGGATCGGCGGTGTCCTCACCAGCTTCGATGCGTCGCAGGGCCGGAGCGAGCTGCTCTCCGCCGCGAACCTGTTCAAGGACGAGCGCAGTCAGCAGAACGCGACGGTAGCGTTCGCGTTCCGACCGCCCACGGCGTTGGGCCACTGGCGGTCGAACATCCGCACCACATTCCGGTATTCCCTGACCGGCAACACGACCTGCCTCCGCAGCGCGGGCCAAGGCGACTGCGTACCGTTCGTGGACAGCCGCCAGGTTCAGGCCCAGCTTACGATGGACACCGAACTACCACCCAACATGAGCGCGGGGCTCCAGATGGCCTACCTGCTGAGCGAAGAGCGGCAGACCAATCGCAAGGTCCGCCAGATCGTGATCACGGCGTTCGTGCAGCTCGCGACCAGCGTGGGGCAGCTGCGATGAAATCGTGCGTGGTGCGTGGTGTGTGGTGCGTCGCTGTGGTCGTGCTGGCCTGCCAAGCACGCGCCGGCGGCGGTGCGAGGCGAGGACCCTCCGCAGGCGCGTTCGACGGCAAGACGGCGTTCACCTATGTCGAGCGGCAAATGGCGTTCGGCCCCCGCATCCCCGGGACGCCCGCGCATCGCGCGACTGGAGACTGGATCCTGTCGCAGCTACGTACCCGCGCCGACACCGTGATCGTGCAAGAGATCCGTCACGTCGCCAAGAACGGCCAGACGCTGCAGCTGCGCAACTTCATCGCCCGGTTCCAGCCCACAGCCACCGATCGCGTGCTGTTCCTCGCGCACTGGGACACCCGTCCCCACGCCGACCAGAGCCAGAACCTGGGGCAACAGCGCCTCCCAGTCCCCGGGGCGAACGACGGGGCGTCCGGCGTGGCCGTGCTGCTCGGCGTCGCCGACGCCCTCAAGCAGCGCGCGCCCGCCGTGGGTGTGGACCTGCTGTTCGACGACGGGGAGGACTTCGGCAACTTCGCCGACACGAACGAGGTGCTGATCGGAACGCGCTGGTTCGCGGCTCACCAGCCGCCCGGGTACCAGCCCCTCTACGCGGTGCTCTTCGACATGGTGGGGGACAAGGACCTGCAGATCTATCAGGAAGGCAACTCGCTCGCCGTCGCGCCGGAGGTGGTGCAGCGGGTGTGGCAGGTGGCGGCGGATCTCGGCTACGGGCGGGTGTTCCTGCCCAGCCCGGGGCAGACGCTCACCGACGACCACGTCTCGTTACAGCGCGCCGGTATCCACGCGATCGACGTCGTGGACTTCGACTATCCGTTTTGGCACACGACCGAGGACACGATCGACAAAGTGAGCGCCGCTTCGCTGCAAATCGTGGGGGATGTGGCGGTCGCGCTCGTTCGTTGATGTCCGCGTGAATTCGGTACGGTAGAATCGCCCGGCGCGGTTAGCGTCGGAGGATGAATGACAAACGCGCCGCTCTACTGCTTGCCTCGCTCGCATTGGCTGGGGCGGGCGTGCGTTTCCTGCTCTCACCCTCGCCGCAATCGCCCCCGGGCGACGTCCAACTTCAGTCTCCGTCTCCTTCTCGCGGCGCCGACTTGCGCGAGACGGCGCGGCGCGCCGCGAGTCTCGCCCGCCCGCTCGCGCCCGGCGAGCGGATCGACTTGGACCGCGCCGACGTGACGGAGATCACGCGTCTGCCGCGCGTCGGACCGGCGCTGGCGCAGCGCATCGTGGCCTGGCGCGCTGAACACGGCGCGTTCGGGAGCCTCGAGCGGCTCGACAGTGTGTCGGGCGTGGGGCCCGCTTTGCTCGATGCCGTACGTCCGTGGGTCACGTTTTCGGGCGTTTTGCCCTCCAAACCTTGACCGGCCTCCCCCCGGGAAATACTTTAGATGCTTCAATTCCAATGAGTTGCGTACGGCGACCGCTGCGGCCACCCCCGATAAGCTTGGCGACATCCTAGTCCGCGAAGGGCTCATCACGCTGGAGCAGCTGAAAAAGGCGCTCCAGGAGCAAAAGAGCTCGGGGATGCGGCTGGGCTATACCCTGGTCAAGCTCGGTTTCATCGAGGAGACCGAGGTCACCAAGATGCTGGCCCGGCAGTACCGGATGCCGGCCGTCGACCTGTCGCGCTTCGAGGTCGACCCCAAGATCCTGAAGCTCCTCCCCCCCGATATCGCCACGAAGCATGTCGTCCTGCCCCTCAAGCGGGAGGGGCGGACCCTGACCGTGGCCATCGCCGACCCCAACAATGTGGCGGCGATCGAGGACATCAAGTTCATCACGCGCTGCGACGTCTTCCCGGTGATCGCCGGGGAGTACACCCTCCGCAACGCGATCGACCGCTACTATCAACAGTCGGACGCCCAGCTCCAGAGCCTGTTGAAAAGCGTGGAGGCGGAGGAGGATCTGGAGGTTGTCGAGGACCAGGAGGACGAGGACGTCAAGGCGACCGACCTGGCCGACGACGCGCCGGTGGTGAAGCTCATCAACGGACTCCTGACCGACGCGGTGAAGCGCGGCGCCTCCGACATCCACATCGAGCCCTTCGAGCACGAGATGCGGGTGCGCTACCGCGTGGACGGGGCGCTGCACGAGGTGATGAAGCCGCCCGTGAAGATGCGCGCGGCGCTGACGTCGCGCGTCAAGATCATGGCGCAGCTCAACATCGCCGAACGGCGCGTGCCCCAGGACGGCCGCATCAAGCTCAAGATGGGGACGCGCGTGATCGATTTCCGCGTCTCCACGCTGCCGGTGCTGTTCGGCGAAAAGATCGTGCTCCGGATTCTCGACAAGGGGAACCTGACGCTCGACCTCGCCACCTTCGGCTTCGAGCCCAAGTCGCAGGCCGACTTGCTCAAGGCGATTCTGAACCCGTATGGCATGGTGCTGGTGACGGGACCGACGGGCTCCGGGAAGACGACGACGCTCTACTCGGCGCTGTCCAAGATCAACACGATCGACGTCAACATCATGACCGCCGAGGACCCGGTCGAGTACAACCTGATGGGGATCAATCAGGTGCTCGTCCGCAACGAGGTGGGCATGACGTTCGCGGCTGCGCTGAAGGCGTTCCTGCGACAGGACCCCAACATCATCATGGTGGGCGAGATCCGCGATCTGGAGACGGGGTCGATCGCGATCAAGGCCGCGCTTACCGGCCACTTGGTGCTCTCGACGCTGCACACGAACGACGCGCCGTCGACCATCACCCGTATGGTGGACATGGGCATCGAGCCGTTCAACGTGGCGAGCGCGGTCAACCTGATCGTGGCGCAGCGGCTGGTGCGGCGCATCTGCAAGGACTGCAAGCAGCAACACGAATACACGCCCGAAGAGATGCACGCCTTCGGGATCGACAAAAAAGAGGGTCCCTTCTCCAAGGGCGCCGGGTGCGACACCTGCGCGGGGACCGGGTACAAGGGGCGCCAGGGATTGTACGAGGTGATGGCGCTGTCCAGCCCGCTGCGCCGCGGGATCCTGAAGGGCGGCTCGACCGAAGAGTTGCGCGACATCGCCGTCCAGGAGGGCATGCTGACGCTGCGCATGGACGGCATGGTCAAGGTCAAGAAGGGCGTCACGACGCTGGAAGAAGTCGTCAAGGAAACCGCGGCCGGCTAAGGGAGACCGAGCGATGCCGATAAACCTTCGAGCCCTGCTCGAGGAGATGATCGAAAAGGACGCGTCCGACCTCCACATCGTGGCGGGGGAGCGCCCCAAGCTCCGCGTCGACGGCGACATCGTGAACGCGACCACCGAGGAAGTGCTGACGCCCAAGGACACGCTCTCGCTCGCGTACTCGGTGCTCACCGAGAATCAGAAGAAGCGCTTCGAGACCGAGAACGAGCTGGACTTCTCGTTCGGCATTCAGAACCTGGCGCGCTTCCGCGGCAACTGCTTCAAGCAGCGCGGCTGCGTCTCGGTGGTGATCCGGCAGATCCCCTTTACCGTGAAGACCTTCGACGATCTGGGCCTGCCGCCGGTGATCGCGCAGCTCGCCGACCGGCCGCGCGGCCTCGTGTTGGTGACTGGGCCGACCGGCTCGGGCAAGAGCACCACGCTCGCCGCCATGATCGACAAGATCAACAAGGAGCTGAAGGGACACATCATCACGGTCGAGGACCCGATCGAGTTCATCCATCGCCACCAGGCGTGCATCGTCAATCAGCGCGAGGTGGGGACCGACACGAACAGCTTCTCGGCCGCCCTGAAATATGCGCTGCGGCAGGACCCCGACGTCGTGCTGATCGGCGAAATGCGCGATCTGGAGACGATCCAGGCGGCGCTCACCATCGCCGAGACGGGCCATTTGGCGTTTGCGACGCTGCACACCAACTCGGCCATGGAGAGCATCAACCGCATCATCGACGTGTTCCCGTCGCACCAGCAGTCGCAGGTGCGCGCCCAGCTCGCGTTCGTACTGGAGGGCGTGCTGACGCAGACGCTGCTCCAGAAAGCGAAGGGGAAGGGACGCGTGATGGCGGCGGAGATCATGGTGTGTACGTCGGCGATTCGCGCCCTCATCCGCGACGACAAGGTCCACCAGATCGAGTCGTCGATGCAGGCCGGCAAGAAGTTCGGAATGCAGACGCTGAACGACGCGCTGTACCAGCTCTACATGGCCCGGGAAGTCACGAAGGACGAGTGCCTGCGCGTCACGTCCAAGCCGAACGAGTTCCTGCGCACCATCGGGGAGATCCCGCCCGACGAGAAGGACGGGCCCCAGGCGCCCGGCGTGCAGGCCGGTCCATCCAAGGTCGCCGCGCGCCGCTGAGGCGCGGGGCGCAGGGGGGGGAGTAAACCATGCCGGTTTACGAGTATACCGCGCGCAACCTGAAGGGCGATCTCGTCCAGGACAAGATCGATCTTCCGTCGCGCGACGACGTCATCGCCCACCTGCGCAAGAACCGCATGGTGGTCGTGCAGGTGCGCGAGGCCAAAAGCAAGGGCGGCGGGCTCGCCGACCTCTTCAAGCCGGGCGTCAAGACCCGCGACGTCGTCATTTTCACGCGCCAGTTCGCGACGATGATCAACTCGGGCCTGCCCCTCGTCCAGGCGCTCGACATCCTGTCGCAGCAGACCGAGAACAAGGTCCTCGCCGACGTCACGCGCCAGGTCGTGTACGACGTCGAGAGCGGCCACACGCTGGCCGACGCGCTGCGCAAGCACCCCAAGGCCTTCACCGATCTGTACGTCAACATGGTGGCGGCCGGCGAGGCCGGCGGTATTCTCGACACCATTCTGCTGCGCCTCGCGACGTTCCTGGAAAAGAACGACCTGATCGTCCGCAAGGTAAAAGGCGCGATGATCTACCCCGCGGTGATCTTCTCGGTCGCCGCGATCGCCATCTCGGTGCTGCTCATCTTCGTGATCCCGACGTTCCAAAGCATGTTCGCGTCGGTGAACCTCGAGCTGCCGCTCCCCACCCGGATCGTGATCACGGCGAGCAACATCCTCAAGAACTACTGGTGGGCGCTCATCGCGATCGGCGTCGGCAGCGTGTGGGCGATCAACCGCTACTACCACACCGCCCCGGGCAAGCTCCAGATCGACAAGCTGATGCTCAAGGCCCCCGTGCTCGGCGACCTGCTGCGCAAGTCGGCTGTGTCGCGCTTCACCCGCACCCTCGGCACGCTGATCTCCTCGGGCGTCTCGATCCTCGACGGCCTCGAGATCACGGCCCGCACCGCGGGTAACATGGTGATCCATAACGCCGTGATGGAATCACGCGCCTCGATCGCCGGCGGTGAGACGATCGCGGGGCCGCTCGCGAAATCCAAGGTCTTCCCGCCCATGGTGATCTCGATGATCGCCGTCGGCGAGCAGACCGGCGGGCTCGACGAGATGCTCACCAAGATCGCCGACTTCTACGACGACGAGGTGGACGCCGCCGTCAGCGCCCTGCTGTCGCTGATGGAGCCGATCATGATCGTCGTCCTCGGCGTCATCGTCGGCGGCATGGTCGTGGCCATGTACCTGCCCATCTTCGACATGGTGAACGCGGTCCAGTAGTGAGCGCGACGCTGCTGCTCACCCGCAGCGACGTCGCCGATCTGCTGGATCTCGATACCTGCATTGCCGCCGTCGAAGCGGCGTTCCGCCTCCACGGCGAGGGCGGGGCCACGACGGGCGTGCTCGGCATCCATGTCGAGGGCGGAGGGTTTCACATCAAGGCCGGCACGCTGCGCCTCAGCCGGCCCTACTTCGCCGCGAAAACCAACGCCAACTTCCCGACCAACCCCGCGCGGGGCCTCCCCACGATCCAGGGCGTGATCGTCCTCGCCGACGCCGAGGTGGGCACGCCCCTGGCGCTGCTCGATTCCATGGAGATCACGACGCTGCGGACCGGTGCCGCAACAGCCGTCGCGGCCAAGTACCTGGCGCGCCCAGACGCCCGAACCGCGGCGATCATCGGGTGCGGCAACCAGGGATGGGTCCAGCTGCGAGCCCTGCGGCGCGTGCGGCCCCTCACCGCGGCGCGCGTCTACGACCGCGATCGCCGCCGCGCCGAGGAGCTCGCCCGCGTGCTCGGGCCCGAGCTGGGCCTCACGATCGAGGTGGCGGAGGGCCCCGCCGCCGCCGCGCGGCCCAGCGACATCGTCGTCACCTGCACGTCCGCCCGGCAGCCTATTCTCGACGTGGAGGACGTCGCGCCGGGAGTCTTCGTCGCCGCGGTCGGCGCCGACAACCCCGAAAAGCAGGAGATCGCGCCCGCGCTGCTCGCGGCCAGCCGCGTCGTCGTCGACGTGCTGGACCAGGCGGCGACGATGGGGGACCTGCACCACGCGATCGCCGCCGGCGTAATGACCCGCGACGCGGCGACGGAGCTGGGCCAGATCGTCGCCGGCCGCGCGCCGCCGCGCCAATCGAGCGACGAGGTCATCGTGTTCGATTCGACCGGCATGGCACTCCAGGACGTCGCCGCCGCGGCCGCCATCTACGAGCGGGCCAAGGCGGCGGGACGCGGCACTACCGTGCAATTGGCAGGCTGAAGCTCTTGCATTTTGCCAGAGCGCGCCCAATACTGACGGGCATGCGCTGGCTCGGCACCTCCCAAGGCTCGGCGATCCCGTCCCCTCAGAAGCTCCTCCGCCTCGTCTACCTGGGTCGGATGTGCCTGGCGGTGGCCATCTATCTGAGCGCGGCGCTCAAGATCCGAGTCGCGGCGCCCCTCGACATCCTCGTTACCTCCTTGATGCTCGTGTCGGCGGCGAGCGTCACCCTGGCGTCGTACGTGCACACCCATGTGCGGCGCCGCTATCCCGGTCCCACCTTCCTTTATCTCCAGGCGGTGTTCGACGTCGCGCTGATCACCGCCGTCGTGCACATCACCGGCGGTCCCGAGAGCGACTTCGCGGGCCTGTACGTGGTCGTGATCGCGGTGATGGCCCTCCTCATGCCTCCGGCGCGAGCGGGCCTCATCACGGTCCTGGCAGGACTCATCTACTTCGCGGACGTGTTCTGGGGCCATCATACGGCCGTCTCGCTGGGCATCTGGATCCAGCTAGGCGTGTTCGTGCTGGTGGCGGCGGTGACGGCGTACGTCGCGAGCCGGGTGACGGTGATGGGCGCGGAGCGCGAAGCCCTGGCCGCCGAGGTGCGGCAGGTGCAGCTCGAAGCCGACGACGTGCTCCGCAACATCCGCACCGGGGTCATCACGGTGGACGCCGACGGACGGTTGCTCTACGCCAACCCGGCGTCCGAGGAGATCCTCGGGTTTCGGGCGCGGGACTGGCTCGGCCGGTCGGTGATGCCGGAGTTCGCCCGGCTCGCGCCGGAGTTCTGGGCGGCGGTGACGTCCACGGCGCGGCGCGGCGTCCGGCTGATGCGGGTCGAGGCCACGGTGCATCGCCCCGACCGCACGTTCCCGATCGGCGTGACGACGACCACGCTCGACGGGCCTGTCGGCGCGCCGCCCCGCGTGTCGGCGATCTTCACCGACATCTCGGACTCGAAACGGTTGGAGGAGCTCCACCTCCGCGCGGAACGTCTCGAAGCTGTTGCCGAGCTGTCGTCGAGTCTCGCCCACGAGATCAAGAACCCGCTCGCGTCGATTCGCAGCTCGGTCGAGCAGCTGTCACGGTCGTCCCGGTCCAATCCCGACGAGAAGTTCCTCGCCAACCTGATCGTGCGCGAGAGCGACCGCCTGTCGCGGCTGCTGTCGGAGTTCCTCGACTTCTCGCGCGTGCGCGTGACCGAATGCCGCCCGATGGACCTCCACGCCGTCGCCGAAGCGGCGATCCGGCTCGTGCGCCAGCACCCCGAGTGTGGTGCCGACGCGCGCATCGTGCTCCAGGGCGGCCCCACGCCGATGGAGGGCGACGAGGATCTGCTGCATCGCGTCGTCTCGAACCTGGTGCTGAACGCCGTGCAGGCCGTAGGGAAGGGAGCCGCCATTACCGTGCGCACCGGTGCAGCGGCGCCGAACGACCTGCCCGGCGGGGCCGGGATCGAGAATCCCGTGGCGCTGCGGGTGAGCGACAACGGCCCCGGCATCCCGGAGGAGTTGAAGGAGCGGCTGTTCGAGCCGTTCGCGACCGGGCGGGTGGGAGGCACGGGACTCGGCCTCGCCATCGTGCAGCGCGCCGTCGAGGCGCATCGCGGCTTGGTGCTGGTGGACAGCAAGACCGGCCAGGGAACGACGTTCACGGTGTATTTCCCAGCCGCCCGTCGCAAGGAGGAGGCCGCCTGACATGACCCCCGCATCCCCGGCTCCGTCGATTCTCGTGATCGACGACGAGCAGGGCATTCTCGAGACCCTGAGAATCCTGCTCAAGAACGAGGGTTTCGACGTCACGATCGCCCAGGGCGGCAAGGCGGGCCTGGAGCAGCTCAAGGGTTCGGCGCCCGACATCGTCCTCACCGACGTGAAGATGCCGGGCGTCACCGGGATCGAGATCCTCTCGTCCTCACCGACGTGAAAATGCCCGGCGTCACGGGGATCGAAATCCTGTCGGCGGTGCGGTCGCAGGACCCGGAGACGCCGGTCATCCTGATGACCGCGCAGGCCTCGCTCCAGAGCGCGATTCAGGCGGTGAACGAAGGGGCGTTCTACTACATCCAGAAGCCCTTCTCGAACGACGACATGGTGGCGATCTGCCGCCGCGCCGCCGAGCACCGCCGGCTGCGCGCGGAGAACAAGCAGCTCAAGCAGGAGATCCGGCGCCGCGAGCGCTCGGGGCAGGTGAAGCCGCTCGGCAAGTCGAAGCTGTTCAGCGACGTGCTGCGGCTCGCCGAGCAGGTGGCGCCGACCGAAAGCACGGTCCTCATTCAGGGCGAGTCGGGCACCGGAAAAGAAGTCATCGCCCGCTACCTCCACGAGCTGTCGGCGCGGACCGAGGGGCCGTTCCTCTCGCTCAACTGCGGCGCGCTCCCGGAGAGCCTGCTCGAATCAGAGCTGTTCGGCCACGTCAAGGGATCGTTCACGGGCGCGGTGCGGGACAAGCAGGGGCTGTTCGCGGCGGCGCGGGGCGGCACCTTCTTCCTCGACGAGATCGGCGAGATGTCGCCCGCCACCCAGGTCAAGCTGCTCCGCGTCCTGCAGGAGCGCGAGGCGATCCCAGTCGGGGGGACTGAGGCGATTCCCGTGGACGTGCGCGTCGTCGCGGCGACGAACCGCGATCTGGAAGACGACATCAAACGCGGTCGCTTCCGTAGCGACCTGTACTACCGCCTCAATGTCATCAACATCCACCTGCCGCCGCTGCGCGACCGGCGCGACGACATCCCGATCTTCGTGCGCGCGTTCCTCGATCACATCGCCGCCGAGCGCGGCGAGCCCCCCAAGCAGCTCGCCGCCGATGCCCTGGAAGTCATCATGGCGTACGACTGGCCCGGGAACGTGCGCGAGCTCGAGAACGCGCTCGAGCGGGCCGTCACGCTCACCAAGGGCGAGTCGATCCCGCGCAGCGCCATCCCCGACAAGGTCGGCGACCGCAAGGCGGAACCCCTCGTCGCCGAGCGCCAACATCACACCCCCACGCTCGACGTGATCGAGCAGGCCTACATCCTGTGGGTGCTGCAGAGCGAGGGCGGCAACAAGACGCGGGCCGCCGAGGTGCTGGGCATCGATCCTTCGACGTTGTATCGCAAGCTTGGCCGCTATGAGGAAGCTCCCGGGGAAAAAGCTGGGCCCGAGAAGTGAAGCTCAGCGTCCTCATTCCGGTCTACAATGAGGCGACGACGATCGAGCACGTCGTCGATCGTGTCCGCAAGATCCCCGCCCCGACCGAGATCATCGCCGTGGACGACGCCTCCGCTGACGGCTCGGGCGACGTGCTCGAGCGACTGCGCGCGGCCGGCAAGGTGGATCAAGTCGTGCGGCATCCCGCGAACCGGGGCAAGGGCGCGGCCATCCGCTCGGGGATCGCCCACGCGACGGGGGACGTCGTCGTGATTCAGGACGCGGACCTCGAGTACGACCCGCTCGATCTCCCGGCCCTGCTCGGCCCCATCGCCGACGGCAAGGCCGACGCGGTCTATGGCTCCCGCTTCCAGGGCGGCCCGCACCGCGTGCTCTACTTCTGGCACGCCGTCGGGAACAGCTTCCTCACGCTCCTGTCCAACATGTTCACCAATCTGAACCTGACCGACATGGAAACGTGCTATAAGGTGATCCGCGGCGACCTCCTGAAACGGCTCCCCCTCACCTCCAATCGGTTCGGCTTTGAGGTGGAGATCACGGCCCGGCTGTCGCAGGCGGGCGCCCGCATCTGGGAGCTGCCGATCTCCTACAGCGGCCGGACCTACGCCGAAGGGAAGAAGATCACCTGGCGCGACGGGTTCGCCGCCATCTTCCACGTGCTGCGCTACAACTTGTTCGCCCCGGGCGGCGATTGGCGCCGGAAGTAAGAGGCGGGCTCGCTGCGGCCGGGGTCGCCCTCGCCGCCGGTGCCCTCGCGCTGAACCACGCGCTGGTTGGCGTCTTTTACGACGACGGGTTGTATGCCGGCCTCGCGACCGCCCTGGCAGACGGCCTCGGCTACGTTCACCCGCACCTCCCCGGTACACCGGCGGCCGTCCATTACCCGCCGCTCTATCCCGCAGTCCTGGCGCCACTCTTCGGCGTCCTGTCCGTGAGCGCCGCGGCCATGGTCGCCAAGGTGCTCAACCTGCTGTTGGCCTCTCTCGCTGCCGGACTCATCGCGTGGCATGCGGCGCGCACCGAGCTGCTCGATCCCGGTTCGCCGCGCTGGCTCGCTCCGGCGCTCGTCGCCGCGGCCGCCATAGCCATCCCCGTCCTGGCGACACAATCGGTGCTCTTCGCCGAGCCGCTGTTCGCCGTGCTGCTTGCGGTGGCTGTGATCCTTGCGGACCGCGGCGGTTCGCCGTGGTGGGTCGGTACCGCCGCCGCGCTGGCGCTCTTGACTCGATCGATCGGCGTGGCGGCTGGAGCGGGGATCGCGTGCTTCATGCTGGAGCGCCGCACGCCATGGCGCGGCGCCCTCAAGACGCTCGTGCCGCTCAGCGTGGCGGCCGCGGCGTGGGGACTGTGGGTCGTGACGCACGAGCGCGGGATCGACCCGGCGCTCGGCCTGAACTACGGCAGCTACGGCGAGATCCTCCGCCAGACTGGCCTCTCGGCCCTCGGCGTGAGCGCGCCCGATCTCCCCCGGCCTCTCGAAGTCATCACGCTGGGATGGATCCCCGTGCGCTGGCTGTACCACGTCACGGCCGCCGCGACCCTCGGGGTGGGCCTCTACGGCCTTGCGCTCCTCACGCGCCGCTCGGCCGTGGGTTTCACGCTCGTCTTCTACCTCGCGATCCTCGCCATCTGGCCCTATCCCCCGGATCGGTTTCTCTGGGCCGTGCTCCCGTGGCTGGCGCTCGCCTGGGCCGTCGGCGCGCTCGCGCTGTGGCGTCTACGCTGGCCGCGTGTCCCGGTCGCCTTGCTGCTCGCCGCGCTGGCGGGCGGATACGCGTATTACGAAGTCCGCGGGTTCGCCGGCGGCTGGTCGGTGAAGCAGGCGCAAGAGATCTCCGCCAACTTCAATGAGCTCATCCCCGTCGTCGCCAATCTCCCGGCTGACGCCGTCGTCGCCAGCGACGACGAAGCCCTCGTGTGGCTCTACACCCACCGCACCGCCGTTCCGTTTTACCTGGAGAGCTATCACGGCCGCGAGACCCTGCGTCCTACCGCCGCGGAGCATCGCGCCTATCTCGAGCGGATGGGAGTCACACACATCCTGCTCGCGAGCGCGACGTCGCCGTCCGCTGGCGAGCTGCGAGGCCTGATCCAGGTCTATCCCGGGTGGCTGGCGGGCGCGTATCGCTGGTCCGACGGGCGCTGGCTGTTTGCGGTCCAGCGTGGACGCTAAGCGGCTCTATCTCGCCGTCGCTGCCTGCGCCGTCGTGGTTCACATCGGCGCCCTGTGGAACGGCTTCGCGATGGACGACCTCTACATCATCGTCTGGAACCCGCTGGTCCATTCGGCCCGGGGGATTTGGCACGCGCTTGCCGCGCCCTACTGGCCGCCCGACCTGGGCGGCAAGCTGTACCGCCCCCTCGTCGTAGCGAGCTACACGCTCGATGGGCTCGTGGACGACGCGCCGTGGTTCCATGCGGTGAACTTGTTGTGGCACGCCGGCGCGGCGGTGGCGGTGGCGGCGCTGGCCCGGCGGTGGGCGGGAACGACCGCGGCGCTCGTTGCCGGCCTGCTCTTCGCGGTGCACCCGGTCCATGTGGAGGCCATCGCGAACGTCATCGGCCGCGCCGAGCTGATGGCGGCGGTGGGGGCCTGCCTCGCGGTGTACGCCGCCGTTGTGAACGAAAGCGTCGGGTGGAGCGCGCTCGCGCTCACCGTCGGGCTCCTGAGCAAGGAAAACGCCGCGGTCGCGCCCGGTCTGATTCTGTGGGCATGGCTCGTGGGACTATCGCGGCCGCCGCGGCACCGGATGATGGCGTTCGTGGGGAGCTGGCTGGCGATCGCCGCGGTGTACGTGGCCGTACGTGGAGCGGTGCTCGGTCCGTACACCCGGCTCCACGACATCGCCCCCGTCTTCGTGGGCCAGAGTCCGGTCGCGGTGCGGCTCACGGCCATCGCCGCACTGGCCGACGTGCTCCGGCTCCTCGTTTTCCCGCTCACGCTGCGGGTCGATTATTCGCCCGCCGAGCGGACCCTCGTGACGTCGATCCTCGACGGCCGTTTTCTGCTCGGGCTCGCGGCGCTGGCTGTGTGGGCGGCGCTGCTCGTAGGGGCATGGCGGCACGGACGCAAAGTCGAGGCGTTCGGCCTCGGCTGGATCGCGATCGCCTTCCTGCCCGTCGCCAATCTCCTCTTTCCGGTGGGAGTGCTCCTAGCCGAGCGGACCCTGTATCTGCCCTCGGTAGGCGTCGTCTTGGCGGCGGGGGCCGCCCTGGCGCGACTTCCGGTACCGCGGGTGCGACTGGTCACGGCGGTCCTCGTCTTGGCGGGCGGCATTGGGTCGGCGCTGCGGGTCCACGTGTGGCACGACGATGGTGCCGTCACGCGGAGCATCCTCGATGACTCTCCGAACTCCTATCGAGGGCCGGCTCGGATGGGTGCGTTGTTCCAAAGCCACCGCGACGCCGCCCGGGCGCTCGATGCGTTCCGCACCGCCGCGCGCATATTCGATCGCGATCCGTCGATCTACGTGGCCGGTGCCGACGCCGCATTCGCGCTCGGCCGGGCCGCCCTCGCCGATTCGTTGCTCACCCGGGCCGAGCAGCTGTGCTACCACTGCGGGGGCCTGTATCGCACCCAGGCGCTGGCGGCACGGGCGCGGGGTGACTCGGCGGTCGCCGACTCGCTGCTGCGGCGGGCACGATGAAGCCGGCGGTCATCGCGTTCGTCGCCGCCGTGGCGCTTTACCTCCCGACGGTGCGGTACGAGTTCGTGCAGGACGACCGCGCCATCATCGCGGGGAATCCGGCGGTCCATTCGGTTTGGGCGGCGCTGCGTGCCTTTGACGATCCCTATTGGCCCCCCGAGTCCGGCGCTGGGCTGTATCGGCCGGTGACCATCTTGAGCTTCGCGCTCGACTGGACGCTGTCGGGCGGCCGGCCCGGTTGGCTCCACTTGATGAACGCGCTGTGGCACGGGCTCGCCGCGTTCCTTGTGACGCTGGTCCTCGCGCGCTGGCTCTCACCCTTGGGCGCGGCGGCGGCGGGGCTCGTCTTCGCCTGGCACCCCGTCCACGTCGAGGGTGTCGCGAGTCTCGTGGGTCGAGCGGAGCTACTCACTGCCGCTGGGATCCTCGCCGCCGTCCTCGCCGCCCGACGCGGGTGGTGGGTCGTCGCTGTCGCTTGCGCGGCCCTCGCCATGCTCAGTAAGGAGCACGGAATCATCGCTGGTGTCGCGATACTGATCGATAACTGGCTCCAGGGGCCCGAGCGTCGGCGCTACCCGGTGGGGCCGTGGATAGCCCTCGCCGTCGTGACGGTGGGGTTCGTGTCGGCGTGGCTCGCGATCGGGCGAGCGGGCGCGAGCGATGTCGCGGCCGTGTTCATGGGGCGCGGGGTGGGGGGGCGGCTGGCCGTCTCGCTCCCCGCCGTTGCGCGCGCCGCCAGCCTCCTGGTTTGGCCCGCGTCGCTCTCGGTCGACTACGGCCCACAGGTGATCCCGGCGCGATCGTCATTCTCGGTCGCGGCCGCGATCGGCGCGCTCGTGGTTGTCGCCGTCCCGTTGCTGGTCGTGTGGTGCCGGCGGCGCGCGCCGGCGGTCGCGTTCACGGCGGCGCTGGCGGCGCTGTCGTATTTGCCGACCGCCAACCTCCTGTTTCCGTCCGGCGTCGTGCTCGCGGAGCGGAATCTGTACCTCGCGGTCGGACTGACGGCCGCGCTGGTTGCGATGGCGTTCGAGTGGGCATCGTCCCGCTGGGGTCAGAGGCCTGCGCTCGCCGCGTTAGGCATCGTGACGCTCGCGTGCGGCGCGCGATCGCTCGCCCGACTCCCGGCGTGGCGCGACAACCGCAGTCAGCTGCTGACCCAGCTCGCTGAGCATCCCGAGTCATACCGCGCTCACCTGTCGGCCGCCGCGGTGTTGGCGGGCTTGCGCGACACGGCGGGTGCGCGCCGCGAGTACCGCGTCGCCGACTCGCTGTTTGCCGGCGATGCGCACATGGACGCGGCTCGCGCCCTGTATCTCGTCGGTCTCGGCGACACGACCGGGGCTGCGCCGTTGGTGCGACGAGCGCGGGCCGCGCTGCCCAGCGAGCCGATCGCCTTGCGCGCGCAGTTCCTGCTCGACTTGGCCCGCGGAGACCGTCTCGGAGCCCGCTCGCTGGCTGATTCAGCCCAACAGCGCTACCCGTGGGAGCGAAAATGGTATGTGACGTATTTACAATGACTTATGAAATCCTTGCGTCTGGCGAGCAAATTGCAAAAAGCCGGAGTTCCGAGCCCATTTTGGGGGGTTATGCGGGTCGGTACGAACGACATAAATGGTTGTCGCACATTGGTTTGAGTAGGCGAAATCGTGCAAGGGCACGATTCGTGCTTAAAGTCACTCCGGAAACCCAGTCGCCCGGATGTATGAGTTCCTTACAGCTGAGTACCTACAGGGAGGTCGTCCAGATGAACCGCAAGGGCTTTACACTCATCGAGCTTCTGATCGTCGTGGTGATCATCGGCATTCTTGCCGCCATCGCGATTCCGAAGTTCGCGAACACGAAGGAGAAGGCGTATCTGGCTTCGATGAAGTCGGATCTGCGTAACCTGATCACCGCCGAAGAGGCGTATTTCGCCGACTCGGTGAAGTACACGACAAGACGTGCTCGGTGTACGTGGGTTCGACCCAGCTGGCCCCGGCTAACAAAGAGGGCGAGCCGAAGTGCGCGTAAGGCCTCTGGCCTGACGCAGGAGGGCGGCGGGGGTGACCCCGCCGCTCTTTTTTTGTGTCGTCTTTGGCAAAGAACGTGCAAATAGCCTGAAGCTGTTGGCGCTTTTTGAAACGGCCGCCGTGTCGAGCTTCGTCGCGTAACTGGCCTCTGCACCTTGAGTTGCAGTCATCCTCTCCATGCGAAGGCACGATCCCTGCCTTGATGGATGCTCGGAATCGTCGCGTCCATGCTGTCGCATTTACTTCCAGAGAGGACGTTTAAATGAACCGCAAGGGTTTTACGCTTATTGAGCTTCTGATCGTCGTGGTGATTATCGGCATTCTTGCCGCCATCGCGATTCCGAAGTTCGCGAACACGAAGGAGAAGGCGTATCTGGCTTCGATGAAGTCGGATCTGCGCAACCTGATCACCGCCGAAGAGGCGTACTTCGCCGATTCGGTGAAGTACACGAGCAACCTCGGCACCAACTACAACACGACGAGCGGTGTTGTTGGCCCCACGATCACCGTGACGGCTGACGGTTTTACTGCTCGTGTGTCCCACACCACGACCACCAAGACGTGCGCGGTGTACGTGGGTTCGACCCAGCTGGCCCCGGCCAACAAAGAGGGCGAGCCGAAGTGCGCGTAAGGCCTCTGGCCTGACGCAAGAAGGACGGCGGGGAGCGATCCCCGCCGTTCTTTTTTTTGCCTGCAAGTATTTGCGGTGAACCTGCAAATAGCCCGATTTGGCGGCGCGCGTGGAGGGACGCCAAAGGCGGTGACTTATTCGGTAAGCTGCAGGTCTGTATCGACGTACCTGCGCCCCGTCTATCCGGGGCATGATTCGTGCCCCTATGCGGCTCGGAATCGTAGTGTCCAGCTGTCGCAGTCACTCCAGAGAGGATGTTCCAATGAACCGCAAGGGCTTCACGCTTATCGAACTTCTGATCGTCGTGGTGATTATCGGCATTCTTGCCGCCATCGCGATTCCGAAGTTCGCGAACACGAAGGAGAAGGCGTATCTGGCTTCGATGAAGTCGGATCTGCGTAACCTGATCACCGCCGAAGAGGCGTATTTCGCCGACTCGGTGAAGTACACGA
>WNGP01000918.1_pt1 | contig 23439 bp, 22 predicted proteins | sample 5407671 | NCBI WGS metagenome assembly WNGP01 (sample SAMN13153381, study PRJNA577476) | soil metagenome | isolation source: 40 cm soil or saprolite under Garry oak tree replicate 2 | place: USA:California | collected 2016-06-15
TCGAGGGTTTGCCGACGCTATCTCCGCTGCGACCGGACCTCGATGAAATCCGCAAAGCGGCCACTCGCGCCGGCGCGCTCACGCGCCAGCTGCTCGCGTTCAGCCGCAAGCAGGTGCTGGAGATGCGCGTCCTCGACCTCAACGAGCTGGTCGCCGACATGGACAAGATGTTGCGGCGGCTCTTGGGGGAGGACATCGACGTGCTGACGAAACTCGATCCGGCGCTCGGAGCCGTGCGGGCGGACGCGGGCCAGCTGGAACAGGTGATCGTCAATCTCGCGGTGAATGCGCGGGACGCGATGCCCGGCGGCGGGCGGCTCACGATCGAGACACGGAATGCCGAGCTGGATGATTCGTACGCGCGCGAGCACATGCCGGTGCAACCAGGCCGCTACGTGATGCTCGCGGTCAGCGATACGGGAACCGGGATGTCGGCCGAGACGATGTCGCACGTGTTCGAGCCGTTCTTCACGACCAAGGAGGCGGGCAAGGGCACGGGTCTCGGCCTCGCGACGGTGTACGGGATCGTGAAGCAGAGCGGCGGCTACGTGTGGTGTTACAGCGAGCGGGGAGAGGGGACGTCGTTCAAGGTGTACTTGCCGCGGGTCGATGCTCCCGTCGATCACGTCGCGGCGCGCGTCGCCCTCCCGCGCACCGTAGGGTCGGAGACGATCCTACTCGTGGAGGATGAAGTGCCCTTGCGCACGCTCACCCGGCGCTTGCTCGAGCGGCATGGATACACGGTGCTCGAGGCAGGGACGGCGGACGCGGCGCTCGGGCTCTCGCGTGACCACGTCGGGCCCATCCACCTGTTGCTCGCCGACGTCGTGCTGCCAGGGGCAAGCGGCCCAACGCTGGCCGACGAGCTGCGGTCGCGCCGTGCCCAGCTCAAGGTCTTGTTCATGTCCGGCTACACGGAGGATGCGATCGTGCATCGCGGCGTGCTCAAGCCGAACACCGCATTCATCAACAAGCCGTTCTCGGCCGACAGTCTCGCCGCGAAGATACGCGAGGTGTTGGACACGGCACCGAGGCTGCCGCCTACCTAGGCGTTTACGTCGCGAGGCTTAGGCGGGCCATACCGCTCGGCCGCGTCGTGCAGTTTCTCCCACTCGGAACGGAAGGCGAACGGATCCAAACCGCTCGCCCGATCCACCGCGAGAATGCCGTCCAGGTGGTCGATCTCATGCTGCAACAGCTCGGCCATCGGTCCCTCGAGCTCCATCGTGTGGCTCTCTCCTTCGAGGTCCTGATAGGCCAGCGTGGCGCGGTACGCCCGGGTCACGCGGACAAAGAGGTTGGGGAAGGAGAAACAATCGTCCCACACGAGGAAGTCTTCGGAACCGACGTCCGTGATCTCCGGATTGACCAGGGTCCAACGCTGCTTCCCCTTGATCTCGACGAACACCACCCGCACCGGCGCGCCGATCTGAGGGGCCGCCATCGCTCGGCCCATCTTGTGTTTGGTGCGCGCCGCCCGGAGCGTGTCGCGCAGGTCGTCCGCCACGAGTCGCACGGCCGGCGACTTCGGGTCTTGGACCCGTTCACAGCGGACCCTGAGGATCGGGTCGCCAAGCTGGCGAATGCGGCGAATGGCCATGGGGGGCCTAATATCCTATCCTTTACGTGTATGTCCATATCCGGCGTGGTCTTGGCTGGGGGTCGGTCATCCCGGATGGGGTCCCCCAAGGCCCTACTGGATTTCCGCGGGCGGCCGTTTGTGGAGCGCATCCTCGAGGCGCTCGAGGCCCTCGAGGTAAAGACGCGGGTCGTGGTGGTGGGGCCGGACGCTCCCCGCATCCGGCCCGCACTCGCGGGCCACGACTGCCTCATCGTCGAGAACAGCGATGTGGACGCCGGTCCGATCGCCTCGCTCCGGGTGGCGTTGCGCGCCTTGGAGCCCGTGCGGCCGAGCGCCGCCTTGGCGTGGCCGGTGGATCTGCCGCACGTGCGGGTTACCACCGTCGAGCGGCTGCTCGAGGCCTTCCGGCGCTCCCCGGCGCCCGCCGTCGTGCCGACGTTCGCCGAGCGGCGCGGCCATCCAGTCTTGTGGGGAGCGGGGCTGTTCCAGGAGCTGCTCACGAGCGAGGCCGCGACGAGGCACGGAGCGCGGGCAGTCCTCCACGCCCATGCCGCCGAGATCGTCGCGGTGCCCGTGGACGATCCGGCGGTGATCGACGACCTCAACACGCCGGAGGACTACGAACGGCTGGTGCGGGAGCTGAACCGGGACATCTACTGACTCAAGAAGGCGGGAACTGCGTAAGGAAGCGTGAAACTGCGTGTGCAACCCACGCCTTTTCACGCCTTTCCGCGGTTTCTCACGCCCTTCAGCATTTCTTGACAATCCCGACTAAGTCACTTAGGATTCGCTTAAACCAAGGTGGCGCCGCCACTTCCGGGAGTTCTGATGACCAGCATCGAAGCCCAAGTCCAGCAGCCATACAAGTACGGGTTCGTCACCGACATCGAATCCGACGTCGTGCCGGCTGGCCTCAATGAGGACGTCGTCCGGCTCATCTCGGCCAAGAAGGGCGAACCGGCCTGGATGGTCGATTGGCGGCTCAAGGCCTACCGCAACTGGCTCAAGATGGAAGAGCCGCATTGGCCCAACGTGAAGTACGGGCCCATCGACTACCAGGCGATCAGCTACTACGCCGCCCCCAAGAAGCTCCCCAAGCTCGACTCGCTCGACCAGGTCGATCCGAAGCTGGTCGCGACGTTCGAGAAGCTCGGGATTCCGATCGAGGAGCAGAAGCGCCTCACCGGCGTGGCCGTGGACGCGGTGTTCGACAGCGTCTCGGTCGCGACGACCTTCCAGGCGGAGCTCGCCAAGTACGGCGTGATTTTTTGCCCCATCTCCGAGGCGATCCGGAAGCACCCCGAGCTCGTCCAGAAGTACCTGGGGACGGTGGTGCCCTATAACGACAACTTCTTCGCGGCCCTGAACTCGGCCGTGTTCACGGACGGGTCGTTCGTGTACGTCCCTAAGGGCGTGCGCTGTCCGATGGAGCTGTCCACCTACTTCCGGATCAACGCCTCCGCGACGGGCCAGTTCGAGCGCACCCTCATCATCGCCGACGAAGGCAGCTACGTCAGCTACCTCGAAGGCTGTTCTGCGCCGATGCGCGACGAGAACCAACTGCACGCCGCGGTCGTCGAGCTCGTCGCGTTGGACAATGCGACGATCAAGTACTCCACGATTCAAAACTGGTATCCGGGAGACGAAGAGGGGAAGGGTGGCATCTACAACTTCGTCACCAAGCGCGGCAAGTGCGCCGGCAAGAACTCCAAGGTTTCGTGGACCCAGGTCGAGACCGGCTCGGCGATCACGTGGAAGTATCCGGGCTGCATCCTGCAGGGCGACAACTCGATCGGCGAGTTCTACTCGGTGGCGGTAACCAGTCGGCGTCAGCAAGCGGACACCGGCACCAAAATGATCCACCTCGGCAAAAACACCCGCTCGACTATCGTCTCGAAGGGGATCTCGGCGGGGCACGGGCAGAACACCTATCGCGGTCTCGTGAAAATCATGAAGGGCGCCGAGGGGGCGCGGAACTACTCGCAGTGCGACTCGATGCTCATCGGGGACCAGTGCGGCGCGCATACGTTCCCGTACATCGACGTGCGCAACAGCTCGGCGATCATGGAGCACGAGGCGTCGACGTCCAAGATCGGCGAAGACCAGATCTTCTACCTGCGGCAGCGCGGCCTCTCCGCCGAGGACGCCGTGTCGATGATCGTCAACGGCTTCTGCACGGAAGTCTTCAAGGAGCTGCCGATGGAGTTCGCCGTCGAAGCGACGCGGCTGCTCGGCATCAGTCTCGAAGGGAGTGTCGGGTAATGCTGGAGATCAAAGGCCTTCGCGTGTCGGTCGCCGGCACCGAGATCCTGCGGGGCGTCGATCTCACCGTCAAAACCGGTGAGGTTCACGCCATCATGGGGCCGAACGGCTCCGGCAAGAGCACGCTCACGCAGGTGCTGGCGGGCCATCCGGCGTACACCGTCACCGCCGGGACCGCGACGTACGAAGGCAAGGACCTGCTGGCGCTGAAGCCCGAGGAGCGGGCCCGCGAGGGCTTGTTCCTCGCGTTCCAGTATCCGGTCGAGATTCGCGGTATCACGAACTCGTACTTCCTCCGCTCGGCCGTCAACGCGGTCCGCAAGCACCGCGGTCAGGACGAGCTCGATCCGCTCGACTTCCTCCAGGTGCTCGAGGACAAGCTCAAGGCAATCGGGTGGGACGACACGCTGATGAACCGCCCCGTGAACGAGGGCTTCTCGGGTGGTGAGAAGAAGCGCAACGAGATTCTGCAGCTCGCCGTGCTCGAGCCGAAGCTCGGGTTACTCGACGAGACCGACTCGGGGCTCGACATCGACGCCCTGAAGACGGTGGCCAACGCCGTGAACAAGCTGCGCGCGCCCGACCGGTCGTTCGTGATCGTCACGCACTATCAACGCCTCTTGAACTTCATCACGCCCGACGTCGTGCACGTCCTCGCCGACGGCCGGATCGTCAAGTCGGGCGGGCCTGAGCTGGCGCACGAGCTGGAGGCGAAGGGCTACGACTGGCTGCGCGCTGGCGCCATGGTGTCGTGATGGTGGCGGTCGAGCGGCTGGTGGAGGCGTATCGGGCGTTCGCAGCGAACGGCGCCTCGGGTGCGCCCGCGTGGCTCAAGGAGCTGCGCGACCGCGGAATCGCGCGGTTCGGCGAGTTGGGATTCCCGACGACCAAGCAGGAAGCCTGGCGCTTCACCAGTGTGGCACCTCTGACCGAAACGGCATTCGACCTCGCCCATCCGGCGCTCCGGCTCCCGACTCCCGACGCCATCAAACCCTTCCTTCTCAGCGACGGCCCGCGTCTGGTTTTCATCAATGGCTTTCTCGCACGCTCTCTTTCTACGCCTCTTCTTGGTGATGTTCGTCTCGACGGTCTCGCTCAGACTCTCGTCGATGCCCCGGATCTCGTGCGTCAGCATCTGAGCAAGTACGCACCCTTCGTCGATCGACCGTTCGCGGCGCTGAACACCGCGTTCGTACGCGACGGGGCGTTCGTGCATGTGCCCGCGAAGATGACGATCGACGAGCCGATCCAGCTGCTGTTCCTCGCGACGCCGGCGGATCGCGCGCGGCTGGTCACTCACCCGCGCAATCTGATCGTGCTCGAACGCGAGGCCCGTGCCACGGTCGTCGAGACGTACGCGGCGCTCGGCGGCGGAGTGTACTGGACGAACGCCGTGACCGAGGTGGTCGTCGGCGACGGCGCGCGTGTCGACTGCTACCGCGTCCAACGGGAGAGCGACCGGGCCTACCATGTGGCGGTGACCGACGTGCATCAGGGCCGTGACACCACGGTCAACGTCCACGCCGTCTCGTTCGGCGCCGCGCTCGCGCGCCACGATCTGCGTGGCACGCTCGCGGGACCAGGCGGCTACCTGATCCTGAACGGCCTCTACCTGCTGGCGGGCGAGCAACACGCGGATCACCATACGGCCATCGACCACGCGGCTCCGCATTGCGAGAGCCATGAGTACTTCAACGGCGTCTTGGACGGCCGGTCGCGCGGCGTCTTCAACGGCCGCATCATCGTTCGGCCCGGGGCACAGAAGACCGACTCGAAGCAGACGAACAACAACCTCCTGCTGTCTGCCGACGCGCATGCCGACAGCCAGCCGCAGCTCGAGATCTATGCCGACGACGTGAAGTGCACGCACGGTTCCACGGTCGGCCCGCTCGACCCGAAGGCGCTGTTCTACCTGCGCAGCCGTGGGATCGGTGAGGCCGAGGCTCGCCGCCTCATGACCTACGGATTCGCGGCGGAGATCCTGAACCGCATGGACGTCGCGCCGCTGCGCGCGCAGCTCGACGGGATCGTGCGGGCACGCCTGGCGGAGTGATGAGCGACCTCGGCGATCTGTATCAGCAGACCATCCTCGACCACAACCGGAACCCGCGTAACTTCCGGCGGCTCGAGCAGGCGAATCGCACCGCCGAAGGCCACAACCCGCTGTGCGGCGACCGGATCAAGGTGTACGTCCAGGTCGATGGCGACACGATCAACGACATCGGCTTTCAAATGCCGGACGGCGCGGGGTGCGCGATCTCCAAGGCGTCGGCGTCGCTGATGACGGCGGCGGTGAAAGGGAAACCGGTCGCCGAAGCGGAAGCGCTGTTCCAGGCATTCCGCGATATGCTCGCGGGCGGCGCGATCGCCCCAGGCAAACTGGCCGCCTTCGGCGGCGTGCGAGCCTTCCCCGCCCGTGTGAAGTGCGCCAACCTCGCCTGGCACGCGCTGCATGCGGCTCTCCAGAACCAGTCCGATCCGGTGACGACCGAGTCGTCGCGGGACTTCTGATGCTCGGCACCGGCATCCGGGGGGACTTCCCGATCCTGGCGCGCCAAGAGCACGGCCACCGGCTCGTCTATCTCGACAATGCGGCCACGACGCAGAAGCCGCGGCAGGTGCTCGACGCCATCCTCGGCTACTACAGCACCAGCAACGCCAACGTCCACCGCGGCGCCTACGGCCTCGCGGTGGCCGCCACCGAGGCGTACGAGGCGGCCCGGAGCACCGTGGGTCGTTTTACCAACGCGTGGGCGACGGAGGGGGTCGTGTTCACCCGCGGGACCACCGAGGCGATCAACCTGGTCGCGGGCTCGTGGGGGCGGGCCAACGTGAAGGCCGGCGATACGGTGGTGGTGACGGCGATGGATCACCACTCGAACCTCGTCCCGTGGCAGATCCTCTGTGCCGAGAAGCACGCGACTCTGCGCATGGTCGAGATTAGCGCGGACGGGAGGATCGACCTCCTGGACTTCGGGCGAGCGCTCGAGGCGGGCCCGCGTTTGGTGGCGTTCCCCTACGTCTCGAATTCCCTCGGCACGGTCAACCCGGCCGCTGAGCTGACGCGGCTGGCCCATGCCGCCGGCGCCGTCGTCGTCATCGACGGGGCGCAGTCGACGCCGCACGTCCGCGTCGACGTGCAGGCCTTGGGCTGCGACTTCTACGCCCTCTCCGGCCACAAGATGCTCGGGCCGATGGGCAGCGGAGCGCTGATCGCGAAACCCGCGCTGCTCGACGCGATGCCTCCCTACCACGGTGGCGGGGAGATGATCGAGCGTGTATGGGACGACCACTCCACGTGGAACAAGATCCCCCACAAGTTCGAGGGGGGGACGCCCAACGTGGAGGGCGCCGTCGGGCTCGCGGCGGCGATCGGGTATCTCGAGCGGCTTGGGATGGACCGGATTGCGGAGCACGAGCAAAACCTGGCGCGTGTGGCGATCGAGCGGTTGAGCCAGATCGAGGGGGTCACCGTGTACGGCCCCAAGGATCATCGCGCCGGCGTCGTGCCCTTCACCTACGGCGACGTCCATCCCCACGATCTCGCCACCATCCTCGACCGAGACGGCGTTTGTATTCGCGCCGGGCATCACTGTACGCAGCCGCTGATGCGGCGGCTCGGCGTGCCGGCGACGGCGCGGGCATCCTTCTACGTGTACAACGACGTCGACGACATCGAGGCGCTTGTCAGCGCGGTGCGCAAGGCCGGAGAGCTGTTCGGCGTTCCAGCCTAAACCCATCCCCCTTCCCTCGTCCCCCGTCCCCGATAGTTTCGGGGCATGTCCCAATCAATTGTCGCGGTCGATCGCATCACGAAGCGGTTCGCCGGCCATACGGCCGTAGACGCGCTCTCGCTCACAGTCCCGCCCGGCGTGATCTACGGCCTCCTGGGGCCGAATGGCGCCGGCAAGAGCACGACGATCCGCATGATCCTGAACATCTACGCCCCTGATAGCGGGACCGTGCGCCTGTTCGGCGAGGAGGGCACCGGTCGCGACCACTCGGGACGAATCGGATACCTCCCGGAGGAGCGGGGCCTTTACCCGAAGATGCGGGTGCTGGATGTCTTGCTGTTTCTCGCCGAGCTGAAAGGGGTGGACCGGCGCGCGGCGCGCCCCAAGGCGCTCGACTGGCTGGCGCGGCTCGGCCTTTCCGACTGGCGTCTGCGCAAGGTGAACGAGCTGTCGAAGGGCATGCAGCAGAAAGTGCAGTTCATCTCGACGATTCTGCACGAGCCGGACCTACTGGTGATGGACGAGGCGTTTGCCGGTCTCGACCCTGTCAACTCGCAGGTCCTGAAAGACACCGTCCTCGAGCTCCGCGGGCGGGGCAAGACGATCCTGTTCTCCACGCACATCATGGAGCAGGCGGAGAAGGTGTGCGACCACGTCTGCATCATCGCCCGCGGCAAGAAGCTGGTGGACGGCACGCTCGCGGACATCAAACGGACGCACGGCGGGAGGCACGTCGCAATCGCATTCGACGGCAGCGGTGGTGACAGTGCGGCAGCCGCCGTGCTCGCTGACCGGAAGCTGATCGCCAAGGCCAACGATTACGGCCAATACGCGGAGCTCGAGCTCGCCCCCGGCGCCGACGCCCAGGAGATCCTGCGGCGCCTCGTGGGCGCGGGAGTCCGGCTGAGCAGATTTGAGCAGGTCGAGCCGACCTTGACCAAGATCTTCATCGACCTCGTGGGTCCCGACGCGGCGCGCGCAGCGGCGGTGCCGGAGGCGGCCGCCCATGCGTAAGACCTTCGCGGTCATTCGACGTGAGTTCATCGAGCGCGTCCGCACCCGGTGGTTCTGGGTCGGGACGATCCTGGGCCCGCTGCTGATGGCGGGCATCATCGGCTTGCAGGTGCTCCTGGCCGCACGCAAAGCGGGCGACCGGAGCATCGCCATCGTGGACGCGACGACGACCCGCTTCGGGCAGGAGCTCACGACCCAGCTCGGCGCCGCCATCACGCGCTTCCATCTGACCCGCATTCCACACGCCCCCAGCACGCCCGATTCCCTGCTGGGCGAGGTGGAGGCCAAGCATTTGGACGGTTTCCTGCTCATCAGCGACAGCACGCTGGAGTTCGGCACCGCGGAGTACCGCGGCTCCAACGTATCCTCGGTTGCGGATATGGAGCAGCTCGAGAACGGCCTGCGCCGCCTCGTGTTCGCGGCCCGGCTCGAGCGTCGGGGGATCGACACGTTGCTGGTTCAGCAAGCCGAAATCCGGATTCGCCTCGCTACCCATAAGGTTTCGGGCCGCAAGCTTACCGGCGAAAGCGGCACACAGTCCTTCCTGACGGGCTTCGGCATGGCGATCCTGTTGTTCGTTGCCATCCTGATATATGGCGTGAACGTGATGAGCTCGGTCCTCGAGGAGAAGACCACGAAGATCGTCGAGGTGCTCATCTCGTCGCTGCGGCCGTTCGAGCTGATGCTGGGGAAGGTCATCGGTGCAGGTGCGGTGGGTATCGTGCAGCTCACCGTCTGGATCGTGTCGGCAAAGGTCCTGAGTGGTGCGTCCGCAAGAATGGGTACCGGTGGCGCTGGCGGCTTGGGTGGGCCCGGGGCAGTAGGCGGCTTCCAGTTCCCGCAAATCCCGACGACGACCCTGATCATTTTTGTGCTCTACTTCCTGCTCGGCTATTTCCTCTACGCCGCCATTTACGCCGCCGTGGGTGCAATGTCGAGCACCGAGGCCGAAGCGCGACAGGCGCAGGTGCCGGTGCAGCTGCTCCTCATGATCCCGTACGTCTCGTTCTTTGGGATCCTCAATGACCCGAACAGCTCACTCGCGGTCTGGATGACGCTGATTCCCTTCTGGTCGCCGATCGCGACGCCGGTGAGGTGGGGAGCATCGCCGATTCCGGTCGTCGAACTGGTGGCGTCGCTGGCAATCCTGCTGGTGACGGTCGCGGGAGTGACCTGGGTGGCGTCGAGGATCTATAGAGTAGGGATTCTGATGACGGGGAAGCGGCCCAACTTGAAAGAACTTTTTCGTTGGGTGCGTGCGGCCTAGTCTAGACGGGTAGACGGGTAGACGGCGAGACGGGTAGCGGTTGTTGGCGGGTGGTGCGTAGAAAAAGCATCGCCCGCGTTTTTCTGGTGCGGATTTAAACAGCCAAACCCGTATCCTACCGTCATGCCACCCTATCGGAATCTGAAAGCCTGGCAGCATGCGGAGCGGCTCGCTGTCGAGAGTGTGAAGGCTGCGCGGCAATTCCCGGATCACGAACAGGATGCGCTCGCCAATCAACTGCGACGGGCCGCCTACAGCGTTCCCCTTAACATCGCGGAGGGCAGTGCCAAACGAGGCAGTCGCGAGTATCGCCGGTTTCTTGACACAGCTCGCGGTTCCTTGGCGGAGGTCGAGACCATCTTGGAGATGGCACGCGATCTCGGTTACGTGGCGCTCGCTGACTACGGGCGTCTGGAAGCATTGGCAACGGAAACCAGCAAGACCCTCTACGGTTTGTTGCGTAAGATCGGTGACGCTGCGGCAAGGGTACCTACTCGCTAACGCCTCCAACCGCTACCCGTCTCGCCGTCTACCCGTCTCGCCGTCTACCCGTCTCCCCTAGCGTCTCCTCGACGTCTCGGCGTCGGGGCCGGTATACTTCGACGCATGAGCCTGGACTACGACGTCATAGTTGTCGGAGCTGGCCATGCGGGGACCGAGTCTGCGGCAATGGCTGCGCAGCTTGGGGCACACACGCTCCTCCTTACCTCCAACCTCGAGACCATCGGCCAGCTGTCGTGCAATCCCGCCATCGGCGGCATCGCCAAGGGTACCGTCGTCCGCGAAGTCGACGCCCTCGGCGGCCTCATGGGCCGCATCGCCGACCTCTCCACGATCCAGTTCCGCATGCTCAATCGGTCCAAGGGTCCGGCCGTCTGGGCCCCCCGCGCGCAGTGCGATCGGACACTCTATCGGCGGGCCGCCCGCCAGCTGCTCGAGGGCTTCACGTCCCTCGAGCTGGCCCAGGGCATGGTCACAAATCTGCTCCTCGACGGCACCCGGGTCGGTGGCGTCGAGACCGCCGATGGACGCCGTTTCCGAGCGCGCGCCGTCATCATCACCGCCGGGACATTCCTGCGCGGGCGCATTCACCTCGGGACCGACACGCAGATTCCCGCCGGCCGCGCCGGCGACCCACCGTCGGTGCAGCTTGCGCAAGTCATTGCAACACTTGGAGTTACAGTATCACGCTTCAAGACCGGGACGCCGCCGCGCGTCGACGGCCGCAGCGTCGACTGGTCCAAGGTCTCGCGTCAGGACGGGGACGAGGGTGAGTATCGCTTCTCGTTCCACACGCGCGCGGAGCGACCGCGTCAGGTGCCGTGCTGGATTACGTGGGCGGGCGAAGAAGTGAAGGAGATCATCCAGCGACATCTGCAGGAGTCGGCCCTGTATGGGGGGGCAATCAGCGGCCGCGGCCCGCGCTACTGCCCGTCCGTCGAGGACAAGATCGTCAAGTTCCCCGATGCCAAACGGCACCAGATCTTCCTCGAACCAGAGGGACTCGACACGCACGAGCTGTACGTGAACGGCCTCTCCACTTCCCTGCCCGTCGCCGTCCAGCTCGAGTTTCTGCATGCAGTCCCCGGGCTCGAGCGCGCGCGCATGACTCGTCCCGGCTACGCGATCGAGTACGACTACTACCCACCGACTCAGCTCACGCCTTGGCTGGAGCTGAAGACTGTCGAGCATCTGTTCTTTGCCGGCCAGATCAACGGGACGACCGGCTACGAGGAGGCGGCCGGTCAGGGGGTCGTGGCGGGCATCAACGCCGTGCGCCGGATCCGGGGGCAGGAGCCCGTCGTGTTCGGGCGGGACGATGCCTACATCGGGGTCCTCGTAGACGACCTGGTGACGCGCGGAGTGGACGAGCCCTACCGGCTATTCACGTCGCGCTCGGAGTTCCGGCTGCTGCTCCGTCAGGACAACGCGCTGCGCCGGCTCCTGCCCCTCGCCGAGCGCCTGGGGTTGTTGTCTGCGCCCGAGCTCCGGAATGCGTACGAGCGTCTGGAGAGCGAGGAGGCGGTGCTGAGCCTAGCGCGGGAGACGACGATCACTCCGGCTCGGGCAGCAGGTCCCTTGGCGGCGAGCGGGACTATGCTAGCTGCGGGTGAGCGGATCGCGGTCGTCGCGAAGCGACCGGGGGTCTCACTCGGCGCGTTGCTCGAGGCAGCCGGGGTGGGCGGCGAGTTTGCTGCCGATGCGGTGATCGCCGCGGAGATCGAGATCAAGTACGACGGCTACCTCGTGCGCGAGCGGGAGGCCGCGACGCGCCTGGCTGAGCTGGCGTCATTCGCGCTTCCCCCCGACCTGCCCTACCTCGAGCTGCGCAGCCTCGCAACCGAAGCGCGCCAAAAGCTCAACCAGGTCCAGCCTACGTCATTGGCACAGGCGGCCCGGGTGCCGGGAGTCTCGCCCAGCGACCTGCATAACCTCGTGCTCGAAGCCACGCGCTGGCGGCGACGCGTGGCCTAAGTTGCTGTTTCACGTGAAACTTGGCCCTTTCGTTTCACGTGAAACAGCCGTATATTGAACGCTCGCGCCGTAGTGACTACATAACTTATTGCCAATAAACAACTTACGATGTCACGCGTCATCGCCATTGCCAATCAAAAAGGCGGCGTCGGAAAAACGACGACTGCCGTGAACCTCGCCGCGTCGCTCGCGACGGCGGAGCGGAAGACGTTGCTCATCGACGCCGACCCCCAGGGCAACTCTACCAGCGGCGTGGGCATCGAGCGCGACCGCATTCGCACCTCGCTGTACGACGCCCTGCTCGACGGTCGTGCGCTCGGCGACGCCCGCTTCCCGCACGTGCACTTCCCGTATCTCGACGTCGTGCCCGCGACCCAGGACCTGGTCGGCGCCGAAGTCGAGCTCGTGAACCAGTCATCGCGCGAAACGATGATGCGACGCGCCCTGCGGGAGCTGCGCGAGGAGTACCAGTACATCATCATCGACTGTCCGCCGTCCCTCGGTCTCATCACGCTCAACATGCTGACCGCAGCCGACAGCCTGATCATCCCGATTCAGTGCGAGTACTACGCGTTGGAAGGCCTGTCCCAGCTCCTCAACACCGTCAAGCTCGTGCAGCGGAACTTCAATCCGGCGCTCGCCATCGAAGGCGGGCTGCTCACGATGTACGACGCGCGCCTGAACCTCTGCAAGCAGGTGGCCGAAGAGGCTAAAGAGTACTTCGGGGCCCGGATGTTCGCCGTCACCATTCCCCGCAACGTCCGCCTCGCGGAGGCGCCGAGTTTTGGGAAACCGATCCTGCTCTACGACGTGCAATCGGTGGGAGCGAAGAGCTACCTGGCAGTGGCGCAGGAGTTGATCCGCCGGGTCGAGCGCGCATCCTCCCCCGCCCTGCCCGCCGCTGAACCGCAGCCGGAGGTATCAGCATGACGGAGACCGCTGCAGGACGTCGCCGCCTCGGCCGCGGGCTCGAGGCACTGCTCGGCCCGACCCGCGAGGAAGCCGAGCGCGAAGGCAACCTCGTCGAGCTGCCGATCAAGGACATTCGTCCCAATCCGTTCCAGCCGCGCCAAGACGTGGATCCTGCCGCCCTCGAGGAGCTGGTGTCGTCGATCAAGCAGGCGGGCTTGCTGCAACCCGTCGTCGTGCGCCGGGCCAAAGGGGGGGGGGCGTATGAGCTGATCGCCGGTGAGCGCCGGCTGCGAGCGTGCCAGCAGCTCGGGTGGGAGCGCATTCCGGCGGTGCAGCGCGAAGCCGACGACCGCACACTGCTGACGCTGGCCCTGATCGAGAATCTGCAGCGCGACGATCTCTCCCCCGTCGATGAAGCGCGCGGCTACGATCGGCTGATCGCCGAATTCAGCCTCGCGCAGCAGGACGTCGCCGACGCAGTCGGGCGCGATCGTTCGACGGTCGCCAACGCGCTGCGTCTCTTGAAACTGCCGGCTGCCGTCCTCCAGATGCTGCACGAGGGCCAGCTGTCGGTGGGACATGCGCGCGCCCTGCTCGCCCTCGAGGACCCCAAAGTCGCGACAAATCTCGCGCGCGAGGCCGTGGCCCAAGGCTTGTCGGTGCGTGAAGTGGAAGATCGCGTGCGCGGCGGCCGCGCACCCGAGCGCCGGCCGCGGATGAAGCGCGGGGTCGGTCCGGCGCCCGAAGTGCGGCGCGTCGAGGACGCCCTGCGTCGCCGCCTCGGCACCGACGTACGTGTCTCGCTCCGGGCCAAGGGCAAGGGTCAGATTCATGTGGCGTTCTACTCCAACGATGACCTCGCGCGCGTGCTCGAGCTGATGCTGGGAGCGCCGTTCGACGGATGAGCCAGCGGCACGTGACGATCGTCGTCCACACGGACGGCGATCTCAACTCGCGGCAGTACCGACTCTCGCTCCGCGTCTTCCAAGTGGGGAAGGGCGCCGCGATCGCCGTGGCAATTATCGCGGTCGGCTTCCTTGCATTCTCCGGGCCGATCATGCGCAACGCCGCGAGAGTGCCGGGGCTGGAGCGCGAAGGCGCGCGTTTGCGCGCGGAAAACAGCCGCGTGCAGCAACTCGCCGTCGCGCTGAACCATGCGGAGGCAAACTACCAAGAGCTGCGTCAGATGCTCGGTGCAAAGGCCCCACCCGCGCCGCGCAGCGGCGGCACCGCGCCGGCCAATACCTCCGTCGGCATGCGGGCTGTGGCGATCCGCGCCACGCCGCCCGGGGCGCCGCCGCGCTACGAGACCGGGGCCTCCGCGCCGTCTCACTGGCCTCTCGACGTCCCCGGCTTCGTGACCCGGGGCCAGGTCCGTCCCGGGGACGTGGCCGAATCCCACCCCGGGATCGACATCGCCGTACCGGCCGGCACGCCGGTCCGGGCTTCGGGCGGGGGGACGGTTGCCGAAGTGGGGTATGACCCCGACTATGGCATGTTCGTCCGCTTGCGCCATCCGTCGGGATATGAGACGATGTATGGACACGCTTCCCGCTTGATCGTGGCGGAAGGCGATGACATCCAGGCAGGGCAGGTGATCGCCCTGTCGGGCACTTCGGGGCGGTCGACCGCACCCCATCTGCATTTCGAGATTCGGCGCGACGGCAAGTCGCTCGATCCGCTTACGCTCGTGAAGGAGGGCACCTGAGATGGCGTTGTTCACCGAGAAGGGCGGGGCCGGCGGTGATGCGGTCACGGGATTGTCGATCATCGGCACCGGGATGCGGATCGTGGGAGACATTTCCGCCGACGGCGTCGTGAAGATCGAGGGTACCGTGGTCGGCACCGTGCAGGCTGCGAAGCAGGTTCTCGTCGCCAAGGGCGGGGAAGTCGAGGGCGACGTCGTGAGCCGCGAGGCGATCATCGGCGGGGAAGTGCGCGGTGGCATCTATGCCGAGGAGCGCGTCGAGTTGCAGGCGACCAGCGTGGTCCACGGCGACGTCTCGACCAAACGGCTGTTCGTCCAAGAGGGCGGCGAAATCAACGGCGTTTTGCGGATGGGTGAAGATGCGGGGCAACCCCCGCAGCGCGGCCAACGTCCTGCTCGACAGGCCGCATCGAGCGCGTTCTAGCGTCATCGGGGGTTATCCACACGCCACCGTTTCCCGCGTGTGGATTCTCTATCTCATTTAGCAACACTCGTTTACACGATACTGCCGTGTGGAAGATCGAGCGGTGGCTTAATACTGTCACCACGATGTCTTCGTGCGGTTAGACGAGCTCGCCAGCTATCTGGACGACTATCTCCGCATCCGGGACGAGGTCGCCGATCCGCCCGAGGCGTTGAACGGCCTGCAGGTCGCGAACGCCGGGGCGGTCACCCGACTCGCGGCCGCGGTCGATCTCTGCGAGGCGACCATCCAGATGGCGGGCGATGCGGGCGCCGACGGTCTGCTCGTGCACCACGGTCTGTTCTGGGGCGGACTGAGGCCACTCGTCGGCCCTGCCTACCGCCGCGTTGCCGAGTTGATTTCGCGAAACATCGCCCTCTACGCCGCCCACCTTCCCCTCGATCGCCACCCTGATGTCGGTAACAACGCGTGTCTGGCCCGGTTGCTGGGTGCGGCCCCGCGTGGGGAGTTCGGCTCGTATCGTGGCGCGTCTATCGGCGTGTGGGGTGAGCTCGACGTGTCGCGCGACGATCTCACCCGCCAGCTCACGGCGACGCTGGGCGTCGTGCCGCGCCTCCTCCCCTTCGGTCCAACACGCGTGCGGCGCATCGGGATCGTGACCGGGGCAGGGGGCTCGCTCATTCCACAGGCCGCGGCTGCCGGGCTCGACACGTTCATCACCGGCGAGGGCCCGCATTGGACCTTCTTCGACGCCGAGGAGCTGCACGTCAACGTCTTCTACGCCGGGCACTACGCCACCGAGACCGTGGGGGTCAAGGCGCTCGCAGAGCACGTGAGCGGGAAGTACTCGATCCCCTGGGTGTTTCTGGACCACCCGACGGGTTTGTGACGCCGCGGCGGGTGCTCGCGGTTCTGGCTACGGCAGAGCTGCTGGCGATGGCACCCTGGTTCAGCGCATCGGCGGTCGCGCCGACGCTCACCCGTCTCTGGCACCTCTCGCCCGCCGGAACGGCGTGGCTCACGATCTCGGTGCAACTCGGGTTTGTGGCGGGCGCGCTCGTGAGCGCCGGGTTGACGCTCGCCGACCGGTGGTCGGCCCGGCGCCTGGTGGTGGGTGCAGCGGGACTCGCCGCGGCGGCGACCGTGGGCGTGGCTCTCGCACCCAGTCCCGGCGTGGGCATCGCGTGCCGGATGCTCACCGGCGCCGCGTTGGCGGGCGTGTATCCGCCGGGTATGAAGATCGCCGCGGGCTGGTTCCGCGAGGGCCGTGGCTGGGCGATTGGCATTCTCGTCGGGGCGCTCACGCTTGGCTCGGCGGTTCCCCACCTCGTGCGCTGGGCCGCTCCGCCAGAGGCGTGGCGCCTCGTGCTCAGTGTCGCCGCCGCGAGCGCGCTCGCGGCCGGGTTCCTCGTCCTTGCCGTGCCGCACGATGGCCCGTTCGCGGCGCCCTCGCCCCCGTTCTCCTGGTCGGCGGCACCGCGCATCCTACGCGACCGCGCGGTGCTGCTCGCCAACCTCGGCTACCTCGGGCACATGTGGGAGCTGTATGCGATGTGGACCTGGATGGCGGTATTCGTCGCCGCCAGCGAGCGGCTGCGGCGCGGTGCGGGTATCGACACGACCGCGCTCGCCGCGCTCGTCACGTTCGCGGTTGTCGGCAGCGGCGCAATCGGGTGCTGGCTCGGCGGGAAGTACGCGGATCGCTGGGGCCGGACGCTCGTGACGAGCGCCGCCATGGTCGCGTCGGGCGGCTGCGCGCTCACCGTGGGCCTTCTCTTCGGCGGACCGCTCGTCGCCCTCGTGCCGCTGCTTCTCGTCTGGGGCATCACGGTCGTGGCCGATTCCGCGCAATTCTCTACCGCCGTGAGTGAGCTCGCACCCGCGGACTACGTGGGGACGGCCCTGACGCTGCAAACGAGCATGGGCTTCCTCCTCACGTGCGCGACCATCTACCTATTGCCGGCGGTGGCGACCGCGATCGGTTGGCGTTGGAGCATGAGTGTGCTGGCGCTGGGGCCGGCATTGGGCGTGTGGGCGATGCTCGCGTTGCGACGGCGACCAGAGGCGGCGCGCCTGGCGGGTGGTCGGCGGTGACACGTCTGCATCACCGCCCCGGCGGTGGATTCCAGAACCCGTGGGTCGGAGCCTCAGCCCCCGCATTCAGCGGCGTCCTCAAGTGGAAGCTCGTCCACGGTACCACGCGGCCGCGGCCTCGGGATCCCGACCCGGCGACGTTCCTCCGCCGCGTGGAACCCACTTTCCCGTCGCCGCGCGCGCCGGCCAACCAGGTCACGGTGACATGGGTCGGTCACTCGACCCTTCTGCTGCAGCTCGGCGGCCTGAACATCCTCACCGACCCGATGTGGGGTTCGCGAGCATCGCCTGTCTCGTTCGCGGGACCGCGGCGTTGGATGCCGCCGGGGATCGCCTTCGAGGCGCTCCCGCCGATCGACCTCGTCCTGCAGTCGCACAATCATTACGATCACCTCGACGACCGCACGGTGCGACGGTTGGCGCGAGCCCAACCTGAGGCCGAGTGGCTTGTCCCGCTCGGGCTCGCGCCGTTCATGCAGCGCCGCGGCGTGCGCCGCGTCACTCAGCTCGACTGGGGCGAGGAAAAACAGACCGGCGCGGTCAAGGTGGCCTGCACGCCCGCCCAGCATTTCAGCGGCCGCGGCTTTGGGGACCGTGGCGCAACGCTGTGGTGCGGGTGGGCGCTCGCGGCTGTGCAGGGAAAGCGCGTGTTCTTTGCCGGCGACACCGGGTTCCATCCCGCGTTCGCATCGATCGCCGAGCGACATGGCCCATTCGACCTGGCGCTCATGCCGATCGGCGCTTACGAACCGCGCTGGTTCATGCGTTACGTGCACATGAACCCCGAGGAGGCCGTTGAGGCGTGCCGGGCGCTCGGCGCGCGCGCGATGATCCCGATTCATTGGGGCACGTTCAAGCTCACCGACGAGGCGATGGACGAGCCGCCGCGACGGGCGCGCGCCGCCTGGCGCGCTGCGGGGCTTCCGGCGGACGCATACCGCCAACTGGCGCACGGCGAGACTCTCACGCTATAGTTTCGCGCTCTCTCTTCCTCGGGGTCGTCGTGCGTCACGCAGCAACACTCATTGTCTGTCTCGTCGCTGCAGCCGGCTGCGCCGGGCGTGTCGCTCCGCCCCTGGCGGGCCCCTCCTCGGCGCCCGTGATGGAGACGCCGGCGCGCGTCGCGCTCATTTCGGCCCCGCAGGGCGACGCCGAGTGGAACGCCCTCGGCGATGAGGCAGCGGCGTTGTTGTCGCCGTACCTGCGCATCAACACGACGAACCCGCCGGGCAACGAGATCGTCGCGGCTCGCTGGCTGGCCGCCGTATTGCGGCGCGACGGCATCGAGGCCCAGATCTTCGAGCCGGCGCCCGGCAAGGCGAACCTGATCGCGCGCCTGCGGGGCGATGGCAGCGCCCGGCCGTTGATCCTTCTCAATCACATGGACGTCGTACTGGCGTCGCCCGAGTACTGGCAGGTCGATCCGTTCAGTGGCGCCGTCCAGGGCGGTTACATCTGGGGCCGCGGGGCGCTCGACATGAAGGGCGAGGCGATCGCACAGCTCATGACGCTCGTGATCCTCAAGCGAGCGTCGATCCCGCTGAAGCGCGACGTCATCTTCCTCGCGACGTCGGACGAGGAGATCGGGGCGGGCGTGGGCGCGGGATGGTTCGCCGAGCACCACGCCGACCTGATTCGGGACGCGGAATTCCTGATCACCGAGGGCGGCACGACGCGCGCCAACGAGCGCGGTGGCATCGACTATTACGGTGTCGGGACGACCGAGAAGTCGCCGTTCTGGCTCGACGTCACCGCGCACGGAACGCCGGGCCACGGCTCCCGTCCCACCCCCGACAATCCGGTCCATCGTCTGGTTCGCGCCCTCGACCGTATCGCCGACTGGCGCACGCCCCTCGTGGTCACGCCGGGGGTCGAGCGCTACTTCCGAGACCTCGCGGCCCTCGAGAGCGACTCGACTCGGCGCCGCTGGTTCGCGGACATCCGGGCGGCGCTGCGCGACTCGGCCGCTGTGCGCGCGATCACGGGCGATCTGACCTACAACGCCCTGCTGCGCAACACCGTGTCGATCACGGGACTCAAGGGGAGCGACAAGACCAACGTGATTCCGCCGGTCGCCACCGCGGCGCTCGACGTGCGGCTGCTCCCGGGGCAGGACCCGGCGGCGTTTCTCGCTGAGCTGCAGCGCGTGGTGGGGGATACGGCGGTGACGTTCCGCCCGCAGGGGCCGAGCTGGCCCGCGACGGAGAGCCCCACGGACACCGAGTTGTTCCGCGCCATCGAGGCGGCCGCGCACGCCCGGGATCCGGGCGCGCTCGTGACGACGCCGATGCTCGCCGGGTTTACCGACAGCCACTATTTCAGGCGCCTGGGGATCGCGAGCTACGGGCTCGGGCCGTTCCCGCTCACCGTGTCGGAGTCGCGCGGGGTCCACGGCAACGACGAGCGGGTGAGCATCGAGGCGCTCCATTTCGGCGTGCGCTTTCTTTACGACATCGTCCAGCGGGTGGCCGGCCGCTAGTTGCTGCTGACTCCGGACGTCCTGGGCTTGGCGTTCTTCACGAAACGGTCGAACCAATCGATCATCTCGGCGAGGGTGTGCAGCACGGATTCCCGCGCCACGTAGCCATGTGCCTCGTTGGGAAGCATGACCAGGCGCGCCGTCCCACCTAGCCCCTTGATCGCGGCGAACAGCCGTTCCGAATTGATCGGATACGTTCCCGAATTGTTGTCGGCCTCGCCGTGCGTCATCAGCAGCGGCTCGTTGATGCTGTCCGCGTAGACGAACGGCGACATCCGCAGGTACACGTCGCGCGCTTGCCAGAACGTGCGCTCCTCGTTCTGAAAGCCGAACGGCGTGAGCGTGCGGTTGTAGGCGCCGCTCCGCGCGATGCCCGCGCGGAACAAGTCGGAATGCGCCAGCAGGTTCGCCGTCATGAAGGCGCCGTAGCTGTGACCGCCCACACCGATCCTGTCGGGATCGGCGACCCCGGCGTCGACGACCGCCTTCACGGCGGCGCGCGCGTTCATCACCAGCTGCTCGACGTAGTGGTTGTTCGCGGTGTCACCCCCGATGATCGGCATCTTGGGATCGTCGAACACGGCGTATCCTTGCGTAAGGAAGAAGAGGTGCGAGGGCCCGCGGATGATATTGAAGCGGTTGGGCGCGGCCGTCACCTGGCCGGCTGCGGTCGCCGAGGCGAATTCGGTCGGGTAGGCCCACATCACGACGGGCAGACGCGTGCCGGGCGTGTACCCGGGCGGGAGATAGAGCGTGCCCGACAGCGGCACGCCGTCTTCGCGCGTGTAGGTGATGAGACGCTTCTGGATCCCGGTCAACTGAGGGGCAGGGTCCTTGAACGCCGTCAGGGCGCGAAGCGCCATGCGGCCATTGTGAACGAAGTAATTGGGCGGCTCCGTGCGCGACTCGCGGCGAGTGACGAAGCTGCGGCCGGCGTCGTCCAGCAGGGCGACGACCGCCTCATAGTGTACCGTATCCGCGCGCCACAGCCGTTCGGTCTTCTTGGTCGCGAGGTTCAGGCGGTCGAGGAACGGTCGCTCGCCCTGGGCCGAGGCGCCCGCGCCTACGAGGTAGATCCAATCGCCGCTACGCACGACGACGGGAGCGCCGGGAGTCGGCCGCATGACCGGGGAGCCGGGATCGCCGTAGCGATCCTCGCCGCTGCGGTCGAACAGCAGGGCTGGGGCCCTCGTCCCATCTACGATCCACGTCTTGATCCAGCGGCGCTCGCGATCGTACTCCTCGAGCAGGCCGGCGCCTTGAGCGTCCCAGCGGATGCCGGCGTAGCGCTTGGCGAGCCGGGCGAGCTCTATCGGCTCTCCGGCGAACGGCGCGGCCAGCGCCAGCACTCGGTCTTGGTGGTCGACTCGGTTGCGTGGGTCGCCGCCGTCGAGTGCCTCGGCCCACACGAGTGTCGCGGGGACGCCGGGACGCCAGGTGATGGCGCGCGGTCCCGGGCGCACGCCCCGGATCGGGATGCCTTCGCCCGTGCGTAGCGAGGCCAAGTGGTGTGCGACTTGCCCGCGCAGGTCCCAGACCTCGATCTCCTTGGGGAAGAGTCCGTCGGGCACGAGGTACGAGTAGGGACGTACGGTCCGCGCCACGAGCACGAGCTCGCCGCCGGGCGCGACGTCGACGCGGTCGAAGATCGCGGGAGCGCCAGTGGGCGTGCGCGCACCCGTTGCGGCGTCGACGAGAGCGAGCTGGGCCGTGAAGTAGTAGTCGAACAGACGCTCGTCGTTCGCGCTCTTCAGGAGATCTTCGTAGGTCGGCGCCGGCGCCGCGTGGCCGCTCGTTTCCTGTGTCGTGGGGCCGACCGGTGTTTGCGGCGCCACGGGCGCGGGGCCGCGATCGTCGGGAACGAACTCACACAGCAGCTTCGCCGCGCTCGGCATCCACTGGCAGGGCGGGCCGCTTGTCGCGTTCAAGACCGGGCCGGTGAGGGCGCGGGCCTGTCCCGTCGCGGCGTCGGCGACCCACAGGGCGAGCCCCGAGTCGCGCGTCTGCACGAAGGCGATTGAGCGGCTATCGGGCGACCAGCTAATGAAGGAAAGCGCGGCGGGCGCCGGGACGGCGATGCGCCGCTCAGAGCCGTCCGCCACGCGCTTCAGGACGAGTCCCGTGATCGGCCCGGGCAACTGCGGTCCCGTCGTCCGTGGGTTGATGCGGTTGCCCGCGAGCCGCAGCATCGGCTGCGCCAGCTCGGCGATCGTCGGCATGCTGCGCTGCTCGAGCAGCAGCAGCCACTGCCGGTCGGGCGACACGCTCGCCGCCGGGAGCGGCGGCGTGTCGAGGATGTCGACGATGACCTGCGGCGGCAGCTTGTAAGGTTGCTGGGCCGCCAGCGTGGCGGACAGCAGGCAGGCGAGGCTGACGGCGAACACACGGCGCATGCTCACGCTCCCATCGTTGTCGGCGGCTCCCACAGTTCAACCCGGTTGCCCTCCAGATCCAAGATCCAGCCGAACTTCCCGAACTCAGATTCCTCGACGTGCGCCTCCACGGTCACGCCTTCGGCGCGGAGGCGCGCGAGAATGCGGTGGAGGTTCGGCACACGGTAGTTGACCATGTACCGCTGTGACCCGGATCCGAAGTAGTCCGAATCCTGCTTGAACACGCTCCAGACGGTATGGCCCTGCCCCGAGAACATCGCACCGCCCCAGTTCTGTACGTCAACGCCGAGATGCTCGCGATACCAGTCGAGCAGACGTTCCTTGTTCTTGGCCTTGAAGAAGATCCCGCCGATGCCGGTGACGCGGTCGTCCACGAAATCCTCCGCCTTACTTGAGGGGCACGACGAACCGCACGATTACGCTTTCGGCGGTCTGGGGGCTCACGGTGCAGGAGCAGTCACGGCCGATCAGGCGCTTCACGCCCTGCACCTCCGCATCCGCGATTCCGGCGACGTCGCGATAGGTGACCTCGAGCGCCTGCCCGTCGATGACGCGGTAGCTGACCGGCCGGCCGTGGAGCCGGTGATGGGGGTCGATCCGCGCGAGGCCGTCGGCAAGGCGCTTTTGGAGATCGTTGATGGCCTCACTCACGGGGTTGGCCCGCGGCGGCGAGCACGGCGGCGGCGTTGCGTCGCATCCCCGTGTGCCCGGGACGCGCGAACGGCGTGTCGCCGTAGCGGCGTGCGAACCCGTCCTCATCCATCTCGAGCAGCGCGACCAGGTCGGGTGTCCGGACGTCGCCGCGCGGCGCCAGCTCCGCGTCGCTCGCGCTGCGAGCGAAACTCACATTCCACGGGCAGACGTCCTGGCACACGTCGCACCCGAATATCCAATCCCCTACGTTCTGGCGCTGCTCGTCGTTGAACGCTCCGCGATGCTCGATCGTGAGATACGAAATGCAGCGGTTGGCGTCGAGGACGTGCGGCTCGGGAAATGCGTTCGTCGGGCAGGCGTCGAGGCAGCGGCGGCAGGTGCCGCAGCGGTCGGCCTCGAACGGCAGGTCGGGCGCGAGGTCCGCGTCCGTGAGCACCACCC
>WNGP01000975.1_pt1 | contig 23406 bp, 16 predicted proteins | sample 5407671 | NCBI WGS metagenome assembly WNGP01 (sample SAMN13153381, study PRJNA577476) | soil metagenome | isolation source: 40 cm soil or saprolite under Garry oak tree replicate 2 | place: USA:California | collected 2016-06-15
CCCTCTTGGATTGTTGACGACTTCCATCGCTTATGCCCTCAAGCGTTCGGATATGGGCCCTGAACTTCGTAAGTATATGCAACAAGTGCTATAAAGAATAGGGTGCTTATTAAAGTTGAATGGGCAATCCTGGCTGCGTCAGGAATTGCCCATTCAACTTTAATAAGTCATGTAGGCTGCTGTTATTTATGCGCATATCGGCAGTGTTAAGATGATATTGCCATCATTGCCACAGCCTGTGAAGTGTAATCCATCTGCCTGCTCTGTAACGCCTGTACAGGTATAGGTTTTGGCCGCCGAAAGCGGCGCTGGAACTATAGCATGCTGTACTGTATCACTGACAGAACATTGTTCGCCGTTATTCTGAATGGTGAAAGTACGTACTACTACAGTGTCTACACCTGTGGTTGTGAAACTGAGTGAGGCCGCATGGCACTTTTGATATGCCTGCCAGAAACAATTTTCGGCCTGCTTTGTAGCCGGACCATTCAGAGGTATGCCTCGGGGATTAGTTCGCACGCTGCCACATTTCTGCACCTGCGTGGACTTTGTGGGGGTAGGATTCTGTGAACCACTTGAACTCGAAGCACAAGCAGCTATTCCGGCACTAATAACAGCCACTAGCAGCCCTATGCTCAGCACGTTGTAGTATTTGTAACATCTCTTATCCTCCTCGTGTTTCATTACAAAGCACTCTGTATAGATATAAGACGTTACCCACTGTAAAAAGTTCCCGCGTGGGGCTTGCCCGGCAAAAACGGGAATAGTGAGGTCAGTATGACCGGGCATTCCCGTTTCTGCTGGACAAATTCTATTTGTCCAATTAGAGCAATGGTACCAGGGCGTTCGCGATAGGCGTGCCCCAGCCTGTGACGGAGTCCCAGCCCTGACGTGTATTGTATCCGCCTATACCATCGAACGTGTTCGAGCCAGCAGTGATATCATGGAAGCAAGCAGCGTAGTTATGCCTGCCAGCATGGTAGATGGCCGGGTTGAGAGAACCCAGGCGCGTTCCGAAGTACTGGTCCGCTATGGCTGTGATACCTGCCCACTGGGGTGAACCTGCGCTCGTTCCACCAAAAATGAAGAGCAAGTTTTGACCCACACCAGATGAACTCCAGACAACCAGCACACCGCTGTTAACATCGCCGTCGTAAGCAACATCCGGCAAACCACGCTGAGAACTGGTAAACATGCCTTTCTGGTAGGAGGGGCGAGCATAAATGCTGCTGAAACCCCCACCGCTGGCACCAAAACCGTCCCTCCACGCTGCCTCTCCATGATATGTACCCCATACCGGACTGGCGTTGAGATAGGTACCACCAACGGCTGTTACCAGTGGATCACTGGCGGGTGTCGAGGCGGCGAGCATAACAGAGCTGCCATCGCACGTTGGCTGGGCTGCTCCCATATCGCCAGAGGAGGCTATAAGCGTGATACCCTGTGCCGTCGCTTGCTGGAATAGCTGGTGCTCCTGCGTGAGCAGGTTTGGACTGGCGCAGGCTTCGGCTTCGCCAAAGCTCTGAGAAATGACGTCACCCAGATTGTTATTCACTGCATACGTTGTTGCGCTCAAGATGTCCACATCGGCGTTGGACCTGGCAAGGACCAGGTCGATTGTCGCATCGGGAGCAATGGCATGTGCCCATTCAACATCGAGCGTGATCTCCCCAGACCAACCGACTTGAACAGGATTCTTTGGATCAAACGGAGTCAGGCCATCGGGAGAAATAATGTTCAAGATAGGGGTGCGCAGGCCAAAGACACGGTCAAACGCATTGAGATCATGCGAGATGGTCGGGCTCTGGTAAGCGTCAATGATCACAATCGTGCGGCCTGCCCCATTCAATCCAGCGTCGAGCAAAGCCTCGATATCATAAGCTTTGCGCATCTGGCGGGGAGCATAACAACGAATAGAGGCACTGACGCTTTGGCAACTGAACAAAGCGCCCCCACTTGCAGGAATGCTGCCTGCAAGTCTGTAGTGAGGATGCTGCCTGATCGTGTGCGAAACGAGCGTGGTAGGTTTGGCTGCGCGGGTAGTGATACCGGCACGCAAGTAGAAGACGCTAACTGTCATAACCAGTAGCACTACGAGCACTACTGCTGAGCTAATGAGACGACTAATACGTCCAAAGCTTTCCATAGAAAAAATCTCTCTCTTCCTAAATTTTTGCCTGGCTAGTAATCCCTGGCAATTGAAAAGATGAGTGAGCAAAGAAGTAAGTCTAAATATGCGTAGAAGTAGAACAGGAGAACATACTACCACCTGAATACACATACACTGTCGGAGCAGCAAATTGGTATCTGGTACCAAACAGTCCGACCCACCTCATGACTCATCGCAAGGCATAATCCACGCCTTTAGGGTAATTATTGACGAGATATGGGTACTTGTGAAGAGCAAAATGGTTGAAGTATGGTTGAGATATGGTTAAGTTAGATTTGAGTAGCCAGAAGGTCGCAATACATGAAAGTTATCTTGACATCGGGTATGTGACTGGGGTATTATCCACGAGTGAGATGTTATCCCAAATCAACAAGAAATATGGGCGGTTGCTGAAATTGGTAGACAGGACAGACTTAGGATCTGTTGGTGATGAACCGTGAGAGTTCGAGTCTCTCACCGCCCACTGTCTATGTAAGGGGTTGCGCCAACATGCGGGAGTGGCTCAGTGGTAGAGCATCTCCTTGCCAAGGAGAAAGTCGCGGGTTCGATCCCCGTCTCCCGCTCCAGGTTTGCCTGAGCATCGGAGAGCGGTAAGTGTAGCTATCGCGTCCCCTGGATTCACCAGGCCAGAGCAGACGCCGGTTTCTACAGCATATCGTCATAGTGGGCAAGTAAACATGCATACAACCCACACAGCATAGATCACGATCTGTTGCAGGGTACTAAACGTTGAAGATGCTGAAAACTGCTGGCTCTGTCCGGGGTGGTCTATGGAATGGGTGGTGATTGCCTCTCTATGCTTCCCAACTTGGTCTAGTTATTTTATTCTGTTGCTACGACCAATGTGCAATACGTAGCTTTGAGTTGTATATATAATTAGTAAGATAGTCCGCACACCAGTTGGAGGAAATGTGAAAGTCTCGGTCGAAAAGTTACCAACCAGTGAAGCCGTCCTTGAAGTAGATTTGACCTGGGACGAACTGGAAAAAGCCTCGGATAAGGCGTACCGCAAGCTGGTACAAAAAGTTGACGTGCAAGGCTTTCGTCGAGGCAAGGCTCCGCGCTCTTTGCTAGAGCGCAGGCTTGGCAAAGAATATATTTACCAGCAAGGTCTCGACGACCTTATTTCTGACACCTATCGCAACACTGTTAAAGAGCACGAACTTGTTCCTCTTACCCAACCAGAACTGGACGCTCCGGTCTTCGAGATAGGTCAGCCCTACCATTTCAGCCTTAAAGTGCCCGTTATCACTCCTGTTGAGTTGGGTGACTATTCTTCGCTTCACTTTGAGCGTGAAGATGCCGATGTTACTTCTGAAGAGGTGGAACAGGAGCTAGAGTCCTTGCGTAATCGCCAGGCTACCTGGCACGAAGTTGAACGGCCCGCTGGCTATGGCGACCGTGTGACTGTCGATTTAAAGCTTACTATCGAAGATAAGACGATCTCGGACTTGAAAGATAATCCCTTTGAACTCACGCAGGAACGCCCTGGCCTCTTTACTGGCATGGATGAGCATATTGTGGGCATGCAGGTAGGAGAGAGCAAGGAATTTACTACTATACTGCCAGCCGACTACACTAATACCGATTTGGCCGGAAAAGAAGCCCATTACATGGTTACCCTTTACAAGATTGAGGTCAAAGAAGTTCCCGAGTTGGATGATGAGTTAGCTAAACAGGTCAGTAACTCCCAGTATGAGACTCTGGAAGACCTGCGTAAGGCTATCAGTGACCAGATTGAGGAAAACAAGAAGCGACGTATTAACGATGAACTGCGAGATAAAGTCATCAATGCGGTGATTGAGCGGTCCCAAATTACTATTCATCCCCTGCTGGTCCAGGAACAAGCCGAACGGATGCTGCATCAGCTTTCACACTTATTGGAACAACAGCACATGTCCCTGGACCAATACTTGATGATGGTACGTAAGACACGAGAAGAGTACTTAAAAGATATTCAGCCTGATGCAGAAGAGCAGGTAAAGCGTGAACTTGTACTGGACGCAGTTGTGGGCAAAGAACATATAGAGATCTTACCCGAAGAGTTAAATGGACTTCTGCAGCTTTATGCTCAAGCAGGGCAAGAGTTGGGTTCAGATGCCCAGACCCGCGCCCTGGTAGTAACCTATCTACGAGAGAAAGCCATTAAACGGCTGCTAGAACTGACGACCGATCCTGATCCCGACGCAGAAACCACAGTAGAGGAAGACGAGGAGACAGCTATAGCCAATGCCGAGGCTGCCGTATTAGCTGGTGAATCAGTGGAAGCAGGTGAACCGGTGCTGATAAATACAACGAATACTACAGATACGGAAGCTAAAATCGTTGAAATTGAAGAGCCTGTGGTAAATCCTGCACCCGTGGCAGGTGAAACAATTGCTGATGTCGTAGAATAGAGATATAGCTATCATATGTTGCTCTTTAGTTACATGTGAGGGAAAGGTAACGAATAAACGTGGCAAACTCGAAAAATACGCGAATGACGTACCGCTGCTCATTTTGTGGCAAGAGCCAGGATCAGGTACAGCGACTCATTGCCGGTCCAGGTGGCGTTTACATCTGTGATGAATGTATCGACCTCTGCCGTGAGATTATCGAAGAGGAGCAGGCAACAGTTACAAGGCCGCGCCTGCAAGCAGGCAAGATTCCACCACCAAAGAAGATTTATGAGCAATTGAGCCAGTACGTGATCGGGCAGGAACGAGCCAAAAAGACACTGGCGGTGGCCGTATACAATCACTATAAGCGTATTAATGTGGGCATGCAGATTGACGACGTTGAGCTTGGGAAGAGCAATATCCTCATGATTGGCCCGACAGGTTGTGGCAAAACCTTGTTGGCGCAGACGCTGGCGAAGATACTGGATGTTCCTTTCTGTATTGCCGACGCGACCGCCCTCACGGAAGCTGGCTACGTTGGTGAAGATGTTGAGAACATTCTGTTACGTCTTATTCAAACGGCAGATTTTGATGTGGCACGCGCTGAGCGTGGCATTGTTTATATTGACGAAATCGACAAGATTGCCCGTAAGTCTGATAATCCGTCTATCACCCGTGATGTTTCCGGCGAAGGTGTACAACAGGCGCTCCTCAAGATTGTTGAAGGCACCATTGCCAATGTACCCCCGCAAGGTGGACGCAAGCATCCTCACCAGGACTTCATTCAGATCAATACGTCCAATATCCTTTTCATCTGTGGGGGAGCGTTTGAAGGATTAGACAAGATAGTCGAGCAGCGTTTAGGCACTAATAAGTCAATGGGCTTTAGAAGCAAAGCGTCTAAGGACGCCTCAGATGCCCACGAATCAATTTTAACGCATCTTATTCCTGATGATCTGCTCAAATATGGCTTGATTCCTGAGTTTGTGGGGCGTCTACCCGTTGCTGTTTCGCTGGATAGCCTCGATAAAGATGCCTTGATCCGTATTTTGACCGAACCCAAAAACGCCATTATCCGGCAATACCAGAAATTTTTACAGCTCGATCGCGTTGAGTTGGTCTTCACCAATGACGCTCTTGATGCCGCTGCTGAAGGAGCCATGAAGCAGCGCACCGGAGCCCGGGGACTGCGCAGTATCATCGAGGATGTGCTCCTGGACGTGATGTACGAAATCCCATCACGGGGCGATGTGAAAAAAGTCATTATCAATGCCGATGTGATTACTGCTCATAATAAACCTTTATTAGAGACACGCAGTAATCGATCAACTGCATATCCTGAAGATGAGTCTGCATAGTGCAGGCTCATCAATTTTTAGTAGCCTGAAATATGTATTTCTATCGCGAAAGGAAGTAGGCGGAAAACCATGAGTGAACAAGAACGCCAGGAAACACCTCAGGATACCGGCGAGGTATATCCCCTGGTGGCGTTAAAAAACATGGTTGTATTTCCGCGCACCCGCATGACGCTGGCAATTGCGCGTGAGAAGTCCGTACGTGCTATCGAAGAAGCAATGATGCGGCCTGACCATACTCTGATTACTGCATCACAGCATAATCCAGATATTGATGATCCTCAGCCAAAGGATATCTACCCGATTGGAGCCCTGGTCGAGATCACAACGATGCACCGGCAGCATGATGGTAGCCTTCAGGTGCTGTTAAGCGGTATTCGTCGTGTCAAAATTGAAGAATACCTTGACCTCGAACCATTTATTCGCGTCCGCATGAATGTGCCACAGGAGTCCCAGGCTCGTGGTCCTCAGTCCGATGCCCTGGTACGCCATGCCACGAACCTCTTTGAGCGTTATGCCCAGTTGAATCGTCGTTTTTCGGTAGAAGATATTAACTCAATCGTTGGCATCAAAACACCGGCACGACTGTCGGATATGCTTGCAGCACACCTGGTCACTAATCCACAACAACAGCAGGATCTTCTGGAGACACTCGATCCATTGGAGCGTTTAGAGAAAATCTGCGTGATTATGGGCAATGAAATCGAAATTCTTGAACTGGAAGCAACTATACGTAGCCGTGTGCGTTCGCAGGTAGATCGGACACAAAAAGAGTTTTACCTGCGTGAGCAACTGCGTGCCATCCAGGAAGAGTTGGGTATGGAAATATCCACCGAGATGGATGAGTTACGCGCCAGGCTCAACGAAAAGTCCCTACCAGCTGAAGTTGCGACGAAGGTACGTAAGGAGATCGACCGGCTGGAGCGCACGCCTCCTCAATCTGCTGAGATATCGGTACTGCGCTCGTATATCGACTGGGTATTGGCCCTGCCCTGGAATGAACGAAGTGAAGATAGCTTTGATATTGAAAAGACGCGGCGTATCCTGGATGAAGATCATTACGGCTTAGAAGGTATCAAGGAGCGCATTATTGAGTTCCTGGCGGTACGCCAGTTGCGCCAGCAACTGGCCAGACGTGGTGGATATGCTAAAAGTGAAAGCCAGGGCCAGATTCTCTGCTTCATTGGCCCTCCTGGCGTTGGTAAAACATCGTTGGGCCGTTCGATAGCCAACGCACTGGGACGAAAGTTTGCACGCATTTCGCTTGGTGGTGTACACGACGAGGCTGAGATTCGTGGACATCGCCGTACGTATGTTGGCGCTCTGCCCGGGCGTATTATCCAGTCGATGAAGACCGTGGGTGTACGCAATCCGGTGTTCTTACTTGACGAAATTGACAAACTTTCCGCGGAGTACCGTGGGGACCCCAGCGCGGCACTCTTGGAAGTACTTGATCCAGAGCAGAATAGTAGCTTTACAGATCACTATTTGGAGATTCCTTACGATCTTTCAGAAGTGTTTTTCATCTGTACTGGGAATGTGAAATATGACATTCCACGAGTGCTGGCCGACCGCATGGATATTATTGACTTGCCTGGCTATATGCTTGAGGAGAAAGTCAACATTGGTTCACGCCACCTCTTGCCAAAGGTGTTGACCGAACATGGTCTGACACCTGAGCAGGTGAAAATCCCTCAGACTGTTATTCAGCATATTGTTATGGATTACACTCGAGAAGCGGGTGTGCGCAATCTAGAGCGACAATTAGCCATGATTTGCCGCAAGGCAGCACGACGCATTATTGAGAAGCCAGACATGCACCTGCGCTTGACGTTGCATAGTCTGGAACAATACCTGGGAGCTCGTCGCTATACCCTCACTCTCGAGAGTCAAAAAACACAGGTGGGCGTAGCCATGGGTTTAGCTGTCACAGAGAATGGGGGCATTCTCTTGCCGGTGGAAGTTGCTACGATGGTGGGCAAGGGCGAGTTGATGGTCACCGGCCAATTAGGTGATATTATGCGTGAATCTGCAGCGGCGGCCCTCTCCTATATTCGCTCGCGCGCTGACGCACTAAATATTGATCCAAATTTTCAAGACAGCACCGACTTACATATTCATTTACCAGAAAACGCTATTCCCAAGGACGGTCCCTCAGCGGGGATTACCATCGCCACAGCACTGATTTCAGCGATTACGGGACGCCCTATACGCGAGAATCTCGCTATGACAGGCGAGATTACCTTGCGTGGGCGCGTACTGGCTATTGGTGGTCTCAAAGAGAAAGTGCTCGCTGCCCAGCAAGCAAACATCCATAACCTGTTAATCCCGGTCGAAAATAAGAAAGATATAGCTGAAATTCCTGTCAAAATCCAGCGGCAGATGCATTTTACTTTTGTGGATACTATGGACCAGGTTATTGAGGCTGCACTGCTTGATGAGCCTCTTGCTGATGCAGAGAGCGAGAAGCAGAACGAGCCCCCAGAGAAAGTGTTTCCTGAATCTCGCCCATTGCACAAGGATGAGCGTATAGTGGGCTCACCTGGTCAACATGTACGACACTCCGATGAGCCTGCCAACGAACCGTGCGAGGATGATCCATCTTCTTTAATCATTCCCCCGGCGAATCACATTACACCCGATTCCTTCCCACACATACGGGCAGACGATTCCACCAAACCATAGGCTTGGATATTTTCCCCAGTTATAGCTAGCAGAGTAGAACGTTAAAAGTAGTAGAAGGACAAGGCGGAGTAATGGTCGTAAGAGGGTTTTTTATCAATATTCTCTTCCTCAGTCAGGGAAATTGGTAAAAATACCCGTTTTATAGCAAACTAAGTGGTTCACAAGGCCAACCTTTGAGCGTATACTACGTAGTACAGTATATGATGTGGCTGTGAACCTTGCATTTACATGCTTGAGCTTTTACGCCATACGTTTTGCTGAAGGCGTAAGAGATCACTTAGTGGTCTTATACTTAGAAGAAACGAGGAAAACTATCATGAGCTGGAATCCGAATCAGGGACAGGACCCCAATCAGCCAAGTCAGTACGGTGGATACAGTGGCTATAATCCCCCACCACCGCAGCCAACCGATCCCTATAGTGGTCCCCAGGGCGGTTACCAACAGCCAGGCCAGCAAGGCGGTTACCAACAGCCAGGCCAGCAAAGTGGTCAGCAGCAGTACGGTCAGGGTGGCTACCAGCAGCCGTATGGGGGAGCAGCAGGTGCCAGCCAATATGGCCCTAGCACTATGCAAATGGACCCCAAAACTGCAGCAGGTTTAAGCTACATACTCGGTTGGATTACAGGGATCATTTTCTTCCTCATGGAGAAGCAGAATCGCTTCGTGCGCTTCCACGCGATGCAATCAATCCTCTTCTTTGGGGGCTTGAGCGTATTGAGTATTGTTCTCCAGGTCGTCACAGGACTTAATATTCCTTTCATATCCTTCCTCACCTTGTGTGTAAACGGGCTGTTGGGCATTGTAGGACTGGTAGGTTGGATCGTTCTGCTGATCAACGGTTTTCAGGGCAAGTACTTCAAGTTGCCTGTCATTGGTGATTACGCGGAGAAATACGCAAATCAGGGCGGTACAGGCATGTAGCCTATATAGCGCAGGTAGACAACAGGTTCTCGCAAGAGGGTGCAAAATGAGGCCCCTACATATACGTATGTTTTGTGTGTAGGAGCCTCTTCCCTTGGTTGCACCCTCCAACTTTTCAGAGCTTACTTCGTAGTACTACTTAACAGTCGCTAATCAAAGGAAATACTACTATGGGACAGGATCCCAATCAGCAGAGTCAATATGGTCGTGGCTACGGTGGCTACACTCAACCTCCCCGGCCAAGTGATACCTTCGATAGCCAGCAGTATGGGCAACAGCAGGGGAGTTATCAGCAATCCTCCTATGGACAACAGCAGCAACAGCAGTCTGGCACCTACCAGCCACCGGGTAGCGCTGCGAGGGGTACGGGCGCTCATGACCCCACCTCAACAGGCCTGAATGGCAGGACTGAGGCATTATTGAGCTATGTACTGGGCTGGTTCAGCGGCTTAATATTCTTTGTCATAGAGCGAAAGAATCGTTTTGTGCGTTTCCATGCCGCCCAGTCTTTCATCTTTTTTGGGATTGTCTCGGTGGTATACATTGTTATCAGACTCCTGAGCATCATACCCGTGCTGGGATTCTTATTGAGCCCCGTTCTCGGCTGTGCCACCCTTATCTTGCTTATTCCTGCTGCCCTTATCTGGGTACTCTTGATGATTCAGGCCTATCGCGGCGTCAACTTCAGACTGCCCATTATCAGTGGTTATGCAGACAGTCTTATAGACAGATTTACCTCAAAAAAGAAGAGACGCACTGTGTGATTTTACAAAGAAGAGCACAATATAATACTGCTATCATCGGCTTGAAAAAGGGGGGGCGCCAGCCGCATGGCTGGCACCCCCCTTTTTCAAGCCGATCAACCTACTTTGCCCGCAACTCCTGCAAATTTGCCAGTCTCTCAAGGGCAATGGGATTTTCAGGATTGACTTTGGCAAGGTTTCTGTAGACACGGCTGGCCTGCTCATACTCGCCTACTGATTGATAGGTCTGGCCAAGCAAGTCATAGGCCTCATAGTTATTGCGGTCAATGGTAATCAACTGCTGTAGGGCAGCTACCGCTTCCTTGACCTGCTGTGTATCGAAATAGTGCCGGGCAATCACCACCTGGTACTGAGCCGCCTCCTGGGTATGCCCCAATTGCAAGCAAAAACCGACAATTTCGCGTAACAGTTCCAGCGAGTCAGGGACAAGTTCGACGGCCCGGCGCAGGTTTATCAGCGCCTCCTCGGTATTGCCCATCTCGGCATAGATGTTGCCAATGCGTTGAAGTGCCCTTGCCCCCTCTTCCAACTGGTTACGGCGCTGGTAGATATTGGTAAGTAGACGCAACTCCGCGATACCTTCTTCCAGAAGACCCCGGTTCACATAGATGTCAGCCAGATCATCGTGGGCCCGTGGATCTTCTGGGGCCATACGGACCATCTCGTTCAGGACGCTCATGGCATTTTCGGTTTGCCGCTTGCTGCGGTAGTGGCGTACCAGGTCAGCATATTCTTGTAATGCGTTCTGGATATCTCCCTGGCGGGCAGAGATCTCCGCCAGGGCAGAGGTCACCTCATCCTGATACGTGGTGGTCTGCTTCAACCGGCGCAAAATCGCCTGCATCTGCTCCTGTTTGCCAGTTCGCCCATAGGCTTTGGCCAAAAGCATAGAGATTTCCACTTCGGGAGCCTGGTGCTCTTCCCCATCTTCGCGTGGACGTGCCGCCCACAGACTGGGATCAATGGAGGAGCCTTTCGACGTCTGCCGTACTGTCTGCAAGGCCTGCTCAAGCAACTGGATAGCCGCTTCTGGCTTGCCCTGTGCCAGCAAACATTGCGAAGCGCTGACCCGTGCCACGACTTCAACCGCGCTATCGCGCATGGCCAGGGTATAGGCATCAATGGCTCTGTCAAAATACCCGGCTTGCTGGTGGATCTGGCCCTGGGCAAAGTGGACATCAGCGTTATTGGGATAGCTTTCTGCCGCCTGGTTATACTCTCGCGCCACCATGTCATACTGGCGTTGCCCTTCGCCACGCAGTTGCCAGCGAATACGGGTCAAGCCCTCCATCGTCGTGGCCCGGCCGGTACCCAGACCCGTAATCATGGCAATATGCCAGCGCACCAGGGCCGTGATGTTGCGTGGATCCACTTGCAGCACCCGTTGGTACTCCGCCACGGCCTGCTGAGTCCGGCCCAGTTTCTGTAAAGCCAGGGCATAGTTCAAGCGTGTAGGCACACTGGTTGGGCTCTCTTGCAAGGCTTGCTCGAGCTCGGTCAGTGCGCGATCCATATAGCCAAGACGCAGGTAGGACTCCGCTGCCAGCGTACGCTCACGCAGCAAGTCTTCCTTATGGCCCTGTGAAGAGAGCAAGTTAATCAGGCGCATCCGGTAGGTAAGATTGTTGGGCTCCAGTTGCAGGATACGCCGGTAGGTAGCAATGGCATCATCCATACGGCCATTGACGATGTAGGTGTCGACGAGAATGGCGTATTTGGTGATGGCCTGCTCGACTTTGCCCTGGCGTACGTAGATTTCGCACAGCACCTGGTGGACATCCAGGTACTGCGGAGCCATATCGATCACACTCAGGCATTCTTCGGTGGCAGGTGTCAGCAGGCCGTGGTTGATGTACTTCTGAATATCCTGCATCGACTGCACGACCTGCAGCCGAAGGTTTTCGGGCAGAGAGGCAGTACTTGCCAGCACGGCCTCGGCGACCTGTTTTAATGCCTCATCTTTGCTGCCTGAGCCAGCAATCTGACTCAATAACTCTTCAGCCCCCTTATTCGTGCTTTTTACGGACGAGTTTTGTAAGACCGGACTGAGCTGATCTACTCTAAGCGCCGGCGTAGCAGGTACAACAGGCGACTGGGCGGGAGGCACCATCTGATCGATTGGCTCTAATGCTACAGGTATCTTCGGTTGAGACTCCTCGGTCAGAGGCGTGGACACTTCACGCTGTGAGTCAAGCTGATTTTCCTCTTCGTGCGCATCCGGTGGGATAATGCGTGTCGCATTTCCCGGCTTTGCGTCCTCTGTCAACCATGAGGTGGATGTAGCTATAGGAGGCACAGGATAGATTACTGCCGTTTCGGCGGCGACTTCCCCTGCCTGAGGTCCAGGAGCAATACGCTGCTCGGTGGTAGGCTGATCAACCAGCTGCGACTGCGGGGACGACTGGGCCGAGGTTCCAGCTGGCTTATTAATAACCTGGGTCTTATCCGCATCACTCAAAATACCCGTTAACCAATCCGGTAGTTCTCCTATCTGGTTTGCAACTCCCTGGGGAGATGCAGGCAATTGGGCTGACGCAGGAGGAGGTACACTGCCCCTGGCGTCTTGCAGCGGAGGCTGTTGCATAGCAGGATGCGCCCCTGCTCCCGCCATTTGCTCAGGCGACAACACCTGCTGCTGTGGCAGAGGAGTTACAGGTCGAACTGGCGCAGGTGCGTTCTGCATCTGTTGGAGCATAAACTCAACCTGAGCCACCTTATCCTTCCAACCCCGGCTGCGCAGGAAACCGAGCAAGGCATTGTAGACCGTCGAGGCTTGCTCCAGCTCACCTAACGCACGGTGAGCTTCAGCCGCTTCCTGGCAGAGCTGTACCAATTGGTCAGATTCTTCAACAGTCAGAGCATCCAGGTTCACGCGATCAACGGCTTCATCAAAATGTATCGTTGCAGTGCGCAAGTCACCACGCGCTCGATAGCACTGCCCTAATGCATAGTAGCAAGAGAGGGCATAGTCTGGATCGTTGAGCAGCATCTGGAATTGGCGAATAGCCTCTTCCCAGCGTTGCTGTTCCTGGTAAAGCCAACCTAAAAAGTAGCGTGCATCTGGCCTATCGAAACCGCTCTCCAGGATCTGTTCACAGAGGTCGATAGCATCATTAAAACGACCCTGGGCTTGAAAGGTTTGCGCCTGCCTCAGCACTCCTGTGACCTGGCTAGCAGTTACTCGTCTATGTAAAGCAGGATCCGCGCCCCCGCCAGCTAAGCCCGCCGTAGTAAGAGATGGTCCAGGATTACCTGCCCCGCCGAAATTACCCATGTTACCCATGATGCCAGTATTACCTCCGCTTATATTGCCCGATGTCATCCTCTCGGTCATTGGGCTACCTGTGAAAGCTAACGGGCCAGATGGCGTTCCCGCCATTGTACCCGCGACCGATGTAAACGTTGCACCCGTACTGGCTCCCGGTGGGAGCGGCCCGGATGGTTGCTGCCCCTGGGCCCTCATCATTGAAAGCATCTGTTGGGCCTGTATATTTGTAGTGTCTATACGTAGTACCTCTTCACACTGCATACGTGCAGCCATAAGATCGTTGCGTCGAAGATACCCCTGAGCGGCTGCCAATCGCTCCTGGATCATAAAGGAGATATCTTTTTTCCCAAAATAGTATGCCGCGAGACGTTCATGAGGCTCAGGATCGTGAGGAGACAACTGAACAGCCTTTTGCCATGCCGCCTCGGCTCTTGCACCTTGACCAGCCTGTGAGTACAAATCTGCCAGGTGAAGATAGGCTTTATATGCATCATCGCGCCGGTTAAGAATGCCATACAATTCGGCTGTTTTGCTCAAAGCTATGACATTGCTAGGGTCACGCTTGAGTGTGTACTCATACTCATTAAGTGCCTGTTGCCACTGTTTGGTTTGCATATAGCAAAACCCCAACCCACTCCGTGCCATGGCATCATCTGGGAACTCCGCTAGCGCCCGTTGGTATTCTCGTGCCGCCTCCGCCCAATGACTATCCCAACGGAAACGGTCAGCCGCGTTCATTGCCGTACTAAAAGCTTGTCTGTTCCCAGGCATGAAAGGTTCACTTTCTTGAATGTCATATAGTAGAGAGGTGTAACGTAATGCACCACCTGGACCCTCTAGGACTCTCTAGTTAAAACTAGGTTACTACAAATCTTTTCCCAGTCCCTTTTTTTGGTACTAAAGTACCTTCTGAAGCCAGGTATCTCCTATCCACGGTAGTTAATGAATTGCAGCGCGACAGGATAATCTTTTTGCTTGAGTAGTGCAATCACCGCCTGTAGCTCATCGCGGCTCTTAGCTGTAACCCGAATGGCGTCCCCCTGGATTTGTGGTCGCACTTTCGGATAGCTTTCACGGATGTACTTAGTCATCTCTTTAGCAAGGTCTTGTGAGAGCCCTTGCTGCAACTGAATGACCTGCCGCACTTTTCCTCCGGCGGCGTTCTCCTCTTTTCCAGGCTTAAAAATCTTTAATGATAGTTTGCGACGAATCGCTTTGGATTCAAGTATGTCACGTACATTTTTGAGTGTGAGCGAGCTATCCGTGAGAATGGTGATGTTATCCTGGTTAGAGACGATCTCAGTTTTCGTATCTTTCAGGTCATAACGGGTCTTCACTTCTCGCCGTGTCTGGTCAAGAGCGTTGACCAATTCCTGCTCGTCAAACTGTGAAACTATATCAAATGAACAGTCTCCGGCCATTGAAATCCTCTCTTTATCGTATAAATGGTACAGAATGGCTAGATGAGGAAAATCCTTCTACATATTCTAACTCATGATATCTTGTCTATCTTTGGCCCATTGTAGCGCATTTCTTTGTTCTTTGCCACTTGCATCCCCCAAGTATCTCACGGAGTTATATTCTGCTCTTGAAACACCCCCCCATATGGTATTATGGGGAAGTCAAAATTGAAACCCGGAAGGTAATATTCTATGGCGGCAACCATCTTTGATAGCAGACCGCTTGTCATGCGCATGACCCGAGAACTGCGCGACGAGGCGGCAAAGTTTCGCAAACAACACCATCGACCGGCACGACTGGCGCAACTGGTCGCTGGCCATGATCCTGCTGCAGAGGTCTATAGTAGACAATTGGTGCGTTCCTGCCGGGAAATTGGACTAAGCTGCGCAACGCTGGCATATCCATTTGAAATCGAAGAAGAAGAGCTGCGCGCAGAGGTGGCTGCCATTAGCGGTGACGCCAACACCGACGGTGTCATCCTCCTCCTCCCATTACCTGAACATATCCGGCAACGCATTGTCACCGACGTCTTGCTCCCAGAGAAGGATGTTGACGGTCTTGGCTCGCGCAATGCAGGGAATTTGCTGCTTGGCTTTCCCAGTTTCATTCCCTCTACTGCTGATGTCATCCTCAGGATTTTGCAGGATGCTGGTATTCCGGCTGCTGGTCGCCATGCCGTGGTCGTTGGACGCAGTAATATAGGTGGTAAGCCCGCGGCCCTTGTCTTGATGCGCCTGGACGCCACAGTGACGATCTGCCACTCGTATACGCAAGACCTCGCCAGCATAACCAGGAATGCTGATATTCTCGTGGTGAGCATGGGGCAACCGGCCGGCATTACCGCCGGTATGGTGAAGCCAGGTGCGGTAGTGCTGGATGCTGGTATTAATGCCGTTGAAGGGAAGGTTGTGGGGGATGTCGATTTCAACAGTGTCAAAGAGGTGGCTTCGTTTCTTACCCCTGTGCCGGGTGGTCTCGGCCCTTTGACCCACTTGATGCTGATTCGCCACACGCTCGTTGGCCCCGAGTGACTGCAACTTACTGCTCTGTTGCAGAAATTTAACATTGCTCGCTTGTTTCTCAACCATATCCTTACCTGTTCTCCATGGAGTCTCAGCTTAAGGCTGGTAGAATGTTTTGTATAGACAAACAAACTTGATATGTTATCGCTCGTCGCATCCACATCAACCATAGGAGAACAGACAATGGCCATCAGCATTCGTAAAGATACGTCACAATATATCCCAGGCCCAGATGCACTACATGCTTCTATGTTTCCAGAACATGGCCTGTTGGAGACGACGGAGCAAATACGTCGCTTTGAGTTACTGCGGCTAGCTTTTTTTGTATTGAAGCTCCGCAAACTCGAACAACGTCTTGCTGATGGTCAAACGAGCATGGAAAGCTCACAAGAGCAGAAAGATGAACAAGGCTTTCGCCGCAACCTTCTACATCATGTTATCTTTCAGCAGGTGTTGACACTTATTCAGCTAGATGCACGCGGACAGGCCATGCAGATTATCGAGGCCTGCCAAAACTGAGCGCGTAGCGGTTTTGCGGGCTGGCGGCATTTCCACTGAAACGGACAATAATACCCTCCTTTTCGAGGATACGTCTCAACTCTTGCAGGTTGATATCGCTGCTGACAACGAGAACACGAGGAGTGAGTTTGCGCAGGTTAAATGTTTGCAGTTTAGGAGATGAGCAGAGTTCATCTGCCACGGCTTCGCTTGATACTTCAAGCAGCAGAACCTGTGAGATCCTGACATCTTTGTACAGCTTTACCCAGTCACGCAGTGTATAGGCCACATTTTGTGGTATCTCTTTCTGACTGCGTTCTTCCAGGATGCGCAGTATCTGCTCAATGTCGTTACCTGCCTCCATACCTCGCAAAACGGATGCTCGCGTTAGCGTGAGGCGGCTGACCATATCTACCTGGTTCACCTGCGCAAACGGCAACAAGCTGTATAAAGTAGGCATATCAGGTCGCAGTAGCAGCAACTCGAAATTGGGTTGCAATACCAGCGAGCGATTACCATTAGACAGGGGAGACACGGCAGTTTTGACCGGAGTAGTACTATCTGCTGATAGGATGGCGGCTCCCAGGTCGGTGAGCATGAAAGCATCCGGGTTGGCAAACTGGTCGGTTTCTGCCAGGCCCCGATCTTGATAGCCAAGTGTTACGATGCCTAACTCATAAAGTGTGGATGACATGAGGCCAATATAGACCTCTCCCTCGCAGCTATTCCACCTGGCACGCATCGCACTCGACTTACGACGGTCGGCTGGGCGTATGTTGTACTGCACTGGGCGTAATTCAAAAGGGTCCTTATCCCAGATTGTTTGCAGGAGGGATGCTACACTATACCATTGTCCAGGCGTGCATTTCTGTAATTGCTCTAGAATTGAGCCGCGAGCTGCCATTGGATTCCAATAGTATGGGTCATACTGTCTAAAATTCACGCCCCGTATATCCAGCCAGCCAAAGCTGCGCGTCCAGCATTGAAGCAAGCGCCTGGTCTGCTCGGTCACGTCCAGTTGCGACCACTGCTCTAACTGGAGGCCAGGTTCATAACGCGCCTTAATGCCCTCCAGGGATGCTTGTGAGAGGCGTACAAGCCCAAGTTCCTGGCCTATCTGGAACAACATCTCCATATAGGCATCCTCTTCATCCATAAACTTGAAGCGTGGTTGCCCGCGAAGCATGGGGTGAATTTTGGCGGCGAGTCGTTTGGGCACTTTGCCAGCCTGCGTGGGCTCTATATTTTGTTGGTACATTGCACCGATGATTACCGCAAAGTCATAAACAAAAGGGGTATGGCTAATGCGTTCCCCAGGTGGCGGCGAAGCAAGGGAAACTAAACCTGTTGGAACTACTTCAGGTTCATTTTGTGCAGCGGCTTTTTTCAAACTCGGGTATGTATTTGATGGTATGAAAAGCACGCGTTCCTGCTCTGAAAAGGTATCAAAAGCCAGCGCATATTCTTCAAGCTGGTGCAGTGCGGTTAACAGGGTTGTATCATCAAAGCCAGTGTGTTTGCGTACCGCCTGCATACTCACCTTATCACCCTGCTCGCACAACCACTTGAAAAGGTCGCGTATGGGCGGATCAAGCCGTTGTAATACCTCAAAGGCACCGTTAGGCAGCACCAATTCATCCTCTATTATTGACCGTAATTCGGCGTGCGTATAGTAACTCCCGGCTGCTATGTTGTAGTGCTTAGCAATAATATCTAGCTCGCCATGATAAAAAGATGAAAGGATCTTATCGAGCGTCATCGTTGAGCGGTCGGACTTTTGCGAGAAATATTCCTTCCCGGCTGTATACAAAGCATCGACGCTCTCCATATAGGGGTACAATAGAGCCACGTCCTCAAGTGTCGTCACACCCTTACTTCTGGTAAACGCTCGCTCGCTGCGCATCTTTACCGTATTTTCCCATAGGAGTAGATGCCGCTTGAGGCTGCTTATTACTGCTTCAAAACTTGTTTCTGATAATTGGGATTTTTTCAGCGTTACATCACGCCTTGCCCCACTACGAGCTGAATGTCCGAGTATACGGTACAATACCTGCCGTTCATCTGGCGAGAGATACTCCCAGACGAAACGTGCGGCAATGGGATCTTGTACACGCCGCAGGAGGACATCCTGGCGACTTTGGGGGCCTTTAACGGGCAAGCCACTCATTCCCCATAAATGAAAAATCTGCTCAAGCTGCTGGGTCGTACACTGTATTAATGCCTGTCTAAACGTCTTCATTGTTCACAACTTCGCGTACCCCTAAGGGTTTCTCTACATCTCTGGTTGATATTGTTCAAGGTAACGAATAACTTCTCGCGTCAATTGGCTAGGAGTTGAGGCGCCAGCGGTAACTGCCACCCGCTTCTTGCCTTTCAACCATTCAGGTTTCATTTGCGAGAGGTCCTCGATTCGTACTGCTGGGACACCGGCCAGTTCCTCTGATACCTGTACAAGGCGATTGGTGTTGTTGCTGCGCGGATCACCCACCACCACGGTCAAATCAGCCCCCTTAGCCTGTGCTACCACTGCCTCCTGGCGACTCTGGGTTGCGGCGCAGATATCGATATGCACCTCGGCCTGCGGATAGAGGGTCTTAATATAATCGATAACGCGCCGTGTATCCCACTGCGAAAGCGTTGTCTGGGTCGAGATTGCCAGCTTTGCCCGTTGTTGCCCTGTAAGCCTCAGAGCATCCACGTCGGCCTCATCTTCTACCAGGCTGATGTGCCCGGGCACTTCACCGAGTACGCCTTCTGGCTCGGGGTGCCCCTTTTTGCCGACATAGAGGATGTAGTAGCCGTTTGCCACTAAATCACGTACGAGATCATGCGTGACGGTTACATCGGGGCAGGTGGCATCGATACAGTTCAGTCCGCGCTCGCGCGCCCTCCGTTTTACGAGGGGCGAGACCCCATGCGCTGTAAAGATAACGGTGCCCTCCGTAACCTGCTCCAGGATGCTTGCCCGGTCTGGTCCATCGAGTGTTATCACACCAAGATTCGTTAGTTCCTCGATTGCATGACGGTTATGCACAATCTGCCCAATAATGTAAATGGGACGCGGTACACTCGGGTCTTTCGCCGTTTGACGTACCAATTGTAATGCATCGACAACCCCGTAGCAATAGCCACGGGGAGAAATTTTAATGACTTCCATGAATTCCTCGTAAATGGGTACCTGCAATTATCCTGGCGACTGCTATTCAGGCTCCCACCTTCGCAAAACATACGTTGTTATGAGTGTACCACATGTTTCAAGACACTTTCATCCGCTTTGGAGAAAATGTGCCACATGTCCTCGAGAGTATAGAGACATTCGGCAAAAAAAATCAGGTACTATTTTCCCCGGAGACCTTTTTTGTGGCCATAGGGCACAAAAAGCCAGAACAGGTGGCCCGTTGGCTGGGTGAAGTACATATGTTATAATCTCCTCAGAACACTCGTTCTTACTATAGAGCGCGTACCCTTCTTAATATTTGGAGAAACTAACCCTATGCCAATACGCCAACTTGCACCCGACGTAGCCGCGAAAATTGCCGCGGGAGAAGTCGTTGAGCGGCCAGCATCCGTTGTCAAAGAACTTATCGAGAATAGTATCGACGCGGGAGCAGGGCAGATTCGCGTTGACCTGATGAATGGTGGCCTGCAACTTATTCGTGTCATCGACAATGGCTCTGGCATCCCTGCTGGTGAGCTGCAGTTGGCATTGGCACGGCATGCAACCAGCAAGGTAGCGCAGATTGACGATTTGGAGCATATCCGTTCACTGGGCTTTCGTGGCGAGGCTCTGGCAAGCATTGCCGCCGTGGCCGAGGTTACCCTGCTCAGTCGCCATCGTGGAGCAGAACAGGGTGCCCAGGTTCATGCCGCCAACGGGCAAATCTCGGAGGTGAGCGCGGCAGCTTCGCCCGAAGGCGCCACGCTGACCGTGCGGAACCTCTTTAGTGCCGTTCCCGCACGCCTGAAGTTTCTCAAGAGCCGCAATACCGAAGTAAGCCACTGTCTCCATATGCTAGAACAATATGCGCTGGCCTATCCCGAAATCCGCTTCAACGTCTTTAGTGAAGGGCGGCAAATTTTCTCCACGCCAGGCGACGGGCAACTATCCAGCGTCTTGATCGAAATTTACGGCTTGCAGGTCGCCGTGCAAATGGTTCCTATCAGTAGCCTGGACGGCCGCGATGAGGACCCGGAGCGACCTGTGGTCACTGGCTATACCAGCCTGCCCGCCTGCTACAAGAATACTCGCCAGCACATCTCGTTCTTTGTCAACCGGCGCTGGGTGCTCAGTCGCATGCTCACTACTGCCGTCGAGGAGGCCTACCACTCGTTGCTGCTTGCTGGGCGGCACCCCATCGCAGTCGTCAATATTTCGCTTGATCCCACTCTCCTTGATGTCAATGTCCATCCTGCGAAGACCGAGATCCGTTTCCTCAAAGAACGGCGCGTTTACGCTGCCGTACTACGGGCCGTGCGCCGTGCATTGTTGGAAGAAGCAGAGATGCCCACCTGGGGCAATAACAATAAGTTGGCTTTGGGTAATCAGGGCGCGATAAATCGGCCCCCTACGCCATTATCTGAAGATAATGTGGGGTCCGCAATCACGGACCAATTGATTGCGCCCAATACCGGCATACCCGACACAGATGCACCCGATAATGATGCCCTCACTCCAACGTTCCCTCAAGATCCATGGCTTACCGTGACCGAAGAAGAAACCGGTACAAAACCACCCTTGCTATCCAGGTTGTGGCAAAGCCATATACGTAGCGACGAACCCATAGAGAAAAAAGAAGATACAGTATCGAGCACGGATGGAATGGGCGCACTGCGTGCGCCCATTCCATCCGTGCTCGATACGACCCAACAAACTCGCCGCCTTCCCTCTTTACGAGTCATTGGCCAGCTCTCACAGAGCTATATCGTTACCGAAGGACCGGAGGGTATGTATTTGATCGACCAGCACGCCGCTCACGAACGCATCCTCTTAGAGCGCATGGTGGCTGCCTTAAAGGCTCGCACCCCTATCTCACAGATGCTCCTGACCCCTGTGCAACTTGAGCTTGCACCTAAGGAGTTGGAAGCGATAGAAGACCACCTGCAGCAACTAGAGCAAATCGGCTTTATCCTCGAAATACTCGATAACAACACACTTTTGATACGGGCAGTGCCGAATGTGCTCGTCAAGCAGATGAATGCGCGTTCTTTGCGTGATCTCCTGGCCGACTTGACGGCACCTGAAAATCCCGGTCACACTGAAACGTGGGAGGAACATGCCCTGGCGAATGTGGCCTGTAAAGCCGCGATCAAAGCTAATTACTTCCTGACGGTCAGCGAGATGCGCGAGATGATTGAACAATTGGAACGTACGAACGCGCCCTACAGCTGTTGTCATGGTCGCCCGACGATGGTCCATTTTAGCCTGTCCGCCTTAGAGCACGAATTTGGGAGACGGTAAAGTGCTTGCCGACGTATTGACCTCTGCAGGCAGTTGGAACAGCGAGCAACCATTGCTCACGTATACGGTTCCAACCGAACTCCAGGATAGGTTATGTGCAGGTCAATTGGTCGCTGTTCCCTATGGAGAACGACTTGTCGAAGGCATTGTCTGGGATTCTCAATTGGACGATGAGACCTGGTACGCAGAGGGGCAGATAACTAGCCTGCGTCCAATCTCCGCTATTCTCGATCCTGAACCAGCCCTCCTGCCGCACCAGAGGGCACTGGCAGGGTGGATGGCTGAATACTATGTGACGCCTCTTGCCCATATCGCTCTGATGATGCTTCCCCCTGGTTTGATGCAGCGTTCGCAGGTCGTTCTACACCTGGTCAAGAGCGAACAAGGAGAGACAGGTGAGCTCCAGCAGCCGGAAGCCGTATCTTTACGCCTCCAGGCTCTCATCGGTCTGCTGCTCACAGAAGGAGAACTGGACATTGAACAACTCAAGCAGATGCTTGGGCCAAAACGAGCCAGAGAAGTGTTAAAGGAAGCCCTGGCAAGCGGCCTTATCGAACGCGAGGCTCAGTTATCTGCTCCCCGAGCTAAAAAACGTATCAAGCGGGTTGTGCGCCTCGTCGCCAAGGGAGAAGCCCTGCAAGCGTGGCGTCAACGTACCGAGGCCTGCTTGCAGCAAAGCCTCCCCGAAGATACACATATCAACATGGCTCCTGACAATATACGCCGCCGTCCAAAAAAAAGCCTGCCCGACCCCTGGGCTATTCCTGGTCTCCCTGAGGCCCTGACGCTTACTCCTCAAGACCAGGCAGGTCTCCTGGCCCAGAGACAATTAGCCGCTATTGACCTGCTGCAAAATGGTACAAATGAACGAGGCAGCAGTTCATACTGGATACCGAGCAAACTCTGCAAAGCCAGCCAGTTGACTGCATCACAGCTTCACGCCCTGGTACGTGAGAATATCATTGCTATTGAAGAAGTCGAGGTACAACGCGACCCGTTATTAGGGCTACCTATTCTAGCTAGCACACCACTGGCGCTTACTCCCGATCAGAAAAATGCCTTGGAGCACATTCTGGAAGGCCTTGATACCTGCCCCATTCTTCTCCATGGCGTTACCGGAAGCGGTAAAACAGAGGTGTACCTGCAGGCATTAGCGGCTATCATTGCCCGGGGCAAACGTGGTATTGTGCTGGTGCCAGAAATCGTACTTACCACTCAGGCTATATTGCGTTTCGCGGGTCGCTTTCCCGGACGAGTTGCCATCATTCATGGTGATCTTTTCGTTGGAGAGCGTTATGATGAGTGGCGGCGCATTCGTGCAGGCAAGGTTGATGTGGTGATTGGTTCTCGCTCGGCGCTCTTTTCACCGCTGCCGGACCTGGGGCTAATCATCCTTGACGAAGAGCACGAACCAGCCTATAAGCA
>WNGP01008312.1_pt1 | contig 23403 bp, 20 predicted proteins | sample 5407671 | NCBI WGS metagenome assembly WNGP01 (sample SAMN13153381, study PRJNA577476) | soil metagenome | isolation source: 40 cm soil or saprolite under Garry oak tree replicate 2 | place: USA:California | collected 2016-06-15
GTAAGCTTCCCAGGCCGCGACCGAGGAAAACGCAAAGAGGCGGAGCTTTATGCCCCGGACCGAGTTTGCGCGCTTCTCTCCACTTATTTCCCGCCTGCCAGGCTGCAGTAGACAACCCGACTCAGCGATAACGAATTTCTCTAAACAGACAAACGACCGCGCATGCTCCTCCGTCATTCGACAATTCGCGTTGGTGTCCTGTTCCTGAGAGAGGCACTCAGAATGTTTTTTTTACCCGAGCAGAAACTGTTGCAACCGGCACGGCGCCGGGGTCCGGAATCCCACACGATGCGTTTCTTCCCAGGAAATAGAATTTCCACAGATCCACAGCCCACAGATTCGGGGCGCTTGAAACTAGAGTGGAACCTGGATTATGCTGCGATTTCTTGCTGAAGCGGTTGCGAAGGATCTTGATGGCATGCTTGATGCAGTCCTGCGATCCTTGACGCGCCGCCAACACGGCTCGTTGTGACACAATGTTCACACTTCAGCGCTGGGAGAGCGTCTGGTCCTACTGTCGCTTTCGATGACGCCCTCTTCCCGATCGATAGGAACTGGTCCTATTTTGAGAAGCTCACCCTGGTCCCGCAGACTGGACCTTATCTAACTGACCGAACTGGCCCCGACTTTCGTTACTAAGGAAGCTTGAAGAGGCGACGTCCGCGAATGAGTAGAAAAAGATCGATCCCCGACAGTGTGAGCGTTGGCAGGAGCCGTATCGCGCCGTACTACCGAGGCGAGGACTTCAGAATGCGCCATGCGCGTCGTCTAAGCGCAAATCTGGAAGCAGGAGGCCAACGTTCGCCGTTGGTGTGGGCAGCGGGGACTGACGCTAACGATAACCAATGAAGGACATCATTGGCAGATCGCGGACGGGAGGTTTCCTGACCGAATGGTGGCCATCGAGCGCAAAACTCGTGATTGGCAAAAAATGGCACGACGGAATTCATTGTCATGACTACAAGCAAGCGCTGAAAGTTATCGAGGATTTCTACAGAAAGTAGCGACTCTTAATTAGCATCGCGGGCATGAAATTCGCAGCAGCCTTGCAGCAGTTGATTAGGACCCGCTTTATTAAGGAAGGGTGGATCTGCCATGTCACAAGTTGATTCCAGCTCTGCGAAGAAGAGCACAGAACTAACGCTCATCGACAAGCTGTCGCGGCTGTCGTACCAGCAGACGCTCAAGCTGCTGGGAAGCGACGGGCCGAAGTTGCTGCGGGCTGGGGATAGCTGGGATTTTCGCATCGAGGAAGACGTGTACTTGAATGAGGATTTGTTCCGCCTTAAGTTCCCGCTGGCGCCTGGCGAAACTGAATCCCCGCCTGTCGTCACGATCAGCCTCATGGATCCGTCTAACGGCCGGCTGCGGTGGAACTGCACAGTATGCGAGTCGTTGTGCGAGCATGTCGGGGCGGCTTTCTCGTTCATTCTCGACGAAAAGATGACGCTGGGCCTTGCGGCGCCCCCGCCCGAGCGCGTGCCGGTCGAGAGCCTGAGTGAACAGGAACTTATCGAACGGGCCATTGAGGAGCGGCGGGAGCGGGCGCGCACGGAGCGAATGATCGTCAAGTCAGCGGAACCGGAACAGCCATGGACCGACTACGCCGTGAGCAACACCATCTCCGGCAAGACGTACCGCGTCGCGGTGCGCGGGCGCGAACCGGGCGACTCCTATTGCTCGTGTCCTGACTTCCGCACGAACACGCTCGGGACCTGCAAGCATATCCTGCACGTGCTTGCGAAACTAAAAAGGAGATTCACTGAAACGGCGTTGAAGCGGCCTTACCACCGGCGGACGATTGGCGTTCACGTGCAGTACCGCGATCAGGCGACCCTTCGGCTCCTCCTCCCCGAAAGACTCGATCCGGAGGCCAGCGAGGTTCTTGGAAAGCTACGTGACCGGGACATCGAGGACGTGCCAGACCTGCTCAAACGGATTCAGTATCTGGAGCGGCGCGGACGCACGATCAACATCTACCCCGACGCGGAAGAATTCATCCAACGGCGGCTGCTGCAGGACCGCATTGCGCGCCGAGTCGCCGAGATCCGGCGCCAGCCGGAGTCGCACCCTCTGCGCCGCGAGTTACTCAAGGCCGAATTATTGCCGTATCAGCTCGACGGCATCGCGTTCGCCGCCGGCGCCGGCCGCGCCGTGCTTGCCGATGACATGGGGCTTGGCAAAACCATCCAAGCCATCGGAGTCTCGGAGCTGCTCGTGCGCGAGGCTGGCATATCGAAGGTGCTCGTCATCTGTCCCGCTTCGGTGAAATCGCAGTGGAGGAACGAAATCCGGCGCTTCTGTGACCGCGATTGCCAATTGATCGCCGGCAGCATCGCATCTCGAGGCGCACAATACGCCAACGACTGCTTCTTTACCGTATGCAACTACGAGCAGGTGCTGCGTGACATCCTCTCGATCGAACGGGTGAATTGGGACCTCATCATTCTCGACGAAGGCCAGCGCATCAAGAACTGGGAAGCGAAGACCAGCCGCGTGATCAAGGGGCTTCGTTCGCGGTTCGCGCTCGTGCTGTCGGGCACGCCGCTCGAAAACCGGCTCGACGAATTGTATTCGGTCGTGCAGTTCATCGACGACCGGCGGCTCGGCCCGGCGTTTCGTTTTTACAACCATCATCGCGTCGTGGATGAAAAGGGCAAAGTGCTCGGTTATAAGAATCTGGCCGAGCTACGCGAAAAACTCCAGCCGGTGCTGCTCCGCCGTACGCGGCAGTCCGTAAGCCAGCAGCTACCGCCGCGCACGAACGAAATCATCCGCATCACGCCCACCCAGGAACAAATCGAGCTGCACCATTCACACATGCGGCTCGTCAACAGAATTACAAGGAAGAAGTTTCTCACCGAGATGGACCTGCTTAGGCTGCAGAAGCACCTGCTCATGTGCCGCATGTCCGCTAACAGCACATTCCTCGTGGACAAGAAGGCGCCCGGGTACTCGTCGAAACTCGAAGAACTTGACGATTTGTTCGATCGGCTGTTTTCAGAAGAGAACCGTAAGGTGCTTCTCTTCTCGGAATGGACCACAATGCTCGACCTGATCGAGCCCCTCCTGAAGAAGCGTGGCCTTTCCTTCGTCCGCCTTGACGGTTCGGTGCCGCAAAAATTGCGGCAGGGGCTGGTCCACGAATTTCAAGGCAATCCCGGCTGCCGCTTGTTCCTGACGACCAACGCTGGCTCGACCGGGCTGAACCTGCAGGCGGCGAACACAGTCATCAATGTCGATCTCCCTTGGAATCCTGCGGTTCTAGAACAGCGCATCGCGCGAGCTTACCGCATGGGCCAGGAACAGCCGGTTCAGGTTTTCGTCCTGATCACCGAGGACACCATCGAAGAAAAACTGCTCAGCACGCTTTCCGCCAAGCACAATTTAGCCCTTGCCGCCCTGGATGCCGAGAGCGACGTGGATCAAGTCGATCTCGCCGGCGGCGTCGAAGAACTCCGCCGGCGGCTCGAAGTTCTGCTCGGCGCCCGCCCCGAAGCCCCATCGGACATGAGTCTCCGCCGGGAGAGTGAACTCGCCGTAGCCCAGGCTGCCGCCGAACGCAGTGCCCGCCGCGAAAGACTCGCCGTCAGCGGCGGTCACCTGCTCAGCGCCGCGGTTCAATTCCTTGGTGAACTGTTGCCGGCGCCATCGGATTCCCCGGAATCGGAGGCGGCGACGACTGCTTTGGCAGCCACTTTGAAACAGAACCTCACCGAGCTCGTGGAACCGGACGATAGCGGCCGTCCGCGCCTGACCTTCGCGCTGCCAGACGCGACTGCTCTCGATGGGCTGACTAACGTCCTCGCGCGCCTGCTGGCCCGGACTCAGTCCGCAAACGGGTTGTGACTCTTAGGTGTACTGAATGGACTGGTCAAAGCCGTTCAGTCACGTCGAAGATCCGAGGTGTTGGCAGATCGGCCGAAACAAATTCTGACGCGCCCACTCCAGACGGGCCACCCGTCAATCAATCCCAATGACTGAGAAACTCGATTTGGTTTGTCAGCATGCTTCGAAGGATCGCGGCGCTGCTACAGCCGGACGCGTAGCGAACCAGGAAAGACAACGAACTGAGCGCTCCGAAGTGATCCAGTCGGGACAAGTGTTAGCGGCCAGGCAGGTTGGAGGTCGAGAAACAGACCAAACAAGTCAGCGAAACTGCCGAGAGCCGCGATGGGACCCGAGGGCGGCTATGTCGGCTATATCGGCTATGTCGATCTGAGTTTGACACGAGAGGGCTGGATCAGAAGCAAGCGACGCTGGAGCAACTTTGGAGCAACTCAAGGATGGCCCAAAACTCGTAAGCGCAACCGAAGCAACGATTTAGATTGATTTTGCGTCCACTTAGAAGGCAGACGCTCTATCCAACTGAGCTACGGGCGCACTAGCTTCATTGATTTTAAATCATTTAGCGGACGGTACAATACCATTTTGGCGGCCTCTAGCCTCTGCCGAAGGGGCAGACGCTCAACTAAACTGAGTTACGGACCCATCCTTGCTATTCATTCGACTCTACTGAAGTTGCAAAACCAATTCGCATTCCGATTCTTCCGGGAATCTTGGAGCAACTTGGAGCAACGGGTGGTTTTTCACGCCCGAGCGCCTCAACACTGTCCGCGCGCGCCAGTTGTTTCTTCACGGAACGCATCAGCAGTTCGCAGAATGCGATTGCCTCAAAAGCCGCCGGCGAAATGGAAATGTCCGGTTCGTCCCAGATGCGTATTTCTAGCTCGTGTCCCGAATTCAAATTGACGAGTACGCTGTTTACCAGGACTTAGACTCTTATTTGCGAATAGCAATGATGATCTTGGCTGGATAGGAGTCGAGGTCGTATAAAGCTTCGTCACTAACGGCCTTCATTCGCTCGCGTCGAGCCTGCCGTAAAGATTCTTCGCTCTCCGAGGAGCCAGTTGCGTCGGTTCGACCAATGCTGTCCTTGCGATGAACCAGTTCATTTGCATAGGCTTTTGAGGCTTGGGACTTAGCGGGGCCGGTCGAAAATTCCTGGATGGCTTTGTCGGAATCAGGTGTTTGCGCATACCACAGAAGTAATAACAGACTCTTCTGCGCAGTGACATCCGTTTCTGCGCGCAGACGCTCAATGGCCGGTTGAACCCAGAAATCCTGATTGGTGGGCAGCAACATGTAGACCAGGCAATAGTCCTGCGCCAAGGTCAGTGAGTGCTGGGGAATGAACACCTGGAATTTTGGTTCTGGAAGAATGTGAAATGCGGCGGCAATGGTGTCTTCTCCTTGGGCCGCCATGCGCTGAACGAGCAGAAAATAGTCTTTCAACTGAAGATCGCGCAGGTCGGTATGGGCGATGGCAGAAAGGACAATTTTCCTGTCAGCCGGAGCATCAGAAAGGCTCAACAAGAGCTGGCTGCCATCAAAGAGGAAAAAAGGCGGATTGCTGAAGTCCGCCAACTCGCGGCGGAGCTCTGGGACGTACACGCCACGCTGAGACTTTGCTTTGGTCCAAAATTGGTCCAAGAGGCCTGATTTTTGGTCAATCTGGGCGCTGCTGAGCGTGTGCGGGTGGAAGTCGTAGACCTTCTGAATCTCGGCGTGTAAAAAGCCCGTACTGGACGTGGCTTGGCCCCCTGCGGCCCGCGCGGTGGGCAGAAGCAAGAAAGCGAGAATGCACAAGCAAGTAGTAGTTTTCATGGCTTGCTCAGTGTCAAGCGACTCCTGGTGGTCTCGGTCTCCCTGCATGCTTGCAATTCAAACCGAAACGCAAGCCTATCACGAACTGCCGTAAGTGATTTCATAACAATGTCGGCTCCTCGACCCGAGTAAACTTTGGCTGTCTGACGACCAAAGGCTCGGGAGGAAGGAGCCGAACATGATGATTATAGGCGTAGATTATCACCCGAGCTTTCAGCAGATTGCTTTTTTAGATCAGGAAACCGGGGAGTGCGGGGAACAGCCATTGAACCACAGGGATGGAGAAGCCGAGAAGTTCTACCGGGAGCTAAAGCAAAGAGGAGTCAGCGTGCGCGTGGGATTGGAGGCCACCGGGTATTCACGCTGGTTCGAACGGCTACTGGCAGAGCTGGGATTCGAGGTGTGGATCGGCGATGCTGCGGAGATCAAGAGGCAGCGAGTCCGGAAGCAGAAAACCGACCGCGAAGATGCCCGACTTATGCGGAAGTTGCTGCTGGAAAATCGCTTTCCACGAATCTGGGTACCGAGTTCGGAGAATCGTGATCTGCGGCAACTGCTTTGGCACCGGCATCGGCTGGTGCAGATGCGGACACGGATCATGAATCAGCTGCAAGCGGTGGCATTGAACGAGGGCTATCGCTGGAAGAAAAAACTGTTCAGCGCACAGGGACGAGCACTGCTAGAGAAACTCGCATTAGCTCCCTGGGCCAGTCGGCGTCGGAAAGAATTGTTGGAGCTGCTGGACCAGCTGGATCCAAAGATTGCCGAGTTAACGGCAGCAGTCGAGCGAGAAGCCAATAAACGGCCCGAGGTGCTGCTTTTGATGACGCATCCTGGCGTGGGACCCATCACGGGGCTGGTCTACGTTCTGGTCATTGGGACGCCAGATCGGTTTCCTGGCGGCAAGAAGATCGGCAGTTACATTGGGCTGATTCCCAGTGAAGACTCCAGTGCTGGCCGGCAACGGCTCGGACACATCAGCAAGCAAGGCAACGCATTGCTGCGCTACTTGCTGGGAGAAGCATCGCAAGCAGCGGTGCGTACGAATGCGGACTGGCGGCGTCGGTATGTACACCTGGCATTGCGTCGACAGAAAAGCATTGCCAAGGTGGCGATGGCCAGAAAGCTCGGTGTTCGGTTGTACTGGATGTGGCGAAACGGTTGGGATTATTCGCAGTTGGTCGAGTTCGGTTCGAACGCGGGAAAGCTCGGAATCAGGCATGGCGTGAAGTGTAGCGTCGCCTAGTGATTGGGCATCCCGCTCCCTGAAAAAGGGAGTTTGAAGTAGTAATCATGGTCGAAGTTTTGATCGGAGAGATGTTTGGGTCGGACTGAATCCACCCGCTAGATTACGAACGAGCCGTGGTCGTCGATGAAGAGCAGAAAGAAAACGAAAGAGAAAAACTCTTTTAAGTGAAAAGAGAAGTGTGCTCAGAAAGAGTTTGACAGGGCCGACATTGTTAGAGATAAGTGGGGTACTCGGAAAAGTGGCGGCCACAGGTCCAGAAACGTGCACCGAGCCTGACCCCAGGAGGTCGATTGATGAATTGATTCGGCCGGGCGCATAGCATGCGATGAGCTGCAGCGCTAGAAAACGCAAGCCGGCCGTAATTGTCTGATTCGAGCCATTGTTGGACCGAATGGACCGACAAACGATGCTGATGGCGCGGAGGTAGTGACTGTGCTTGAGAATCCCAAGGTTATTTCGCGTGGGCGGGTAGCTCAGATAGGAGAGCACCTGCTTCGACAGCAGAGGGTCAATATGAAGAGCAATTCTTCTTACTCGTTTAACTTCAATGAGATGGCGCGCCCTAGGGGACGATTTCAGAACTCTGCTGCTCTGCAATCCCGGAGAGACGATCTCAGAACCTGAGCGTATTTAACGGAGCCGATCAGAAGGTGGTCTTTTCCCCTCCCAAGGCAAAGTGCGTCAGGCTCAGATGAGGGTGATGTGTTACAGGTGGTGTGTTACAATCGTAGCGTATGAGTCATACACTTACGGTTCGTCTTACAGACGAGATTCTTGATTGGCTTAAAGAAACGTCACGCCGTACGGGTATTCCCGTCGGGCGCCTCATTCGCGAGCAACTGGAAACTGCCAAGTCCAAGGGAGGAAAACAGCGTTTCCTTCGCCATGCGGGAGCGATCGCTGGCGGGCCGCCGGATGTTTCTTCTCGCAAGGGATTTTCCCGCTCATGAAGGGCATTGCCGACACTGGCCTCATCGTGGCATTCGCCCGAGGGAACGACCAGCACCATGTTTGGGCTGTCGATATCGCGAAGCAAATTACCGAACCCTTACTGACGTGCGAAGCTGTCTTGGCCGAAGCTGCCTTTCAACTTGAATCCAGTTCGTATGTTCTCGCGCTGCTGCAGGATCAGATGCTGCGCCTGGCCTTCGACTGCAATCGCAACATCGCGCCCTTGGCAGAACTCGCCCGGCGTTATCGTGACCGCAACCCAGATCTGGCCGATCTCTGTTTGATACGAATGAGCGAGCTTTATCCTCGGCACGTTGTTATCACGGTTGACAGTGACTTTCGCGTTTATCGCCGGAATCGGCGGGAGGCGATTCCGATTCATCTGCCACCACAGCGACCCTGAAGCAGTGAAGCCTCGCCCCTTCCATCACTGAGTTCGAAACACAGCAAAGGGTATATCGATAACACTATGAATTCAAAAAGCTGAAGGGGTGGCGCGCCCAAGGGGACGATTTTAGAACTTTTCTTACCGAATTCGTGTCAAGCATCCCACAGGCTGAGCTTCCCAATGGGAGACTCGCGGCACTTGATATCTGGTAACTAAACAGGAGTTGGCAGGCAGAACTTTTCAGTTGCTGTCATGGTCTTCACCATTGCTCGCCTTCGATTTGTGGCGACCTCCAAGATTTAGGGTGATGAAGTAAGGAGTCCCTCGTTGCAATCTGGGAGGAAAGAGCCGCGTAAATGCCCTTCGATACAGGAAAAGACCGCTAGTCGCTACCCCATACGACACCGGGTAGGTTAACCAAGCGCCTAGATTTCCTGGAAGCCAGTCCGTTAACAAAATAAGCGTGCAGAGAATCAAGGAACAGAATCCAAAAGCCGTTGCAAATCGCATTACATTTTGATAGCTGTCGGAAAGACTCAGCGGCTCCCTGCATGATGGACACTCGAATACTTCACTCAGCTTGATTTGCAGTAGTTTCAAATGTGTCTGACAAACAGGACATTTGGTTCCCGGTATCTGCCAAGTTTTGCGGCTCTGTCGGTCTTGGGACAATTGTCCCACTCCCCACAGGTAGACCGCCTGAACCGCGAGATGAGCCGTAAAGGGAGCGAGGAAAGATCCCTGCCACAAAAAAAGGAACCCGAAGAACACTCCTTCGAGGCTGGCGACGGCCGCACGCTGAAGGCCTAGGCTTAGGCACCCGCTGCCAAAGGCGACGCTAACGGCGACGACCGAAAAAAGAGGCGAATTTCGGCTGGTCACCAGAGCCGCGATTGCTGTAACCCGCCACGTCTCTTCCGCTAAAGCTCCCACCAGCCAAACCGCAATCTGAACTTTGAGCGGGGCCATTAGCCCAGGGATTTCGCGCCGCATCCGTCCCGTTGCGGCACCTAGCGCCAGAAACCAAATTGAAACGCCCGCCCAAGATACGCCTAAGTATCCGCCGATTAGCGCACTCGATAACCACGTGTTTGTGGAGAAGCTGGCTTTGTCTAGACCCACGGAAAAGAATAGCTGCCACAATAGGGTGGCACACATCAAACAGCCGTACATGAAGAGCGATATTAATGCGCCCAGGCGCGCCGTCGCTGCCTTCTCAGTCTCAGTCACCGCGTCTGCAGCCAAGTTCGGAACTGGCGGTAGCATTTTCGGCCATAGCGAGTAAAAGACAACGGGCGCAGCCATGCCAACGACAGGGTACAAGACCAGTAGTAAAACTGAAGGAGACATGCCATCTCCGGCGGAGAGTGTACAACAATTAGATTAGCGCCTAGATTAGCGCCTGATTGAAGCAGTTACCGGACACGTTATCCGAACCGAGCGTTAGACCTGAGTTCGAAACGAGGTAAAGGGTATCGCTTGATGTTGTTGAAAACAAAAACCCAGAAGGACGTGGTGCGCCCTGAGAGATTCGAACTCCCGACCTTCTGGTTCGTAGCCGTTCGAACTACTTTGCCAAATCTTGCCAGAGGAGTGGCTAATCGAACGGAATCAGCAAGTTGGGGCAAATTCCAGCAACTTACTTTCTCCTTCCTTGGCGAATAGCAGCTGTAATTCGCCAAATCGTTGTACCCTGTAAGCCCAAACAATTTCAAGCCGTTCTAGTTTTTTGACCATACGAGTTCCAACCCGAATTTCCCCATGCGTTCCTGCAGTTCCTGCAAGAATCGCTTGGCGTCGTCCCGATGTTGAAACCCCAGCACGGCATCGTCCTTCCACCGTGGGCTGCACAGAATTTTCGGGAGGCACAGCCACACCGTTCGTGTCTGGTTTTTTGAAGCGCACCCTTTGCGCTCCGGACGATCCCGGGGCGGGTGCGATTCTTTTCCGCGCTTTAAACCAAGCTGAACCGCCGCCCCAGTCAGCCGCAACGGCGACGAGGTGCGTGTAGCTTAGAAGACGACTTTGAAGCCGAACTCCAGCGAGCGAGGGGCGCCTAGCGCAAACACGCCAGACCCCAGCCCAACCAGGTTCGACCGGTTCCCGCGCGTCGTGCCGTTCAACGTTCCCGCCGTTCCATTCAGGATGCCGCTCAGCGGCTGGCTTGGCGAGTCGAAGTTCTGGCGGTTGAACAGATTATAGACGCTAACCTGGGGCTCAATCGTCAGGCGCTCCCACCGATGATCTGGCTTTATCTTCCATCCGAGCTTCAGGTCAAAGGTAAACATGTTGCCGAGGCCTTCCTCACCCGCTGGCGGAGCCGAAATCGTCGGCGTAACTGCGCCTAGCGCGACCAGCTGCGTCTGGGTGAAGAGCCCGGCGTCTACCAGCGCCTGCCCAGCGGGAGTCAGCTTGCCTGCGCCGCTCGAATTCCACTGGCTGATCAGGCTCGCCAGTCCAGTAACGCCGATATCTCGACCGAAAGAGCCGATTCCTGTCCCCGTCAGCAAGTCACCAGATTGGCCGCTGGTGTTGCCGGCCAGCGAGCCGTCGCCGTCCAAGTCCGAAGTAAAGATTGCTCCGGATATCCCATTGGCTGGCGAAGGCAGGAACACGCTTGACGGCAGCGGGCTGTACCAGTGCGTGATGAAGCTTATCGCTCCGCCGTACTTGAAGTCCATGGCTGCCCCGGCCGAGAACTGATGCCTGCGGTCCAGCCCGTTCGGCCCTCTGAGACTCGTATTCCGGAAACTGAACGCGTTATTGATGAAGTCTCCGTCGCGCGCCTTGGCCGTCAGCCGCGAAAACGCATACGAAGCGACGAAGTTCACGTTCGTCATGCCTCGGACCGGGTTAGCTTTCTGTGACGTGAGTTTCACTTGCAGTGCGTTGTACGCGGACCGGCCGATAGGAAAGAGCATTTGGTTCGCTCCGACATTGGCGTTAATCCCCGGGAAGGCAGCCCCTGTATCCGGCGTCCGACCGGTAGCGGGAGCTCCGAGGCTACCCAGGAAACCGTAGCCAGAATCAAGGCCGTGCGCTGCAAAGTCAAAGATAGTCGCGGGACCCGCGCTGGGCATCGTAGGTGGGTTCGCCGAATGGAGTCCTGGGCAAGCAGCGATCGCTTGGTCAATTGTGCTGACGCCGCAGGCCTTCAGTGTAGCGGCAATGGCGTTTTGTGCGGCAGTCGTGTTTAGGTACCGCGCATCGCCCACGTGGTTTGTGTCGTAACCAAGCAGACTATGCAAGCCAATGTTGCGGAGATAATCCACGGTCAACACTGTGCCTGGCCGCAATTCTCGCTGCACGCCAATGTTGAATTGCATGGAATACGGGGTACGGTAGCTCGGCGCGAGAAGCTCGGTTCCGGTGTTATTGAACGAATCCGCCAGAATGTTACCGATAAAACCCGAATTGCTCTGGGCTCCCGCACTTGCTGTTGCCTGCTGCAAGGTCTGTTCGACGGCCATTGCATCGCTGACAACGCTCCCGATAGGCTGGCCGCAAACCTGCGTCGAAATGTTCTTGCCGTTGATCGTCGTCTGCAAAGTTCCGTTGGGCAGGGCAATCCCGCCCTGGCTGCAAACTTCCTGGATGCCGAAGAAAATCCCCTTCTGGAGGCGAGGCGGCCTGTCGAAGAGAATGTTGTTCCAGATTGCATTTTCGTAGTAAACCCCAAACCCCGCTCGAATCGCCGTCTTTCCGTTCTTCCATGGGTCCCAGGCTAGCCCAATTTGCGGCCCAAAGTTTTTGTTTGGTTGGCGTACACGCCCGCCTAGTCCGGCTCCGAACTGATCGAGCAGATTACCAGTGCAATTGATGATGGATACAGAGCAAGGAATCGGATCAATGTCACTATCCGTTCGCCCGGTGTCGCGCACATACCGCAAGCCAATCGTGGCCGTCAGGTTTGACCGGACCTTCCACTGATCCCCGAAATACGCAGTGAATCGTGTGTCTGACGATCCGCCTGCCGGAAAGCCAAATCCGGGCTTTTCGGTGAAGAACCCTTGGCCGTTTCCGATCAAGATAGCGTCAACGGTGTATGCCAGCGGGTCCGATTGGCCGGGGACGGGCGTCAAGGAGGTTACGATCGGCGCGGTCCCAACGAAGGCCGCAAAGACAGCTCCCTGAATTCGATTTACGCCAACACCGTATCGTAATGTGTGCCGGCCGAACGTGATGCTGCCGTCGTATTTTGTTTGTTTGTTGCTCTGATAGGTCTTCTGTGGCGCCAAAAAGTTAGGTCCAGAGCAGAACGCATCCACTCCGGCGCCCAAACAAGTTATGTCACCGCCGATGGCGATTGCAATCCCGGGAGCTGGATCCGTGATCCCGGAACCCAGCACTGCGTCAGCGATTCCGTTGCGGAATTTCGTGTAGCCGAACCGAATGCTGTGTGAAAACGCGCCCGTGTTGAAGTCGAGTCCAGCCGCGTGCACCGGCGTGTGGTCCACATTTTTAAAGGGTGTAAACGTATTCGGTATGAAGCCGCGCACCACGCTGTTCTGCTCGTAAGAGAAACGGTAGAACAATTTCCAGTTGGGCCTCAACTGCCAGTCCAGCCTTCCAATCGGCTCTAGGTCTCGGAAAGGCGAGTTGTACGTGGCATTGAATGAACTAAAAGGATCCGGAAACACTTGCGCCGCCTGCAAGTCCTGGTGGGTCCGTTCTAGGCCGCCGAAAAAAAACAGCCTGTCCTTCAGCATTGGCCCGCCCAGGCGCGCACCGTATTGCTTGCGATCGAAGGGTACGGGAATCAAGCTTTGCTTGGCCGCAACGCTGTCGCCCCTCCAGTAGAAGAATCCTTCACCATGGACGTCATTCGCACCCGAGCGCGTCACGACGTTAATGGTGCCGGTGGATGTCAGCTCTGTTGAAAGATCTAGATTCGATTGGCCCACCTGAAACTCGCCGATGGCGATCTGTGGGATATTTTGGGTGGTCGTCCCGACGGTTTCATCGCTGATATCAATCCCGTCCACCTCAATTCGAGCAGTTCTCCCAAAATGCCCAGCGAAGGAGACAGAGGAGAAGCCATTTTTCGTGGGGTCGAAATTGGCGCCATCCTGAATCTGAACGCCCGGCTCGAGCTGTGCGAGATCGAGAAAGTTCCTCCCGTTGACTGGCAGATTCTCAATCTGTTCAGCAGTGAGCACGCCCTGCACCGTCGCCTGCTCGGTGTTCACCGAAATCGCTGAGCTCTCCACCCTGAGGACCGTGCTTTCCGAGCCGAGCTCGAATGTAACGTTTGCGGTTGTGATTATGCCGACAGCTACGACAACCGTTTGCTCGACTGTCTTGAATCCTTTCGCCGCTACCCGAACTACATACTGCCCCGGCGGGAGAGGGCCGGAATTATAAGTTCCAGCCGACGTGACCTCCGGCTCCAACATCTGTCCCGTGTCTTTATTCGTGATCGTAACCTTGGCAGAGACTACGACCGCGCCTTTCGGGTCCAGAATCGCTCCCTGAACGCTTCCGGTGGAGATTGTGGCCTGGGTGCTTGCCTTTGGCGGAGCGACAAGCATTACACCCAAGAAAAGAGCGGCGACTACCGACAGTGCGACAAATGAGATACCGCTGCGGCTATGACGCATGACGCCTCCATTTCTCTACCTGAGGTTCAAGCAGGATTTCATCTGACATTACTGGCTAGCCCCATGAGCCCCGATCCAGGCAGATCTTCTCATGGAGAGCCAGCACCGTCCGGAAGTGTACGTTTCTATTCCGCAGGATCACGAACGACACCTATGCGGGCCTAAATATTGCAAGAAACCAGACAATGTCAAGCTAAAATAAATCTTGCCCTCCCCCAGTTTGGGGCGTAATCGACAATCACCTGCCATCCGCTGTGCTCTATCGGGCGCGAGGGAAACAATTCTTACAGGCTTTCCGAGGATCTTCGCTTCGAGGTCAGTGTCTGTAACGTCCGTTCAAATTCAACTGGCTCATCAAGAACGGAGTTTTTGGTAGGGACAGTATCCTCAAGGTTAGCGCCGGATTCGCAACCGATTTGAGTTCACCCGCTGCAGAATTGAAGGGTAGACAGCAGAATGATTCTGGGGGCAAAATGCCGGTCGTTCGGCGAGTCACCCTGTGGAGAGTTCCTGGCGCAGGCCAGCACGAGGAAGATGCGTCTTCGATGCCTAAGGCACCGAGGTGACGAGTGTATCCAGTGGGGCCGGTGAGCCAGGTATTCCTGCAAATCGCGGTCACGCTGGTCATTTCGCCGTAGTGGTGCACGGGAGAACGCCATGAAATGCAATCGCAAATTTTGGGGATGGCTTATTTTATGCAGTTTGCTCTTCGCTTCCGGAACGCTGGGCCAAACGTTTCGGGGTGGCGTTGCCGGGACGGTGGTGGACAAGTCCTAGTCGGACCTGGTAAAGTATGACGTTTTCGTGACAGTTTTTGCGGCCCATAGAAAGAAGTCGCATTCGCATCGGTAACGTGTTGATTTTGCAAGATGAAAAATACTTGTGAGAACTGCTCATGCTAGAGCGTCTGGTCATTACCGGTCGGGTTAAAGCTCGCTTTGATTAAATCATTTAGATTCAAAGAGTGGCGCGCCCTGAGAGATTCGAACTCCCGACCTTCTGGTTCGTAGTTGGGAAGGCGGGAAATCCTAAGGCCTTGCAGGTGTCGCACTTACAGGCCGCACCGGCTTCAAAATCCTGCCTCAGTTGGTACACGCGATAGCGATTGGCTGTCGTTCCCCAAGACTCTGGCCGACTCTAAATCAATAAATCAAGAAGATACGGTGAGGCCGTGCTAGCCGCCCCGGATTCGTCTACTGCACCAGTTTCTGAGTCATCATCGCTCCGCCCACGGAAGCCAGGACCGCGGTGACTTTCACTACTTTGTAGGTTTGGTTGGCTATCCAAAAAGTCTTCTTGTCCGAGCCTCCATCCGCGGAGGAAATCTCGACCCGCAGCGTACAAAGGTGCCCGCTGGTACCGTGACCTGTTCCTTTCCGGCGACAGCAAGCTGAAATAATTTCACTTTCTGTGCCTGCACGTCGAAGTTGCGAAATGTCGTGCTGTAGCCCTCGGCAAGCGGCAGGCAGACGATGACCTGCCCCGCGCCGGCAGCATCCGCAAACAACGGTCCGCCCAGATCGACCGCTATCGGCCGGTCTTGTCCGTTCATGCTCATCGTGCCTGACGCCTTGTTCCCCGCAAAATCGAGATCAATGACGACCGGCCCTTGCTTGACGCTTCTCTTCAGCAGCACGAGGCTTCCCTTCTCCAGCGTCGCCGTATCCGTCGCGGTGCCTTGCGGCGTGTCCAACTGATTCGTTGCCGTCCACGAGCTGGCGCCGTCCTGGATCGCCGTGGAAGCCTTCATGTTTATCTGCTGGCCGCCGGTCTCAATCTTCACCTGTGAATGGTGGGCGCACCCAGAATCGAATGGCGCCAAAATCCTTGGCCAGCGTCCCTTTCAGCATCGCCGTTGTTGTAGAATTGGCAGGTTCTCGTGGTGATCAAACGGTTTTCCGTTAGTGTGTTCGACTTCAACTCTGGCACTGCCAGGAGGATTGTTACTATGCACAAATTCATGTCGGTCGTCGTCTCGGTTCTTTTCGTCGCCATGGCCTTCTCCCCAGTCGCGCAAGCGGCGCAGGTGGGAGATCATTTCAAGGCCTTGGGCCCCGACAAGACCCAGGGAAAAGACGACTCTCTGTTCTTCCCCAACGATTTTGAGGCCGCCGTCGCTGGTCATCCGGATGCCAATGCCCTTACCTTTTTCTCGCTCTGCCGGCGTGCGCCTTTCATCTCCACATCGCTGTTTTCAGCGTTCACGGCCGCCAATACCGACACGATCGTCAATGACGAACTGTTCACGCTGGTTGACGGCACCCAGTGTTACCAGCCGCAGAACGAGCAGAACATTGTCATCAACCCGACCAACAGCCAGAACATAGTGACCTCCGCCAACGATTACCGTGCCGGCTTCAGCGCACAGGTTTACCTCAGCTACGATGGTGGCGCGACGTTCACCAATGTAATCCTCCCCGGATATGCTCCCGCCGCTCAGGCCTCCGGCTTGTTCAAGCATGTGAGTGCTGGCGGCGATCCGGTTCTTGCCTTCGCTCCGGATGGCACCCTCTACTATTCCGCGCTGGTCTATAACTTCAGCTTCCTGAATCGCACTCCCAGCGGTGTTGCGGTCAGTGTTTCCCACGACGGCGGCTCTACCTGGGGCGCGCCGGTCATGGTTCACTACGAAGACGCCAACACCTTCTTCAATGACAAGGAGTGGGTCACGGCGGGAACTAACGGCAACGTGTACGTTACCTGGACGCTATTCAAGTTCAGCAAGCCGCGCGGCTACCTTTCTTCGAACATCGTGATGGCTGTGTCGCATGATTACGGCGTCACCTGGTCTGACCCGATCCAGGTCAGCGACGCCGCCCATCCCTTCGACCAGGGCTCGGCGCCAGCGGCTGCGCCTGATGGGACCATTTACGTCGCTTACGAGGGCAACCAGGCCAGCAATGTTTCGCGGGATCAGATCGTGCTCGCGCGCTCGACTGACGGCGGACGCACCTTCACCAATACCGAACTTGGACGCGTTTACGACGACATCGGGTGCTATCCGCTGAATGTGGCGCAGGGCCGGGCGCGGCTGAGCTTCGAGCAGTTCCGCCTCAGCAGCTTCCCCTCGCTTGCCATCGATCCGACCACTGGCGCTCTGGCGATCGCCTGGGCAGATGACCAGTTGAATCCTGGCTGTGCGGCGGGGGCGTCCTCATTCTCCGGAACCACGAACAACCAGGTGAAGCTCATCACCTCGACCAACGGCACCACCTGGACGGCCCCGACGTTCATCACATCGGGCCCGAACGATAAGGCGTACCCCGGTGTCGGAGCCAACGCCGGCCGCGTCGTAGTCGGCTACTACACCCGCGATTACTCGCCGGTTCCAACATCGACCGACCATACCTGTCAGCGGGCGCTCCTAGATACCAACGATCCCGGGTACCCTGCGTCTGCAGCGCACTACATCGACACGGTGGCGGTGTGCCTCGATTACGCGTTCAGCAGCTCGACGGACGCATACGCGAGCGAAACCCGAGTCTCAACCCAATCGTCCAATCCGTACATCGAGTTCTCCGGCAGTTTCATCGGCGACTATACTGGCGTTGCCGTAGATCCCGCCGGCGGAGCACACACCGCCTGGACCGACTTCCGCGGAAAGCCCGGAACGACGACACCTAACCAGGACACGGTTGTCGGGAACGTCCACTGAAGTCTTGCCTTCCGCTCTATAGCTTCGTGAAAGCGAGATTGTAGGTGATGTTTCTGCCTCGGAAAAGCCCATTCGAGAAGGGAGCTGTGCAAAATCCGAAGTCACGCTATTTCAAGCCGTTCGAGTTTTTTGACTACACGCGTTTCCTTCGTTGGGACGTTCGCGGTTCGTAGCGAGCTTAAGAGCTTCTACTACGATTAAAGAATCGACGATCGCCTCCGCTCCCAAACGCCCTGTTTCGGCAAGGCGCTCATGTGAGTTCCTAAACCCAGAAAGTAGAGTCCAGCAGTACCTCCAAGCGTGGCGTAGGGCGAACCGAAACCGGAGATAATGTTGCTCGTGTCTATCCTGCTCTTGTCGATCCCAAGATTCTGTTGTGCTTGTGCGTCGTAGTGAAGCGCAACTGCTGTGCCGGCGGCAAACGGCACCAGCCAAAACGCATCTCTGGGCGAGACACGCAATGGGCTAGTCCAGATACCGGTCTGATCGTGGCCAGTTTGAGGCATTGTCCGAGATGCTTCACGCCGCAGATTTCGGGTTGTTGGGATGATTGTTGCTGGGCTTCTGAAGCCTGATCCGATGATGAGAACGTATCGGAGACGGATTGCGCCGCCTGTGCTTGTTCACGGGATGAGTCTGTCGCCTGAGCAAACGCTGGCCTTGGAGTATAAATTAGGGCCGCACAGATTTGGACGAAAAGCGCAAAACGCGGCAAGCCGTACGTAATTCGAACAATCGACATGATCTTTGAAGCTCCTCTGTGACGCGGGTTATCACACCGTTTTTTTCCTGACTATTTCTCAAAACTCGAAATCCAAAGAGAACTGGATTTGGCGAGCACCGGTTCCGGCAATCGGTTGCCTAAATCCGGGTATCGGAGTCAACCCTGAGCCGAATACCGGATTGATCTGCGAGACGTTCGCACTGTTGAACAGGTTGAAGAATTCCGCTACCACGTCGAGCCGTTTCACCCCGCCGAACGGGAAGTACTTCAGAACGCGAAAGTCCATCGTGGCCAGTGTGGATGTCTTCAGAGAGTTTCTGCCGAGTCCGAATGGTCTGGCCGAGAGGGGAAAGGCGTGACTCTGATTCGAGTCAAGGCCCGTCAACGGGTTTACAGGCCGGCCACTTTCCAGTGTCCAAATCGGCGCCACTTCAATATGGCTGAAGGTGTCCGTGAGCCAGCCGGTGCTTTCTTCCGACTTCCTACCTTTGTCCTCTTCCTCCCCAATAGGCAAGTCCCAGAGTGCATTGAAGACGAAGCGCTGTTGCTGATGCTGGCGGGAGACCGCGTGCTCCATACGCAGATTGAAAGGATTTTGGGGCTGCTCGTCGAAGTCCGAGGCGTCGTCAAATGTCTTCGAGAGGGTGTAACTCGCCGAGAACGCCAGCTCATCGCTCATCCGCCGGTTAAGCGTGAATGAAACGCCGTTGTAGGCCGAACTCGCAGAATTCTGGAGCGCATAAATGTCGCTGAACTGGGTGTTGAGCCGACCAGGGGAAAAGACATCTCGCCCGATCTGCTGTGACGTTGGATTTAGAACACCAAGGCTAGACGCGTTCGCAACAGTGAGGACGACCGGAGGCAACAAATTAACATTAAGTGTTCGAGACAGCTTAAGTCCATGAACAAACAACTCGTCAGCGCGCAGCGTAAGATTCTTCGCGAGCAAGTATTCCGCACCGGCGCTGGCTTGTTGGCTGTAGGGAGTCGCCATGCACGGATCGGGTTGGAAGATCGATGGGGCAATCCCGGATGCAGGCACAACAAGGGGCCCGCCCTGTGCTGCCGCAGAAAGACTGGCTGCTGCGTTTCCGTCTGCTACTTGCTCGAATGCCTGTGAACCGTTCTTTTCGATGGCTCGCGTCAGGTTTGCGAGAACATACCGGTCGAAGAAAACTCCATACCCCGCACGAAAAACCCATCTAGGAGACGGACTCCAAGCGAGACCAATTCGCGGGCTGACGTTATTCGTGTCTTGATTGAATCCAGAAGGCAGGCGCTCGAGGTCGTAACGCACGCCGAGATCAACCGTCAGTTGGCGGGCGATGGACCAATGATCCTGAACGAATCCGCCGAAACTCGTCACCGGAAAATCCACGTTCGAATTCCCGAACGCCTGTCGAAACTGACTAGGATTCCCCGCGAGGAAATCACCGAGAGAGCCAAAGAGATACACGCTGTCGAAGCCATCCGGTACGTCGGCACGCAGTCTGATGCGATTCACAGTTCCGCCAACCTTCCAAAGGTGTTTCCCCCACGTCCGAGAATAGGTATAGCTGGCTTGATAATGGTTTTCGCGACGTTTGCCGTTCCCCGCATAGGGCCGTCCAAAGGTGACGAGTCCAGCGATATCAATCTCCGGGCCGACGGGCTCATTCGTGCGCAGGACCGCATGGCGGGTTGCGGCCTGAAAGCGTAGATCGCTAACGGCTTCCGAGCCTAAGACAGTGGTGAGCGAACCCGAAAGAGCGTTGTCGCTCGTGAAGCTGCTGCCGCGCGCGCTTGCGTCTATGAGGCCATTGCTGTTGAACGCATCGCCTGATTCCTTGTTGTTTGTGAAGGTGTAGCGCAGCATCAGAGCAGTATTTTTCGTGAGCTGGTGATCGAGCTTGCCCGCAGCTTCCGTTTCCGCGCGCGCAATCGGAGAGAAAGCTGTCGTGATCTGGCGCGTTGCTAGCCCTGGAAATGCTCCCGTCGCGAGGAAGGCATTTATGGTTGATGTCACGGCAGGGTCAATATCCGACCCGATTTGCCCTCGGTTGTGTTCTCGTTCGAGGGCGCTGTAGTAAAACGTTTTGTCCCTGATGACAGGTCCACCCAGAGCGAAACCGGCGCGGAACCGACGAAATGATGGTTTGCCCGATTCAGTTTCGAAGGGGTCCCTCGCGTTGAATGCACCGTCCTGCGCAAATAGGAAGGCGTCGCCGTGAATCGCGTTTGTTCCAGAACGAGTGATTATGTTGATCGAACCCCCCGAGGCTCCGCCCGACTCTGCTGAAAGGCCATTGTTGACCACTTGAAATTCCTGCACGATTTCCGGCGAAAGCTCGGTGCGACTCGAACCCGCGTACTCGTCGTCGTTGTCCAGGCCATCGATGGAGAGATTGTTGCTCCGCGATCTCAGTCCACCGAAAGTGAAGCCACTGCCAGTAAGTGGCGTCGAACCGCTCGCGCCGGAGGGTATCGGTGAACTCGAAACGCCTGGTGCAAGGAGAACGAAATCCAGGTAATTTCGGCTCCGCACAGGCAGTTCTTCTATCCTCTCTTGATCCACAGTGGAAACGACTGACGACTGTGAGGGATCAAGTGACGAGGGCTGGGCATTGACGGTCACTTGTTCAGCCGCCGACGCCGGAGCTAGCACGATGTCGAGATGCACGGTTTGTCCGAGACTCGCTACAACACCTGCTCGCCGATAAGGTGCAAAGCCTGTCTGTTCCACTCGCACTTCATAGGTGCCGACAGCAAGCTGCGCTGCTCGAAAGAACCCCTGCTCATCCGTTGTTACAGTACGGGATTGATTGGTCAAGGGGTTGTGCAACGTAACTTTCGAGTTGGGAATGACAGCGCCGCTGGTGTCGCTCACAATGCCCTCAAGAGTTGCTCCAACCCGCGACGCTTGAGCGGCGGCGCCAGCCGCGCAAAACAACAAAGCAAACGATACGGCAACCCCAATAGCAATATGACGCCCGGAAAAGGAACGGCAAGCCAGAATCATCTTGAGTCACCCAATCCAATAAATGGCGGAAGAACAAAAGCAATATGTCTTGGTTGAGCAGCAAGAACAGCCCATCACGGCGCCGTCAACAGACGGAGCTACGTCTGAGCGCGTTTTTGAATCAGCTATCGCAGATTTCTAGATACGCAGTGGGAGGGGAGGGGGACTCGTCGCATCAAAAAGCAGTAAAGTGAAACCGCATGGCGCGGAAAAGAAAGATTTCTTGGCGAAGGAAGCGAATACACCCTTCGCAACAATACCAAGCGGCGCGGGTTTGACGATGAAGCGTGCAAGCGAATACGCCACTCCCGCGCATAACGCAAGAATGACCAACGTGTACTCGGTATCGTTCCCCGTTTGTATCGTGTGATCCCAGTGATCAAAAAGCTCGACCAGCGGACAAACGAGGCAAACGACTAGAATGAACACAATTCCCACGTGCAGGAGTCTTGAGCGCATCGCAGGAATTGTATCACCGCGTGGCGCCTGCGGTGGGGGATTGAACCAAGAATTCGTGGATGCCTAGCACGGACCACTTGGTCGAACCGCCGTTCCAGGTTCTTGCGTTGGAGAGCTCTGCGGGTTCGGAACTTCATATGGTGTTGTGCCAATCAGGCTGGCTGCACACTCCGTAAGTATCTGCGGTATTGCCGGAAGCGTGGACGGCAGAGCGGGTATCGACTGATCGGATTTTCTGAAGTTAAATGCGCTCGTGAGATCGCCAACGGTGGCGCGCCGCCATGCAGACAAGTTAGGCACTTCGACGCCAAAACGCGTTTCGAGGAATCGCAGCACTGAAGTGTGGTCGAAGAGCGCCGATGATACAAATCCACCCCTGCTGAACGGAGAGATCACAAGCATCGGCACACGAAAACCCAATCCAATGGGGCCGAGAATGGGAGGATTGCCGATCACCGTGGGGTCCGGGACTGCGGGTGCAGTGACGTATTCGCCGGGGGTGCCTGGGGGCGCTGTCACCGGCGCGACGTGGTCAAAGAAGCCGCCATTCTCATCGTAGGTGGCGAACAGGACCGTCTTCGCCCATAGCGCCGAATTCGCGGTCAAAGCACTGATAATCGCGGACAGGGTGTTCTCCCCAAAGAGTGAGGGCGCTGGCGGATGATCGGAGTCAACGATCGAGGCGAGCACCCAAGAGACTTGTGGCAGGTTTCCAGACAACGCATCCGCCAGAAAATCAGCCGGAAACTGGGGCCCGAATGCGTTCTGGTAGAGCGTCGATGCGGGGTTCTGGAAATTCTTGAAGTACGAGAGAACATTGTCGGAGAAAATGGTGTTCAGAATATTCTGGTCAGGTGACGAGTAGACCTTCCACGAAATTCCGCGAGCCTGAAGCTGTTCAGGCATCGTCGTATAGGTCAGTTTGCCGAAGAACGACGACCGATTTGCGACTAGCGTTTGAAGTAAGGGCCCACCGTTCTGTCCAGCTGGGTCGATGGAAGCCGCCATGGTGTAGAGCCGGTTAGGATCCGTGGGGCCGATCACCGAGCAGAAATAGTTGTCGCATACGGTGAAGGCGTCAGCCACGGCATAGTAAAAAGGAAGGTCTGCGCGCGTGTAGTAGCCCAGGGCGAGTACGGCATCATTGGAATTGGTCGCGAGGCGAGAGGTCACAAAGCCATCCATTGCGCCACTGTCCCAGCTCTGATGCTGCGGCACCCAGTCATGAGTGATGTCGTGGGTGCATGCAGCGTTCGTCTTGGAAGTATCGAGATGGAATGGAAGCAATACGCCGGCCGGCGGGTTCGTGGTATTTGCAGGGTCGGGTTGCTGGAATGCTGGACTCTGTTCGGCGAATCCACGCACGCCGCGGTAGCTTCCGAAATAATGGTCGAAGGACCGATTTTCCTGGATGAAAATGACGACGTGCTCGATGTCAGTCAGTTTGGAGCAAACGGATGGAGCGGGACCGGGGGAAGTACCTCCTCCGCCGCAACCAGGCAGAAGCACAGCCGCGAGCTCAGCTGCAGCCGTGGCGGCGCCAATTTTCAATAAATCTCGACGGGTAACATCCCTGGAAGGCATGGAGAGCTTTCTTTCCTCCTTTGGGCCGATCCCGTGATTGAATCCTCGCCATTGAAGGAGCGGCGGCTACAAAATTCCTGGGCGATCCTAGATAATCCTCGTCATTGGATGCGCTCAATGTCAAAAGC